>Ga0187893_10014487_pt1 | contig 10738 bp, 8 predicted proteins | sample MA1701074metaG_FD_139574 | JGI IMG/M metagenome (GOLD analysis project Ga0187893, IMG submission 139574) | White microbial mat communities from a basaltic lava cave in the Kipuka Kanohina Cave System on the Island of Hawaii, USA - MA170107-4 metaG ...
CGGATACGGCGGCAGCTGTCGGCTGCCCGTACTGTGGAGAGACGGTCTTTATTGGGCTGGATCCAGGTGGCGGCGAGCAGCAGGAATATGTCGAGGACTGTCAGGTTTGTTGCCAGCCGTGGCGCGTTTCACTGCGCTATCGAGCCGACGGTACGGCTGATGTGAGCCTGGCTCCTCTCGACGCCTAACGAGCGCCAAAGTACCCAGCGCTGTTCGAAGCGACCGGCTACGAGCGGGGCACCTCGTGATCAGTCAGCACCGGCATGAACGGGACCCACGGCCCGACCTCGTCGCGATACTGCTTCGCCATTACTCGTGACGCCTGCGCGATGTGGCCGAGGTCGTGCACCACCCACGCGGCGAGCAGCTCGCGCAGTGTCACTCGGCCGAACGCCGGGTGAACGCCCGTGAGATCGAACTGGTCAGGCGTTAGGCGCCACGACCCTAGCTCTTCGAGATTCCCGGCGCGCAGCCTCTCGAACTCATCGAGCAGCGACGGCAGCGTGCGTTCCACGTTGCGACGCCAGTGCCGGAAGCGATCGTATGGTTCGAAACGCGGATCGTCGCCGCCCGCGAGGATGATGCGCGCCCGCGTCATCCAGTCGGTTTCTTCGCCGTCGATCAAGTGACCCACAACATCGAATGGACTGAAGGTCTCGGGCCCTTCCGTGCCGCGAACCCAGTCATCGGAGAGTCCAGCCAGCAGCGCGCGCAATGTCGCCGGCGTTCGTTGCAGGATTTGTATCGCGGGCTCGAGCTGGAATTCCATGAGATCCTTAAATTGGCCTAACGAGTGGCTAGCCGAGGTGCTTGTGCAGGAACTGTGTCGTGCGCGTCCAGGAAAGCTTGGCCGCATCTGGTTTATAGAAGGGCCGAGTGTACGCGAGGAAACCGTGATCGGCGCCTTCGTACAAGTGCACCTCGACCGGCGTCCTTTGCGCCTTCAGCATCTTCTCCAGGGTTTTGATCGACTCGATTGAGACGTTGCGATCGGCTGTGCCGCAGTGCACAAGCACTGGGGACCGGAGGCGCGCGATCTCTTCACTCGTGACAGCACCGGGGTGATACGGGACTGCGGCATCAACGTCGCGATCGCGCTCCATAGAGCATCGCAATCCGTCCACCGAAGCAGAATCCGACGATGCCAAGCGGGCCTGGTTTGACGTACGGCTGGCCGCGAAGGTAGTCGGCCCCGGCCTGCACATCGCCCAGGACATCCAGGTCGGTATGCCCCGCCAGCGCCGTACGCATTTCGTCCGGACTGCGCGCGGAATCGGGGAGTGGATGAAACACGTTAGGCGCCAATCCAATGAAGCCGGCGACAGCGAGCGCCGCGCACGTGTTGGGAATGTACTCCTCCGTAATGCGATTGCCTGCGACGACGAGCACGGGCGGATAGCGACCTTCGGCTTTTGGGCGCGCCAGGAAGCCGTCGATCGTCTCGATGCCGCCGTGTTTGAAGACAACCTTGCCGTGCTGGATGCTGGGGTCGTCAAGCACGCGGGTGGGCGGCTGCACACCCTGCGAGGCTGCCTGGTCGCCGCCGAGAATCGTTAGGCCGGCGATAGCGGCCGTCGCACCCACGAGAAAATCGCGTCGGCTCGACGCTTCGCTGTTGCATGAGTCATCGAGGCACATGGTTTATCCTAATCAACCAAGAACTGTGGATTTGCGCAGGTGTACGCGGAGTCAGATACTATGACGTCGCGATCTGCGTCAATCCGCGGTTTTGTTTTGGTAGTTCACGGGGTCAGCCCTGAACTGTCAGTTCGCAGTTTTCCTAGCCTACGAGAAGCACGTGGAACGGCGCCGCTGCGTCGCGACTGCTCCGGAGGATGGTCTTTGGAATGGCGCGGCGGCCGCACGGCTTCGCATGTCGGATGTGCCATCTGTTCGAGACGTTGCACGGCTGTCGCGACATCAGGCCGCTTGCAGCCGATGGAATGGAAGAGCGGCATTGGAGGTCTCGGCGGCCGGCTTTTCAACGATCGACCGGACGCGGCTTTAAGACAGGAAGCTTTACCTGGCCAACTCGAGAAGAATGCAATCGTGGGTCCCGCGCGTTTCGAAGACGGTGGCTAAACCAATTAGCTCCCTTTGGCGGGTGAGGAGTTACGGTCGCGCTTCGACACGCTATGTAATGCCTAACGGCTCGGTCGATTGCGAGGCCATCAAGTACATCGTACGTCTTATCGACCTCAGAGCAGTCGTCGTACCCGCCGGCAGCTGGAAGCTGTTTTGTGCAAGAAGGTGCGGTAACTGGGGCGGTTGGATTGGACCAGCGACTTCCTGATTAACAGATAGAAGGCCCTGGATGCATTGATTGTCCAGCTGTTTCATAACGCTCTACAGGATAGGTACTTAGGGTTTATTGCTTGGCAGCGCGTTTCCCGTAGATTCCATTTCTGTGAGAGCCGGGTGAGAGCCCACAGCTAAACGCACGGGAATAGGAAGCGACGATGTCAGTGCAAAAGCTTACGACCAGCAAGGTGCGCAGGCTGCAGTTAGCCGGAGCCTCACGGTCCGTTGTCTGGGACGAGCAACTGACCGGCTTCGGTGTCCGCCTGACCAGGTCCGGCGGCAAGGTATTTGTCGTGCGCTATCGCATCCCGGGACTGGGCCGCAGAGGCAATCAGCGCTGGATCACGTTAGGCGATGCTACCGCAATAACGCTTGAGCAGGCAAGACGGCTCGCTCAACGGACGCTCGCTGATGTTGCGCATGGGCGTGATCCTGCCGGTGACCGGCGACAGCGCCGCGATGCGCTAACTGTGGAGGAATTCGGCGATGTGTACCTGAGCGATGTCGCGGCACACAGGCGGCCATACACCGCCTATGAGTACAGACGGCTGTTTAAGAAGCACGTTCTCCCGCGCATGGGCACAAAGAGGGTCGAGGAGGTTGCCGCTTCTGACGTCCGTAAGCTCCATGTCTCACTACGAGAGACGCCAGTCGTCGCGAACCGTGTGCGTAGGCTACTGCGTGCCTTTTTCACGTTCGCTGAGCGTGAAGGGCTACGACCGCGATACAGCAACCCCGCGCGAGACGTTCGTGAGTATGCTGAGAAATCGCGCGAGCGCTTCCTAACGAGTGAAGAAATAGCACGCCTCGGTCGGGCGCTCGCACAGGCCGAGCACGACGGGTTACCACCCGCGCCACAGCATCGAAAGATACGCAAGAGCGCCGCGACGGCTCATCGTCCGGGAAACGCTAGCGCACCTAAGCGAGCAAATCCCGACGCGGTATCTGCGCTTAGGCTCTTGCTCTACTCAGGATGCCGCGAGAGCGAGATCCTCGGATTGCGATGGAGCGAGGTGGACTTCGCAAGTGGTTTTCTACGTTTAGATCAAACGAAGACGGGAAGGAGCGTGCGGCCGCTCAATGCACAAGCACGCGCCATTCTGAACGAGTTGCCACGCCAAGAAGGCTCGCCCTATGTGTTCCCGTCTCCCACAAAACACGGGGCGCCGTTGAAGGAAATCAAACGGCTATGGTACGCGGTGCGCCACGCTGCGGAACTTCACGGCGTTAGGCTCCATGACTTCCGCCATACGACGGCGAGTCTAATGGCCGCCGGAGGGGCTTCTCTGCTCGACATTGGCGCGGTGCTTGGTCACAAGAGTGCGAGCACGGCGAAGAGGTACGCTCACTTGGCTGAGGATCACATCAAGGCTTGGAGCGAGCGAACTGGCAACGAGCTGCGGGCGGGACTCGACGGCGTCGACACTCCCGTGACAGCTCTTTCTCTTCGAGCCGGGTAGGCTGCTGACGCAAAAAAACTCTTAGCATGGTGGCACGATGCATTGGACCACGTTAGAATCTCGTGCGTCGACATTCCGTAACTGGCACCGTGCAGGGGCTGCGTGGTTGTCAGGGCGTCGGAGACGCTTCGGAAGCCGATAACAGATCATGGATAAAAGAGCTGCCGACGCTGGGCGTCGAGTGGCTCGCGGGCGGGGCCCGCTCCGACTGAGCGAGTTAACCTCAGGGGGCGAGCCCTTTTTTGTTGCTTGCTCCCGCCACTCTCGGGGGGCCTGCAGCAAATGCATAACGAAAAAGTCCTGCTGTTAACAACTGAGCAAGCGGCCGAGTATCTGAGTCTCTCGGCTTCCACACTTCACAAGCTCCGCTGCTCCGGTGGCGGTCCTGCGTATCGCGTGCTCGGTGCTCGCGCTGTGCGATACTCTCAATGCGACCTTGACGCATGGGTTGCAGATCGCGTTCGCCACTCCACAGCCGAGAATACGCGTGGCACTCGGGAGATTGACCGATGAAAGACAATCACAATCTCGACGGCGAACATCCTGTCTTTGTGCGGAGCACGCGTCTCAGCGATCGGTTGCGCGAGTGGGCGCTCAAGCTCGCGGCACGAGTTGCGGCCTCCAAGGACCGCGGCGCTTCCTGCGTCATTCTCTCACTAGACGAAGCGGAGTCGCTGACGGTGGACCTCTTGCGGATTCCTGAGCGGAGGAAATCGCGATGATTACCCGGCCTCGCCTCGAGCACGGACAGGCGGTTGATGCCGTTCCATCGTTCTCGCAGACGCCTAACGAGTACCGGGCGCCGGAGCGCGTTATCGACGGTCCTAATGACAACGCTAATCAGCCCGAGTGTGACGTGCGGTCTGCATCTGGCCACAGGCAGTCGAGACGCGTGACACAGCCTATCCTTTCCAGAACCCTCAGTGACGTCACACCCGAGCGCGTAAACTGGTTTTGGGACGGTTATATCGCGTTTGGAAAACTCACTCTCGTCGAGGGTGATCCGGGTTGTGGTAAATCAACCTTCACGATGGCTTGTGCTGCATGCGTCTCCGCCGGCCGTGCTATGCCTTGCGGCACGCAGCTCTCGCCTGCTGACGTTCTACTCGTTTCCTATGAAGACGGGGAAGCGGATACGATTCGGCCGCGCGCCGAAGCGGCCGGCGCCGACCTGGCCCGCGTTCACGTGATTAGGGGCATTGGCCATGATCAGCCCATTGTGATTCCCGAGCACGTCGCGGCGTTGCAGGCAGAGATAGAGCGCCGTCGAGCAAGGCTTGTCGTCATTGACCCGTTAGGTGCCGCCTTGAGTGGTGGAATCGATTCGCACAAGGACACGGATGTTCGGCGCGCGCTGGCTCCACTTGCGCGGTTGGCGGAAACCACCGGAGCCGCCATCGTTGTCGTTCGCCACCTTGCGAAAGGTGCGCGCGGCAGCGCTGTACTTGCGGGAAGCGGATCCGTAGGCATCTCTGCGGCAGCGCGAGCCGTTCTGACAGTTGGCGTGCCGCGCCACGCGACTGATTCCCACGAACGATTATTGGCGGTCGCGAAAAACAACCTTGCCATCCGCGCGTCGTCGGTCCGATTTCGAATCGAGGCAGCTGAATTGGCCTCAGGGGTGCTGGCGTCTCGCATTCGGTGGCTCGGCAAAAGCAGCGAATCAGCTGATGAGCTGATCGCGGCACGATGTCCCGACCAAGCTCCCAGTGCTTTGATGCACGCGACCAATTTCCTTCGGGACGCCCTCGCGTCAGGCCTTCGAAAAGCTAGCGAGGTTCAGGAAGAAGCTCGCGCGCACGGGATCTCACCGTCGACCCTGGCTCGGGCACGCGTTTCGTTAGGCGTGATCCAGAAGCGGGACGGCTTCGGGCCAGGTGGCGTCTCGGTTTGGAGCTTGCCGAATCATTCCGCGCCTGCGTCGATTCCGGGTCCATACTTTCCATCGACGACACCACAGTTGGCTGAGAAGTATCAAGCGAATGAAATGAATGAGCATGACCGACGGGCAACAAAATTGAACGGAGTCCCAACATGAGCGGCCGCCACTTGCGGTCACGCCGTCGAGCGTCGCGCCGCGTGGACACATTGGGTGAGCGCGCTGCAATCATCGGGCGCGTGTGCGAGCGCATTTCCGATGGCACGACTGTGAGGGCCGCGCTCGCTACGGAGTCCGTGAACCGCTCGACGCTGTGGCGGTGGTTGCAGGAAGATGCAGCGCTGCGGGCGCTATTCGAGCGCGCGCGTGTCGCACAAGCTCACGCGTTGGCGGAGGACGTTATCAATCTCGCGGACGGCGCAACTCAACAGACGGCGAATGCGGTCCGCCTCGCCGTAGACGCTCGGAAATGGTATGCCTCTAAACTGGTGCCAAAGCTCTTCTCTGAGCGCATGGAGGTCGAGCATGCTGGGGAAATTGAAGCGGAAGCATCGCACGTGGTGCTTTATGATGCGACGGCCGGCCCTCCCGATCTCAGCTCGGTGCCTAACGCGCGACGGACGGTTCTGCTGCTCCCCGACAACGGCCGCGACCCGGAGATTGCTGCAAAGCTTCCTCGCGCGCGCGTAGGCGTTGCATCGTAATCGCAGTAGAGGAGGGTGGACTTGGCTAAGGTTTCTCAAGGAGTGGTTTTATGGGTGGAGCTGCAACGTTCACAGGGACGGACTTTCAAGCGAGCGCGATCGCTTACGTAATGTCGCACATCGTAGCCGATCGCTATTTGGGTTGGTTTCCCGACTCCGACGATCGGCCCGTTAGGGTTGCGGGCGAAACGGGCGGACCTGGCGATGATTTCCGCATCGAGTTTGGCGAACGTCGCCCTGCGGTCGAGGTGCAGGCTAAGTTCGGGCTCCGTTCGCCCGCCGAGTTCGTCCAAGTTCTCAAGGAGATTAGCGCTCGCGGCACGGCCGCTTCTGATGTTCCTGTGGTGGTCGTCGTTGATCCCTTGTCACACAACACCATCACTAAAGACTTTGCTCGCGACGTGCTCATTCTCGACGCTGGGCGGACGGACTACAGCGAAAAGTTTCGAGAACTGCTCCGGCAGAACGCGGAGCTCGAACCACTTTTGCGGCGAAGTCGCATCGAGGTACTCGACTTGGACGGCGAATCCGCCGCCCACAAGAAGGAAGCGGAGGCCCGACTTGAGTTGCTGTTCGCCGACAACCCGGAACTCGCGGCTGCAGCGTGGAAAATCCTCTTCGCGAAGGGATCCGAAGTCTGCAAAAACAAAGTTGTGTTTGGTCGAGAAGACCTAACGCAATTTCTGATCAAAGGCGGCCTCACCCTCTCACCTGCGTCGCCCGAATCCTTTGCGAATCGATTGCTCGATCAAACAAAAGCTCTGTTGGATGCGGGGTCGTATCGCGGCGCACTTGCGTTCCTCATGCAAGTTCGTCCCGAGATGGAGAAGCCAAGCATTGGTGCGCGGACGCGCGCTCGTTATGCACTCCAGCTCGGCGTTGCCAATCTCCGTGTGGGGCGGGTTGAGGAGGCGGAGAGGCAACTGCAACGCGCAACAGAGCTGGATCCCAGTCTCCCGCATCCGTGGGTGAACCTCGGCGCTGTAGCCCTCCGACAGGGCAAGCACGATCTGGCTCGTGCAGCCTTAGAAACTGCCATCAGTCTCAGCTCCGACGATCCTAACGCGTGGAGCCTCCGTCTTCGCTTGGATAGCGAATCAGGCAAACCTCCGAAGGAGCCTCCTACCTCGGTCGCGAGCTCCGCCCAATACATCGTTGCGCAGAGCGAGATCGCAACTCAGCGCGGCGAGTATCAGCACGCACTCGACCTTGCTGAGAAGGCATGTGATGTCGCGCCTACCTCCGCCGTTGCGCAGGCCGTACTAGCGAAAGCGGCACTAGATGTCTCGCTCGGTAGCCCGCAGCAATCCCGTCAGACAAGCGCAGAACGGGCACGCACTGCAGCTACTCTCGCGTTGTTGTACGCACCGGCCGAAGATGACGAGATAAGGCTTCGTGCCATGCTCGCGCGATCGGAAGCGAAACTTCGGCTTGGCGACAATGTGGGTGCGGCGGAGGATCTTAGCGCTGCCGAGAGTCTGCGAGCTTCTGACAAAGCGGTGGTCGCTCAGAAGGCTCGACAGAAATTCCTGCGTGGAGAGCTAGAGGCCGCGGCTCTCGCGCTCGACGTAGCGCTTACGGATGACGATGCCCTGCTGTGTACGATGCGGGCTGTCGTCAACGCAGCGCGCGGGAATACAGCTGCGGCGCGTAGCGATATTACTCGGGCGCTGTCTTTGGCTACCGGCACACCCGATGAAGCCGACGTAGCGCTACAGCTGAGCGACGCCGCCTTGCAACTCAACGACGTGCCGCTCGCGGAAACGCTCGTCGGGAGACTGCCCGACGACGCGAAAGACTTTCGGGTTGCAGTCCAAAGATCCCGGTTGGCTGCACACGCAGGCAACTGGGACGCCCAAACAAAGCATGCGGAAGCTGCACTCGCGCTGGTGAGCGCGGACGTCAAACCAGCGATTCTACTGCAATTGGCCGACACGCTCGTGGATTTGGGTCAGACAGAACGCGCTTCCGTGTTCCTCCGACGAGTCTTGCTATCCGAATTACCCGATCGCTATACCAGGGAATACGCAAGATTACTCCGCCTAACGCGGGATGGCCTCCGAATTCAGGAGCTCTTGGAGGCGCGTGAGCAAAAAGGGGCCTTGCCATCTTGGGCTCTAAGGCTGAAGGGCTGGTTTGCCCACGAACGCCAGGATGTGGCTGGCCAAATTGGTGTGATGGAAGCGCTGCTTGTCAACGAGGAATTGGATTTCGATGAGAAAGTCGACTTGGCAAGACTGTACGCGAGTAACGACAGGAGTCGCGATGCAATTTCGCTTCTTGCTTCGATGTCAGTCATTCAGCGCGCGCCAGATGCGCGATCGCTCATGCAGGCAGCGAGCGCTTACTTCATCGCCGGTGACCTAACGAGCGCAATAGAGGCTGCTGCCTTCGCGTATCGTCTAGCAACGAATGATGCTGAGTTAGTGGCAGCTTTCATCAGCTTGGTGTTGTCTGCAGACAAAGTGGATACGCCTGAACCGACGATCGTGGGACCCAATACCGTGGTCCGAGTGAAAACAGACGAGGGCGAATCTCTAGAGTTCTACTTGTTCGACGATGGGCCAGTCGATTCAAAGAGAGGAGAGTTCCTGATTGGAGATGTCGCAGTACAGCCGATGCTCGGCCTCACGGCAGGCGATTCATGGACAAAGGGCGAAGGTACATGGTTGGCTCGCAAGTACACCGTCACTGAAGTTCGGGCTGCCTTTGTTGGGCTATTTCAGTACGCACTTTCAAACTTCGAACACCACTTTCCTGAGCAGCGGCTCGTTAGGGGTTTCAAGATAGATGAGGACTTGGGCCTGCGTGACTTCGCGCGGTTCGTAAGCGCCACGCATGCTCGCAATGAAGCGTTCGCAAAAGCGCGGGAAGTCTACGCGGCTCACGGACTCCCATTGCCCGCTCTCGCGAAAGTACTTGGCGTGCCAACGATCGCCGTCTACCAAGCGATTACGCAGTCCCCGGAGTGGCCCCAATTGGCTGCCGAGTGGACGCCGGCAGATTTGCGAGCGGAATCAACGAGCAACGCAATCGCTGCCACGCGGCTCGTGCTCACGCGCTCAGCCGTCGCAACGCTTCACGCGCTAAGGCTCTGGAATCTGCTGACTCGATACGAGCTTGTCGCGCCTATCTCGCTGACCCAAGAAATAAAGCTGGAGATCGCGCAGCTAGAGGCGGATAAGGTCAAAGCGACTGGCCGAATGGGCTTGTCCCCCGACGGGCGTCTGACCCTAACCGAACTGACACCGGCGGCGTTCGACGTCGCTATCAATGAAGCAAAGGAGCAACTCACGGAAATAACGTCGCGCGCAACTGTCAGGCTGCGTCCGATCGCTTCTATTGCGGGTAGTGCCGACGACGATGGTGTCAGGCAGTTACTGGGCTCCAGCGCCGTCGATGCTCTCGCACTCGCGCATTTTGAAAATGGTGTTTTGATAGCCGACGATCTTGGGCTACGCAGACTTGAATACCGCGGAACTCGGGTTGTGTCGACTTCCTCGATTGCGCTCGTGTATGCCCTAAACGCGTTGGGCATTCTATCGGGTGATGGTTCACACAGGATGCTCTTGGAGCTACAGCGTCGTCGAATCGCTGCGATCGTTCCATCCGCGGAGCTCCTGGCGTTCCTGCTCACGCATATCGAGGACTACACGGCGGCAGATGTTCGGACCACCTTTGAGTCGCTAACCATCGACGGGATATCGCTCGCCGACGCCACGACCAGCGTCGCGAAGTCGATCCGCGCAGTTGTCGGGACGGACATAACGCGCGTATCCGTTTCGAGCGTCGTAGCTTTTGCTCTGCAAGCGCTGAGCACAAAGTGGCCGGCTGATGCGGTTAAGCGCGAACTTATCGGGGGTGTGAAACAAACCTTGGCTCTAGCTCCGATGACGATCACTGAGGTGGAGCGCGCGTGCCGCGAATGGAGATCAAGCAACTGAGGCGCGAAAGCTCGCGTTCTGCACGGCGGTCTCGGATACTCGACGACTCGAACCGAGCCGTGAAGTGTGCCTAACAAAGTCGGCCTTGAGCGCGCGGTGGTCTCACTCGTCGGGTGTCGCAACGCGCAGATTTAGCACCCATTGCGCAATGAAACGGTGGTACGCAACGTGTGGCTCCGCATTATAGTTCCCCTTTGCATCGTCCATACTTTTCAGCGTTCTTGCACGATTCACCATAGTGGTGTAAAGTGGTGCATGCCGAAATCATCTCGCTCTGTGAGCGGCGAAATGGATGCGCCTCGGCTCTCCATCACGCTCCCGCGAGACGAGTACGGGCATCTTCAGAGAATCGCAAAGGCTCAGCGGGTATCTCTCGCGTGGGTCGTTCGCGATGCCGTCACGGCCTATCTTTCTCGAAAGAAGCAGCTACCAAGCGCGCGCTCTACCATA
>Ga0187893_10014488_pt1 | contig 10737 bp, 6 predicted proteins | sample MA1701074metaG_FD_139574 | JGI IMG/M metagenome (GOLD analysis project Ga0187893, IMG submission 139574) | White microbial mat communities from a basaltic lava cave in the Kipuka Kanohina Cave System on the Island of Hawaii, USA - MA170107-4 metaG ...
AAGGTCGCGATGCGCGGCCACGTTCGAGAGCTCGTCCCGCCCGAGCGTTTTGTATCCACCGAGTCGACTCTCGGTGCTCCTCCGTACCCGGGCGAGGTGCTGGCGACGTGCGTCCTGGCCGAGCAAGACGGCAAGACTGTATTCGTGGAGACCTTCGGGTTCGAGTCGCAGGCGGCCCGCGATATCGCCATCGAGTCCGGTCTTGAGGCCGCGTATCGTAAGGCGTTTGCGATTCTGGACGAAATGCTAGCCGCGATGTCCTACACCCCGTCGCCTTGAGGCCCGAGTTCGCCACCTTAAGTTGCGATGAATGAAAGGGGGCAAGATGAAAATGAAATCTGGCGAAATCCTATCTCGCACCTTCACGCGGTACGCCAGGACGCTCGTGGCTCTCGCAGTTTTCTGCGTGAGTCAGGCGCACGCGCAGACACTTGAAGAAGTGATCGTTACGGCGCAGAAGCGCGAGCAAAACGCCCAGGACGTCGGCGTGGCACTCACAGTCGTGAGGGCGGACGAATTGCGTGCCAGCAGTGCCGTGCACACCGATGACATCGCGGCACTCGTCCCGAACCTCGGCATCAATCACACGACCGGTAGAACCCAGCTCACCTTTACGATGCGCGGTGCTGGCAATGGCGAATCAGGGTTCCAGCCCAATCACGCCAGCACGGTAGGCATCGTCGTCGACGACGCCGCGTACGGTGTCTCGGCATTCGGCGATTTCCAGCTATTCGACTTGGAACGTGTTGAAGTGCTGTTCGGGCCGCAGGGCACACTGTTTGGACGCAACAATACTGGCGGCACAGTGAGTTTCGTGTCGCGCCGTCCGACGTCGGGGCAGAACGGATTCATAAGCGCCGAGGCGGGACGTTACGACGCGCTGCGCCTCGAGGGTGCGGTCGAAGGCGCATTCTCCGACGCTCTGCAGGCACGTGCTGCGGCAACGCTGGGCCGTCGTGACGGATACGTCTTTAATCGATTGACGGGTGAAGAGACTGGTGCGATCGATCGCGCGGCGGGTCGTGTGTGGCTACGCTGGACGCCGAGCGAAGCTGTCGGTGTCGACATGAAGGTGCACGGCGGCTACGACCGGTCCGACATGTACCCTTATCAGCACATCGCCGTCGGCGGGCCCGACTGCAACACGGACGTTCGACCCGGCGGGACGCCGGATCAACGCTTGTGTGTGGGCGACGTCGGCTACTCCGATCGCGACAACGACATCTACGCCGGCGACTGGAACCGGGATCGGGATGTCGATACCGACGCGTGGGGTGGATCGGTGAGGCTGGATTGGGATCTGGCGGGCGGTACATTCACATCGATCACCGCCTACGATCGTCTGGACCAGCTGCGACTCGAGGACGAGGACGGGTCACCCGATACTCTGCTTCACGTTGACTATTCGGACGATCTCATGCAGTTCACACAGGAGCTGCGTTTTCAACGCGTTGCCACGGACGATCTCCTGTGGCTCGCCGGGCTCTACTACAGTACCGAAGAGTTTCATCTTCGCAGAACTTCTGCGCTGGACGACATTGCGCCCATTTTCGGCCTGCCGAAGGACAACATGTTCCTGGATGCGGAAATCGAAAACCAGAGCTATTCGGTGTTCGGGCAAGTCGAGTGGCGGGTTGCAGAGCGGCTAAAGCTGATCGTCGGGGCGCGCTCGGTCTGGGACGATTCGGACTACTTCCTCACGGCGGATACCGCAGCACTCTTCATCACCGACACGCCGGGGCAAGGGCTCGAGGAGAGCTGGACGGGCTGGATGGGCAAGCTTTCCGCTGAATGGACCCCCGTCCCCGACATGCTTGCATACCTGGGCGTCAGCCGCGGATACAAGGCTGGAGGCTTTCCGACGGGCATCACGGCTTCGATCCCTGCTGGCACGGCGGTGGCCTACGACCCGGAATTCGTCGATAGCTGGGAAGCGGGGTTCAAGTCCACGCTGGGTAGCGGCCAACTGCGGTTCAACGGCGCCGTTTTCTACATGGACTACCAGGATAAGCAGGAGTATGCCGCCGTGACCGGACCGGCCGGGGTGCCGATTCAGGTGTTCACGAATGCCGCGGGCGCGGAGATCTATGGTGCGGAAATCGAGCTCCTCTGGGAAGCGACCGACCAGCTCGAACTGATGGCCAGCCTGGGATACCTCGACACGGAATACACCGAGTTCAGGACGGTCGGCGCACTCGACTTGACTGGCAACGTCCTGCCCAACACGCCGGAGTTGAGTGCTGCGGCGCGAGCGAAGTATCAGTGGCCTCTCGCCAAGGGAGCGGCATTCGTTGCCGCCATCGACGCGAGCTATCAAGAGGAGATCTACTTCTCCGGAAGACAGAACCCGCTTGAGGCCGCGGAGAGCTACACGCTCCTCAACGGCCGCGTAGCATGGACATCGCCGCTCTCCACGTGGGAGCTGTCCGCATACATAAAAAATGCGACAGATAAAGAGTATAGGACGCAGGCGTTCCTTCTTATCGGATCGTCGTACTCCGTCATCTACGGGAATCCACGAACCTATGGCGTCGGTGTGACCTATCGTTGGGCGAAGAGGTAGGGTCGATGGAAACGCCGCTGACGCCCATGGAGTTCGCACGGCGAGCACGTGCGTTGTACGCGGATCGCGAGGCGGTGTTGGACGAGGACGCGCGTTTCACGTATCGCGACTTATTTGGGCGCTGCGATCGCTGGTCGGCCGTCCTGCAGGCGTGGGACATCCGTCAGGGGGATCGCGTGGCCTACATCGCGCCCAATACCCACGCGCACCTCGAGGGATACTACGCGGTGCCGCAGATCGGCGCGGTGCTCGTACCGATCAACTATCGGCTCACCGCCGAGGACTTCGCCTACATCATCGCGCACAGCGGTGCGCGAGTGGTCTGTGCTCATCCCGACTATCTGGATTCACTGGACACTGTGCGTGCGCGGATGCCAACCGTCGAGCAGTTCGTTGCGCTCGAAGGCGCAAAGTCCGGCTGGCTCGATTATGAGGAGCTCATCCGTCAAGCACCGGCGCACTTCGAGCCGGTGGCGATTGCGGAGTCCGACCTGATCTCGATCAACTATACGAGCGGGACAACGGCACGACCGAAGGGTGTGATGATCACGCACCGCAATGCGTACCTGAACGTCGTTGGGACGCTGATTCACCAGCCGCTCGCGCCGAAGGACCGCTATCTCTGGACCCTGCCGATGTTCCATGCCAACGGGTGGACCTTCGTGTGGACCGTCACCGCGCGTGGCGCGACTCATGTTTGCCTGCGCAAGGTCGAGCCCCGCGCGATCTTCGCGCTCATGGCCGCCGAGCGCGTGACCCTATTCTGCGCCGCACCGACCGTGCTGATCAGCCTTGCGAACGCCCCTGCGGAGCTGCGCGCGGGCGCGCCCCGCGGCATTCGTCTATTTACCGCCGGAGCACCACCAGCGGCCGTCACGATCGAGCGTATCGAGAGCGAGCTCGGCTGGGAGCTTACGCACGTCTATGGCCTGACAGAGACAGCCCCGTTCATCACCGTGTGCGAGGAATTGCCCGAGCACACGAAGCTCACGCCGCACGAGCGGGCCACGATGAAGGCCCGTCAGGGTGTCGAGCTCGTGACGTCCGGCGAACTACGCGTGGTCGATGAGAGCGGCTGTGAAGTGCCGCATGACGGCGCGACCCCTGGCGAAATCGTGGTGCGCGGTAACGTTGTCATGCAAGGCTATTTCGCCGATCCCGAAGCGACCGAGCGCGCCCTGCATGACGGCTGGTTTCACACCGGCGATGCGGCGGTGGTGCATGCCGACGGCTACGTTGAGATCCGCGATCGACTGAAAGATGTGATCATCAGTGGTGGGGAGAACATATCCTCGCTTGAGGTCGAAGGCGTGCTCCTGCGCCACCCCGCCGTGCAGGAGGTCGCGATCGTCGGAATGCCGCACGAGAAGTGGGGCGAGGCGCCGCACGCCTTCGTCGTACTGCGCCCCGGTGCGACCGCCTTAGAAGCGGATGTCAAGCAATTCGCTCGCGACAATCTCGCGCACTTCAAGGCGCCGCAGTGGGTGTCGTTCGTGAGCGAGCTGCCTAAGACCGCCACCGGCAAGATCCAGAAGTACGTGCTGCGCGGCAGGCTGGCGGAAATATCTCACCAATGAGCCGTTCAGGAGCGCTATTCAGCTCCCTTGATCAAGGAGCGGCAAGTTCGCAGAGGACCCGACGAACTCGCGTTGCAATGTTTTTCATATGCGCGCAGGCAGTCGGCCAAATTATTGCATCGGAATTGCCGGCGGAGGAATGGCGCACGTACGGCCGGGACCACTCGCAGCAACGCTACAGTCCTCTCGACGATATCAACACCAAAACGGTTGAAGCGCTTGGACTTAAATGGTCGCTGGACCTCCCCAGCGAAACGGCGCTCGTTTCCACTCCCCTCATGGTGGGCGGTTTCCTGTATTTCTCCGGAAAGTTTGCCGTGGTGTATGCCGTTGACGCTCGCAATGGTCGCATGAGGTGGTCATATGACCCGAAGTCGATCGACGTGCTCATCAAGCACCCGCGGCGATTGACGATAAATGTGGGGATGATCAGAGGCGTTGCGTATGCGGATGGGAAGGTCTATGTCGGCACGCCGGACGGGCGGTTGATTGCTATCAATGCGCGGACGGGAGAAGAAGTATGGTCGACGCAGACATTTGATCCTGCTACTCCACGCTACATCAGTGGCGCACCACTTGCCTTCAACGGCAAGGTCCTCATCGGTCATGGCGGAGCTGACTTCGGTCCTGTGCGAGGTTATGTGACGGCCTATGACGGCGACACCGGTGCGCAGGCCTGGCGCTTCTATACAGTTCCGGGAAACCCCGCAGACGGCTTCGAAGACAAAGCGATGGAGATGGCGGCGAAAACCTGGACGGGGCAGTGGTGGAAATATGGCGGAGGAGGCACCGTCTGGAACGCGATGACCTACGACCCAGAATTCAATCGCGTCTATCTCGGAACGGGCAATGGGTCGCCCTGGAATCAAGGGATCAGGAGTCCGGACGGCGGAGACAACTTGTTCCTTGCTTCGATCGTGGCGCTGGATGCGGACACAGGCGAGTACGTGTGGCACTACCAGCAGAATCCCGGTGAGACGTGGGACTTCAACTCCGCCATGGACCTGGTGCTCGCCGAGCTTGTCGTCAGCGGCAAGCGGCGCAAAGCGCTCATGCACGCGCCCAAGAACGGGTTCTTCTACGTGATCGATCGCGAGACCGGGAAGCTCATCTCTGCCGAAAGTTTCGTACGGACGACTTGGGCGTCGAAAGTTGACTTAGCGACTGGACGGCCAATCGAGGCGCCGGGTGCCAGGCCGGGAAGCGGTACGACCACGATCTGGCCCGGACCACTCGGCGGACACAACTGGCCGCCCATGTCCTATAGCCCATCAACGGGACTGGTCTACATTCCGGTCCTGGAACTTGCTGGAAACTATGATGCTCGAGGTGTTGATCCGCGCACTTGGAACCAGCCGTCATTTGACCTCAGGTGGTCGGGCTACACCGATACTCTGGGTCGCCGAATGGCGGTCACGGCCACCACTGAGACCAACGTGTGGGGAGATGAAAGCGCGGGAGCTTATCTGCAGGCACGTGATCCGGTAACGAACACGAAGGTGTGGCAGCTAAAGCAGCCGGGAGTTTGGGCGGGCGGAACCCTCACCACGCGAGGTGGGCTGGTCTTCATCGGGCAGGCAAACGGATTCCTCATCGCCTACGATGCCAGGAGTGGGGTGGAGCGTTGGAAATTTGACACGTACCGCCCGATCACGGCGCCTCCGATTTCGTATGAGCAGGACGGGGTTCAATACGTTTCAGTCCTGGTTGGCTGGGGGGGCACATCGGGAACCGAAGGTTCGCTCGGGGACCCCACTCTGAGGATGCGATATCGCGATGGCGGGCGACGGCTACTGACGTTTGCACTCAATGGCCGTGCGTTGCTGCCAGACATACCAAGTACTGTGGCAGGGCCGATCGAGGTGCCGGGCTTCGTGATCGACCCCGCTAAGGTCCAGCGGGGCGAGGAACTCTTCGACGTCACCTGTGCCATCTGTCATGGATCGAACGCAATCAGCGGCGGGGGTGCTCCGGATCTGCGGGAATCGCGCCTGGCGAGTGATCCGAAGAAGCTCGAGCAGATCACATTAGATGGAATTCTCAGCGCTCGAGGCATGCCGAAGTATGTTGACTACAGTCCCGCCGACATTGAGGCCGTTTATCATTACATACGATCGCAAGCACGCAAGGCCATGCAGTCTTCTGGCCGTCATTGACCTGATGACGAATCTCTTCTCCGATCGCTTGTCAGGCCGCACCCGATATGGACTATGAAGCCACCAGCCCGTCGCACGCCCGGAGGGCGCCACCCGGAATCTTCTTCGGCTGGTACATCGTCGCGGCTACGATCGTTCTCTACATCCTTGCCGCGGGCGTGATCTACTATGGTTTTGCCGTTTTCTTCAACGCGATCCTCGGCGAGTACCCGTGGAGCAAAGCAGCGACCGCGGCGGCCTTCGGAATGATGCAGCTCGAAGGGTACTCGCTATCTCCCTTCTGGGGATTGCTCGTCAGCCGCTTCGGAACCCGTGGGCCGATGTTGGTCGGCACCGTTTTGTTAGCAATGGGATGCTTCGTCCTTAGCAAGCTCGATTCGCTGCTTGTGTTCTTCCTGGGCTTCTTCATAGCAGGGCTTGGTTTCGGCGCTTACTTGACAGCCCCCCTCGCAGCCATCGGCAACTGGTTCCGGGCCCGGCGAACTCTGGCGATCGGGCTTGCGTTGAGCGGCTTCGGCCTGAGCGGTTTCCTGGCGCCGGTCCTCGACTGGGGAATCCAAGGCTACGGTTGGCGCGCCGTATACGTCGCGGCCGGCGCTGCGGCGATCGTACTCGGCATTCCGCTGTGCCTGCTGCTCCGTTACCGGCCGGAGCCGTATGGCCATGCCGTCGATGGTAAATCGACCCCAGTTGATGGCGACGCTAGAGGGCCTCGTACCGACGCCGAGTCCGCCGGGCGCCCGCTCACCGCCAGAGAGGCTCTGCGAACGCGCGCGTTCTGGCTCATCACCGTACTCTTCGCGTTCTCCTTTCTGGCGATGACCGGAATCTACCCCCACATGGTGACCTACCTTACGGGTACGGGGATCGAACCCGGCCTCGCGGTGCTCGGCATCACGGGCCTAACCGTGGCCAGCGCCGTCGGCATGATCGGTGGTGGCGCCCTGGGAGACCAGCGTGGCAACCGTCACGTATTGATCGGCGCTCTTCTGGTCCATGCGGTTGGCATTCTGATCTTCGCCACGGTGTCGCAGCCCTGGCAGTTGCTGGTTTTCGTCGTCATGGCGGGTTCTACCGCCGGCGCTTTTAACTCGATCGTACCCGCACTGATTGCCGAGTACTTCGGCACCCGCTCTTTCGCCCAGATACTCGGCCTCGTCTACGCCCCCGCTCCCTTCATCTGGTTTGGAATCCCCTCGTCAGCTGGCTGGGTTGCCGACCACTTCGGAACCTATCGGCCCGCGTGGCTGGCGCTGGCGGCGCTGATTCTTGCCGCCGTTCCGCTCGCACTGATGCTGCGCCCACCTGCGCCGCCCACGAGTTGACGATTCGGTCAGGACCGTGACCGTCGACGACGATCAGGACAGTGTACGAAGGTCTGAGTCCTGTGTGTACAGCATTCCCAATGCTTGGTCGATACTGATCCGGCGATAGCTCTCTGTCGGCAGGCCGTTGACATTGATCGCCATGCGCTGACGGCGCCTAGCTGCCCGGTCCACGTCACTCACTTCGTCGATGCGCTTCCTGAAGCGTTCGGCCCAGAGCGCCGTATCAGCTCGCGTCTCCGGCGAACCGACGCTGAGCCATTGCGGGATCGCGGCAAGAACCTTTTCGGCGTCGAGCGTATTGTCGACTTCACCCAGCATCGCGGGCTGCATTCCACGAATGGTCACATCCGGATTCAGCGTCACTCCACTTGGGCTGTAGGCGTAGCAGCGCCGGAGACGGTCATGTGCGATCTCCGGTTCCTTATAAACATGTGAGATTGGTCGATTCGGATGGTCCGGGACGACTAGATGGGTGATTGCATGCGCATTAATCGCACCAAGCAACGAATCACTGTCATCCAGAAAGACCTCTTTTCGTGACGGCGCCAGATCGAAGTGGCTGCAGTCGCCGCGCGGCCGCCCGACATGGAAAGCATATATCTCCGCGTAATGCGGCGTTGTCCGGCGCTCGGCGCGCGCATCGAAATAAGCCGTGATGGCGAGCTGAATCAGCATGCTGGCGCCAACGATGCCCAGCGGCTCTGTCAACACGACCCCCATGCGGTCGTGAAGCTGCCATTCCAGCAGGGCGTGACGATCGACGTCGCGGCCAGCGATTCGGATGGCAAACATTCCAGCGTTCAGTGATGTTGCCGTGTGCATGGCTGGCCGCTTCCGATTCCCGCAATCGTATGTTTCATCGTCACTTCTCGAGCTTGATCCCGGCTGCGATCCGGTCCCAGGTCGTCGCGGTGACGCCCTTCTCCCGCAACGGATACTTCTGGATCTTGCCCGACGGCGTCTTGGCAAGCTGGTCCGCGAAATCGATGTAGCGTGGCACCATGAAGTACGGCATGCGCCGGTTCAGGTAGTGGATCAGCTCCACCGGATCGATCGTCTCGCCGGGCTTGGGCGTGATCGCCGCCATCACCTCCTGCTCAGTCTCCTGGGCCCACACCGGGAAGACTGCGCACTCGAGCACCTGTGCGTGGGAGTTGATCTCGTCTTCCACCTCCATCGAGCTGATGTTCTCACCTCGTCTTCGCATCGAGTCGGTGAGCCGGTCGACAAAGTAGAACCGACCCTCGGCGTCCTGATACCCCGCATCTCCCGTGTGGTACCAAAGATTGCGAAACGCCTTGGCTGTGGCGTCGGGCCGCTGCCAGTAGCCGGACATCATTTCCCAACCCCGCTTGGGTCGCACGCAGATTTCGCCCAACTCTCCGATCGGCAGTTCCTGGTCGTGCTCGTTGAAGATCCTGACCTCCATCTCCGTGCGCGGGCGCCCGACGCAGCGAGGTGAGGGCAGCGACTCCCCCACCGGATGCACGATCGGAGACGGGCACTCCGTCGAACCGTAGGAGGTAGAGATCTCGACGCCGAAGCGTCTGGCGAAGCCTTCATGTTCAGGAATCACAGGGAACATGGCGACCTTTTTGAGCGGAGTCTTCGCGTCGTCGGCCGACTCCGGCTGTTGCCAGAGGAAGTTGCCCATCGCGCCGAGCAGGCCCGACACGGTGCAACCGTACTGCGCGATATCCGGCCAGAAATGGTCGTTCCTGTAACCCTTCCGTAACACCATGCTCGCGCCCGCAACCATCGACCAATAGAAGACCGTGAGCCCGCCAATATGGAAGAGTGGAACCCCTGCGCTGTACGAGACGTCCTCCGGCGTTAGGGACAGCAGCTCGTGGGCACAGACGCTCGCCTCCACGAAAATGTGCGCGTGGGTGATCATCACTCCCTTGGAGGGACCGGTGGTACCTGAGGTGTAGATGATGAGGGTCAGCTCGTGGAACGCGGGTGCGCGCACGAACGGAGAGGTGTTCGCCGAGAAGAGTTTTGCAAAGCGCTCTACCGAGCAGCGCGCCTCCAGCTCGGCTGGCAGCTGGAGATTGTCCCTTGTCGATAGATCCTCGGAGTAGATGATGCAGCGCTCGAGATGCCGCAAGTCGTCGGCGATCTCGCTGAGCCGCTCGAGGTGCTGCCGGTCGATGATGACCGTCTTCGCAGTGGAGTCGTTGCAAACGTGGGTCAGGATCCGGCCGCGATAGGTCAGATTGACCGGAACCGCAATGGCGCCCCGCTTGGCGAGCCCACACCAGATTCGGATGTAGTCGATCACGTCGGGCAGCATCACGAGCACCGGCTCCTGATGCCCGATGCCGAGCTCGGCGACGCCGTGGGCGATCCGGTTCGAGACCCGGTCGAGTTCGCGGTAGGAGATCGACTCACCGCTGACGCAGGTAATCAACCGCTTTCCGCCATATTTTGCGGCTTGGCGTGCCAGCACACGACCGAGAGTACGATCCTCCAGCGCAGCGTCGACCTCCGCGGCCATATCAGACACCGTGCCTTCGATCTTCAAAGAAGGCCATATCAGAAGCTGTACTTTGCCTCGAGCCCGTAGGTTCTGGGCCGGCCCGGTTGGATCAAGTCAGCGAAATAGAAGGGGAACTCGTAGAGCTTGTATTCCTCATTGGCAAGGTTTCTGATCCACGCCGAGAAGCTCAGGCGTTGATCGGGGGTTGCGAAGGTCAATCGAGCATTGTGTACCCAGTACCCCGGCTGACTGACGGAAGCTGTCTGCGTCGCATCGTAGAACTGCCGATCCGTGAATCGCGTATCGACATGGGCAGAGAGGTTACCAAGCGACGTCTCGATCACACGCCAATCGGCTGCCAAGCTCATGGTCCATTCCGGCGATGCGATGGCGGTGTTACCCGAAAGATCGACCCCTTGAAGCACGAAGTCCTGGTACTCGGCGTTCAGGTAGCCGATGCTGACTTGCAACTGGAATTGGTCGCTCGGAACGGCGGTCAACTCCAGCTCTGCGCCCACGTTCCGGACTTTGTCCGCGTTACGAAGCACAAAGAGGCCAGCAGGAAGCTCGACGTCGATGACCTGTTGATTGCGCCAGTCGTAGTAGAAGAGCGCACCGTTGGCGCGCAGCC
>Ga0187893_10014490_pt1 | contig 10736 bp, 7 predicted proteins | sample MA1701074metaG_FD_139574 | JGI IMG/M metagenome (GOLD analysis project Ga0187893, IMG submission 139574) | White microbial mat communities from a basaltic lava cave in the Kipuka Kanohina Cave System on the Island of Hawaii, USA - MA170107-4 metaG ...
CGTGAAACTGCCAGAATCGTGCATCAACTCCATAGACCTGGACCTCCGAAGCGCGTCGCCGGCTCTCCTGATGGGTGACGACTCCCTGGGTGACGATCAACGGGCACGCGGTCTTAAATCGCTTCTGGAAATCGGGTTGATGCTGAATTCGGTCGGCAAGGTTTTCGGGGAAGAAATGCGCAGCAGAAAGCAGGTGACTGGCATTCCCCAAGCGGCCAAGAAAGAGGTCCCTCAAGCTGCCACGAACGGAATCCCCAACCAACAACGCCCCTGCGAGAACGGAGACTGCAACAGCCACACCAGCGATGACGGCCAAATTTGTCCGCCAATAGTAGCAAAGGCTTCTCCAGATGAGGTTAAGGGCGGTCATAGAGCATCAGCCAAGGACACAAAGGAGTTTTTCATGCCGCTTTGCGGCGCCACGTTCGATGAAAAACGTCCCCCTTGGAGAAGGCGGGACTTCAGGGGGGTTTTGGAGTAGGCTCTCCGGTCGGCCCTCCAAACCCGTCACGACAACCCTCTGAAGGCTTCACGACCGCTGTCGTTTCGCCTTTTCTCCCCCTTCGTTGGTAGGGGGATTTTCAAGGGCGCACGCAGAATGCCTGCGAAGGCCGCGTCATTGCAACAGAAACCCGCAGCTCGCAAGACTCTTTCCTTGCCATCGGAATGGAATTAACAGCGGATGGGAGATGAACAGATGAATCACGCAGGCTCTCAGCGGTGTTTCTCATTCCGCTGCGCGGCACGGTGGCAGATTAAAATGACTCCTCGTCGTCCTCGCGTTCCTTCGTGGATGGACACGAGGACGATTCTCAAGGCGGAGCGCTGCAGTATTCAGCAAGAATATAGGATCTCAAGACAAGTTCGGCTTTCGTGGTGCAGGAATAATAAATGACGCAGAAACCCTTCAGCCCGTGTCGTCCGCAGCGTGTTCTGTACTTTCCTGGAAGCTTCAATAGCGTACCCGCACTCGGTAAGTCAGTTTGGCCTCTCCTTCCCTAGCAACGGGCACTTTGAAGCGTGCCGCAAAAGCTGCGGTTTTTTCGTGCTCGAAACTCGCTTGCAACATCCGCCAATCGCCGCCGATCGGCTCGTTCACCACAACAGTAACCGGCTGATCCTTGTGATTCCTGATCGTGACGCTGAAGCCCATTTCGAACACGCGGTCGGAAATCACCTGAAAATCGGTTTGGTTTCTCTCGGCTACGATGTCGAAAGCATTGCCGAGCTTTACTCGCACTGTCTCGTCCTTGGGTGTGTGATCAATCTGATCTTCTCCAATCAGTTGTTGCCCGCCCCGGGTGTCCGCCTTGTAGACCCGCAGCACGCCCTTGGGCAGTGGCAAACCGAGATTGTTCTCCTTCGAATTCTTCAATTCAATAAACGTTTCAACCTGATCCTTCAAGGGTGTTCCTGGATTCTGCCGATTGTGATAGTAGAAGTTTTGACCATTGACTACATACTCTTTTCGAACCGCCGCACCCATGCCGGAAAGCAGATTGATTTGCTTCGTTTGGTTCTCTTTCAAAGTGGTCTTCCGGTCAAGCGTGTAAAGGTGGTATTCAAACAAGCTCTCTTCGCCAAACTGCTGTTTGGCCATCTCTGCCCGCGCCGGCTTGGCCCTCATTTCCATGACCATGTCCTTCGTCTCTTGCACGCGATTCAATTCTCCCGCCACGAGTTGTAAACCCGCGTTCTTGTAGGCAGCGCCGCTGCGGTTGTCAATGGTGACCCAACCGTTGAGATCGGCAGTCTTTTCGTCCGCACTGAGATTCAATACGTAGTCGGCCTTCCACGTGATTCCGCCTGTGAGGTACGATGCCTCGAGCGTTTGGGCTCGTGTTCCGCCATTCTCCAATCTCCACACCAGCGTCGGCTGCGCAATCAGGTTCTCCGGTAGCTGCGGAAAAATGTACCGGTCTGCCTGCATGCCGGTCACAACCTCATTGTTCAGCTGCCATACTGGCTGTCCATTGTTGTTACTCAGCAATAGCGCCTTTACTGGCCGCTCCACGGTGGTGTTGTTTTCGCTGACCACACGAATCAGGGTCACTTCCTTGCCGACGTACTTATCCAGCAGCTTCTGCGGATTGAGAAGATCGTATTCATAGTTCTGTTCTTGAACTGAGAATTGACCAGGACTCGTTAGAGACTTGATATGCACCGTGGCCGGGTTGATTTGTGCGGCAACATCCATGAACTTCAGCTCGCTGAGGCCGCTCTGAAGATTGATCTTCCGGACGTCCCTGACCAAGCCAATGTTCGAGTTGTAGATTGTAACCGACAAGCTTTGCTGATCCTGGCTGGTGGTAGTGGTACCAGGTGTGCCCTGCTGGGCAGCCTGAGAGCCTAGGGGCTCCTGATTGAACAACAACCCCCCCAAACCCAACGCAGCGAGCATGAGCTTCAGTTTCATCGAATGCCTCCATTTGGCGAAACAATTGGTGCCTTCCAAGGATAGACGGACTTGGCATAGCCGCTTGCGCGAAAAATTATTATCGCCGTAAAACAGAAAAGTTTTTCTATAATTAGGCAGCGCAGGAATCTTGAGGGGATCTTCAGCTGCTTTCTGAATCGATAGTGATTTCGCTTTTGATGAACCAGCTTGTTCAGGATCAGGGTCTTACGATCCAAGGCCCGTGAATTGCCTGAAAGTGGCTGGCTGAGTTGACCCTGCAACTCAACGACACACATCCTGCTACTTCTTATGGGTATTGAAATCGCTGGATTGATGGCATTGGGAGCCCTGAACTTGGCACTGGGCTTGTTGATCGTCTTCGTGTGCTTTCGTCTTTCAACGTTGAACAGACTGGTTTCTGAAGTCGAGAAGCGAATATCACGCCTCGAAATATTGACGAGTTTGGCTGACTCCAAAGATTCCAAAGAGGGGCAGGCCACTAAGCGGAGAGCGGGGAGCACCTTATGAGAAGTTTTTCGTCTGACTTGAAGATCGGCTTCGCGGCACTCATGGTCACCTTCGCGGTGGCTCTCGTGATGATTTATCTCACGTACGAAAAGTATAGCCTAAGCCGCACCTTCCTGGGCGAGGCCCAGAAAATGTCTGCAGCGCTGCCCGTTCTGGCAGTCACCGAAGGCCAAGTCGCTCAATGGACTGAAGAGCTCCGGAAAAACGAAGTGTTTAAGGGAGAGATGGAATCCCACCTGGTTGAGCAGATCAACAACATCCGGTTGGGCAAGTACTCAGCCGACGAGCTAAACGAACATCTCGTAAGTTGCCAGCGTTTTTGCGGCCAGCTTCTCAACAAGATTTTTATCGCGAATATGACCGAAGTAGCCAAGCTGCCCCACGAAGTAGTCTTTTTTGATCTCGACCGCGACCAAGTGACTCCGCGTTATCAAAAGGAGCTCAAGGAGTTTGCCAGGAAGAACAATAACCAGACGTTGTACCTAATGGGTCGGGCCAGCTATATCGGTGGGAGTGGCTATAACAAGGAACTTTCCGGTCGGCGTGTGCGGCAAGTTGAAAAGATTCTGCATAGCTGTGGATTATCGGAACATCAGATCAAGGCTTCGTGGCTTGGCTATGAAGCGCCCCAGTTAACTACAGAGATTGCCAATTCCTACCGAATTGATCCGAAGGAGTATAAGGGCGACTTGTTCAGTCTGAACCAGAGTGTTGTCTTGTTTACCAATACGCCCGGGGACTATTTTCCAGGTGTTGTGAACACGATAGAGAAAGCGATCGAGGAGAAGAAGGAATCAACCACTCCAGACAAGACGGAAAAACCACGAACGGTTTCCCAACTATCACAGAAAAGTCAGAAAAGGATGTAAGAGACATCCGCCCGCCTTCTTGGAAATTCTGGACCCATGCCCCCCAGAAGCGTGTTCCGCACCCGCTACTTTGAGTTCAGGGTAAACGGCATAGGTTAGATTTTCACGACGTCCTCCTCGTAGGTTTCCGGTGTCCTGCAAGTCAGAACGCGCGCAAGGCAGTGCGTCCCCTCACCACGATTGAGCGAAGCCCAATACCGCATCGGTAGGTCGTTCCGCCCGCGCTACCGCCAAGCGCTTGCTTGCGCCGCACCTTGCCCAATTCAGATGGTGTATACTCCCTGTCAATCAACAAGGATCGGTCCTGCTGAGAGTATTGGCGTAGAAGTCGCAGGTCGCCACAAGGAGGTTGACCATCGCCGAGTCCAGCATCTTCTGGGACACGCTGCTCCAACTCATCGAGGAACGTAAGGTCATTCCGGTCGCAGGTCAGGATCTTCTGACTGTCGTTACCCCTGCAGGTCCGAAGTTCCTCTATGCGTATCTTGCCGAGCAATTAGCGATCTATCTGGGTGTCTCCGCCGACAATCTGCCGGTCGGTGGAGAACTCAACGAGGTTTCTTGTCGCTTCCTAGCGCAAACCAATCAACTGGAAGATATCTATCCAGCCTTGAAAGCTGTCGCCTCCAAAGCCAGTGCTCTACCCATCCCTGAACCGCTGCTGCTGCTCGCCGAGATCCGCCCTCTGCAGCTGTTTGTCACGACAACTTTCGATTCCTTTCTGACGCGGGCACTCAACCAGAAGCGCTTCGGCGGCAACGAGAAGACGAGAGTATTCGCCTATTCGCCTAACGAAGTAGCGGATTTGCCCGGCGACATGAAGAACTTGAATTCGCCCATCGTCTATCACTTGCTGGGCAAGCTATCCTCAACCCCGGCCTATGCCGTCACTCAAGAGGACGTCGTTGAGTTTTTTCACTCGCTCCAGTCGGGGACACGTCAGCCTGCCCTGCTCTTCGACGAATTGAATCGTCAAAGCTTGCTGGTTCTGGGAAGCCGCTTCAGCGGCTGGCTGGCCCGCTTTTTCATGCGCATGCCAAAACGCCAGCGTCTTTCGGCTGGGGGTAAAAGTGACTACGTCATCGACGCTGAAGTCAGCAACGACGGCAATCAAGTGCTCTTCCTGAAAAACTTCAGCAGAGCCACGAAAATCTATCGCAGCGGAGGAGTAGTCGAGTTTGTTCGTGAGCTCCACGGTCGCTGGACAGAACGTCATCCAGAAAGCGCAACAGCGGATGCAGGCGTTGTCAGCTCCTCTACGTCACCTGAGCTGGCGCCCGGGTCGGTGTTTCTGAGCTATGCCAGTGGCGATGCGGAAGCGGCGGAAAAGCTGAAGACCGGCCTGGAAGCAGCCGGTGTGGACGTATTCTTCGATCGAGAGCAATTACAGCCGGGAAACGATTGGGAGGCCAAGCTGCGACGGAGCATCCATCAATGCTCGCTGTTCCTTCCGGTGATCTCTCAGCAAACATTGACTCCAGAGCGTCGATTCTTCCGCGTTGAGTGGAACCTCGCACTTGACGAAGCCCAGAAGGCTTCATTCTCTGATGACGAAGCTTTCCTGCTCCCCGTCGTGATCGATGATACAAAAATCGACGACCCTGCCATTCCGGCCAAGTTCCGCGCCACTCAATGGAAGGCTCTGCCTGGCGGACAGCCGACCCCTGACTTTGTCAGCCGGGTACAGCAACTCTATCGAAAATACCAGAAATCCCGAGCGAGGGCTTGATGGGCGTCGAAGCGGGTGTCTCGCAAGTTCCAACCGGCTCGCCAACGGTCAGCACCGACAATCCATGGCCGGGACTGCTGGCCTTTCGCGAGGCGGACCAGGGTTACTTCCAAGGCCGTAAAGCTGAAACAGAAGACTTGTTTCGCCTCGTGGTACGCGAACGCCTCAGTGTTCTCTTCGGCCTCTCGGGCCTGGGCAAGTCATCGTTGCTGCAGGCAGGCGTCTTCCCGTTGCTACGGCGCGAAACCATTTTCCCCGTATACATCCGTCTAGACTTCTCGGCTCGGGAGCCGGACCTGGTAAGCGAGGTGAAGGCTGATATTGCCCGTGAAGCTCTGGCTGTGCAGATCGAAGCCCCAGCCGCCAAAGCCGACGAGACGCTATGGGAATACTTTCACCGTCAGGACAACGACTTCTGGAACGCGCGCAACCGGCCCGTGATTCCTCTGCTGGTGTTTGACCAGTTTGAAGAAACGTTCACCCTTGGCTGCGCGGATGCCACCCGCGCCCGCGCTACGGACGTACTGATCGAGCAGTTGGCTGATCTGGTCGAAGGTCGACCTCCCGCAAGGCTCAAAACCAGACTTGACGAGCATCCCGAGGAGGCCAAGGAATTCTCCTTCTCACATCACGACTACAAGATTCTTCTCAGTATTCGTGAAGACTTCTTGCCGGACTTGGAAGCCTTGCGCGCACGCATGCCGGCTCTTGCCCTCAACCGATTTCGCCTCCGTCGCATGAACGGTGAGGCCGCAGTCCTGGTGGTGAATCAAGCGCAGCACCTAATCGATCCCGACGTCGCCGAGCAGGTCGTGCGATTCGTTGCCGCGGACCAACGCAATGTTCCCCTCGCCGATCTGGAAGTGGAACCTGCCCTCCTGAGCGTCGTCTGCCGGGAACTCAACAACCGGCGCAAGACTCTGGGCGAGCCCAAGATCACAGCAGGCTTGCTAGCCGGCAGCCACGAACAGGTGCTCACCAGCCTGTATGAGACCAGCGTGTCAGACCTTCCCATCGAGGTACGCTGCTTCGTTGAAGATCGACTGCTGACGGTTTCCGGTTATCGGGACAGCGTTGCCTTGGACAATGCCCTGAGTACACTGGGTGTCACCCGAGAATCCATTGACCGGCTGGTGGAGCGCAGGCTTGTGCGTCGGGAGGATCGGGGCGGTGTGCAACGCCTGGAACTGACGCACGATCTTCTCTGCGGGGTCGTCCGCTCCAGCCGTGACCGTCGCCTTCAACTCGAAGCCGCGGAGAATGAGCGACGTGCCCTGTTGGAAGCGCAGGAGCGCGAGAAGCTACAGCGGGATCGTCAGAACTTTAAACGCACCCGAATTGCGGCGGCATTGTTTCTGGTTTTGACAATGATCGCCATATTGGCTGCAACCTGGGCACTGAAGTCGCGTGCGACTGCAGACAACGCCCGAAGAATCGCCGAGACGGCCCGGTTGGAGGCGGACAAGGCCCGGCTCGATGCTGAGCATCAACGAAAGAGGGCGGAATCTGCGGTCGAAATGATTCAGAGAAGCCTGCTCATCCGGCAGGCGGCTCTGTCTGGGGACAAGGATAGTCTCAGCAAGTTGCTATCGTCATTAGATCAAAACACCACGATTCACTTCACAGCCAGAGCTACTGACCTTGGGTTTAAGAATCCGAGTAACCAGCAGGTCTTCAAGTTTGATCTTTATCCGGAACCTGGCACGCTGCCTAGTGGCCTGGACGCAGTCGCATTCATTACCTACCTGGCGAATCATCCCACATTCCAAAACACCCTGATGACTGCCGGTGCGGAACGAAGCTTTCGCGCCTCATACACGGGCTGGGGTTGTCTCAACAAGATCGTCGCCCTAGTAGAGTACAAGGATCCCACACGCCCCCCAACTGTGGCCGAGTTTGACATGTGCAAACAATTGAATTGGTGAAAGCACGAATTGCAGACAACCAGGACCATTGCTCTGCCTGGGCCTGCGGTGCATAGCCAGTTGCCGATCCGCACGAGGTGTGGGATATTTGCGTTCTATGGCATGACTTGCCCGGCGAGTTAACACGAGGAAGAGATGACCACAGGCAGCCAAACTTCCGAACATCGTTCATTGCGCGAGCTTCCCACTTGGCAAGCACTTCAGACACATCAGCAGCAGATTAAGGACATCCATCTCCGGCAGCTGTTTGCTGAGGACCCGGAACGAGGAAAGCGTCTGACGATCGAAGCTGCTGGCCTTTTTCTTGACTATTCGAAGAATCGGGTCACTGCTGAAACATTGCGTCTTCTCGTGAACCTAGCAGCAGAATGTCGCTTATCAGAGCGCATCGAAGGGATGTTTCGTGGCGAAAAGATCAACGCCACCGAAAAGCGTGCTGTTCTCCACATCGCGCTCCGCGCCCCTCGCGACGCATCGATCCTGGTGAATGGGGAGAACGTCGTTCCCTTGGTCCATGAAGTGTTGGATCGTCTGGCGGCCTTCGCTGAAGAGATTCGACTCGGCCGCTGGAAAGGACATACCGGGAAACCTATCCGCAATATTGTGAATATTGGCATTGGTGGTTCTGACCTTGGACCCGTGATGGCCTTTGAGGCTCTCCGCCACTATAGCCAGCGTGATTTGAGGTTCCGATTTGTCTCAAACATAGATGGCACTGACTTCGCTGAGGCCGTGCAGGAACTGAACCCAGAAGAAACTTTGTTCATCGTTTCTTCAAAAACGTTCACGACGCTCGAAACCATGACCAACGCGCGAAGCGCTCGTGCCTGGTTACTGCACTCTCTAGGAGCCGAGCAAGCCATTGCCCGGCACTGTGTCGCTGTTTCGACCAATGCCCACGAGGTAGCCAAGTTCGGAATCGACACAGCCAACATGTTCGGGTTTTGGGACTGGGTAGGCGGACGCTATTCGATGGACTCGGCCATTGGGCTTTCAACCTTGTTGGCGATTGGACCGGAGAACTTTTGCTCCATGCTAGGTGGATTTAGAGCCATAGATGAGCACTTCCGAACGGCTCCGTTGGAGAAGAATCTACCTGTTCTCATGGGCCTGCTGTCGATTTGGTACAACAACTTCTTTGGCGCAGAAACGACAGCGGTTTTGCCTTACGATCAATACCTGAAGCGTTTTCCGGCCTATCTGCAGCAGCTCATCATGGAAAGCAATGGCAAGGGAGTCACATTGGACGGCGTCCCTGTCGATTATCAGACCAGCCCGGTCATCTGGGGAGAGCCTGGCACCAATGGTCAGCACTCGTTCTACCAATTGCTCCACCAGGGAACCAAACTCGTTCCCTGCGACTTCATTGGATTCTGTGAGACACTGAATCCGCTCGGCGATCATCACCCGATCCTCATGGCAAATCTCTTTGCCCAGTCCGAAGCGCTGGCGTTCGGGAAAACCAGCGAGGAAGTAAAAAGGGAAGGGACAGAAGCTTGGTTGGTGCCGCATCGTACTTTCGAGGGCAACCGGCCCTCGAACACGATCCTAGCCGACCGGCTGACTCCCGAAAGCCTCGGCAAGCTGGTGGCACTCTACGAGCACAGTGTGTTTACTCAGGGTGTGATCTGGAACATCAATCCGTTCGACCAGTGGGGTGTCGAACTCGGCAAGGTGCTCGCGCAAAGAATTATTCCTGAGCTCCAAGGCAGCACCACACCTGAACTCAAACACGACAGTTCGACGAATGCCCTAATCACGCGGTATCGAACCCACAGCGGGGTTCAGTCAGAACCCGGCCACTAAGAGGCAAGTGAAGCATTTGCTATCGTCGATTGGTTATCGGCTGTTTGCTATTGGTGCACCCGTTCCTCCTTCAAAAAAGACAATAGAAAATGATCGATAACCAATAGCAGATCAGTTTTTGGCAGACTGTTGATCGAACTTTGGCGGATTCACAGGCAGCCCCTGCCGAGTAAAACCCAAAAGTTCGAGCAACCTCCAACAATTCCAATGCCTCCTGTCCTTGAATTTCAAGGCATCTCCAAGAGCTTTAACCGGCAATGCGTTCTTCGAGAGTTCAGCCTGTCTGTAAATCCGTCGGAATTCCTCACGCTGCTTGGCCCCAGCGGCAGCGGTAAGACAACGCTGCTGCGCCTTGCGGCCGGTTTCGAACACCCTGATACGGGGAGAGTGGTACTCCGTGGCAACGATATCTCTCACCTACCGCCGTACTGTCGGCGAGTAAACACGGTCTTTCAGAACTACGCGCTCTTTCCCCACCTCAGCGTCTCCCACAACGTTGCCTTCGGTCTGCGCAATCTCAAACTGAGCAAGGCCGAGTTGCAGACGCGAGCCAGCGCGGCACTGGACATCGTTCAACTGTCAAGTCTTTCAGACCGTTTCCCGCATCAACTGAGCGGAGGGCAACAGCAGCGCGTGGCGGTGGCCAGAGCTTTGGTCATGCAGCCAGACGTGCTCTTGCTCGACGAGCCGTTTGGTGCTCTCGATCAAAGACTCCGACAGCAAATGCAACAGGAGCTGAAAGCGCTGCAGCGAAGGCTGGAATTGGCTTTCGTTTTTGTGACACATGACCAGGAAGAAGCCCTGAGTCTCTCAGACCGAATCGCCTTGCTTCATGAAGGTCGCCTTGATCAGATTGGACCTCCGGATCAGATCTATAACCGGCCGGCCAGCCGTTTTGCGGCTGAGTTCATGGGAATTCCAAATATCTTCCGGCTGTCCGACTCCAAAGGGGAAGCGGGCGGCACACGCTGCCAGCTCGACACAGGAGAGACATTTTTTGTGAATTCAGTAGTAAACAACAATCAGGCACGGTTTCTAGCTGTACGTCCCGAGAATATTTCTCTTTCCCGCATGTCCCTGCCGGGGAGCAACGGCAACAATGTGATCCGCGGCCGTGTTCGCCAGGCTCGCTACCTCGGTTCTAGTGTGCTCTGGAACGTCGAGGTCAACAACGTGGTCTGGACAGCATCTGAACTCGTGAACGGAAGCGCGGGCATGGGTTCGCTTTCCGTGGAAGATGAGGTCTACTTGTCCTGGGAGCCGAGTAGGGGCGTGTTGCTCTTATAGACAACAATGCCTACGTCTGGCGACATCTTGGATCAAATAGGGAATCGCGTGGAATGGACATGAGAACGGCTCCCGCCGGGGCCTTACCCAAAGGCGCGCTTCAACGCAATTCTCGTGTTTGGTTTCTACCCGCCTTTGCTTGGCTCTTTCTCCTGATCGCCGTCCCATTGGCGTTCGTTTTCATTCTCAGCCTC
>Ga0187893_10014491_pt1 | contig 10736 bp, 7 predicted proteins | sample MA1701074metaG_FD_139574 | JGI IMG/M metagenome (GOLD analysis project Ga0187893, IMG submission 139574) | White microbial mat communities from a basaltic lava cave in the Kipuka Kanohina Cave System on the Island of Hawaii, USA - MA170107-4 metaG ...
CCTCGTCGCGCACGATGCAGACCACCCGCACGCCGTCGCGCCGGTCGGGGTGTGAGCTGGCCAGCGTTGCGGCGCCACGAGCGATGGCGCCGATGTCCACCGACTCGGTGCGCGCCACGCGCACGCGGGCGAAGTCGAGGAACTCCGTGAGCAGGCGGGACAAGCGGTCCGACTCGCGAATCACGAGGCCGGACAGCGTGCGCTCGTCCTCGCCAGCGTGCGGCATGCGGGAGAGCTGCTCGATGGCGCTGCGGATGGACGCCAGCGGGTTCTTGATTTCGTGCGCCAGCGCCGCGCTCAGTTCGGCAACGCCCTCAAGGCGCTCGGCGCGCAGCCGCAACGCCTCGAGTCGCTTCTGGTCGGAGATGTCGGAGAAGATCGCCGTGGTCGTGCGGTTCGTGCGCAGTCCGTCGCCCTCCGTGTAGGTGGTCGTGACACCCACCGAGAACGCGCGCTCCGCCGTGGTGACCATGCCCTCCGCCCGGGTGGTACGCACCCGGTCGACCACGGACTTGCGCATTGCCTGCGCCAGCTCGGGCGCGACGGTTGCGATGAAATCGATGATCGGCTGGCCGAGTCGGGCATTCAGGTTCAGGGCGAGCAGTTGCTCGGCCATCGGATTGGCGTAGAGCAGCCGGCCGTCGGAGTCGAGCGTGAGGACGCCGCTGCGGATGTTGCGCAGGATGTCCTCCCCCTGGAGGCGCAGTTGGCCAAGCTCGGCCACGACCATCGCCTTGCCCTCACCTTCGCGCCTGAGGAGCACCGAGAGGTAGCCGAGTCCGAGGGCAACCGACGTGAACACGCCAAGCTGGAGCCACACGATCGCATCCATGCGCGTGTCGACGAACCAGATGACGTTCGCCACGTAGAACACGTTGCCCAGCGCCGCGATGAGGAATCCGCCCCCGAGCGGCAGGAGCAGCGTCGAGACCGCGATGACCAGGATGTAGAGCGCCACGAACGGGGAGGAGGCGCCGCCGGCACCGGTGACGTCGCCGCTGGTGACGTTGACGATCGCCGTCACGAGGAGCGTGTCGAAAACGCTCTGCGCGTACAGGAAGTTGGCGCGCAGCGGCCGGCGGTAGATGTCGCTGCACGCGAACGACGCCACCGTCATCGCGGTCGTCGCCGCAAAAGCCAGCGACGGGACCAGCAGGTCGATCTTCAGAATGTCGGGCTGCGTCCAAACGTTGACTGCTGCAAGAAAAATGGCGGCGGCAGCAATCATCCTTCCCACATAGTTCCAGCGCAGCAGTCGCCGCGGATCGAGCACTAGCTCCATCTGCGGCCAGCCTGAGCGGGGGGACTGACGGCCTGTCTGTGACACGGAACCCTGGGAGCCTTGCAAAGTGCGAGGAAAAGTAGATGAATGAAGTGTTGCAATATGCTAGCAGTCTGGACGACGGTCGTCTAGCAGCGTTTCGTTCATCCCATGCTCGAAAGCGTGGCGGCCGCCGAGGCAGCGACAGAGGGCCTCGGCTTGGGCTGGAGGCTCGGCGTGGTCGCCCTCCTCGTACTGGCCAACGGCTTCTTTGTGGCGGCGGAGTTTGCTCTCGTCGCCGTGCGGCGGGCCAGGATCGACCAGGCGGCGGGGGACGGCGACCGAGCCGCCCTCACCGTCCAGTCCGCCCTCAAGGGTCTGGACCGCTACATCTCCGCCACCCAGCTCGGGATCACGTTGGCGTCGCTGGCGCTGGGCTGGATCGGGGAGCCGGCGCTGGCCACGCTCATCGACCGGGGCCTGGCCGCGATCGGACTGGCGGCACCCGCGGCGGTGTCGCACTCGGCGGCGGGAATCACGATTGCGTTCCTCATCATCACGTTCTTGCACATCGTGCTTGGCGAGCTGGCGCCGAAGAACCTGGCCCTGGCCAAGCCTGAAACGGTGAGCCGCGTGGTGGCGAGGCCGCTCATGGTGTTTGCGACGCTGACGTCGCCGGCAATCCGGGTCCTGAACGGCGCGGCGAACATCCTGTTGCGGTTCATGGGTATCAAGCCGGTGTCGGAACTGGAGCACGTGCACTCGGCCGAGGAGCTTCGGCTGCTGGTGACGCAGGCCGCCGAGCACGGGCGACTGAACCAGCAGGATTCCGCGATGCTGGCCGGCGTGTTCGACTTTCATGACCGCAAGGCGCGCGACGTGATGCGTCCGCGTACCGAGGTGGTGGCCATCCCGGAGGACGCCACGGAGGAGGTCGTTCGGGCAACCGTGCGCGCGGAACGCTTCAGCCGCTACCCGGTGTACCGCGAAAGCGTCGACGACGTGGCGGGCGTATTCCTAGCGAAGGACCTGTGGTTGCACGACGGCAAGGGGCCGTTCGTCCTTGCCGAGCACGTTCGCCCCGTCCCGTACGTGCCGGACTCGAGTCCGGCCGAGCGAGTGCTGGAGGACCTGCGAAGGGCCCGAGCCCACATGGCGATCGTTCTCGACGAGTTCGGAGGCACCGCAGGCATCGTGACGCTGGAGGACCTCATCGAGCAGGTCATCGGCGACATCAACGACGAGTACGACTTTGCGTCCCGCGAGGCGGTGGAATCCGACGGCGTGCTCGAGCTGAACGGCGGGATGTCGCTGTCGGACGCGCGGGCCGAGTATGGCGTCGACATCCCCGACGGCGACTGGAACACCGTGGGTGGCTTCGTGTTCGGCGAACTCGGCAGGCTGCCGAAGATGCGCGACCGCGTGAAGTACACGACTGGGGAACTGGAGGTCGTGGCAATGGACGGGCGACGAGTGGCGGCCGTCCGTGTGCTGCCGCGAGCGGACGCGCCAGCGTCGACGTGACCGTCGGAACCGTGGTGGTCACGCCGGAGCTGCGGATCCCGCGTGACGAGCTGGTGTATCGCGCCACCCGCGCCGGCGGACCCGGCGGCCAGCACGTCAACAAGTCATCGACGCGGATCGAGATCGTGTGGAACGTGCAGCGCTCGCGCGCGATCGACGACGAGCAGCGCGCGTTGATCGTCCAGAAACTCGCGCCGCGCATCGACCGCGAGGGACACCTGCGCGTGGTGGCCAGCGCGCACCGCAGCCAGACCCGAAACCGCGGCGACGCCGAGGAGCGGCTTGCGCGTCTCGTCCGGCACGCGCTCACCCGGCAGAAAGCGCGCCGGCCCACCAAGCCGACGCGATCCGCCGTCGAGGAACGGCTGCGGAGGAAACAGGCGCGCAGCGCCAAGAAGGCTGCCCGGCGCGCGCGCGACTTCGACTAGGCGTCCGTATCCGGACCCTTGACCATGTCGGGTTTGAGGTTGTCGAGCGCCATGCGGGCGTGCTTCGCGGTGGTACTGCCCGGATAGCGCGACATGAGGCGCCGGAACTCCACGAGCGCGCGACCCGGCTCGTTGAGCGCTCCGAGGTAGAGGTCGGCAAGCTTGTTGGACACGTAGATGTCCTGGCCGCCGGGGACGTCGGGTTGGCGCTGCACTTCCTTGTATAGTTGGGCGGCCCGCCTGGGGTTGTCGCCGTGCTTCACGTACAGGTCCGCCGCAGCCACCAGCACGCGGATGTCAGTGGGAGTCGCGATGATCCGCTGCTCGAACATGTGCAACGCTCCGGCGTAGTCGCGCTGCATGACGAGCGCCTGCTCCTGCGAGAACTGATCCTCGTAGGGCGTGCTGTCCCCGCCGAGATAGACCCGTTGGGCGCCTTCGCCCGCGAAGCCGCCGGTCTTGAGCCCCATCCAGGCTGCGGCACCGGACAGGGTAATGGCCGAACCAAGTGTATAACCAATGAGCTTGAAGCCGCCGTACCCGAGCTTGAGGCTGAACAGGACGTAGAACATGACGAGGCTCAACCCGAACACCACGGACGCGAACATCAACGCCTTCATGGTGTTGGCAGCGTCCGGACCGTGCTTGTCGAAGAATGTCCGCTTGTAACTCGGCTGTTGTTCCATGAGTTAGGGCTTGGGAGCCGTGCCAGATGACCCATACTATTACCTCCATGCCTTTTCGCACCATCCGGCTCGTCGCAACGCTGCTGGCGTTCGCCGCCATTCGGCCTGCCGACGCGCAGTACTTCGGCCGCAACAAGGTGCAGTACGAGCGGTTCGACTGGCGCATCCTGAAGAGCGACCATTTCGACCTGTACTTCTATCCGTCTGAATCGCTCAAGGTGCACGACGCCGGACGGCAGTCCGAGCGATGGTACACGAGGCTGTCCGACCTCTTCCGCCACCAGTTCGACCGCAAGTCGCTGGTGTTCTACGCCGACCATCCCGACTTCCAGCAGACGAACGTCGTCAGTGACCAGTTGAGCGAGGGCACGGGCGGCGTCACGGAAGGCAGCCGGACCCGGGTCGTGATGCCGTGGACCGGCATCTACAAGGACGACGAGCACGTGCTGGGACACGAGTTGGTGCACGTGTTCCAGTACAACATCGCCGAGACGGCGCCGGGCCAGGGCGGCATCGCGCGGCTGGGGGCGCTGCCGCTGTGGTTGATCGAAGGCATGGCGGAGTATTTCTCGCTCGGTCGCAATGACGCGCTCACCGCGATGTGGATGCGCGACGCCGTGATGCGGGACAAGTTCCCGACGATCAAGCAGCTGACGACGGACCCGCGCTTCTTCCCGTACCGGTACGGCCAGGCGCTGTGGGCTTATGTCGGCGGACGCTGGGGCGATCGCGCCGTCGTCGACGTGTTCCGTACGTCACTGCGACTCGGCTTTGAGCAGGCGCTGGTGCGGTCGCTCGGCCTGAACAGCGACTCGCTGTCCAAGGACTGGGCCGCGGCGAACAAGGCGTTCTATGCGAGCCAGATCGCCGAGCGCACGCACCCGGACAGCATCGGGCAGCGCGTGGTGACGGTGGACGAAAACAGCGACTACAACGTCAGCCCGGCGCTGAGCGCCGACGGCAAGTACGTGGCGTACTTCACCACGCGCACCAACCTCTTCGGCATCGACCTGGTGCTGGCCGACGCGACGACCGGCAAGACGATCCGCCGCCTCGCGGGCCCGCAAAGCGACGGACACTTCGACGCCATCAGCTTCATCAATTCGTCGGGGGCGTTCTCGCCCGACGGCTCGCGATTCGCCTTCATCGTCTACTCGGACGGCGACAGCGAACTGACGATCGTCAACACACAGACGGGGAAGATCCAGGAGGAGCTCAGGCCGCGCGACATCGGCGCGATCTACAACCTGGCGTGGTCACCCGACGGCAAGTCCCTGGCGTTCACGGGCAGCAAGGGCGGCATCGGTGACCTGTTCCTGGCTGATATCGCGACCGGCCGCATCCGCCAGCTCACCAACGACCGGTACGCGGACATGCAGCCGGCGTTCTCCGCCGACGGCCGCACGCTGGCGTTTGCCACGGACCGCGGCGGCTCCACGAGCTTCGAGCGCATGACGTTCGGCGAGTTGCAGCTTGCGACGCTCGACATCGAGACCGGGCAGGTGACGCGGCACGAGGCGTTCGCGCGCGGCAAGCACACCAACCCGCAGTTTTCGCCGGACGGGCGGAACCTCTATTTCGTCTCCGATCAGGACGGCGTGAGCGACGTGTACCGTCTCGACCTGGAATCGAAGCAGGTGTATCGGCTCACGCGCGTGTCGACCGGCGTCAGCGGCGTCACGGCGCTCTCGCCCGCGCTCACCGTGGCGCTCGGTTCGGGCACGATGATGTTCACGATCTTCCGGAACCAGGGCAACGAGATCGTCCGGATGGATTCCACGCAGCTGACCGGTGAGCTGGTGGACGTCGTCGCGGCGGCGCGCGTGGCGTCGGCCGCGGTCCTGCCCCCGGGCGACGTTGCCGGCGCCGCGTACGTCGCCACCTACCTCGGCGAGCCGCTCGAGGGCCTGCCGTCGGGCGAAGACATGGTGGTCGTGGGCTACCGGCCCGCCTTTGCGCTCGACGCGCTGGGCCAGCCGCAGATCGGCGTGGCCGTCGGCGGGCCGTTCGGCAGCGGGCTGCTCGGCGGCGTCGCCGCCCTGTTCGGCGACCAGTTGAGCGACCAGCAGATCTTCGCAACGCTGAACGCGAACGGCCAGGTGAAGGACTTCGGCGCCGGGCTGTTCTACCTCAACCTCAAGCGCCGCTGGAACTGGATGGCGGGCGGCGAGCATGCGCCCTACCTGTCATGGGGCCAGGGCTTCGCAGGCGGTAGCGCGCGCTGCCCGGATCTCTGCTACTACCAGATCATCCGGCGGATGTACACGACGCAGGCGGTGTTCAACGTGGGCTATCCCTTCAGCACCACGAAGCGCGTGGAGTTCGGGCTCGGCGCCGCCCGCTATGCGTGGGAGGAACAGATCGACAGCGTGCTGCTCGACCCGTCCGGCACGTTCGCCCTCGGGGGCGGCTCGCGCGTCGGGTCACCGTTCCCGTCCCTGACGTATGCGCAGACGACGCTGGCGCTGGTGGGTGACAACGCGTTCGGCGCGTTCACGAGCCCCATTTCCGGTGGACGCTACCGTCTCGAGGCCGCGCCCACGGTCGGCACCGTGAGCTTCACCTCCGTGCGCGCCGACATGCGCAAGTATTTCTTCGCCCGGCCGTTCACGTTCGCCGTTCGCGGCTTGCACTTCGGGCGGTACGGCCGCGACGCCGACAACCAGGTGCAACTCTCGCCGATGTTCCTCGGCGACGAGCAGTACGTTCGCGGCTACGACTACTACTCGCTGACGCGCAGCGAATGCACCGCGGGCAACTACACCGGGTCGACGTGCCCGGTGCTGGAGCGACTGCTGGGAAGCCGCCTCGGCGTCGTGAACGCGGAGGTGCGAATCCCGGTGTTCGGCACCAGTTCGTTCGGGCTGATCGACTTCCCGTACCTGCCGCTCGAAGTCTCGCCGTTCTTCGACGCCGGCATTTCGTGGACGGGCGACCAGAAGCCGGACCTGCGGTACGACCAGTACGGCAACAACACACCGTCGTGCCCGCCGCCGCCACCCAACGTGCTGATCTCGCCGTGCGCGCAACGCATCCCGGTGTTCAGCACGGGCGTGTCGTTCCGCTTCAACGTGATGGGCTACTTCATCTTCGAGGCGTACTACGCCAAGCCGTTCCAGCGGCCACTGAAGAACCGGGTGTGGGGTTTCCAGCTCGCGCCGGGGTGGTAAGCGTGGTTGATGGGCCGATGGTTGATGGGCGGATGGTTGATGGGCGGATGGTCGATGGGCGGATGGTTGATGAACCATCATCCTTCAGCGCAGCCCGTGGAGCGCCCGGTACATCTCCGTGTTTCTCATGACGACGCGCACGTAGTCGCGCGTCTCCACGTACGGAATGCGCTCGATGAAGACCTCGGGATCGCTCGTCCCCGCGAGCGCACCCCAGCGCCTGACTCGCGAAGCGCCGGCGTTGTACGCTGCGAGGGCCCGCGCGAGGTCGCTGTAGCGCGAGAGGCTGGCGGCGAGGTGCGCCGTCCCCAGCTCGAGGCTGACTTCCGGCACGAACAGCAGCGCCGGGTCCCACGCGGGATAGCGCCGCGAGCGGGCAATCTCGGCGCCGACACGCGGCAACACCTGCATCAGGCCCAGCGCGCCGGCCCGCGACGCGGCGCCCGGGTTCCACGCTGATTCCTGGCGGATGACGCCGGCGACCAGCGCGGGGTCCACGCGATTGGCCCGGGCACGCGCCAGCAGGTCGGCCTCGCGCAGCAGTGGAAACGCCAGCAGGTAGCCTCGATCGTCGACACGGCCGCCCGAGTCGCGCGCCGCGCGCGCCGCGGCCGCATAGCGCCAGCCGAGCCGGATGGCGCGCAACACGTCGTCGCGAGCGAGCAACGCGGCGCCGGCGCCCAGTGCCAGCGTCGGGTAGGTCGCCGCCTCGCGCTCGATCTGGTCAAGCTCGTAGCCTTCCTCGGCGGTCATGCCGAGTTGGCGCAGCGCGGCCGCGCGCGTGAGCGCCGCCTGGAACATCGGCGAGGGCGCGAGCGCGCCGGCCGTCGGCGTCCAGACGCTGGTGTCGAGGCGCGCCGCGGCGCGCGCAACGTAGTACGACAGCGGATCGCCGCGCAGCACGGTCCTCCAGCGGGCGACCGCCTTGGCCGAATCCCCGGAGCGGGCCCAGGCGCGACCGGCCCAGTACTGGGCCGCCAGCAGGTCGCTGGAGGCGGGAAAGCGCGACGGCACCTGGTCGAACAGCGGGGCCGCGCGGCGGGCGTCACCGAGGGCGTAGCTGAGCACTCCCGCGCGGAAGCACGCGTCGTCCGTGTAGCGCCCCACGGCCTTGTGCGAGCACACCGCCTCCAGGAGCGAGCGCGCCCGAACGTCGCGTCCTGCATCGATCTCGAGGTCGGCCAGCAGGTAGCGCGCATCGCCTGCCTGGCTCGTTGCCGGATGGAGGGTCATGACCCGCTGCAGAGCGGCGCGCGCCTGCGTCGATCGGGCTCGCACCAGTGCATACGCGCGCAGGTAGCGCGGTTCGGCGGCCGCGTCGCCGGTCACCGTCAGGCGACGGTCGCCGATGAGCCGGGCTGCCTGCGCCGGCTTGCCCGAGTTGATGAGCGCCCGGCCCCAGAGGGCGACGTCCCCGTCCGTGACCTGGCCACGCGGAACGCGCTCGAACCCGGCCGCGGCGCGCGCATGCAACCCGCCAGCCGCCGCGAGTCGCGCCACGAGCAGCTCGGACACCTCGTCGAGCGTCGGGAACGCCGCGTCCAGCACCTCGATGCCGAGCCGGAGTCCATCGCCGCGCGCCTCGCGTTGCAGCCAGCCGAGCAGGCTGGCGCGAACGCCGGACCGCACGGCCGGGTTGCCCGCCGAGAGTCGCAGGCGGAAGGCGCTCACGGTGTCGCCGAGGTTCTCGTACGCGGTGGCCGCGGCGAGATCGAGGCGCATCCGTTCCAGCGTCTGCGCCTCGGTGTATCGCACGCGCGCCCGCACCGAGGGGAGCTTGAGTGCGCCGTAGAGACGGTCGCGCGACTCCGGATTCGGCGTCACGCCGGCTTCGCGCAATCGCAGCCATTCGCGAACGACGGGCAGAGCGTCGCCGGCGCGCCGGTACGCCATGGCGGCGCTGTCGCGCACGTTGAGGCGGTCGAGTGACCGCGCCAGCAGCACCAGCCGGATGGCACGAGCCGTGGGCGATTTCGCCAGGCGCAACGCCGGCTCCGCATGCTGGCGAGCCTGCGTTGCGTCGCCGCGCTCGAGCGCCGCGCGCGCCAGCAGTTCGTAGCCTTCGCCGTCGAACCGCGTGGCCAGCCACGGTTCGGGCTCGAGCGCCTTTCGCACCTCGTCCCAGCCGCCCCACGCGGCCATGGCGCGCGCCAGCACCAGCATGGCCTCGGGGGTGCGCCGGGACGACGAGCGCGCCACCGGCACCAGGATGCGGGTGGCCGGCCACTCGCGGCCGTTCGCCAGTTCGGCCTGGGCCGCGAGGACGTCGCTGTCCCCGGACACCACAGGCGCGGGATCCGCTGGCAGCGTCACCGCCACCTCGCCGGTGGTCGGGCGCGCCAGATCGCGCGCGCAGGCGTCGGCGGCGACGACGAGCGCAAGCGCCGCGAGGACACGCGTCAGCCGGCGCGCCACCCGCAGCCGCGGTGCATCTTCCTGCTCCCAGGACACGTAATCGAAAGTAAGGACACCCGGAGAGAAACGATGCCAGCCATGCTGACCCCGCCCGACTTCCTCACTACGACGGAGACCGTGTTGCCGTCCGAGTATCGCGTGATGGAACGCTTCGGCGTCGTGCGCGGCATCGCCGTGCGGTCGCGATCGGTGGTCGGGACGTTCGGGGCCAAGATCCAGCAGTTCTTCGGCGGCGACATCTCGCTGCTCCAGGAGTTGTGCGAGGGGACGCGCTCGCAGGCGTTCGCCGTCGCGGTGGACCACGCGCGCGCCCTCGGCGCCAACGCCCTCATCGGCGTCCACTACGACGCAACCGAGATCATGCCGGGCGTGAGCGAGGTGCTGGTCTACGGAACCGCGATGCGCGTGGTGCGCGCCAAGGACCAGGCGGCGTGACGTTGGAGTCGCCGGGGCGACGCGTCTTCAAGCAGTTCATCGTTTCGGTCGTGGCGGTGCACGCCATCGCGATCGCGCTGTACTACGCCCTGGACATCCCGCATTCCACGCCCGGCATGCAGCGGTACTTCGCGTGGGCCTGGATGGCGGTGACGCTGGGCGTCGTGTTCGCCGGACTGCAGCGGCTCAAGCGCGCGCGTCGCGGGCGCTGAGGGTCAAGTCTGGGGCCGGAGTTGCCCCGACACCGTCACGCGCTGCATGCCCTTCTGCGGCGTCTTGCGACGGTGCTTGTCGCGGTACATGGCCTCGTCGGCCTGTCGAATCGTCTCGTTGAGGTGCTCGGCGCTGGTGTAGTCGGCGGCGCCGAGGCTCACCGCCAGCTGCGCCTCGAGATCGCGGCCGACTTGCACGGGCGCCGCGCCGGCCAGCACCTCGGCCAATCGTGCCGTCACGTCGGCGCCGCGCGCCGACGGCAACACCAGCAGGAATTCGTCCCCGCCGAAACGGTACAGCTTGTCGTACGGCCGCAGCGTGGAGCGCAACAGGTCGGCGCACTGGCGCAGCAGGCGGTCGCCGGCGGCGTGGCCGCACGAGTCGTTCACCTGCTTGAGGTTGTCGAGGTCGGCGATGACGACCGTGCCGAAGGTGCCACGCGCCATCTCGAGGCCCACGCCCTGTGCGAACGCCTCGCGGTTGAGCGAGTCGGTGAGCGAGTCGTAAAGCGCTGCGCGACGCAGCTGGTCGTGCGCGACACGCAGTTCGCCCTGCGCGTCGTCCACCTCGCGCTTGGCGTCCTCCATGAGGACCACCACCATCG
>Ga0187893_10014492_pt1 | contig 10735 bp, 2 predicted proteins | sample MA1701074metaG_FD_139574 | JGI IMG/M metagenome (GOLD analysis project Ga0187893, IMG submission 139574) | White microbial mat communities from a basaltic lava cave in the Kipuka Kanohina Cave System on the Island of Hawaii, USA - MA170107-4 metaG ...
CCTGCCGGAGCGCTCCACACATATTCCGTAGCGCCTGCTGTCGGCTGCACCGTAAAGGTATGCGTCTGCCCGGCACATGCAGATGCAGCTCCTGTGGGACGCTTGGCGGATTGTGATGGAGGTGCGGTGCTCACACTTATCGTGACAGATCCTGAAGTTACAGCAGTGCAATTGCCACTTGAAGCGTTTGTTAATGTATAAGTTGTAGTTGATGCAGGCATCACCTGGAAATTCTCGGTACTATTATTTGTATTAAAAGGACCGAAAGTGCTGCTTCCGTCTGAATAGCTGTATGAATAGGGGGGATTACCCGTAAATGTTATTTGAAGTGTTGCTGACTGGCCCTGGCAAATTGCAGTAGTTCCGTTATTTGATAATGCAGCAGCAGCGGTATTGTTGTAGGTAATTTCTACATCATCTTCAGAATCCGCACATCCGGGACTTGAAATTGTCCACCTGAAAATATTGGCACCGGCACTTAATCCGCTGACTGTTGTTGCCGGATTGTTTGCATTTACAAAATTTCCGCTTCCACTGATTACTGACCATGTTCCAATTCCGTAGGTGGGGGTGTTTCCTGCAAGCACAGTATTATCAGTGCAAACCGATTGATTGGGTCCGGCATTCGATGAAGTTACCTGCGCAACATTCACATCCACATCATCAGCCGAGGGAGTACAGGCACCGTTAGTAATTGTCCACCTGAATGTATTAAGTCCGTTTGAAAGATTATTTACCTGCGAATTGGGATTATTGGGTGAAGCGATGGTGCCGCTTCCAGCAATCACGGTCCAGGTTCCCATGCCGGATGCAGGTGTATTTCCGGCAAGCGTGGTTGAAGTTACACCGCATAAGTTTTGATCCGCTCCCGCATTGGACGGAGTCACATTGCCTGATACATCTATCGTAACATCATCTGTGCTGTTTGGGCAGGGTGCATTGCTGATGGTCCATCTGAAAATATTTATTCCGTTTGCAATTCCTGTAATGGAAGTTGCGGGCGAATTAGGTGAAGCAATGGATCCTGATCCGCTTATCAGCGACCAGGTTCCGGTTTCTCCTGCTCCGGGCGAATTAGCAGCCATCGTAGTGAAATTTTCACAAATCTGCTGGTCCGGCCCGGCATTGGCAGTTGTAGGAATGGTAGCTCTGTAAACAGTAATTTCATCAAAACTATCGGGACATCCGGCTCTGGTGATTGTCCACCGGAAAATATTATTCCCTGCGCCAAGCGCAGTGATGGTTGTTGTGGGTGAATTAGGTGAAGTAATTGCACCGGCACCGCTTATTAATGTCCATGTGCCTGTCTCAACCACAGGAGCAGGTGCATTCCCTGCCATGGTTGCAGAAGTTGAACATAAATTCTGATCAGGTCCGGCATTGGCAGTTGTTATTCCGCCCGAAACGGTTATATTCACATCATCCGCACTTGCCGTACAAGGTACATTAGCAATAGTCCATCTGAAGGTATTCAAACCTAATCCGATATTGGTAATGGTGGTTGTCGGTGAATTGGGTGAACTAATGGTGCCGCTTCCGCTTACCACTGTCCATGTACCGGCTCCAATTGCGGGCGTATTCCCTGCCATAGTTGTCGCATTTGCACAAATGGTTTGGTCAGGTCCGGCATTGGATGTCGTTGGATTGGCAACTCTTGTAATGGTAACCTGATCCGATGTCGGATTGCATGGTGCATTTGATATCGTCCATTGAAATACATTATTCCCCACACCCAATCCGGTTACACCGGAAGAAGGGGATGAGGGGGTCGTAATTGTACCGGTACCGCTGATAAGTGTCCATGTTCCGCTTCCTGTTGATGCAGTATTTCCTGCAAGCGTAGCAGTGGTGGCGCATACGCTCTGATCGGAACCTGCATTGGCAACCGTAGGATCTGCAGCTCTTGTAATGGTAACATCATCCGTTGAAGGGGGGCAGGGAGAATTGGAAATAGTCCATCTGAAAACATTATTGCCAACTCCCAGTGCTGTTACCCCCGATGTTGGCGATGAAGGAGTGGTGATTGATCCTGCTCCGCTGATTAAGTTCCACATCCCGGTTCCAACTGAAGGAGTATTTCCTGATAATGTTGCCGATGTGGCGCACAGATTCTGATCAGAACCTGCATTTGAAGCCGAAGGTGGAGTTACCGTTGTTAAAGTAACTTCGTCAAAGCTGTCGGGGCAGGGGGGACTGGCAATTGTCCATCTGAAAACATTGCTGCCGGCACCTAATCCGGTAATTCCAGTTGCCGGTGAATTGGGAGAAGTAACTGTTCCGCTTCCGCTTATCAATGACCACGTTCCCGTTTCTCCGCCAGCGGGAGCGTTGGCTGCCATGGTGGTTGTTGTTCCGCAGACATTCTGATCCGAGCCTGCATCGGCAGTGGTAATTCCGCCTGTTACATTTACAGTTACATCATCGAAACTATCCGTACAGGGAGGATTGCTGATAGTCCATCTGAAAACATTGGCGCCATTTCCTAATGCTGTAATAGTTGTGGTCGGAGAATTTGGTGATGTAATTGTTCCGCTTCCGCTTACAAGAGTCCATGTGCCGGTGCCGGTGGTGGCGGTGTTTGCCGCCATTGTAGTTGAAGTTGCGCAGATATTCTGATCCGTTCCCGCATTGGAAGTGGTAGGATTCGCAGCTCTTGTTATGGTAACATCATCGGTGGAAGGGGGGCAGGGGGAATTCGAAATTGTCCATCTGAAAACGTTATTTCCTACGCCTAAGCCCGTTACACCCGAAGCTGGAGAAGAGGGGGTTGTAACAGACCCTGAACCGCTGATTAAGCTCCATGATCCTGTTCCGCTGGTCGGAGTATTAGCTGCTAACGTTGCTGTAGTTGCACAAACATTCTGATCCGGTCCTGCATTGGAAGTGGTAGGATTCGCAGTTCTTGTTATGGTAATATCATCTGTGGAAGGGGGGCAGGGGGAATTCGAAATGGTCCATCTGAAAACGTTATTTCCTACGCCTAAGCCGGTAACACCCGAAGTTGGTGAAGAGGCGGTTGTAACAGACCCTGAGCCGCTGATTAAGCTCCATGCGCCTGTTCCGGTGGAAGGAGTGTTTCCGGCAAGTGTGGCAGTGGTTGCGCAAACATTCTGATCCGCTCCTGCATTGGACGCAGTCGGATTGGCAACAACAGTGATATATCCTGTTTTCGTCTCCGTATCCGAACCGATTCCATTGCCGGCAACCAGCGTAACATCATACGTGCCGGGAGTATTGTAAACAATATTGGTTGGGTTTTGAACAGCAGAGCTATTAGGAGTGCCCCCGCTAAACGTCCACGTCCAAGAGGTTGGCGAATTGGTGCTTTGATCGGTAAAGTTGATGCTGCCCCCCTGGCAGACTGATGTTGCAGAAGACGTAAAGTCGGCAACTGGTGCTGCACCGAAAGAACAGTTGCCGGAGGTCAATGCAGTCATTGCATTCGGGCCACATGCATTGTTAATCGTGCTCCTGTTCATAATAAAATTTCCTCCTGCAATGTCGCTTGTAGAATCAAGCGTCCTCCTGTCGGTATTTGTAGGCAATACCCAGTGCATGACAGTGGGGGGTGATAAAATTGTATGCCCTAACTGGTGGCTGTGACCTAATTCATGCAGGCATACCGATTCGAAGTCGGCTTTTCCGCCTGATGTAGCTCCGGGTCCATAATTCCAGGATGTTCCGCCTGTTCCATCAGTGCGGAATTTTAAATCATTTTCGGTCATATACCACACTCCGCCTCCACATCCTGCATAATAACTGTAAGAGGTTCCGAGCACACCGGAGCCGAGAGGACTTGCACCATCGAAGGTTACAACGTTTGTGCCGTCACCCGCATTAGTATTAATTGCCGTAGTTCCGGAACGGTTGAAATTTACAAAAGTGCCGCATCGCAGGGTTTGAAGAGCACGTTCAAATGCATTTACAGCGGCTGTGTTGGTATTAAACAATGATTGCTCATAAGCAAATGTATATCCGCCAACGCCATTGTCATTCACCAGGTCAGGTATTTCTTTGGGTGTTGTTGCAAGATTGGTTAGATTATACTTAATGGTCAGGGAGGTTGATGACAGCGGGCTTTGCATGCTCGAACCGTCCTGGACCAAGAATGTTCCACTGCCGGCCCCGCTGGGAATCCAGGTTTGAATCTGGGTATCGGTCCAGCTTTGAATTTGATCGTCCGGGGTGCTGATGAACCCGGACCCTCCGTTATTTGCATTCCTGAAACCGATGGTTGAAGTACCGGCAACGTAGGTTCCGAATCCGCTTCCATTTATGGTAAGCAAATTTGCATTGAGCGTTCCGGCAAATGAAGTTGCAGGGCTGAATGATGAAATGCTTGGCGCGGCCACTTTATTCTGGCTCTGACCGGGCTGCCTGAATATCTGCGCTTTTTTCTTTTCAATGAAATTATTTCTGCCTGTAAATTGGAGCACTGGCGAATACAATTCAACATTCAGATCGCTGTAAGAATTGAAATGGTCCGAAGCAGTTCTGGTAAGCGGATTATAAAGAACGGCTCCCTGTGCATTTGCCACGACTGTAAAATAAGCCGCTCCTTTGCGTTCATTTGAAATTTTCAGGTTCTCCTTTTTGAGAAAAAACATCCCGGTCTGATCCGGCATCAGCTTAACCGATGGTTCTGCAACGTGCATGTTGTTGCCAACGATTCCTCCTTCCGTAATGACTGTTACCCTGCTGCCGGCTATATTTCCTTTAAAAACTTTATACACCTCCACTTCATTGGACGTGTAAATAAAATTCTGAGCATCGTTCCAGAACGAATGTTTGGAAAGAACTTTTCCTTCAATGATTACTTCCGATTCATCCGTCCGGCTTTGCAGCGAAACGGGAACCATCATGCACTGGGAAAATACATTGAAACTGAGAAACAGAAATAAAATAAAAGTTAAGCAAATTGGTTTTTTCATTATTGATTTCAGTAAAAGGTTATACTTTGTTTAATTATAAATTAATTTTTTACCAGCTTCCCCCTCAGTAATTCTCCGCTTTCATTTTTTATTTCATACAAATACAATCCGGGAGTTAATTGCGGATTGCGAATGGTGAATTTTGGATTAGTAACTTCTTCCCAAAGCACTAATTTTCCTGTCAGGTCGAGAATACTGATTGAAGTTTTTCCATTTATATTTTTAAATTCAAATGTGAAATCACCGGATGATGGATTGGGATAAACTAAATTGTTTTTAGTTGCAGAATTATTATTTATTGATTCTTGAGCTGTCCAGTTCATTGTTCTTGCAGCGGGAATTCCGCATGATGAAACTGTAATCGCATATTCCTGATTGGATATAATTCCGTTGCGAACTTTTTCTTCCGCATCTATCAGACAAAGCCAGTGATTAAGATAATCCATATTGGAAGAGTCGGCTTGTGAAATAAGAGCGTTTATAATAGCAAGCGATTGATTTCTCCTGTCAATGAGCCGGTAAACAAAAGCTTTGTCCATCATTAAATACATTCTTTCATTGCCAGATGCAGCAGCAATAAGCGAATCCTGTATCTGAAACACCTTATTCACTTCATTTGCAATGTATGCATCCGATACAGGAACCTGACCAGACCTAACCGCCTGGTAAAGCGCCTGTTGAATTTGCCGGTATGCTGTTTTAAGAAGATCGGAATTTATCGCGTCCGGAATAATGGAAGGGTAATCTATTATTTCATAAAGCAGATTCACAGCAGTTTTGTAACCAATAGCTATTGTACTATCCATTTTATTAATTGCAAATAAAATGGCTTCATTGAGCTTTACCCCTGTAAAGTTTGCAGTAAACAGCAGAGGACAAGTGGGGCAATTAATCAATGCATTTCTGCTGCAAAAGGGTAAACAAGGATTTGGCGGAGCAGGACATGAAGCCGGAAAATTTAATGGAAACATATCTTCTATGATAACATCGCTGTAAGGATTTCCTGTTCCGCAATTCAAATCATTGTAATGAGGATTAATAGGCTTTCCGTATGAATTAATATTTTGATCCCAATAATTTTGGTCAGCAACTATTGTTAAAGGACATCCGGCATTCGGATAAATATTTCCAATTATGGCTGGCTTACATGTAGCGCCCAGCCAATGACATTTTGAATCCTGCCCTCCGGATATTAAAAAATTATTAAATCCATCTGTCAGGCATAGGGTATTCGCATAAAAAGCTTCAATAATCCGGAAATTATTGCTCACATCAACAAATCCGGATGCCTCCGGCATGGTCGTACTTAAATTCAGAATTCCATTGTCAGTTACATAAAAACCGGCAGATGATTGCCCGCCATTTCCTATATTTTTTGTATGTCCGTTTACCTTCCCACAGCGGTAACTCGTTGTTCCTCCCATTGACCACACTCCATAATCCCCGGGTGTAGTTGGATTTTCAATCACACAATCATAAAACTTTATGGTTGCCCCGCTCTGACCGCCAAACCAAACAGCAGCGCTGTTGTGATTTGTAAATGTACAGTTGGTAACAACATCATGAAAAATGGTCCCGTCACTTACCATTCCATAGTCATTATTTTGAAAAGTCACACCCGTAAAACTGTTTCCAACCCCGCTGGTAAAAATACCATGTGCGCAATTCCGGATAATGCTGTTCGAAACAATCAGAGGAAAGTTGTTTGTACCGACCAGGTAGTCGGCTAATCCTTTATTTGCATTTTCAATAATAGAGTTATTTACAAATGCGCGCTGACCGAAAAATTCAATGGTATTATAATAGGTAGGTGATGTTACATGCATGTTCGAAATAAACGATAAACATTCGGATGAGAGCGTCCCGTGCATTTCTGCCAATCCATTGGAAAGTATCATGCGCATTACAGTTGGCTTAATAATTACATTATGAATTTCGACAATTTTATCAATGCTTTTTCCATTTCCGTTAAGATAAATTTCAGAATTTACTCCACCATTTACAGTAGCATAATAAAAACGGATAAAGCCTGAATTCGGTGTCAATGAATATTTAAAAATTGCATCCGCAGCAATGTTCACCGTGCCGCCTAATTCAAGGACGCTATTATCAGTATTAAGATTTACTATGGCGTTTTGGGCATAGTTGAATACGCTGTTAGAGATGTTGCTTACGGTGCAGTTGGTATTCTCAATTATTCCATTGCCTGCAAGAATGAAAGTACCCTTCGAAAACTGAACAGTCCCGCCTGTGGAAGATGAACCGGAGTTGGCAATGAATTTTTCACCTGAATTAATATTTATGGTGCATGGAGTGAATACTTTAACAGAAGCATCAGAGCCGGATAATTCAAAAATTGCATCGTGATTATAAATCAAATTTGCATTGGAAATTAATTCAATTCTGCATCCGTCAGAAAATATTTTACTGCCGGGATTCATGGTCAGGGTACCATTGGCAAACTTTGCTAGACCTCCGGTGGATGCCCATCCTTTGGTGAAAATGATTTGCTCGCCTGTAGCTAATATCGCATTGCCGAAAGTTCCTTTTATATCAAAAAGAGAATTAGCGCCACGAAGCTCAATAATTGCTCCGGGCTGAATGGAAACTGACGCCCCGGCTTCAATAATTAACTTTGAAAATTCTTCGACAATTATCCGGGAATTGTTTTTTAATATCAGTGTACTTCCCGGCCTAAAGAATAAATTCCCTTTATTGCCTACGGAAATATCACCCACACGAAGCACACCTCCGTTTTCAATTGTAATTACAGCTGCACCCGCACTACAGCCGCTTGTCACAAATACGCTGAAAGTAGAATTTGAAGTTGGATTTCCCAATCCTGAACCCGGAAATTCCAAATCGGTATGTTGATTCACGGATAAAACTCCTCCGTTGTTAATGCTTAATGAATTTGTGATTCTGTCTGTAGTACGGTAATTATAATTTTTTCCGAAATTGTAGGTTGCGCCTGATGCAGTAGGAAGAGCAGCAACAGTGCTAATTGAATTGTAAAAATCTATAAGTTTGTTGTGAAGTATGTTATTGTTTTCAATGGTAAGCGCTAAATGAAGCTCATTATTTTGATTTACGACAATGCCAGTTACAGCCGAGTAATCATTAAATGTTGTTTTACCGCTTGAAATAATCTGGCTGTGATTACTCACATCGTAAAAAAAGTTTTGATTATAAGGATTTATAATATCCAAAGCGCTGATTGTGGGAATAAAACAAAAAGTGGTATAATAAAATGAAACAGATGCAGGTAAGTCATTAAAGTCAATTTCACCGGTATAAGTTGAAACATCCTCAATGCCTCCGGGTGCATTGTCTAATGGTTTATTCTGTTTTATTTTTACAGTTACATCGCGATAATCAACTCCAATTATCCATAAAACATGAGTGTGAATGCGCGCGTGATATATTTTTTCAAAATTTGCGGGATTATCCGGTAAAGCATATACTTCATAATCTAAATGAAATCCTGTACCCAAAAAAATCTCAATCAATATTCCCCAAATTCCTATGGCAGAAAAATTGTCACCTGAGATATATAATAATTGTGCTCCTGCACTATATGGTTGACCGATGGATTTCTCTGAACCGTTGCTGATTGCAATTCTTTCGCAGCTTTGCGGCTGCTGAGTAAAAGCTGCATCTGCCAAAAGTTGCGCCCGGAGAGAATAATCTTTATAGGCCTGGTAAATCAGCATTTGCTTGGCAGCAGGTGAATTTAATATTTCAACTCCAATTTTTAATGCTGGAATTTTATCAATTAATGCGATTGAATAAACATTAAATGGTCCGATATTAAATTTAATTTCTGTTTCAGCCTGGTCTTTCACCATATATTGAAAACCAAGCGGTACATTTGCTCCTAGATGCGGGCTGTCGAAGGAAATAAATTTCTTTGTGTCATGGTTCACTCCGGTTATTTCCATATCGCGCAACGCATAACGGGCGCATATCCCGCCCATGCTCATGCCAAGCACCACGTTTTGCTCATAGCTGCCATTAAGGGTTTTTTCATTGTTTACCATCTGAATTACTTTTTCAACAATGTATGCATTCCGCTGTATGTAATCGCTGCCATTGCTGAAATCTATGTAAACTAAATCATAACCTCCGTTTTCAAGTTCTTGTTTAAGTATGAGGTTTTCATTGGTCAGCTTTTGAATAAATGAATTATAAGTCAAAAAATTTCCAAATTGAGGAGGGTCAAATCCTTCGACAATAATCAATGGTTTAACTAATTTATCATTGCCGCATCCATAAGCAATGCTCACTTTGGCTGTTCCCTGAATGCCATTAAAAGGTTTAGCGTCTGTAATCTGCCAAACTTCATCAGGGATAAATCCGAAAAAAAGATTGCTGCCTGAATCAATCTTCAAAACTGAATGACTTTGAATGATAGTTCCGTCAGTATAAATAACTTTAACCACCAGGGTTTTTTCGCCATCAGAAGGATACGTAATGTTAAGCGTATTATTAATGGTTACGGTTTGAAAACCGTTTCCATTATCAAAATCAATTTGAACAGTGCTTATTGTTTTGCCTGTATTATTAAAAATGTAAGCGCTGTTTACTTTAAATTGTAATGAAAGCGTGGTTGCATAATTGATAGCGGAAGTAGCAGCAAAAGCAGTTTGAACTTGATATGGTGAAGATGGTCGCGGCAACACATCATACAACTGTTCATTGGAAACGCTGATAAGATTATCAGCAATTGCTGTAGATTTAATTTTATGAAAATTGAAATGCTCAATTAAAATCGGAATCACACTCGACTGAGTAATGGATGACATTGCAGTTTTATAAGCTACATCGGGATGCGTTATGTAATGTGCCATATCCACAGCAGCGCTGAACATGGAAGTATAAAGCTGATCGAAATGTTCAAATTTTACTTTATTATCTGGTTGTAAGGTACCGTTATATTTTTCCACAGGACAAAAAGCAAAACCCTTGTCAATCAGCAAACCGGAAGGCACTTGCGTTAAATCGAGATTCTGAAAGATTGAAAACATTTTCTGTTCAGGCAGAATGGTGATACCATCAATTTCCTGTGTGGGAATCTGCGCGTTTGCCCCGCTTATTATGAATACAAATAAGAAATAGATAATCCTTTTCATATTGCTATTTTTTAAGGTTTAGTATTTAATATCAAATCTTCCATCAGCGATATTTATAGAATTACAACCTTCCTTAGTCACCGAAAAATTGAATGTTCCTGCTATAATTCTTGCAACTGTGTCGCGTCTCTTGATTATTAATAATCCTGTATTAACTGAATCCGTTTCCAATTCACAACCATTTATTAAGTTAATAAAAATGCCTCTGGCATTTTTATTAATATTATTTGCATCTTTCAAAATGTAATTGCCTTCTGAATACATATTTGACAATACGTTTATTGCGATTGACTCGTCTTTCAAGCTACTTTTTAGATAGGCAGCAACAAAAAATTGCCCATTTGAATAATCTGCATTTAATTTTGTAACTCCCGAAGCATTTGGCGGAACCTGTGGTAACCAAACATCTCCATTTACCAAACAACCAAATGTATTTTTGCCCTCTTGTGTTTCGGGCGGGAGTTGCGGTGTTGTATTAACATCAGCATCTTTTTTACAGCAGGAAAAACAAAGCATCATCATCAATAAGCAATGAATCATTCCTTTTGCCTTGTATGAAATCTTTTGGTTTTCCAATTTATTTATGCAGATAATTTACAGTTAAAAACTTTAATTTTTTACCAGCTTCCCCCTCAGTAATTCTCCGCTTTCATTTTTTATTTCATACAAATA
>Ga0187893_10014494_pt1 | contig 10734 bp, 12 predicted proteins | sample MA1701074metaG_FD_139574 | JGI IMG/M metagenome (GOLD analysis project Ga0187893, IMG submission 139574) | White microbial mat communities from a basaltic lava cave in the Kipuka Kanohina Cave System on the Island of Hawaii, USA - MA170107-4 metaG ...
CTTGACGGTTTGCAGTTGGCCGTGGCGCTCGATCTGCAACGTCAAGGCTTTGTGGATTCCCTGGTCGCCGCCGACTAGGCGTTGTCGGAGGTCGCAGCCTTGGAAGGCCTGCAGGTCATCATTCCGGCCCTCGTGAGCATCCATTAAAAACGATCGTTGCTTGATCTCCTGCTACTGCTGATTCGCCCGCGCGCCGCCCTGGTTGCCGAGAACCTGTTCTTACGAAAACAACTCGCTCTCTTCCAGAAGCGCAATAAGAAGCCGCGCCCCGCGTCCGTCGGCACTCGTCTGACGATGATCGCACTGGCGCGGCTTTTCGATTGGCGCAAGGCGCTGGTAGTCGTCAAACCCGCCACCTTCATCAAGTGGCATCGCACGGCGTTCGGAATGTTCTGGAGCTGGAAGTCGCGGAAGAAAGGCCGCCCGCCGCTGCCAAGGAACATTCGTGAGTTGATCCGCGCGATGGATCGCCAGAACCCAACCTGGGGCGAGGAGCGGATCGCCGCGGAGTTGTTTCTCAAACTCGGAATTGTGATCTCGTCAGCGACGGCGCGAAAGTACCTCACCGCCGACCGGCCACCCGGACGGTCGAACGATCAACGCTGGTCAAGCCTTTGTGCGGAATCAGGCTCGGGGTATCGTAGCCTGCGACTTCTTCGTTTCCGTGACCGCCACGTTCCGCCTGCTCTACGTCTTCGTCGCCATCGAAGTCGGCTCCCGGCGCATCTTTCACACCAACGTTACGGAGCACCCGACCGCGGAGTGGACTATCCAGCATTTCCGTGAGTTCCTCGCGTCCGATCATCCGTACCGGTTCGTAGACGATCGCCATGGAATCTTTTCGCCGGATCTCGATGAAGCGCTGAGGCAGACGGATTATTTGCGGAGGACAACAGCGGCATTTCTGACGTCCACCTGAGCGAACAACTCCAACCGAATCAATGGTAGGGGCGGCGGGACTCGAACCCACGACCCTCTGCTTAGAAGGCAGATGCTCTATCCACCTGAGCTACGCCCCCACACCCTCATTCTCGCGCATTCCCGCGCATTCCCGCCGACCGGCGATGGTGCACAACGGTACGTACATTTCCCAGGCCTGGGGTTTTCCCCAGTGGTGCCAATTAAGAAATACGTGCAATAATTTAGGCGCTTTAGTCGAGATTTCGCAAGCTTTGGTCAGCAAGAGGGATGCTGTTGAAAGGCCAGTATTACAGGTTGTCCTCCGCCACCTTTGGTATTCGGTCCTCCGACGGCCAGCGGACCCCCATCAAATTAACCGCCGGCACCGTCTTCAAGATCATCGAAGAATCGACCGATGGCAGCGGTTTCGTCGATGTCCTGTGGGAAGACAAGCTCGTTACGATGTTCCTGCAAGACATCATGAATCGCGGCGAGAGAATTGAAGGCTGACGGGGCCGCCAAAGCCTCAGGGCAGCGGCACCACCGGCAGTACGATATGCGAGCCTCGCGAACCGCCGTGATACACCGTTTGCCGGGCGGTCCGCACGCGGGTGTATGAGCCGAGGTCGTCGCCGGTATTCGGATTCCGGTCGAACTGCGGGAAGTTGCTGCTGGTGATATCGACGCGGATCCGATTCCCCACCCGGAAAACGTTGGCCGTGCCCGCCATGTCGATTTCGAATTCATAAGGCTGGTTCGGCGTGAGCAGTTGCATCCGGTCGAGGCCGCTGCGAAATCGCGCCCGCAAGATCCCCTCCGCGATATTCATCGCGAAGCCGTCGGGATACACATCCACCAGCTTGACCATCCAGTCGGTGTCGCGTCCGTCGGTGGCGGCGAAAAGTTTCATCTTCACCGGACCTGCAATGGCGACCGGTGCGCGAAGCACTTCGCTCGTGTACACCAGAACGTCTTGCCGTGATTCGATCGGGCGCTGATCCTTCGGGCCGGCCTGCGTCGGTGTCCCGCAGCAGTTGTTCCCGCCAAGCGTTGGCACCGGGTTGTTCGGATCGTAGCTGTATTGATCGGCGCCTTCACGCGCCGGCGGCGTCGGCACAAGAGTGCCGCTTCCCTGCACACTGTTCGCGTTCGCGCCGTCCAGGTAGTGCGGAGTGAACTTCGTGCCCGGCAGCGGCCATTCCTGCACATGCTGCCACTTGTTCACTCCCATGTAGAAGATCTCGACGGGCGGCTCGCGGTCGATCCCGTTATCCTCGCCCTTCAGGTAGTGGTCATACCAGCGCAACTGACGCTCGAACAGGTTGCGGTTCGCACCGGGTCCGAAATCGACGTCACCGAACTTCTGGCTAGGTCCGTGTCCCCACGCTCCAATGATCATCTTCGATTCACGGCGCGCCTTTTCGGTGCCGCCCATGCGCCGCATCCCGGTGAACCCGTTGATTGTGCCGCTCAGAAAGATGTCAAACCATCCACCGGAAGTGTGGACCGGCACTTTCACTTTTTCAAACTGCTCCTCATCGCCGATCGAGCTCCAGTACTGGTCGTAGCTCTGGTGCTTCAGCCAGTCGCGATAATGCTGGACAGCGTATCCGGATGCGCGCAGATCCATTTCGCTGAGCGGCAGACGCCGCAGGACTTCGTCGTATTTCAACTCCGGCGGCGAGTAGTTTTCCGAGTGCCAGTATTGCGGGAGCATGATGCGATTCGGCATCCGCACCACTCCCCATCCAAAGTTGAACGACAGCCGGAACGCCCCACCGTGTCCCAGCCAGTTTTTGTAGATATTGGTGGACGCCACGGCCGGAAACATCGTCACCAGGCTTGGCGGCGACTGTGTCCCGGCGCGCCACTGCACGTGGCCCAGGTAAGACCCGCCTTGCGTGCCGACGTTTCCGTTAGACCACGGCTGTCTGGCCGCCCATTCGATCGTGTCGTAGCCGTCGTTGCCCTCGCTCCGGAAGGGTTCCCATTTGCCCTCGGATTCATAGCGACCGCGGACATCCTGCACCAGCACCGCGTATCCCCGCTGAGCGAACTGGATCATGTTCTGATGGACGCCGTCGCGCTGCACACCGTAAGGTGTTCGCACAACCAGCACCGGAAACTTGCCTTCGCGCTTCGGACGGTAGAGATCGCCGTACAGTCGTACCCCGTCGCGCATCGGAACCGCCTGATACCGGTCGATGCGGATCTGTTCCAGCACCGGCTGCGCCCAGCACACACCGGCGACCAAGCCCGCGACCTTCCCAAGCCTCATGCGCTGCTTTATACCACACCGCCGGCTGTGGCATCTTGCAGAACCATCCCCGCGCCGCCGCCCGCCGTTCAACGCTATCCTGGTATCCCATGGCCCGTGAATTCGACCTGACGCCCCGGCCCGTCCCGCGCGTCGACACCAAACACCGCCGCATCGCCACGCAGTTTCCCGTCCCCGAGTCGATCCCGATCCTCGAAGCGCTCCACCGGCATGAGCCCGTCGCCATGCGCGGACAGCCGCCCGTCGTCTGGGATCGCGGCGAGGGCTTCCAGATCCTCGACGCCTGGGGCAACCGCTGGATCGATTTCTCCAGCGGCGTGCTCATAACCAACGCCGGCCACGGCCGCCGCGAAATCATCGACGCCGTCATCTCGCAGGCCTCCTCGCAGCTCTATGCCAGCTATTGCTTCCCCACCGCCATCCGCGCACAGCTTGTCGAACGCCTGGCCTCGATCATGCCGTCGCCGCTGAAAAAGGTCTTCCTGCTCACCACCGGCTCCGAGGCGGTCGAGTGCGCCATCAAGCTCTGCCGCATGCATGGGGTAAAGTCCGGCGGGCGCTCCAAGAACGTGATCGTCTCCTTCGACAAATCGTTTCACGGGCGCACACTGGGCTCGCAGCAAGCCGGCGGCATTCCGGCGCTCAAGGAATGGATCGTCCATTTCGATCCCGGCTTCGTGCAGATTCCGTTCCCTGACGGCTACCGCACCGAAGACGTGAGCTTTGACGGCTTCCTGCGGGCGCTGGCCGAGCGTGGCATCGCGGCGGCCCACGTCGCCGGCGTGATTCTCGAGACCTACCAGGGCGGCAGCGCCGCCTTCGCGCCTCCGGACTACATGCGATCGCTGCGCGACTGGTGCAGCAGCCACCGCGCCCTGCTCGTGTGCGACGAAGTCCAGGCCGGCTTCGGGCGCACCGGCACGCTGTTCGGCTTCGAGCATTACGGCATCGTGCCGGATCTCACCACGTGGGGCAAGGGTATCTCGGGCTCGCTGCCCGTCGCCGCTGTCATCGGCCGCCCGGACGTGATGGACATGCCAGCCGCCGGCAGCATGACTTCCACGCACACCGGCAATCCTGTCTGTTGCGCGGCCGCGCTGGCCAACATCGAAGTCGTGCTGAAGGAGGATCTCGCCGGAAACGCGCGGCGGGTGGGCGCTGTGTTGCATGACGGCCTTCGCGAGCTTGCGAAACGGTTCCCACAGATCGGCTGCGTCGACGGCAAGGGTCTCGTCGCCGGCCTCGCCTGCGTGCGGCCCGGAAGTCAGGAGCCGGACGCCGACCTGGCATTCAACGTCGTTCGCCTTTGCGTGGAAAAAGGCGTCTTGATGTTCGGTCCCGTCGGCTTCGGAAGTGGCACTGTGAAGATCTGCCCGCCGCTGGTGATCACGGAAGAGGCCGTGCGCGAGAGCGTCGGCGTGATCGGCGAAGCCTTCGCGGAAGCTACTGTGAGGCGCGAGGCAGTCGCCTGATGCAGGTCACCGTCCTCGGCGGCGGCATGATCGTGCACGACCAGATCCTGCCGTCGCTTTACCAGCTCCAGCGGCAGGGCGCGATCGGCGAGATTTCGATCGTCTCGCAGCGCCGGCGCAGTCTGCGCGCTCTGGCCGAGGCCGAGGGGCTGCGCCGCGCTTTCCCCGGCCAATCGTTCCGCGCGTACCCGTCACTCGACGGCGATCCCGACGAGCCGCATCCCGCGCTATATCGCGAGATCGTTTCGGCGATGGCCGCGCGCAACCTCGTTGTGATGGCGCTTCCGGACCCGCTGCATTTCGAGTCGGTGATGCACGCACTCGCCTCGAACCAGCACGTGCTCGCCGTGAAGCCGCTCGTGTTGACGGCCGCGCATTCGGTCGAGATCGAGAAGGCGGCGCGCGAGCGCGACCTGTTCGTCGGCATCGAGTATCACAAGCGGTTTGACGACCGCAGCCTGATGGCGCGCCGCCGCTATCGCGCGGGCATGTTCGGCGACTTCCGCCTGGGCACGGCGTGCCTTCTCGAGAAGTGGTACTACCGCCACTCGAACTTTCAGAACTGGTGCACGACGGAGAACTCGGACGCGTTCACCTACATCGGCTGTCACTATGTCGACCTCGTGCACTTTATCACCGGACTCATGCCCGTCTCCATCAGTGTCTACGGCTTGAAGGACAACTATCCGAACGGCAACGAAGGATATCTTTGGACCGACGCGCGCGTCATCTGGAACAACGGCGCATGCCTGAACGTCCAGAACGCGCTGGGCTTTCCCGACGAGGCGCCGGGCACGAACACCCAAGGCCTGACGATGTATTGCTCCGGCGGCGCCAACGGCGCCTGGCTCGAGCATTCCGACCAGTATCGGGGACTCCGTTACTGCTACACGGCGCGGCCTGCCGGCGACGGCGCGACGACCTTCGCCGAGCCCAGCCCGGATTACTTCCAGTACGTCGATCTCGGCGGACCCGGCCTGACCCCTGTTGGCTACGGGTATCGCTCGATCGACCACCTTGTGCGCGCCGCGCTGCGCGTGGAGGCCGCGCCGGCCGGCGCACGCACGCGTGTGCTGGCGGAGATCGACGAAGCGGGCGTCATCGCCACGCCCGCCAACAGCCGCTTCAACGAGCAGGTGATCGAAGCCGGACGCATTTCCATTCTCAATGGCGGGCGCGAGGAGAAGATCCGGAATCCCACCGATTGACCCGCAAAACTCGATCCCTCGAAATGCTGCCAGATGTTGCGTAGACTATTTGTGCAAGCGGGGCCAGTTGAGGTCCGCGTCTTCGATCCTCTTCCGGACGTCCTGTTCCCACTTTTTCTGAACTGATTTGCTGTAGTTCAGATATAGCTTGCCGTCAACGATTCTCCAGGCCTCCGGATCCACGTCAGCCGTATAGTTCTGGCTGACCGCCCAGGCGCAGTAGCCGCCATACTGCGGCGCGAACCGGGCGGGGTCGGCCGCAAACGCGTCGCGGTTCCCGGCGTTCTCAAAATGCCAGGTAGCGCCCATCCACTGATGAGCGAATTGCGGTGATCCTTTGACCGGCGCCTGCCGCTTGAAGTACGCGACCGGGTCGTGTCCCTTCAGGGCGACGCCGCGACGGGTGTTCACCGGGTCGACTAGCGCGGGCGCGGCCACAAGTGCCAACGACAGGAAGGCAGGAAACCTGGCGAGTGCTCTCATGCCCGTTTTATCCACTCCAGCGCCGAATTATTCCCGCCTGCAAGGCCCGGGAATAACCGTCGACCCGAACGGGATTCTCGCGTTCGAGAGCCAAACGAGGAGAGGCATCGTGAAGTTAAAAGGAAAAAACATTCTCATCACCGGCGCCTCGTCGGGGATCGGACAGGCCATCGCCGTCCGATTCGCCCGCGAGGGCGCCAACGTCGCGATCAACTACCGCAGCGGCGCCGCGCAGGCCGAAGCCACCCAGGCCATGGTTCGCTCGGCGCGCACCAACGGGACCGGTAAGGAGATGCTGGTACAGGCCGACGTCTCACAGCAAGACCAGGTACGGGCAATGTTCGCCGGCGTGATCGACTCGTTCGGGTCGCTCGACGTGCTGGTCAACAACGCAGGCATTCAGAAGCCGACTGCGAGCCACGAAATCGAAGTCGAGGACTTCGACCGTGTCCTCGGCGTGAACCTGCGGGGGCCGTTCCTGTGTGCCCGCGAGGCGATCCGCCACTTCCTCGCGCGCGGCGGCGGCGGCGTGATTCTGAACAACTCCAGCGTCCACGAGATTATCCCGAAGCCGAAGTACCTGAGCTACTCGATCAGCAAGGGCGGCATGGAGAATCTCACCAAGTCGCTGGCGCTCGAGTACGCCGGCCAGGGAATTCGCGTCAACGCGGTTGGCCCGGGCGCCGTGGTCACGCCGATCAACAAGGCCTGGATCGACAGTCCCAAGGCGCGCGGCGACGTGGAGAGCCACATACCGATGACCCGGGCGGCTGCGGCCGACGAGATCGCCTCGGTGTTCGCCTTCCTGGCTTCCGACGACGCCAGCTACATCACCGGACAGACGATCTTCGCCTGCGGCGGTCTGACGCTGTACCCGGAGTTTCGCGTCGCCTGGTCATCGGGCGAGTAGGAGGCCCAATGCTGGACCATAAGGTGGTTCTGATCACGGGCGCCAAGGGCGGCCTGGGCGCGACGGTGACGCAGGCGTTCCTGGACGCGGGCGCGACAGTCGCGGGAGTATCGCGGTCGATCGCGGATTCCGATTTTTCGCATCCATCATTCACCGCGATTCCGGCCGAGCTCTCGACCGCCGAGGCCGCGCGTTCCGTCGCTGATGCCGTCGTGGCGAGGTTTCAGCGAATCGACGCGCTGGTGCATCTCGTGGGCGGGTTCGCCGGCGGCGCGTCCGTCGCCGACACCGAGGACGCGACGCTGGACCGAATGCTCGACTTGAATCTGCGCTCTTTGTTCCACGTGGCGCGCGCCGTGGTACCGCAGATGCGGCAGCAGGGCTCCGGGCGCATTCTCGCTATCGGCAGCCGCGCCGCGGTGGAGACGTCGGCGATGTCGGGTGTGTACGCCGCCTCGAAAGCGGCGCTCGTGTCGCTGATTCGGACGCTGGCCGCCGAGAACAAGGATCGATGCGTCAGCGCCAACGTCCTGCTGCCCGGGACGATGGATACGCCCGCCAATCGTGCCGCCGATCCTAAGGCCGATTTTTCGCGATGGGTGCAGCCGTCGCAAGTCGCCGGAATGCTGGTGCACCTGGCGTCGGACGCGGGCGCTCAAGTGAACGGAGCCATCATCCCGATCTACGGGCGAGACGTCTGACATGGCGGCCGAAGCGATCGTCGCAGTGCTCGCCGCCTACGCGGGTGTGGGACTGGTGTTTGCCGTCGCGTTCGTCACGCTGGGGGTCCAGCGCGTCGACCCGGTTGCGCAAGGGTCAGGGGTCGGTTTCCGTCTAATCATTCTTCCCGGCGCGGCGGCGTTCTGGCCGCTGCTGCTGGTCCGCTGGATTCGAGGCGCCTCATGACGCGGCCGCTTCGACGCGCGCACCGCTGGACATGGCTGGTACTGGCGGTGCTGCTGCCCGCGCTTTACGTGGCCGCGCTGGCGGTGCGCCGTTCACCCACGCCGGTGAATCCGAACGTCACCTGGGAGCAACTGAAGTGAGCGTCCAGTATCGTGCCATCCTGTGGAATCGCCAGAAGCGCCTCTATGACAGCGTGCTGGCGGGATGCGTTATCGGCTACCTGGCGGTGTTCGTGGGACTCGGCGCGCTCGCGCACCCCAACGCAACTATCGAGACGCTGCTGATTCGCGGCTTCGGGACGGCAGCGCTGCTGCTGCTGCACGTGATCCTCGCCATCGGCCCGCTATCCCGAGTCGATCGCCGATTCCTGCCCCTCCTTTACAACCGGCGACATCTCGGCGTGACGATGTTCCTGCTCGCACTTGCCCACGGAGCGTTCGCTCTGGTCCAGTTCCACGGTCTCGGCGACAAAAATCCGCTCGTAAGTCTGCTGACAAGCAACACACGATGGAACAGCCTCGCCGATTTTCCGTTCCAGCAGCTCGGATTCGCGGCCCTGCTGATTCTCTTCCTGATGGCCTCCACCAGTCACGATTTCTGGCTGCACAACCTCTCAGCGCCGGTGTGGAAGCGGCTCCACATGCTGGTTTACGTCGCCTACGCGCTTCTGATCGGTCACGTCGCGCTGGGCGCGCTGCAATCGGAGACCAGCCCGCTGCTGGCGGCGCTGCTGGGCTCGGGTCTGACGGTCATCATCGGCCTGCATATGGCCGCCGCGCTCCAGGAGCGCCGGGTCGACGAGGCGGAGGCGCCGTCGGGTACCGACGAATTTGTGGAAGTGTGCGACGCGGCAAACATACCGGACGGCCGTGCAGTCGTGGCGACGATTTCCGGCGAGCGCGTCGCGGTGTTCCGCTACGACGGAAAGGTCTCGGCGGTCTCCAACGTCTGCCGCCACCAGAACGGACCGCTGGGCGAGGGACGCATTATCGACGGGTGCATCACCTGCCCCTGGCATGGCTACCAGTACCGGCCCGAATCCGGCGCCTCGCCGCCACCGTTCACGGACAAGATCCCCACGTTCCGGACGCGCGTTGCCGGCGGCAAAGTTTTTGTGCATCCCTGCGCTCTTGCGCCCGGCACACTGGTGGAACCCTCGCAAGTGAACGGCGAGCCTGCGGAGGTCTTTCAATGAACGAGTTTTACGTCGGCTACCAGCCGCGGGCTCCGAAACAACTCGGGCGCTTTCTATTTCGGAGGGCCGCAGGACTGGCGGTGCTGGGTGCTGCTGCGGCCGCGCTGCTTCTTGTCGGTCAGCGACCATTCCCCGCCAGCCGATTCGAGTTCCTCCAGTATCGGGATTATCAGGGCCGAATCGCGGCCCGCCCCTATCCCCGCCTGCTCACGGCCGGAGGCTCGTTTCTGCTGGTGTCTCCCGGCAAACGCGGCGCTGAGGAGTTGGTACGAGGATTAGACCTTCGCGAGGTGAGGCTCAGTGGATCGCTGATCGAGCGCGGTAGCGACAAAATGCTCGAAGTCGTTGCCGGCTCGCTGCGCGCGACGGGCCCGGCCGCTCCCGACGAGCGGCCGGTTGATCTCGGAGCCGTAACGCTGACCGGTGAAATCGCCGACACCAAGTGCTACCTGGGCGTAATGAATCCGGGCGAGGGCAAGGTCCATCGTGACTGCGCTGTGCGCTGCATTAGCGGCGGCATCGCGCCGGCGCTGCTCGTCAGAGACCGCTCGGGTTCAATTCGTCCATTGCTGCTCGCGGGTGTCGCTGCGCGTGACATTCTCGACCTGGTCGCCGAGCCGGTGACGGTCCGCGGGCGGCTGCTCCGCGTCAGCGGCGAAACGCTGATACTCGACGTGGGGAATATCACGGCAATTCAGCGGAATTAAGAATCGTGCTGGACATTGCCGCGAGTTCCGTGATTCCGAACCTGCTCGGACGTCCTGTGCCGCGCCCGGTCGAAGCCGTACTGGAGCGCGCCACGGGGATACGACGGATCGTCGCTCTTTACGGGTCGCTTCGCTCCATGGACGCGGCGGCCCCGCTGGCCGAGCGGCTGTTGACCCACCTGCGCGTTACATGCCGCCTGGCCGAAATCGATCTCAAACATATTCCCTGTCGCGGACCGGCCGTGGTCGTCGTGAATCATCCCTTCGGGATTCTCGAAGGCGCGGTTCTCGCGAAACTCCTCGGTGGTGTGCGGCCCGACGTGAAGTTTCTCGCTAACGGCATTCTCGCCGCCATTCCCGAAGTGCGCGACATGATCATCGCCGTCGACCCGATGGGCGGCGGCGCGGCGACGCGGGGCAATACGGCCGGAGTTCGCCAGGCGGTCCGGTTCGTCGCCGGAGGTGGGCTGCTCGTGGTGTTTCCGGCGGGCGAGGTCTCGCACTTCCAATGGAAGACGCGCCGCGTCGCCGACCCGCGCTGGAATCCGGCGGTCGCGAAGATCGTCGAGCTGGCGGCACGGCGTGTGGACGGGCTGTCGGTGATCCCGGCGTATGTCGAGGGTGCTAACAGCGGTGCCTTCCACGTCGCCGGGCTGCTGCATCCGCGACTGCGCA
>Ga0187893_10014495_pt1 | contig 10734 bp, 15 predicted proteins | sample MA1701074metaG_FD_139574 | JGI IMG/M metagenome (GOLD analysis project Ga0187893, IMG submission 139574) | White microbial mat communities from a basaltic lava cave in the Kipuka Kanohina Cave System on the Island of Hawaii, USA - MA170107-4 metaG ...
GCAGCGTCGCGCGCAGCTGCGCCGGGTCCGGGTGCTTTAGCGAACGGCGGATCTGCGGCACCACGCCGAGCACCGGGTTGGCGAGCGCGATGAGCGGGTTCAGCCCGCCCAGCGCCGCGAGGTTGGCCTGCAGGTTCTCCGGCCGCAGGTGCGGCGCGAACGGGTTCGGCTTGCGCTTGCGGCCCGGGCTCGGGATGCGGATCGTCGCCTCGGGATCCTCGAGCGTCGCGCGCTGCGCGGGATTGAACGTCGCCTCGGGGTCGAACTTCGGCGCGGTCGCCTCAGGGTCGAATGCGGGGTCGAACGCCGGCATGCGCTGGACGGTGGCCTCCGGGTCGTCCGCCTTCAGCGTCGGCACCGGCGCGGTCGGAGTCGCGTCCGGATCGATCGCGGCGGATGGCTGCCGGACCGTCGCGTCAGGATCGAACGGCTGCTTGGATTCCTCTGCCATCCCCGTCTTGTTTCCCCCGGAACCCGGCATTGTAGAGTAGGGCATGGCCCTGATGGGAGGCGCGGCGATCGCGATCTGGTCGGCACTCGACCCCGGCATGCTCGAGGAGCATGACGCGTGGCACTGCGGCGAGCATCTCGCCGAGCGCCTGGCGATCCCGGGCTTCCTGCGCGGCCGGCGCGCGAATGCGATCGACGCCGCCGACCCGGAGCAGCGCTTCATCTTCTACGAGATCGAGAACATCGCGGTGGCGACCAGCGCGTCCTACCTCGCGCGCCTGAACGACCCGACGCCCTGGTCGCGCAAGCTCATGGCCGCGAGCCGGCTGAACCGCACGCTGTGCCGCGTGGTCGCGAGCGAAGGCTTCGGCGTCGGCGGGCACCTGCTGGCGCTGCGCATCGAGAAAGGGGAGCAGCTGGCGAAGGAGATCGCGGCGCTCGCGCGCGCCCCCGGCATCGTCGGCGCCCACCTGCTGCAGAAGGACACGCGGGTCGTGCGGCCGGTCACCGGCGAGGAAAAGCTGCGCCACGGCGGCGCGGATGCGAGCGCGGAGTGGATCCTGATCGTCGAGGCGTACGCCGGGGAAGCGCTGGAAAGAATCGCGCTCCCGCCCTGCGAATTCTCGGCCCGCTACGCGCTCGCGCAGGTGGTGGACCGCGCTCGCGCGGTAGCGCTGCGCTGCTAGGATTGGGGCATGGCGAGGATCATCGGCGGGATCGGCACTTCGCACGTGCCGACGATCGCGATGGCGTTCGACAAGGGGAAGCAATCCGATCCGGACTGGCAGCCGCTCTTCGAGGGGTATGCGCCGGTGGCGCGCTGGCTCGCCGGGAAGAAGCCGGATGTGCTCTTCTTCTGCTTCAACGACCACGCCACGACGTTCCTCTTCGACCTCTACCCGACCTTCGCGCTCGGCGTGAGCGACCTCTACCGCATCGCGGACGAGGGGCTCGGGCCGCGCCGGATTCCGCCGCTGAAAGGGCACGCGGGCCTCTCGCGCCACCTCGCGCGCGCGCTCGTCGCCGACGAGTTCGACCTCACGCTCTTCCAGGACCTGCCGCTCGATCACGGCCTGCACTCGCCGCTCACCATGATGTGGCCGAGCGAGCCCGACTGGCCTGGCGCGGTCGTGCCGCTGGTGGTAAACGTTCTGCAGCACCCTCTGCCAACGCCAAAGAGGTGTTTTGCTTTGGGAAAAGCTCTCCGTAAAGCCATTGAAAGCTACCCGGAGAACCTGAAAGTCGTCGTCGTCGGCACAGGCGGCCTTTCGCACCAGCTGATCGGCGAGCGCGCCGGCTTCAACAACGAGCCCTGGGACCGCGAGTTCCTCGACCTTGTCGAGCGCGACCCGGAGCGGCTCGCCGCGATGCCGATCGAGGAGTACATGCGCCTCGGCGGCAACGAGGGCGCGGAAGTGATCATGTGGCTCATCATGCGCGGCGCGCTCGAGCCGCGCGTGAAGAGGATCCACCAGAACTACTACCTGCCGATGACCACCGCGATGGCGGTCGCTGTTTTCGAGTGAAGCCTTACGTCTTCGATCTTGAATTGAGCTCCAGGGGTTTGCGTCTGAACCGGTTCTTGCACGGGTTGGTTTTGCCTTCTCAAAGGGACCTTTTCCTGAAAGACCCGGAGAAGGCAATGCAAAACCTGAGCGAAGAAGAAAAAACCCTGGTCAGAACCCTCGACTGGCGGGCGATGATGGACTACGGCGCGAGCTTTTTCTGCCTGGAGAAGCTGGCGCGCGCGAAAGGCGTCTCGAACCCGGAGATGGTGGCGGCGTTCCGTGGCGAGACGCTGGAGGCGTTCCTCAAGACGCGCCGCGTGCCGGGGGCGCGCTAGCAGGGAAACCCATGGACCCGATCGTCGACTACTACGCGAAGCGCGCCGCCGAGTACGAGCGCATCTACGCGAAGCCCGAGCGCCAGGCGGACCTGTCGGCCCTGCGCACGCGCATCGCCCGCATGTTTGCCGGCAGGACGGTGCTCGAGCTCTCCTGCGGGACCGGGTACTGGACCGAGGTCATCGCCGCGCAGGCGGCAGAGGTCACTGCCTTCGACCTGAATCAGGAAGTTCTGGATGTTGCCCTTTCGAAAAAGATGGCGGGACAAATCTCCTTTAACAAGGGCGATTCCTATGTACTGCCAGACCTTGGCCGGAGGCATGACGCGCTGTTCGCGGGGTTCTGGTGGTCCCACGTGCCGCGCTCGCGCCTGGATGGCTTTCTCAAAGGAGCTGTCTCGGCGGTGGCCCCGGGGGCGCTGGTCGCGTTCCTCGACAACCGCTATGTCGAGGGCTCGAGCACGCCGATCGCGCGCAGCGACAGGGAGGGCAACGGCTACCAGGTGCGCAAGCTGGAGGACGGCAGCACGCACGAAGTGCTCAAGAACTTCCCGGCCGAGGGCGAGCTGATCAAGCGCGCCTCGGCGCACGGCTGGGGTGCCCACGTCGAGCTGCTCCAGCACTACTGGTTGCTCAGCTTCTGGAGTCATTCTTGATTCTCAAGGTCGAGGGCCCGAAGGCAGCCGCGATCCCCCTCGTCCTCGACTCGCCGCATTCGGGCCGCGAATTCCCGGACGATTTCGGCGCAGCGGTCACCGAAGCGGAGCTGCGCGAGGGCGAGGACAGCTTCGTCGACGAGCTCTACGCCGGCGCCGCCGAGCTCGGCGCGCCGCTGCTCGCCGCGCTCTGGCCGCGCACCTACCTCGACCCGAACCGCAACGCGGGCGACGTCGACCTCGACCTGATCGAGGGCAAGTGGCCGGGCGAATACCGGCCGAGCGGGAAAGCGAAGATCGGCAAGGCGCTCATCTGGAGAACACTGGAGGATGGCCGACCGATCTATCCGGGAAAGCTTTTGGCAGACGCGGTCTTGAAGCGAATCGACCGATTTCATTCTCCATACCACCAGAAAATCCAGGACCTGCTAAACCAAACCCATGCGCGCTTCGGCAAGGTGTATCACATCAACTGCCACTCGATGCGCTCGGTCTCGGGCAAGCAAAGCTCCGACGGCGAGGGCAACGCGCGCGCCGATTTCGTGCTCGGCGACCGCGATGGCACGAGCTGCGACCCCGCGTTCACCGAGCGCGTGCGGCAGATCCTTGCCGGCATGGGCTACGACGTGAAGGTGAACGACCCCTACAAGGGCGTGGAGCTGGTGCGCGCGTACTCGGACCCCGCGCGCGGGCGCCACAGCCTGCAGATCGAGATCAACAAGCGCCTGTACATGGACGAGAACACGCTGAAGAAGACGGCAGGGTTCGGGGTCTTGCAGAGGAATCTTTCCTCCCTGCTCAGGGAAATCAAGAGCACTCTGTGAAAAAACCGAAGCCCATCGAAATCACGCCGCCGGACATCTCGGGCTACAAGACCGGCAACACCGGTGTCGACTACGTCCATGTGCTCGATTCCGGGAGGCCGGGTCCTACGGTCATGGTGCAGGCGCTCACCCACGGGAACGAGTATTGCGGTGCCATCGCCCTTGATCTGCTTTTCAAGGAGAAGGTTTTCCCGGTGCAGGGAAAACTCATCCTCTCCTTTGCAAACGTGGCTGCTTTCGCGCGCTTCGATTTCGACGACCCGGACCGCTCGCGCTACGTCGACGAGGACATCAACCGCGTCTGGGACGACGAGCAGCTGCTCGGCAGCCGCGATTCAGCCGAGCTGCGCCGCGCGCGAGAGCTGCGGCCGTTCGTGGACTCGGCCGACGTCCTGCTCGATCTGCATTCGATGACCGAGCCCTGCCAGCCGATCATGGTCTGCGGCGTGCTGGGGAAGGGCGGGGAAAAGAGCATCGCGCTTACTCGCCGGATCGGCGTGCCGGGCATCCTGCTCGTCGACACCGGCCACCCCGCGGGACTGCGCATGATCGAGCGCGGGGCTTTCAGCGACCCGGCGAGCCCGCGCACCGCCGTGCTCATCGAGTGCGGCCAGCACTGGGAGAAAAGCGCCGTGGATGTCGCGGTAGATACGTTGAACAGATTTCTTGCTGTCACGGGGGTTACGAAAAGAGATCTGAAGAAGACACCCCAGGCCCAAAAAGTCGTAAGCGTCACAGAAGCCGTGGTCGCAAAGTCGACCGAGTTCCGCTTCGAGAGCGAGTACAAGGGCCTGGAATGCATCCCGAAGGCGGGCACCCCGGTCGCCCGCGACGGCGCGCAAGTGTGGAAAACGCCCTACGACGATGCGGTCCTCGTCATGCCCTCGACCGCGCACGTGAAGCCCGGCAATACGATGGTGCGGCTGGGGAGATACATTTGATTACATCCGGCGCTCGGGGCGGGGCGTATAGTCGGTCACCATGCGCGCGCTCCTGATTTCGCTTGCCGTGCTCTTCTCCGCCGCGGCCGAGGCCCAGATCTACCGCTGGATCGACCAGAACGGCGTCGTCCACTACTCGAACGTGAAGCCGCCCAAGAACGTCGCGGCCACCGTGGTCGACCCGAGCTCGCGCGAAGCCGCGCCCGGGCCCGAGAGCACCGAGTGCCACACGATCCGCTGCCAGGGCGAGCGCATGGAAGAGCGCCAGCGCCGCCAGGAAGCGGCAGAAGAGAGGATCCGCGCCGAGCGCGCCGCGGTCGCGCCGAAGCAGTACCGCGGACTGGAATTCCGCAAGTACATCAGCATCCAGAAGGGCATGACGGAGGGCGAAGTGCTCGGCATCGCCGGCGAGCCCGACCTGCAGGCCGACCAGGGCATCGCCCTCGCTGCGCCGGCCACCGTGCAGACCGGCCGCAACCTCCGCGTCGCCGGCCGCCAGGGCCTGAGCCTCAAGACCTGGACCTACATGCCGGTGCCGGGCGACCCGTTCACGACCACGATCACGCTGGTCGGCGGGCGGGTCTCCGAGATCGAGCGCGTCCGGAAGTTCTGAGTTCTCGCTTGAAGGTCTCGCCGACGGGGCGCGATCGAGCGACTTCAACTGCGGGGATTTCAGCGCTCCTTCCCGGATCCCACCCGGGCGGCTACTTGCCTGGCCCAGGTTTGAGAATCTCCTCGATTGCCTTGCGCAGTTTCGGCAGCTCGTGTTTCACGACCGCCCAGACGATTCCGGCATCGAGCAGCCAGTACTTGTGCGCCAGCCGGTCGCGCATGCCCGCGATGTTTCGCCAGGGAATCTCCGGCCGCAGGCGCGCAAGATCGAGCCCTTCTGCCTGCGCGTCCTTGACCGACTGGCCGATCTGCATCAGGCGCGCGGCCACAGCGTCGCGCAGCATCGGATTCTTGTCGAAGGCTTTTTTCCCCTTGCGGGTGTAGCTGGCGATGGCGGCAAGCGCTTCGAGCACGTCCTGCAGGTGGTCTTTGGCGGAACGCGCCATCCTAGACGATGCGGATTGCGTCGCGTTCCACGCTTGCGCGCAGGCGCGGCTTCAAACCCGCCCGGGTCACCAGCTCGACCTTCCGGCCGAGCGCCTCCTGCAGGTCCTCGGCGAGGCCGACCAGGTCCAGCAGGCTGCGCCCCGGCTCGAGCTCGACCACGAAATCGAGATCGCTGCCGGAACGGTCCTCGTCGCGCGCGGCCGAGCCGAACAGCTCGAGCGAACGCGCCCCGTGCGCCTTCGCCAGGGTCCGGATCAGCGCCTGCCTGCGCATGACCGCATCGCGCCCGCCGCCTCCCTCGGGCGCCGCCTCGTCGTGCAGGCCGAGCCGCAGGCCGGCCGCGGCGGCGAGCCGCTCGAGCGTGGCGAAATCGCAGGTGCCGCGCGAGGCGATGCGTGACACCGTTTCCGGGCGCACGCCCGCGCGCTGCGCCAGCGCGCGGCGGCTCAGGCCCCGCGCCCGGGCGGCGCTGGCGATACGGGCGAGCGTGTCGGCCACCGAGGAATCGGGCATGATCCAAGTATCAACGATATTGATTCTAAAGTCAATATCGGGTAGACTGCGCGCCCCATGCCGGAACGCAAGCAGAAGACGAAGCGGGCGGTGGCGGCGGCGGTGCAGCTGCCGGGCGTGACGGACGTCGAGTTCGAGGCCTCGCTCGCCGAGCTGCGCCAGCTGGCGAAGACGCTGGGCTTCGAGGTCGCCGCCACGTTCACCCAGAAGCGCGCCGGCATCGGCGCGGCGGCGTACTTCGGCAAGGGCAAGCGCGAGGAGCTGCGCCTGCTGCGGGAGCAGGAGGGCGCCGAGGCGGTCCTGGTCGACCACGAGATCTCGCCGTCGCAGTCCTTCACCCTGGAGAAGGAGGTGGGCTGCGAGGTGATGGACCGCACCATGGTGATCCTGGAGATCTTCCACCGGCACGCGAGTTCCCGCTACGCGCGCGCGCAGGTGGAGATCGCGCGCCTGGGCTACATGGCGCCGCGCATGCGCGAAGCCGCCAAGCTCGCCGGGCCGAAGGACCGCGGGCGCAGCGGCACCGGCGGCAGGAGCGGCGGCGAATCGCACGGCGAGCTGGACCGGCGCAAGATCCGCGACCGCATCGCCGAGCTGCAGAAGGAGCTCGCCGGCATGGGCGCCGAGCGCCGGACGCAGCGCGCGCGGCGGCAGGAGCGCGCGGGGCTCGCCCGCGTCGCGCTGGTCGGCTATACCAACGCGGGCAAATCGACCCTCATGCGCGCGCTCACGGGCAGCGAAGTGCTGGTCGCGAACAAGCTCTTCGCCACGCTCGACACCACGGTCCGCGCCCTCCACCCGGAGAGCGTGCCGCGCGTGCTGGTGAGCGACACGGTCGGCTTCATCAAGAACCTGCCGCACGGGCTGGTGGCCTCGTTCAAGTCGACGCTGGACGAGGCGCTCGAGGCGTCCCTGCTCCTGCACGTCGTCGATGCGAGCGATCCCGGCTTCGAGCGGCAGCTCTCGGTCACCGAGGAGGTGCTTGGCGAGATCGGCGCGAAGGACCTGCCGCGGCTGCTCGTGTTCAACAAGATCGACCTCGGCGGCGACGAAGCCGCGCTGCGCGAGCGGTACCCGAAGTGCATCGTGATCAGCGCGCGCCGGCCGGGCGACGTGGCGAGGCTGCGCGAGGCGATCGTCGGGTTCCTCCGCCAGGGCCTGGTCGAGGCCGAGATCTTCGTGCCGTGGGCGGCGCAGCGGCTGCGCGGCGAGGTCTTCGCCAGCTGCGAGGTGCTGGAAGAGCGGTCCGGCAGCGACGGCACGCTGTTACGGATCCGCGCCGAGCCCGAGACCGTCGCGCGCTATTTGCGCAGCTTTCCCCAGAGCTGGTCCAGGCGCGCGTAGCGGCCGCAGCTCGTCACGTAGGCCTTGTAGCGGAACGCGTTCTTCTTGTAGTAGTCCTGGTGGTATTCCTCGGCCACGTAGAACTGGCTCGCTTTCGTGATCGGCGTGCGGATCGGCTGGCTGAAGGTCTTCAGCTTCTCGTACTTCGCCCTGGAGGCTTCCGCGGCCTTGCGCTGCTCCTCGCTGTGCCAGAAGATCCCGGGCCGGTACTGCGAGCCCTGGTCGCAGAACTGCCGGTCGATGTAAGTGGGGTCGTGGTTCACCCAGAAGACGTCGAGCAGCTTCTCGTAGCTCACTTTCGCGGGGTCGAACTTCACCTCGACCACCTCGGTGTGCCCGGTCATGCCGGTCGAGACCTGCTCGTAGGTCGGGTTTTTCGTCCTGCCGTCCATGTAGCCCGAGACCGCCGACACCACGCCCGGCACTTTCTCGAACGCTTCCTCGCTGCACCAGAAGCAGCCCATGGCGAAGGTGGCCGTCGAGAGATTCTGGCCTTGAACAATGGAGGAAAATAGAAGTCCGAGAATAAAAGCAAATCCCTTCATACCTTTAGCTCCTTCAACACAGCATCAATGATGGGCTGGTCGCGCAGGCAGAGCACGACTTTACGGAGAGGGGCCTTGCGCGCGGCGGCGGCGTAGGCGCGCGCGCAGACCTCCAGCGGCACGGCGAAGATGCCGGAGGAGACCGCGGGCAGCGCGACCGAGCTCCAGCCGCGCTCCTTCGCGCATTCGAACGCCGAAACCAGCGCCTTTTCGAGCATCTTCTCCTCGTTGCCCTCGCCGTAGCGCGGGCCGACCGCGTGGATCACCCCCTTGAAGGGGAGCTTGCCCGCCGTACTCACTACGGCCGAGCCGGTCGGATAGATGCCGTGGCCGCGCACCAGGGCATCGCACTCCTTCTGCAGCTCGGGGCCGGCCGCGCGCGAGATGATCGCGGCCACGCCGCCGCCGTGCGCGAGCGCGCCGTTGGCGGCGTTGACGATCGCGTCGACCGGCTGCTGCAGGAGGTCGCCCTGCACGACCTCGAAGACGGCCGTGGGGAAGGTGACGGAGGCGAGCGCCTTCATCGCCCGGGCGCGCGCGCTACTCGATCTTGGCCTTGGCGCGCAGCCCGCGCACGTAGACCTCGATGCGCTGCTGGACCATGCGCTGCTGGATCTGGGCGCGGACCTGCTCGAAGTCGGGCACCTGCAGCTGGCGCGTGTCGTCCAGGCGCACGATGTGGAAGCCGTAGCGCGTGCGCACCGGCGCCTCGCTGGTCGCGCCCTTCTGCAGCTTGACCATCGCGTCGGCGAACGCCTTCTCCAGGTTGGCGGGCACGGTCCAGTCGAGCTCGCCGCCGCGCGGGCGCGTGCCTTCGTCCAGCGATCGCTTCTGCGCGATCTCCTCGAACTTCACGCCCTTCTTCAGGTCGGCGAGCACCGACTGAGCATCGGCCTCGTTCGCGACCAGGATGTGGCGTGCCTTGTACTCGCGCTCGCCGGAGGCCTGCGTCTTCAGGCGGTCGTATTCCTTCTGCACGTCGCCCGCCACCACGGGGTTGGCGCGCACGAATTCCTGGATCTGGGTATTGGCGATCACCTCGGCGCGGTTCAGCTCGAGCTGCGCCTGGAACTCGGGCCGCTTCAGCAGGCCGCTGCGGCCCGCTTCCTGGTTGAGTAGCTCGTTGTTGATCAGAATCTCGCGGATCTGCGCGCGCAGCTGATCGCTGTCGGCGACGCCGCGCTCGCGCTGCACGCGCAGGATGGTGTCCATCCGGCTGCGCGGGATCGCGACGCCGTTGACGGTGGCGACCGGCCCGGTCGCGGGCGCCGCGGCCTTGGCGGGCTCCTTGCCGGGAATTTGCGCGAGCGCAAGTCCGGGGAGCGCGAGCACGACGCCGAGCATGCAGAGACTTCTGATCATCGGATTCCTTTTCGGTGAAGCGCGCATTATCCGTCACTTTCGCCGGGGGCGCGGGCGCTGATCTGCAGCGCGTGGATCGGGCTCTGCATCAGGTCGCCGAGCGCCTGGTAGACGAGGCGGTGGCGCGCGACCGTCGACTTGCCCGCGAAGGCCGCCGACACGACCGTCACGCGCCAATGCGTGTTGCCGCCCGGCGCCGCGCCGGCGTGGCCGGCGTGCGCCGCGCTGTCGTCGACCAGATCGAGGCGCTCGGGCGCCAGGGCCTGCTCGAGGCGCCGGCGCATTTCGTCCGCCACGCTCACCGCTTGTCTTCCTCCAGGTAGCGGGCGAGGAACATCGCCTGGCCGAGCACGAAGAGCAGCATCAGCCCGATGCCGCCGAAGAGCTTGAAGTTGACCCAGGCGTCGGTCGAGAAGCTGTACGCGACGAACAGGTTCAGCCCGCCCATGACGACGAAAAAACCGACCCAGCTCCAGGCGAGCTTCGCCCAGGCCAGGTCCGGGACCTGCAGCTGCCCGCCGAGCATCATCCGGATCAGGTTGCGGCCGAGGAGCTGGCCGCCGGCGAGCACGGCGCCGAAGAGCCAGTAGAGCACCGTCGGCTTCCACTTGATGAAGGTCTCGTCCTGCAGCAGCAGCGTCGCCCCGCCGAACACGATGATGATCGCCAGGCTCGCCCACAGCATGCCGTCGATCTTGCGCCCCAGCGCGGCGAGCGCGCCGATCTGCACGACCGTGGCCGCGATCGCCACGCCGGTCGCCACATAGATGTCGTACATCTTGAACGCGGCGAAGAACAGGACCACCGGGAAAATATCGAACAGGAACTTCATGTTGACGCCATTATTGCCGATCGGGGTATGATGCGTCAGGCTGCTCTTCTAGGGGGAACGAGCATGCGCTTCAGGCAGGTCATTGCCGCGCTCGCCATGGCCGTGCTGCTCGCGGCGCCGGGCACGCGCGCCCAGCAGCCGGAGCCGCAGCCGGAGCAGAAGTCCGACCAGCAATCCGGGCCGTCGCTGCCAGAGAAGCTCTTCCAGGACATCGGCGGCGCGATCCGCGGCATCTTCCGCGGCATTTTCGGCGGCGGCGGCGAGCGCGAAGGCGAGCTCAAGGTGCCCGAGCCGGCGCAAACCCCGCCGCAGCAGGAAGCGAAGCCGCAGGAAGCGCCGGCGGCGCGCACCGAGCCGGTCGCGGC
>Ga0187893_10014497_pt1 | contig 10733 bp, 8 predicted proteins | sample MA1701074metaG_FD_139574 | JGI IMG/M metagenome (GOLD analysis project Ga0187893, IMG submission 139574) | White microbial mat communities from a basaltic lava cave in the Kipuka Kanohina Cave System on the Island of Hawaii, USA - MA170107-4 metaG ...
AGTGCGCCGCGGTGAAGCCGGTGACCACCGTGATCAGCTCGCGCGCGCTCGCGGCCAGTAACAACAGGCCGAGCAGGAACACGAGGTGGTCGTAGCCGGTCGCGATGTGCTCGATGCCGAGCTCCACGTATGCGCGGACGCTGCTGCCGATCGCCGGCTTCGGCGCGTCCTCGCTCGCGCTCGGCAGCTCCCAGCGGGGCGCGGCGCTCGTTAGCACGCGCTCGGTCACGCGCGCTCCGCGCAGCTTCGCGAAGTGCAGGTGGCTCGGCGCCGGCTCGCGCAGCAGCTCGCTGACGATCGCGAGCCGCTCCGCGCTCGGGCACGCGAGGCGCCACTCGACGACCGCGCGCTCGGGCGGCGCCGCGAGCGCGCGCGGCTCGCCGTCGACCGCGCACGCGACGCCGCCGGCCTCGAGCCGCAGCGCGTGCGTGAGGTAGGCCGCCAGCTCGGGCCGCAGCGCGGGCGGCGCGACGATCCCCCACGGCAGGCGCGTCAGCTCGTACTGCGGGATGTCGAAGCGAACGCTCGCGTGCGTGCCGTCGATCTCCCAGCTCGAGAAGCTGGTGCTGCGCGTGTGCGCTTGCGCGGCGGTCGCGAGCAGCAGCACGAGCGCAATCGTCGCCCACGGGGCGTGGCGCGCGCTCACTGCGGGAGCACCTGCGCGATGCGCACGTCCGCGCCCTCGCGCAGCTCGTCGAGGTAGCTGCGCAGCGCGCTGTCGCCGCCGCGCCGCACCCACTCGCTGCGCACCTGATCGCGGATCTCGTCGAGCGGCGGCGTGCTCGCCGGCTCGCGCTCGACGACCGCGATCACGTGGTAGCCCGCGCCCGAGCGAACTGGCTGGCTCCACGCGCCAAGCTCCGCTTCCAGCGCGACGCGCAGCACGCTCGGCCCGACGTACTCGCGCAGCTTCGCCGGCGGCAGCAACGCATCCGGGGCCGGCGAAAGCTCGCTGTCGCCCAGCTCGGCGCGTACCGCGGCGAGCTCCGCGCCCGCCGCGAGCCGCGCGCGCGCCTGCTCGGCGCGCGCGCGCGCCGGCGCGTCGGCCGCCGCGTCCTTCACGCGCACGAACAGCTGCGCGATGCGCAGCCGGCCCGGCGTCGTGAACGCGGCGCGCTCCTCCTCGTAGAACGCGCGCAGCTCGCGCTCGCTCGGCTCGGCGCTCTCGGCCTCCGCGATCGCGGCGCGGATCATCGCCTGCACGATGTCGGCGCGGACGCGGCGATCGCTCTCGGCGAGCCCGAGCTCGAGGCCCCGCTGCACGAGCAGCTCCTCCTCGATCAGGCGGTCGAGGATGCGCTCGCGCATCTCCGGGCTCGCGGCCTCGCGCGTGTCGCTCTCGAGGCCGGCGACGAGGCGCGTGAAGGTGTCAGCCGAGATCGCCGCGCCGTTGACGCTCGCGACCGCGCCTTCCGGCAGCGCGCGCGGTTCGCCCGAGCGCAGGATCCCGTAGCCCGCTGCCGCGATGCCGGCGGCGGCGCCGAGCGCGAGCAACGCGAACGAGCTGCGAGGCGGCGGCGGGGCGTCCATCATGAGCGCGCAAGCGGTAGCCAACCGCCCTTGCGCAGCCAACGAACTCGAGACTCCGGCGCGCCGGGGGGCTGGCCGATAGGCGGCCGGGGTGCTCGGGTGCTTTCGATGCACGCTCTGCTGCTGTTCGCCGTGGGTGCAACGCTCTATGCGGGCATTTTCCATTGGACGCTCGCGCGCCATCTCGCGCCGAGCCGATGGCTGACCGGCTGGGCGGCCGTCGCGACCGCGTACCTGGGCGTGCGCGCGTGGCAGATCTCGACGACGGACCCGAAGACCGCCGTGATCGCGGTGCGCATGTTCGCGAGCATCGGCCCGATCCTGATCTGGACGATGCTGCGCTTCGCGCTCGAGCTCGCGGGCGTCCCGCTCTCGCGCGCAATGCGGCGCGCGCTCCTGATCGGCGCGCTCGGCTTCGCGGGCATCACGCTGTTCACCCCGTGGGTGATGACCGACGACGTCGTCGTGCGGCGGGGGCTATTCGGCGAGAAGTTCCTCTCCGCGCGCGGCGCGCCGGCTTCGCTGATGCTCGCGATCGCGCCGTTCATCGCGCTGGTGTGGGGGCTCTCGGCGCTCTCGCGCGCCAGCACGCTGGTCGCGAACGAGCGGCGCGTGCTCGGCGCGTGTCTCGCGTTCTACGCGCTGCTCGCGGTCGCGAGCGTGCTCGGAGGCCTCCAGCTGATCCCGCTGTCCGGATTCGCGGAGTTCGGCCCGCTGGTGGTCGCGGTCGGCACGAGCCATCTGTTCGCGAGTCGCGAGCGGCGCCTCGAGAGCGACCTCGAATCGATGGTCGACCGCCACACGGCGTCGCTGCGCGCCAGCGAGGAGCGTTACCGGGGGCTGATCGAGCACGCGCCGATCGGCGTGCTGGTGACCGATCAGAACGGTGACGTCGTGACGATGACGCGCCGCGTCCGCGAGATCCTCGGCCTCGCCGAGAGCGCGCTCCGAAGCCCCGGCAACGTCCTCCACGACGCTCCGCCCGAGACGCAGCCGGCGATGCTCGCGCTCACTGCGGCGGCCGCCGCGGGCCGCAGCGTCACGCGCGAGGTGCCGTACCGAACCGACGACGGCCGGCGCGTCGACCTGAAAGTCGTGGTCGCGCCGCAGCGCCGGGCGGACGGCAGCGCGAACGGCGCGCTGATCCTGATCGAGGACGTCACCGAGCGGCGCGCAGTCGAGGCGCGGCTGCGCCAATCGCTGAAGATGGAGACGATCGGGCAGCTCGCGGGGGGAATCGCGTCCGGCATCACGAAGCCGATGGCCGAGGTGCGCGAGAACCTCGCGCAGATGCAGCGCTCGTTCGAGGAGCTGCGCAAGCCGCTGGCACGCGACGAGGCGCAGGCCGGGCGGCTCGCGGATGTCGAGGAGCTGCTCGGCGAATCGTGCGAGGGCGTCGAGCGAGCGATCGCGATCGTGCGCGACATGCGCGATCTCTCGCGCGGCGGCTCGACCGTGCCGCAGGCCGTCGACCTGAACGAGCTGCTGAGCGGCGTCGTGCGGATGGCCGCCACGCAGCGGCGCGGTCGGGCGCAGATCGTGGAGCGCTTCGGCGAAGTGCCGCGTGTGCCCGGCAATCCCGGCCAGCTGCGGCAGGTGTTCCTCAATCTGATCGTCAACGCCGTGCAGGCGATCGGCGACAGCGGACGCGTCGAGGTCACGAGCGCCGCCGAGCGCGGGGGCGTCTGCGTGCGCGTCAGCGACGACGGGCCCGGCATCGCGAGCGAGCATCGCGACCGGCTGTTCGTCCCGTTCTTTACGACCAAGGCCGCGGGCGAAGGCACCGGCCTCGGGCTGTTCATCTCGTATCAGATCGTGCAGAGCCACGGCGGCGAGCTGCGGCTCAGCGCGGCGCGGGAACCGGGCGCGACGTTCGAGGTCTGGCTGCCAGTCGAGCGCGCCGCCGGGAGCCGCGCGCCGTGACGCTGAACGCTGCCGAAGGCCTGCTGCTCGTCTCGATCGGCGCGTGCTCGTACCTGGCAGCGCTGCGGCTCTGGATCCGCGCGCGCGATCGCGGGCCGAGCCGCTGGGCCAGCTTGTGGGCGATCGCAGCCGTCGTGTTCTCGAGCGCCCGATTCGCCCAGCTCACCGCGGCGGACCCCGGCCCGGCGATTCTCGCGGCGCGCGTCGCGGCCGCCGCGACGCCGTTCCTGCTCTGGTCGCTCTATCGATTCGTCGACTCGCTGACCGATCGTCCGGCGCGGCCGGTCGAGTTCGCGATCGTGCGCGGCCTCGCGATCGCTTCGTCGACGGCAATGCTGTTCACGCCGTGGTTCGTGCTGCCCGACGCGGTGCAAGGCGTCGACCTCGCCGGCGAGCCGTTCTGGAAGGCGCAGCACGGCGCCGGCATGTGGTTCGCCGCGCTAGGAACCAGCGTCGCGATCGCGTGGTGCCTCAGCGAGTTGGTGCGCGCGCGCGGGCTGCCGGCCTCCGAGCGCCGACTGTGCCTCGTCGCGCTCTCGCTCTACGCCGCGATGGGCGTGAGCTCGCTGTTGCCCGCGCTCGGCTTCGGCGCGTTCGAGGGCGTGCTCGAGTACGGGCCGCTCGTCGTCTCGATGGCGACCAGCCGGCTGCTCGCCTACCGGCAGCGCCGCCTCGAGGGCGATCTCCAGAGCCTGATCGCGGAGCGCGCCGGCGCGCTGCGCGAGAGCGAGGCGCGCTATCGCGACGTGATCGAGCACGCGCCGGTCGGCTTCCTGTCGATCGACGCGAGCGGGCAGCTCGAGCACGCGAATGCGGGGCTGCTCGCGATGCTCGGCTCGACGCGCGCGCAGTTCGAGAGCGCATTCAACGTCGTCACCGAAGAGAACGCGAAGCGCTCCGGCTTCTCCGCGATGCTCGAGCGCGCGCTGAGAACGGGAGAGGTGCTGTCCTCGGAGTTCGAGTTCGACACCTGGTGGAGCCGGCGCCTGACGACGCACACCACCGTCTCGCCGCACCGCGACGTCTCGGGCGCGGTGATCGGCGCGCTCGCGATCGTCGAGGACATCACCGAGCGGCGCGCGCTCGAAAAGCGGCTGCAGCGCGCGCAGCACATGGAGGCGGTGGGCCAGCTCGCGGCCGGCATCGCGCACGAGATCAACAACCCGATGGCCTACGTGCGCTCGAATCTGTCGGTGCTCGGCGAGGAGCTCGCGGCGCTCGGCAAAGCGGCGCTTGCCGCAGACCGCCCGCCGCAGCGCTCGGCAGCGGAGCTCGTCGCGCGCCTCGACGCGCTGCGCACGAGCTCGCTCGAGAGCGTGCAGCGCACGGTGTCGATCGTGCGCGACCTGCGCGAGTTCTCGCGCGCGAGCCACGCCGACCGCGAGCCGGTCGACGTGAACCTTCTGCTCGAGCACGCCGCGCGCCTCGCGTCCTCACGTCGGGACGGCCTCGGCGAGATCGCGCTCGAGCTGAGCGACGTCCCGCACGTCGCGATCGACTCCGACCAGCTCCGCCAGGTGCTGTTGCATCTGCTCACGCACGCGCAGCAGGCGGCCGGTCCGCGCGGCCACGTGCGCGCCGCGACGACGCGCGCAGAAGCCCACGTGATGATCAGCATCCACGACGACGGGCCGCCGGTGCGGCCGGAGGAGCGCGACAAGCTGTTCGAGCCGTTCTCACCTTCGCGCGGCGAGCACGCCGAGCCGACGCTCGGCCTCTACGTGTCGAATCAGATCGTGCGGGAGCACGAGGGACGGATCGAGGTGCTGTCGAACCCGACGCACGGCACGACCTTCGTCGTGCGGCTGCCCGCTGTGGCGGCCGAGGGGTGAAGCTCGGGCGAGGCTCGTGGGCCAGCGCGTAGACTGCGCGCCGAGGAGCCCGAGTGCCGCAGCGCAAATCGTTCGCGATGGTGCTCGAGGAGCCGCGCAAGCTGGCGCCGCGCGAGCTCGCGATTCCCGAGATCGGCCGGGATCGCGCATTGCTGCGCGTCGAGACCTGCGGCATCTGTGGCAGCGACTACGAGCAGTTCGAGGGCCAGCTCCGCACGCCGAGCTCGGTGATTCCCGGGCACGAGCCGCTCGGCGTGATCGAGGCGATCGGTGACGCCGCGGCGCGGCGCTGGGGCGTCGACGTCGGCGACCGCGTCGCGGTCGAGAACATGATCTCGTGCCGCTTCTGCGCGAGCTGCCTCGCCGGCCGCTCGCACCTGTGCGCGAAGCGGCGGATCTACTCGTACATCCCGATCGACGTCGAGCACGGCCTCTGGGGCGGCTACGCGCAGTACATGGTGCTCGACGAAGGCTCGATCGTGCACCGGATGGACCGCGCGCTCGCGCCGGCGATCGCCGCGCTCTTCAACCCGCTCGGCGCGGGCTATCGCTGGGCGGTGGAGATCCCGCAGACGAAGCCGGGCGACGTGGTGGTGATCCTCGGCCCCGGGCAGCGCGGCCTCGCGTGCGTGCTCGCGGCGCGCGAGGCGGGCGCCGCGCAGATCCTCGTCACCGGGCTCGCGGCCGATCGCTCGAAGCTCGCGCTCGCGCGCGCGTTCGGCGCCGACCTGACGATCGACGTGGAGAACGAGAATGCGAGGGAGAAGATCCTGAACGCGACCGCGGGCCGCGGCGCCGACGTCGTGGTCGACGTCTCGTCCTACGCGACCGCGCCGGTGCGCGACGCGCTCGATTACTGCGCGCCGGGCGGCACCGTCGTGCTCGCCGGCGTGAAGGGCTTCCGGCCGATCGAGAACTTCATCTCGGACAAGATCGTGATGAAGGAGATCGCGGTGCGCGGCGCGATCGGCGTCACCTCGTCGGCCTATCGCAGCGCGATCCGCCTGATCGAGTCGCGCCGTGTGCCGCTCGAGCGGATGCACACGCACGACTTCCCGCTCCGCGACGCGGAGCTCGCGATCCGCACGCTCGCGCGGCAAGTGCCCGGCGAAGACGCGATCCACTGCAGCCTGTTCCCGGAGTCATGAAGCCAGCATGAGCTCCGCATTCTCTCAGGGTCGCTGAAGACGATGAACGGGCCGCGGCGGATTCTCGTGGCGATCGGTGTGCTCGCGGCATGGTTCGTCGCGTGGCGCGCCGGCGTGTTCGCATGGGTGACGCACGACAACATCCACCGACTGCTAGGCGAATCCGGTGTGTGGGGGCCGCTGATCTATGTCGCCGCGTTCGCGCTGCTCGAGCCGTTCGGCGTGCCGGGCGCGGTGTTCATCCTGCCCGCGAGCCTCGCGTGGCCGACCGACTTCGCGATCGCGATGTCGGTGCTCGGCGCGACCGGAGCCGGCATCACCTCCTACATGCTCGCGCGCGGCGTGCTCGGCGACGCGTTCGAGCAGCGCCTGCCCGCGCGGTTGCGCGCGCTCACGGCGACCGCGCGCCAGCATCCGCTGCGCACCGTGATCGTCGTGCGGCTGCTGTTCGGGCTCGCCGCGCCCGCGCACTGGGCGCTCGCGCTCTCCGGCGTGCGCTTCAGCGCGCTCGTGGTCGGCAGCGTGGTCGGCTTCATCCCGCCGATGGCGGTGTTCGTGATCTTCGGCCGCGCGCTGATCGAGTGGCTCGAGAGCCAGCGCAGTGCGTGGATCTGGCCAACCGCAGTCGCGGTCGCGGTGCTCGGCTACTTCGCGTACCGCTGGTGGTTCCGCCGGACGCCGCGGCGATTGCGAGAGCCGGGAGCGCGCGAGCCCTGACGCGCGCGGGCGGACGCGCTCAGCCGCCGCTCATCGCCCGCGACGTCAGCTTGAAGAACATCACGCCGCCGTCGCTCGGCGGCATGCTGCCGTACTTTCGCGTCACCTCGGCGCGGGCGAACTCGGCGAGCGTCGGGTCGTCGTCGCGCGTGAGCGTCACCGGGTAGCGCTTGCCGTCGATGCGCAGCACCGCGCGGCCGTCCTGCTGCGCGTCGTTGTACCAGCTCTTGCCGGGCGGGAAGCCGAGGCTGCACGGGACGTATGCGGCTCCGTCGCGCACGAGGATCCAGGTGGTGCGCGAGATGCGCTGGCTCTCGAGCTGGAGCGCGATCTCCTTCACGTCGGCCGCGAAGCTCCAGTCGCTCACCGGCAGCTCGTAGGTGTCGCCCGAGCGCAGCGGGCCGCCGACGATCGGGCCGAGCGGGCCGTCGCTGATGAAGCGCGGCGCGAAGAACGCGACGACGGCGAGCACGACGATGACTCCCAGGATCCAGCCGATCACCCGTAACACTTTCACACTTTCTCCTTTACGAAGGAATCAGGACCGATAGGCCTCGAACAGCGCGAGCCGGCCGATCGGCGTGCTGGCGCTGTGCGTCTCGCGCGCGCGCACGAGCCCCGCCTCTTCCATCAACGCCGGGATCTCGCCGGCGAGATGCGGCTGCATTCGCTCGCCGCGGTGAAAGCAGCGCACGAGCAGCTCCTCCCAGCGCGTGACCGGCGGCGCGAAGTCGAGCACGTGCACCGAGCCCTCGAAGTAGAGCACGCGATGCGCCTCGCGGAACGTCGCGAGCTTCTCCTCGCGCGTCAGGCGCTGAAGCATCAACGACGCCATCACGCGGTCGATCGCCTCGGTCGGAAACGGCAGCCGCTGGCTGACGCCGCGATAGACGCGGATTGGCAGCCCCGCCTCGAGCGACTTGCCCATCACGCGCGCGAGCTTCTCGGGCTTCGGGTCGAGCGCGTACACGTACGCGTTCGGCTCGCGCAGCTTGATCATCATCGCGAGCTCGCCGCGGCCGCAGCCGATCTCGAGCACCTGATGACCCGCGCCGATCTGCGCCTGGTCGATCAGCCGGCCGCGCGTCTCGTCGTCCTTCAGCAGCCACGCGACCAGCGGCGGATAGAACGGCACCCGCAGATCGAACGACGGCGCGGGCACGAAGCGCGGATGGAACGGGTCGCTGCTGGCGCCCGGCGCGGTCATTGGGGAGTTCTCATGGTCGCGGCGTAACACCCTACCCCATGCGTTCGCCGCGATGGGAACCGTTTTGCGCCGCCTCGCCGGCTGTCCGCGATAGGCTGAGCCAATGGGGTCAGGCGCCAATCGCTGAAAACGACGCTTCGCGCCTGACCCCATGTGCGCGGAGGCCCCACATGAGCAAGCAGGCCGAGCTCGTCGGACGCGCGCGTGCGCTCGCGCCGCTGATTCGCGCGCACGCGGACGAGAGCGAGCGCGAGCGGAAGCTCGCGACGCCGGTCGTCGACGCGCTGCACGACGCCGGGCTGTTCCGCATGATGCTGCCCGAGAGCCTCGGCGGCAGCGGACTGAACGCGGCCGAGGCCGCGCCGATCCTCGAAGAGGTGGCGTGTGCCGACGGCTCCGCAGGCTGGAACCTCGCGATCGGCGCGGGCAACAGCGCGTTCCTCGCGCTGCTCGAGGACGAGGCCGCGATCGCGGAGCTGAGCGCGAGCCCGCGCTCGCTCGGCGCCGGCTCGATCAACCCGACCTCGCTGCGCCTAACACCTGCGCCGGGAAAACAGAGGAGCGTCCCCGCTTTCTCAATCCGCGAGCCAGCGGGCGGGGAGGCAGGCGCCGTTGTCGTAGAGCCAGGAGGCGCTGCGCTCGAGCAGCGTCGGGCGGCGGTGGGCCTGAGAGATCACGTAGGCGCGAATCGCGTCGGCGTCCTCGCGCGAGAGCGAATCGGCGAAGCTCGGCATCCCGCGCTCGGCGCGAACGCCGCTGATCACGATGTCCTGCCAGCTCGCGAACGTCGCGCGCGACGCGAAGCGCAGGTCCGGCAAGAGCCCGCCGCTCTTGACGCCGATGCCGTGACAGAACATGCACCACTGGTGATAGAGCGAGTGCCCGCGCGCGACGGTCTCGGGCGACGCGGTCGACGCCGGCGCGACGACGGAGCCGGGCGCGCGCAGGCGCCGCTCCGGCAGGCGCGCCTTGCCCCCCCGCTTGAACGCGGCGACGTAGCCCGCGTTCTCGTAGCGGATCAGCGAGAAGTTCAGGCCGGCCGACCCGCCGGCGCCGATCTCGACCGCGACATACTGCTCCCCCCTCACCGCGTACGAGATCGGCGCAGCGATCACCGCGGTGGGGGCCTGCGCCTCCCATAACAGCTCTCCGTCGGTCGCGCGGTACGCTGCGAGCGTCGCATCGCCTCCGGTGCCGTGGAACACCAGGCCACCCGCGGTCGCGAGCACGCCGCCGTGCATCTCGGAGCTGTGCGAGACCTGCCAGACGCGCTCGCGCGTCAGCGGATCCCACGCGGTGAGTCGTGTCGGCTCGCAGAAGCGCAGCGAACGCTCGTAGCCGTCGACCGCGCGCTGCATCCTGGCGAAGTCCTCACCCGTGTTGAAGCGCCGCGGCGTCTGCCGGAACGCCTTGTCGCGATGGAACGGGTACGCGAGCGCATAGATCGGGATGTAGACGAGGCCCGTCTGCGGCGAGAACGCCATCGGATGCCAGTTGTGCCCGCCGGCGGGACCGGGGCGCATGAAGCGCGTCCGCTTCCACTCCCCGAGACCCGTCTCGACCGGGCGGCCCGTCTTCGCATCGACGTGGCTGGCCCAGTTCACTGCGACGTACTTGTCCGCCGAGAGCAGCTCGCCGGTCGCGCGATCGAGCACATAGAAAAAGCCATTCTTCGGAGCCTGCATGAGCACGCGGCGCGTGCGACCGCCGATCGGCAGATCCGCGAGGATCATGTGCTGCGTCGCCGTGAAGTCCCAGTTCTCGGCGGGCGTCGTCTGGTAGTGCCAGACCAGCTCGCCGGTCGTCGCACGCAGCGCGAGGATCGACGACAGAAACAAGTTGTCGCCGCCGCCCGGGCTGCGGATCTCGCGCGGGTACGGGCTCGCGTTGCCGACCCCGACGTAGAGCAGATCGAGCTCGGGATCGAACGCGAGCGAATCCCACACCGTTCCGCCGAGGCCCGACTCCCAGGTCGAGCGCGGCGACCAAGTCTTCGCGGCGAGCACGAGCTCGGGGTGCTCGCGCGGCTGACCCGGCGGCCCCGGCACCGTGTAGAAGCGCCAGCGCAGCGCGCCCGTCTCGGCGTCGTACGCCGAGATATATCCGCGCACGCCGAACTCGGCGCCCGCGTTGCCGATGAAGACCAGCCCGCGCGCGGCGCGCGGCGCGCCGGTGATCGTGTACGGCTTGCTGCGATCGATCGTGTCGACGTCCCAGACGCGCGCGCCGCTCTTCGCGTCGAGCGCGACCAAGCGGCCGTCGAGCGTGCCGACGTAGATCTTCCCCTGATAAGCGGCGACGCCGCGGTTCACGACGTCGCAGCACGCGAAGCGCCCCCACGCGCGCGGGACTTCGGGATCGTGGCGCCAGAGCTCG
>Ga0187893_10014498_pt1 | contig 10733 bp, 6 predicted proteins | sample MA1701074metaG_FD_139574 | JGI IMG/M metagenome (GOLD analysis project Ga0187893, IMG submission 139574) | White microbial mat communities from a basaltic lava cave in the Kipuka Kanohina Cave System on the Island of Hawaii, USA - MA170107-4 metaG ...
CTCCTGCTTTACCAATGTTCAAAGCTCGGAGAGAATCCTTTTTGCGATCTTTGATTACCTGAACCGCCGCTGGAAGGCAAAACCCTTAAAGCGCTTTACACAATTTAATTGACGTCACCTTTTCTCTTCGGGCTCTTCCTTGGGGGCGTAATAGCGGGCGTAGGTCTGGTAATAAAACCTGTAGTATCCCTTGTGGCGTTCTTTTTCGATGTCCACCTCGTTCAGGATGACTCCGATGATCCGGATCCCCGCCTTTTCCAAAATGTCCCGCGACTGGCGGATGATCTCGACCGGCGTCTTGCCGGCGCGGATGACAAAAACCATATGGCTCGTGATGCTCCCCAAAACCAGGCTGTCTCCGATTCCCGTCAGGGGCGGGGCGTCGATGATGATCCGGTCGAATTTCTCCCGGGCACTTTGGAGGAGCTGAAGCATCCGTTTTGAGGCAAGGATTTCCGAAGGATTCGGAGAAACGGGGCCGCTCAAAATCACCCACAAATTTTCAATGAATGTTTCGCGCACAATCGTGTCGAATTCGATGTCGCTCGTCAGGTAATTTGAAAGCCCGGTGAGATTTTCCATCCGGTAGACCCGTTGGGCGACGGGTTTTCTAAGGTCGGCGTCGATCAAAAGGGTCCGGTTTCCGTCCTGGGCGAGCGAGACGGCGATATTATGAGCCACGAAGGATTTTCCTTCGCTTGGAAGGGAGCTCGTGAAAACCAAATTTTTCAGCGTCTCAGCCGGGGCGGAAAAGTTGATGGAGACACGGAGATACCTGAACGATTCGGCCACCTGGGAACGCCGGTGATAGTGGGTCACCAGGAACCGTTCTTCATCCGGAACATCAAACCCTTTGATGAGGGGCACGGGACCCAGAAAGGGAAGCACCAAGCCTTTCCGGCGGAGGTCGTCGGGAGAATGGACCGTATCGTCAAAATAATCCCAAAGAAAAATAAAGAGGAAAACCAGGGCCATTTCGACCACAACCATGGTCACGGCAATTTTGGTCCGCGGGGGACCGGAGGGGCCTTTCGGCAGGTCCGCCGCCTCCACGATCCTTGCATTGGAAACCTGAAGCCTTCCCTCGGCCTGCTGTTTCAAATTCTCAATCACCCGCTGCCTTTCCGCTTCCATACTCTCCTCCAGGAAACGGATGCTGGCCTGGGTCTTCACCACCAAGGGATGTTTCTCGCGGTACTGTTTCAAAAGGGTCACCATTTCCGCTTCCAGGCCGGATTTCTTCTCCGCAAGCGCCCGGATCGTCGGATCGGTTTGAATGGAAGGGAGGTTTTTGATCAATTCTTCGCGGGAAATCTGTTTCACTTTTCCAAAAGGATCTTCAATGGTCATGGCCTCTTTTCCCTCTTGAGGGAGCCAAGCCAGGAGTTCTTTTGAAAAATAAAGGAGGTCCTCAAAATTTTTACGGATATAGGCCCGGGCCACGGCATTGGCCAGGGTCACGCAAAATTGAGGGTCCCCTGCCGCGGCACTGATATTGAAAAGCCGGCTGTTCCGAAGCCGTTCCACCCGGAGTTGACCCCGGGTCGCCTTGACTGCGTCATCCACATTCCGGACATGGAAATACTCCTGAAGTTTTAATTCATCCACCACCTGACGGAGCACCGTGGTCCCCAACATGATCTCTTTTTGGGTGTTGTAATAGTCCTGCTCATAGATGTCGGGGGCGAGCATCGGCTGGACGGCCTGCGGTCCTGCACGGGGGCGCTCAAGCAAAATCTGGGCCGTTGTCTGGTACTGATCCGGAAGCCGGGAAACATAGATGGAAGCCAGCGTAATCCCGGCGATGAGAAAGGTAATAAGGAGGGTGGAATTCTTCTCGAGAAGGAAAAGGTAATACTTATAATCAACGGGTGTTTCGGCGGATTCGTAGTAAGGAACGAGCGGGACGGGAGAGGTCGGAGTCGTCATTAAAAGAAGCTCTCTCCCACATGGATGATGTCATCGGGCTCGATTTCGACGTCGGAGTCCTTGCCCGAAATGATCGATTCGGCATTGGCGTGAATGACCTGGGTCCGGCCTTGGGTTTTCCTGATCACCTTGATTTTTTTTGTATTCGCGATTTCCGAAAAACCGCCGGCCATGGAGATGACTTCTAAAAGGGTCGGTTTCTTATCCACCGGATAATCCACGGGCCCCGGCTTTTTCACCTGCCCCAGAACGGAAACGGTCAACTTTCCTTCTGCGCCCCCCGTCAAGAGCTCAATCACGACCACCGGATTCACCAAATAATCCTCGGCAAGGAGCCGCGTGATTTCTCTTTCCGCGTCGGTGAGCGGCAGACCCGCGACTTGGATTCTCCCCAAAAGCGGCAGGGTCACCGTCCCCTCCCCCGAAACTTCGGTATCGCCCCCTTTAATGTACTGGTCCTCGGGATAGATTTTGATCCTGAGTTTATCCCCCACCTCCAGCCGATGGGCCTTCCGGGCTGGGGCTCTCAAGTCGGAGGAGGGGTCTTTTAACCTCTCCAGTTGACTGAAAGAGGTTTCCTCGTTAACCGCCCACAAAGTCCCTCCGGGCATAAAAAGCCCCATTGCTATCATTAGGGTCCAAACCAGCCCCTGTCTAGTAAAAAATTTTTGTTTCATCCGTGTGCACCGTTTTTAAAAAGATAAATTAGACCCGACGAACCAGGTGTGCGCCCGATGGTCATCCAACGCTTCGTTACCCAATTGATAACGGAAGGTATACGTGAACCGGAGCCGAATCCATTTGGCAAGATCATAATCGATGGCCACCTGAAAAGGAAAGGTAAAAGTACGGGTTCTCGCAAGGGGGTCGTCATCGGTGGAGGTCCGAATCTTGCTATGGGAACCGTCAAAGGAAAACTGAGTGCTAATTTTCCGGTTCATGCGGAACCGAAAGCTTACACTGAGCGTATCGGATAAGGTATGGGTCGTGGTTTTGATGAGTTCGTTCGTCCCGGCCGTCCCGAGGGCATCGACAATCGACCGCTGAATCGAATTAGAATAAAGGACGCGGAGGCTCGTTTTGGGAGTGGCCTGCCAGATGTACCCCACGTTCCATTGAAGCTGGCGGCTCCGGGTGGCCTCTGCGGCCTCCGGAGTTTGGATATTGACACCGATGTCGCCGGAAATTGAGGATTTCGGCGTAAGCTTTCCGAAGTAACCCACGCGAAATTCATGGGTGGCATTGTCGGTTGTCTTTTGCCGGATCCGGCTGAACCCCCACCGGTAGCCCGCGGAAAGACGGGTTTTGGGCGTCACTTGATAAAAGAAGTTGGGATCCAGGCGAAAGGTATAAGTGCTGTCCTGGTCGAAATTCTCATGCGGGAAATCCTGGCGGCTGTAATCATTTTCCAGGTTGAAGGAAAATTTTTTCCCCAATTCATAATTCAAGGAGGACCGGTGGCTCGTATCCCATCGGATCCGTTTGTCGTCCATCCCCTGAACCCGGATCGCATCGCGATTGAGCCGGTCATTGAGGGAAAACGTTAATCGATTGAATTTCCGGCCGAAGCGGACCGTCCCTTCAATGTTGGAGGTATCGATCTCGGGCCTTTTAACGCTGTACGTATGCCCGGCGTGCAATTCTGTGCGGAGGTCCGTGCGTTTGCCGCTTAAATCAAACTGAACAATGGGATTGAGATGGAAGAAGGAATCTCCTTCTTCTCTGTCGGCCCCCAGAGCCTCCCGGTCCGCATTCGTATCGTAAGTCATGTCAAAGTCCCCTCCGAGGCGGATCCGGCGCCTTTTGGGAGTCAGGAGGAGTTCTTTCTGAAGGGTCTCTACTTCCTTACGGACATCTTCGTCATCGCTTGTGGAAATTTTACCCCCCGTCAATTTTTTTTGCTGGGCCAAGATTTCGGCCTCCATGGCTTTGAGTTCCCGCTCCTCCAAGGCTTGGACCGAGGAAGTTCCGGACACGAGAAAACTCAGGATAAGAAGCCCAAAAAAAAAGGCCGTTTTTCGAACGGCCGATCTCACCCTAAGGGTCATTTTTCAGAAGGGAAGGCTCTCGACGGCAACCGGTGTTGGTTTCTCTCCGGCGCCCAACTGTAAGTTTCTCTGTGCTTCAATGAAACCGGGTAATACCTTCAGGGCTTCCTGAAATTTCTCCATGGCCTCTTCCTTTTTCCCTAAGGACCAAAGAGCGCAACCCCGATTGTTCAAGATCTTTGCCCATGTCAAAGGCGTGGAAACAGGTTTTATTTTTTCCAAATCCACCAAAAGACGGTCGGCTTCTTCATAACGCTCGGTCACAATATAAAGCCGGGCCAAATTGTAACGGGCCGTGATGTCGGGTTTGATCTGAATGCTCACGGTGTAATACTGCTGGGCTTCCTCCAGCCTCCCTGTCTTTTCATAAATATAGGCCAACACCGAAGCGGTGTATTCGCTTCGCTGCAAGGCGTAGCCCGTCTCGGCTTCTTCAAGGGCCTCTCTTAAAAAACCTTTCAGGAGATAAACGGTGGCGAGAGAACTGTGGGCCAAGCCATCGAGAGGGAACTTCTGCAAATAAGCTGTAAGACTCTTGAAGGCGGCCTCAATCTGCCCTTGGGCCAAGGCGGCAATGGCTTCATCCTTGAGCCCCCTTTGAAGAGATTCCTCCAATTGAATCCGAAGGGCCTGAAACTCGGCACTGGTGCTGGGAAAAATGGCTTCCAATCTTTGCATCTGCTCGCGGGCCTTATCAATCTTTCCGAGGCTCGAGAGATAAATTCCGCTCTGCTCCAATTCGGACAGGGCCTTCCAGGATTCGACGACGCCCGATTCGGAAAGCTTTTCATATTCTTTTAGGGCCTGCCCATACTCTTTGGCTTCACGATGGGAAATCGCCAACTCTGCCCGCAGGGCCGATTCCAATTCTTTGTCCAGACCCGGCTCAAGGCTCAAGGATTGGAAGAGTTCTCTCCCCTGCTCCAAATCCCCCTGCCATTTAAGAATCCAACCCTGATAAAAAAGGGCCTTTGCCCGCAACTGGGGATCGGGCGCCTCTTGAAGTTTCTTCAAAATGGCCATGGCTTTATCCATCTGATAAGTCATGAGGTATGCCAGAGCAAGCTCGAGGCCTCCGGATTCCTCAAAAACCCTCTCGGGCTCGGCTTTAATCCAATTTTCAAGCTGAGGAAGGCGGGCAAGCTGCCTTTTGACCTCTCCGATCCGGATGAGAAGATCGGTCGCCATAATTTCTTCTTTGCTTCCGGCGAATTCTTTCCGGATCGTCTGCAAAAGTTCGTCGGCTTCCTCGAGTTTTCTCATTTTGATCATCAGGTGGGCCAAAGAGATGGAAATAAACCCGCGTTCGGGGCGCCCGGCATAACGGTTTAGAAACTCACGATAATAACGCTCGGCGGTTTCGAGTTTGCCGCTCCGCTCCATTCTTTCCGCCTCCGCTAGAAGCAAAAGCCCTGCTCCCCTCAAGGGAGCTTGCGGGGCTTCTCCCTGAAGACGCCTCATTAAATAATTCCAGAAATCCCGGGCCCGCTGGATAAAGGATTGAATATAAGAATAAAGGGTGTCGCCGATGCGGAGATACCAGAGCCTTTCAGCAGATTTCTCTTCCAGAATTTCTCCGAGATAAACGCTCGCGCGGGTATACCCCGATTGCTCCGCGGCGTCGCGAATGGAACGGGCCGCGTGCTCCAAGAGTACGACGTCCCGCAAATTCACTTGTTTTTGACCCATTTCTTCAAGAACAATCCGCTCAAGACTCGCATAGTACGTCTGACTGTCAACGGCGTTAGGAACTCCCTTTTGAGAAACTTGAAGGGCCTGTTTGAGGGTTTCCAGCGAATAGTCGAGGGCAAACTGGGCGTAGAGGGTGAAGGCAAAAGAAACGAAAAGAATCAGCGTTGTGGTGACCAGTACCCCTGTGGCTAATTTGCGCATTGTTGGAAGCTCAACCTCTTTCTAAGTTATTTTTTAAATATTGTTAAAATTTTAAATCGCTATTAAATGATAGCTGATGCTAAAACCTTCGTCAAGACTACCCAGCCTAACGCCGTTATACTTAAGGCTATATGGAGGCTATATGGAAAAAAAACATAGAAAAACTACCCTTTTTATCCGAATTTCAACCCGCCTGATCTTTCCCTTTATTTTCCTTATTTCCGCCTTTACGGCGGTCCAACTGACCAACCAGCTCTCTTTCTTAAATAAGGTCTATGAAATCCAAAGCCGCATTTCCCTGGATGCGATGACGGAGCTTCTCACGCGGTTTCTCGAGGATCCGGCCACTTTTGAGGACCCTTTTCTTCTCCGTCTGAAGCTCGAAAAAGCCAAACAAACCCACGGGGTCTCGGAATTGCTTCTCCTTGATCCCCTGACTCGGGAAACCCTTTTTTCTGAAACCGAGGGAGGTTTCACGCAGGAGGACCTTGTCTCCGCTGAAAGGAGTCTCCTGGACAAAAAAGACGGAAAGCCTCCGCTCCTTCTTATCGACAATCAGGCTCAAAAACTAAACGCCTTCATCCCTGTGACAAGTCCTGTTCGCGAGAGGGTTTACATCGCAAAATTGACCTTTCCATTGGGAAATCTCAAGCTCGCTTTGCAGAAGTCCATGGGCGCCTTGACTCTGATGTTCGGACTGACCCTTCTGGCGGGATTTTTAATCGCCGGGGTCCTCTCCCGCTCGATTGTGAAGCCCATCCAAACGCTGAACCAAGCCACGCAGGACATCTTGAAAGGACAGCTCGGGCAAAAGGTGACCATCTATACCGGAGATGAGATCGAAGAGCTGGCGGAAACCTTCAACCAAATGAGTGTCGCCCTCAAACAAATGAAAGAACGGGCCGAAGACGCCAACCCGCTGACCCAGCTGCCGGGAAACCACGGCATTTATCATGAAGTCCAGAAACGGATCTACGAAAAACAGAAATTTGTTTTCTTCCATACGGACCTGGACCGGTTCAAGATCTTCAATGACCGTTACGGCCTGGCACGCGGCGACGAAGTCATCAAAAAAACGGCCAAAATTCTAAGGGACGCCGTCAAGGAGAAGGGTGGAGATGGTGGTTTCCTGGGCCATCAGGGAGGAGACGACTTCGTCATCATTACGAAACCCCTTCGGGCGCAGGCGGTCGCAGAAGCGGTGATCGCCAAATTTGATGGAATCGTCCGCTCCGTCTACCGCAAGGAAGATTACGAGCGGGGTTACATTCTGGAACAGGACCGGCGCTCCGCAACAGAATCGGGCAGTTTGGTCAAATTTCCCCTGATGGCCATTTCACTGGCCGGAGTTTCCAATATCAAACACGACTTCACGGATTACTTTGATCTCCTCACTCGGGCCGTTGACGTGAAGAAAAAAGTGAAAGGGATCGCGGGGAGCTGTTATTTCGTTCAGGAATAGAGCGTTTGGCTCAGGTGTGCTTAAAATCCCGCCGCAGGATTCCGAGACTGGCCCCCATCAGAACATAAAGAAGGGAAGAAACGGAAAACAACTGCAGGGTATAAAAAATGCCCGCGTGAGCGAAAAACATGAGGGCGCTGGCGGCCAGAGACAAACCCGACAAGAATTGAAAGCGGCTTTGAATCCCCCAAAGCCCTTTTGCGATTTCCCAGAAATAGAACAAGAGAAAAAGAAAGTAAAGATAAGCCCCTCCCCCTTCTTCCGCCAACAGAGTGAGGTAATGGGACATCGCCCTAATTTTAGCGGTGACTAAAGCCTCGGTTCCCGCCGTCGCAAAAAGTTCCGAAACCGCCGCGTATCCGTCGGTCCCGACCCCCCAGAGAGGGTGGACCCGGTAAATCGTAAGGGCCCGCTCGGCCGCTTCCCGGTTTGTCGAAAAGCTGGTCACCTGCGCCGGATCAAACTCCTTATTGATTGTCTGAATTTCCCTGAATACGACGGACCAATCGATGACCCAATAAATAAAACCCAGGGAGAGCAGCAGGACGATCAGGATGAGGATTCCGACGGTGCGGGAACGGTATTTAAGAAAAAGAAAGAAAAAATAAACCAGGGAAGCGAAGAAAAAACAAATGAGAGTTCCGCGCCCCAGGAATAAGACCGTTGCCGCGGCGTTCGTGGCGGTCATGATAAAAACGAGACCCAGAAGGGCCCATGAGGCGCTCGAGTCAATCGACGCCCCCTTTTTTCTTTGTTCAATCAAGCGTTGGAGAAGGTAAAAAAACAGGCCCAGCCCCGCGAAGAAACCCAGCGCGGTAAAATCCCCCATGTAATTCGGATGACCGAACGGGCTGAAAACATATTTCTGAAGCAGGCTGTGAGAATAAAAAAGAGGGTAAAAAAATGTCCTCCCCCCTTCGGCCAGAGAATAACCCGCCTTCCCGTGGATCAAAAGAGGTGAAACGGCGTTCAAGGCCAAAAAAAAACCGCCCAACGAAAGGGTCCATAAGAGACGCCCGACGGAAGACCGCCTGAAAAAAAACCAAAAACTTAAGACAAAACACGCCAAAAAAAAGAGCCACTCTAAAGGGGCTTCGAGGTAACGCATCAAGGGGAGGGTGGCGCTGTCGGTGAGTCCTCTCCCCAACACTTGCCAAACAGCCCAAATGAAGCGAATAAACTGAAAACCGAGAAAAGACAAAAAAGCGAGAAGCGTGAGGCTTCCGAAGGACCCCTTACTTTCCAATTCATTACGGAAAAAAATAAAAAATAGGCCCGTCAGAAAAAACCCATAGCCCATTCGCCAATGGATGAAATCCGGGGTCTCTGAACCTAAGGCGAGAAAAAAAAGAAAAACAAGAAGAAGGAAGGCAAATTCGAAAAAATGGGTTTTAAGCGTCTGGAGGCGTTGCCGTATTTCCAATTTAGCTCGTGCAGGTAAAACCGATTTGTCCCGTCACTGACTTCTGGTCTTTGCCGTTATTGCAACTCGCCACGCAGGCATAGGAAATGATGGGGCTGCCTTCGGCACCGCAGGTAAATGACAGCGTTTTGCTCATTTCAGATGGAGTGAAGCTGACAGTCGCTCCCTCCAATTCCGGTGCGGCATTGTCTGGTTCGGAATGAAGACTGCAAGTGGCCGTATCAAAAACAGACGATTGAGCCACCGTCAGACTAAGAGAGTTGCTGCTGCCTTGTGCCATTGTCGCCTGCGACAGACTGGCGGTGACCTGGAATTCGCAAGGGAAGCCGGTTCCGCAATTGATCGTAAGGGGAGTCACGGTATCCTGACACTCGGGATCGGGATTGGGCGATGCGCAAGTGACGTTGACAACGTACGAGCCTGTTTTTTTGCCCCGACAGAAACCGCTTTGGGTCAAAGTGTCACCGACCGCAAAAGAACCCGTGACCCCGCTCACCGTACATGTTCCGGGACGGGTCACGGAAGCTTCGGGAGTAGTGTCGGTGACGAACGCTGTAGTCCCTGTTGGGGCAATCGGCTCTTCCGGTGTTTTCTGCGCCGTAGCAGCCCAAGCCGGCTTGCCTGCCAGCCATCCGATGACTTTATGGAACCAGGCGGATTTTTCTTCCTGGCGCGCCCGGACGGCTGTCGTGGTGGCGCTTAGGCTTCCTTGGCTCGACGTTGATGGGAGGAACAAGAGATCCCCGTCAGCGTCCTGCTTAACAGTAGGCCCCGGCGGGCATGCCGGCGTAACGCACTTGCATCCCTGACAGGTGGCCCCGGGTCCCGTACATTCATTATCCGCTTCGCATTCCTCCGGACCCTGCACAATGCCGTCGCCACACGTGGGCGGAGGGGTCACCGTGGGTTCACAAGCCCCGACACAGGGCCTGCATATCCCGAGCGCGTTGTTGGGATTATTGGGGTCGCCGCATTGATAGACCACTTGCCTGCAGCCCGCATCCTGAACAAATACTAGGTAAGTACCGAAACAAGTTCCGTCCCCCAAGGGGGTGCTTGGATTGCACGCGGTCAAGTCCTGCTGAAATGACGGGCATTTAGAGACCCCTTGACATTGGCAATTTTGACACTGCTGGCCGGCAGGGCATTGAGGGAGGCCGGGTTCGCCGCACTCTTCACCGGGGTCCGCTTGACCGTCGCCGCACTGGCCGCTGCCGGGACGACCGGCTTGGCACTGACAAGTCTGGCAAGTTTCTCCCGCAGGACATGGAGGGAGGCCGGGTTCGCCGCAGTCCTCACCGGGGTCCGCTTGACCGTCGCCGCATTGGCCGCCCGCAATGCATTGGCAAATCCCGCCAACCTCCTTGTATTGTCCCCTTGGGCAGACTCCGCCACACATTCCGGTAGCGGGGTCTTTGGAACATTTTTTATCCCGGCAGCAAATTCCAACATTTCCTTGGGCGCCTTGGCAGTAAACTTGGGTGCAGTCATTGTAATTTTCATTCTCACTGGGAGGAACACACTCATACCCTGCGGGGCATTGCGCCGCCCCAGCACAGCACTCATTGGGAAGACAAACAGGCCCATCCACCGGCCCGGGAGATTGACACTGGGTGTTTGCATCCATCCAAGTACATTGCGTCCCCGAAGGGCACCCGACGCATTGACAATTGTCTGTCCGGCAGACTTGCCCTGAAGGACATTCTTGAGGAGGTCCCGGTTCGCACTGTTCTCCCGGATCTAAAATTCCGTCGCCGCACTGGCCGCCCGCAAGGCATTGGCAAATCCCGCCAACCTCCTTGCATTGTCCCCCTGGGCAGACTCCGCCACACATTCCGGTAGCGGGGTCTTTGGAACATTGCGCCGCCCCAGCACAGCACTCATTGGGAAGACAAACAGGCCCATCCACCGGCCCGGGAGATTGACACTGGGTGTTTGCATCCATCCAAGTACATTGCGTCCCCGAAGGGCACCCGAC
>Ga0187893_10014499_pt1 | contig 10733 bp, 9 predicted proteins | sample MA1701074metaG_FD_139574 | JGI IMG/M metagenome (GOLD analysis project Ga0187893, IMG submission 139574) | White microbial mat communities from a basaltic lava cave in the Kipuka Kanohina Cave System on the Island of Hawaii, USA - MA170107-4 metaG ...
TCGGCGTGCTCCATCGCGTGATCGACGCCAAAGAGTTGATGTCGCCCTCGATCTCGCCCATTCGATTCGGCAAGACCGGGCATGTGATGCTGATCGATCAGCGCGGCATCGTCATGAGCTGCCCCATTCTCCCGACCGGCGTCCCACTCTCCGACGCACAGCTTATTCCCCTCGTCACGCCTGCCCAGCCGGGCTGGGTCAGTGCGCCGAGCGACGGCCACGGCGGACAATCGACCTCGATTATCGGATTCGCCCCGGTGCCGGAAACCAGTCGAGCCACCAATAGCGATAGGGGCAAAGGCTCCTGGCACACCTTCGTGTGGCAAGCTTCTGAAGAACTCTTTGCTCCGATTCGTCATTTCCTCACCTGGATGGCCGTATTCAGTCTCATCGCCGTCGGATTGATGACGTCTCTCGGCTATCTTGCAGCCAATCGAATTGTCATGCCGGTTCGCCGATTACAGGCAGCGGCACAATTGATCGGGCGCGGTGAGCTTCGGCAGCCCATCGACATTCAAACCGGCGACGAGATCCAGGATTTGGCCGACGAATTCAATCGAATGAATCGCCAATTGCAAGCCGCCTTTGCAGGCCTGACCGATCAAGTGACCATTAAAACGCAACAAGTGGAGTCCCTTCTTCACTCGACGGACCAGATCCTGGATGCAGTCCCAACCCCGATCATCATGGTCGATCAAGACGAACAGGTGCGATACATCAATCGGGTCGGACGCGACTCCTTTCAGGCCGTACTTGACTCGACTCAATCAATCCCGTTGTTCGAAATACTTCCCGTCGATGCCGCTGCACGAGAGCACCTGAGAAAAGAGTTCAGACGTGCGCGAAGCGGAAAAAGCGCCGCAACAGCGTCCGTGGCAGAGGACGCCGCTGTCGTCAACACCCCCCGTGACCCGCTGGCTCCCATGATGGGAACGGAAGAATCACGCAATCGACAGGAGATACAGATCGGTCCCCGGCGGTATCACTATCAGTGGTTTCACATGGCAGGGAGAAACCAAGGAGAGGATCGGATCGGTCTTGTCTTTAGAGATGCAACTGACGACAGCCGTCTCCAAGACCAACTCATCCAGGCAGAAAAATCGGGCAGCCTTGGGACTCTCACAGCCGGAATCGGACATGAGTTGAACAATCCGCTCTTTGGAATTCTCGGACTGGGAGAAGCCATCGAAGATGAAGCCGACCTCGACCGCGTCAGATCCTATGCCCGCGACATCGTCCAACATGGTCGTCGAATGGCCGCTATTATTCGAGACTTCACCGGCGTCACGGCTCGCGAGACGTCGGACCAACGGCAACCGGTTCACCTCGAACGTGAACTCGATCAGGCCATCGCGACACTCACGGGCGGCATGGACGCCTCAGGGCTCACGATCCAGAGAACATACGCCGGAGACACCTGTGTGCTGGCCCTCCCCGATCAACTCAGACAGGCGTTTACGAATGTGTTGATGAATGCCATGCAGGCAATGAAAGGCCGCGGCGTCTTATCTCTCTCGACCTCACTCACCGATACTTCCGTCGTCACCACGATTGCGGACTCAGGCCCCGGTATTTCGAAACAGCATCTGTCAAAAATCTTCGATCCATTCTTTACCACCAAGGGACAAGGCGAAGGATCCGGACTCGGCTTGACCGTCGCCCGCCGGATCATCAAGAAATTTGGAGGGAACATCAAAATTGAAAGCCAGGAAGGTAACGGTACCTCGTGCATCGTGACCCTTCCGGTCATTCCTACTCTGCCGCCCACGAAGGAGGCTTCATGCACCGAGTCAACGTCTCGCTCTACGCCGCAGCCCTCATCATCCTAATCTCCGGGCTGTGGTGGGGGCTTTATCCCCTATCCGCGAAGGAACGGCCTGGATCGTCCGGCATCCCGCCGGAAAAAACTGCGGCCTATATCTATGCCGTCATCAAGGCCGATCGCACGCTGTACACGACGGAAATCGTCAATCGACTCCAGGCGAAAGGCGTCACCACGGCGTCCGAACATTGGGAGCAGGAGAACGCCCTCATGTTGCCGGCCCAGTTTCTCCAACATTCGGGCAAGCTCGCAGCCGAGAACGGAAGCGGGATCCGGTATCGATTGATCGGTCTCTGGCCTATATACAGGCGCAACGCTCCGGCAAGCGACCTGGAACGCAACGCGCTGGAATCTCTTCGGAAGAATCCCGACCTGCCGGTCACCGGAATCGTGACCAGTGGACGCCAACAATACTTTCAGGCGATCTATCCGGACCTCGCCGTCTCACCGGCCTGTGTCGACTGCCACAACAGTCATCTGCTCAGTCCGAAACGGGACTTTAAGCTGAACGATGTGATGGGCGGGATCGCCATCACCATTCCATTGGAATAGGGGTATCAAGAGGACACGGCAGTGAGCGCTACGGCTTCGTCATGGAATGGATGCGAACTGGAGAGGAGCGGCAGACCTATCGGTGCGCGTCGCCACCGGACTCTTTGTCAAGCACCACGACCTGCTTCACCCGGTGTGCGGAGAGATCATGGACGCTGCCCGGCAACTTCGGGAGTTCGTCTGACCAGGCGGTCACTCCCATGTCCGTCTCACCTTGGAGTTTGGCGCCTTCCTCCATGATGAGCACCGGCGTCAGGACTTCTCCGATGAGCGTGGCCGTTTTCAACAACTGAACTCGCTCACTCGCCGTCACCTTCGCCTTGATGCGACCGCTGCTGACTACCGTGCCGGCCGTGATCGATCCCTGCACCAATCCATCCTCGCCGATGATGACCTGGCCCTTGGTCTGAATTTCTCCGTCGAGGCGGCCATCGATCCGCACCGTCCCTTCAACATGAATCTCGCCTTTCAACACCACTCCTTTGGCCAAGAGGGTAATGTTGTCATCTCCGGCAAAACTATTATTCCTCATACGTCATTCCCCCTTCACACTCGATCGTTGACGCCAGCATACACTATTCGTCTGAGTGAGGACTAGGAGAATCCAAAAGTATGCCGCAACCGTTCCCATATTCCCCCTCCATGCACCTCACAGTAGACACTGGGCTCCGTACCCTCGATGAACACTTCCGATACTTGCTCGGGACATTGAGATGTGGCCAACTGACCGGTTTTCGGATCGATGTCGCGGGCGACAACACCGAGCGGCATCACGAATGCAGGGACAGTGGGCGGGATGATCCTGCGTGCAAGCTCCATCCAGATCGGCAGAGCCGCCTGCGATCCCGTGAGACGCAGAGGTCGTTCATCGTCAAATCCCACCCAAACCCCGATGACCACGTCGGACGTGTACCCCACGAACCAGGCGTCGCGATAGCCGTCGGTTGTGCCGGTTTTCCCAGCCACCGAACCTTGGAGTCCGATCATTTTGGCTTTACTCGCAGTGCCCCGCTGGATGACGCCTTCGAGGAGAGACGTCAGCACATAGGCCGCTTGAGGCGAGACCGCCTGTTGCCGATCCGGCACGGCATTCCAAACGATGTCTCCCTGTCGATCTCTAGTCGATCGCACCGCAGCCGGCTTGACAGCGATCCCTCCGTTGGCAACCGCTCCATACGCCGCCATGATCTCCATCAACGACACCGATGAACTACCCAAGGCTACCGACGAAAGATCGTTGCCAATGGCGCTTGTCACGCCAAGACGATGCAGCAGCTGCACGATCGGCTTAGCCCCCAGCGTCTTGGCTGCCCGCACCGCCGGCACATTGAACGACTGTTCCAACGCGCTCCGGACGGTGACAGGCCCGTGGAATTGCTTGTCGTAGTTCTGCGGAGACCAGGGACCGGTCTCCGACTCAAAGGTCACCGGCTCGTCCACCAGCAAGCTCGCTGCGGTCAACTGGCCGGCCTGCCCCTCACGGGCCGCTTCCAGCGCAGCAAGATAGACGAAGGGCTTAAAGAGCGAACCCGGTTGCCGCCGCGCCTGAACGGCGCGATTGAATTGACTCCGCCGGTAATCCCGCCCTCCCACCAGCGATAGAATGGACCCGGTCTTGGGATCGAGCACCACCACCGCCCCTTGCACCGGCTCCATCGCGCTCTTGAGATGGGGATGCGCAACCTCTAACTTGGCCAGTCCCTTCTCCAACGATTCGGTGGCCGCCTGCTGGATCATCGGATCGAGCGTGCTATCGATCCGCAAGCCCTCCGGCAAGGGCACAACGCCGGCCTCCTCCACCTGGCGAAGCACAGTATCGACGAAGTAGGGCGCATCGGTCAGGACGTCCTCAGGCGGAGTCACGCGCACCGGTTCATTCATCGCACGTTTCCAGACTTCCTCCGTCAGGAGACCCGTCTCCCGCAGCCGCCGCAACACGACATCGCGCCGCTGTTTTGCCTGCTCAGGATGTTTCGTCGGCGCGTAACTATTGGGGCCCTTGATCAGACCTGCGATCATCGCGACCTCTTCGACCGTCAAATCTTGAAGGGTCTTGCCGAAATAGCGATGGGCTGCCTCACGCACCCCAAAGATTGAGACGAATCCCGCCTGACCGAGATAGATTTCATTCAGATAGCTTTCGAGGATGGCCTGTTTCGTATACTTCACCTCCAGTACCAGCGCCGCCAAGGCTTCTTTGAATTTTCGTCCTATCGTCCGCTGCGGCGAGTAAAACAAATTCTTTGCCAACTGTTGCGTGATCGTACTGCCGCCCTGCACCACCCCGCCCTTGGTGAAATTGGTCCAGACCGCCCGTCCAACAGCAATCGGATCGATGCCGAAATGGGAATAGAACCGGTGATCTTCTATGGTGAGGATCGTCTCAACGGTCCGTGGGGGAATCTGCGCCAATGGAATCCATTCACGTACTTGGCGCGACTCACCACGCACCCCGCTCAGGAGTTCCGGTTCCAGAAAGACGGAATAGAGCGGCGTCCCATCAAGTGGAGACAAGACATCCATCACTCGCCCCTGATCCAACGGCAACGTCACCATCGTCGCGCCGACATAGCCTTCCGGCTGCGGATGGAGATAGACCGTCAGAGCGTCCTCAGTCAGCTGATAGTCGCCAGGAACTTGTGTCGTCTTCACTTGTCGATAGCCCAACCGTTGCAGCCGCTCAAGTAAGCGGCTGTGCACGAGCGAGAGGTCGGGCCTCAATAAGAAGGGCCCACTATACAGACGTAGAGGGGGATGATCGTCGCTCTTGGGCAGTTCAAGAAATGTCGCCAAATATGCGCCGTACGCCACCACGACCAGACCAAGCGCGGCAACGAGGCCTGCCAGGACCAGACTCGCATATGTCACCCATCGCGTAGGTCTATTCACAGTTTTTAAGTCTCACCACAGCATAACCGATAAGCGGGACGGGTGGTTTGGTTCATCTGGTTAGTCTAGTTCAACCAAACAAACGAGACAAACAAAACAAACCAGAGCAACCAACTAGTTTTTAGGTATTACGCGTTCCGATCTTCTGAGGCAGAAGCGACCCTGCAACCATCCCCGCCGCCGCCATGATAAAGCCGGCCAGTTGCGGCGGCCAGATCGAATCGCTAGGACTGAAGATTTCCAGCGCCAGCCACGTCGCAAGTCCGGCCGCGATGGCGCAGAGCGCGCCCTGGGTGGTAGCGCGAGACCAATAGAGGCCGGCTGCAAGCGGGACAAAGGCCGCCACCAACGTGACTTTATAGGTATTGACGAGCATCGAATAGATGCTGGCATCGGACATCAGCGCGATCGTCAAATCGACCGCGGCAAAGGTCATCAAGACCAGGCGCATTATCCGCAAGAATTGTCGATCGGTGAGATCTCGCCACATGCGCCTGATGACGTTTTCGCTCAGGGTCACCGAGGGAGCGAGCAACGTCGCGCTCGAGCAGCTCATGACGGCCGAAAGTACCGCTCCAAAAAACAGAATCTGCGCGACGATCGGCGTATGTTGAAGGATGAGTGTCGGCAACACCAATTGCGAATCTTCCACAAGCAGCTGTCCAAACTTTTCCGGATCGATAAGCGTGGCCGAATAGGTGAGGAACATCGGTACGAAACAAAACAGAAAATAGATCCCTCCGCCAAGGACTGAACCACGCACCGCCGTCCGCTCGTCTTTTGCCGAGGCGATGCGCTGAAAGACATCTTGCTGGGGAATCGATCCCAGCATCATGGTGATACCTGCGCCGATGAAGGGGACCCACGCGTTGAGACTCGCCGGTGGAAAAAAATCCAACTTTCCCGCCTGCGCCGCATGGTCCACCACCGCACCAACCCCGCCCGTCAGCCCACTCACGATAGAAGCAATATAGAGCAGCCCACCCATGATAACGCTGAGTTGGACGAAATCGAGAATGGCCACGGAGAACATGCCGCCGAAGGTCGTATATGTCAACACGATGATCGCACCGAGAACCATTCCGAGTGGCTGGCTCACCGCCCCGTCTGTCACGACGTTGAACACCAAACCCAACACTTTGAACTGAGCCGCGACCCACCCCAGATAGGACGCCACGACACAGAGGGTGCAGAGTACTTCTACCGTTTGGTTATACCGGAGCCGGTAGTAGTCTCCGACGGTAAGAAGGTTCAGTCGATACAACCGTGGGGCAAAGAACAGTCCAGCCAGAATCAAACACAAACTCGCGCCGAATGGATCAGCGACGACTCCTCGCAAGCCATCCTTGACAAAGGTCGCCGGCATCCCCACCACGGCCTCCGCGCCGAACCAGGTCGCGAAGACCGTCGCGGTGACGATCGGCAGCGGCAAGCTCCTACCAGCCACCGCAAAATCTTTTGCGGTATGGACCCGCCTAGCGGCAGCCAGTCCGATCCCTACCGACACAAGTAAATAGAGAATGACGAATCCGAGAATCATGGAGGCGGCTTAGGCATACGTGTGGACGGATTCTAGCAGGATGCTGAAAAAGTCCGCCAGCTTCGTTCTCGGTTCATCGAAATCCTCAACGGGGACCCGGCCGCCTCACCACTCGGCGGCGCGCACAGACGTGGTGCTCCTTATTCGTCGCACCGTGCGCCCCAGAGGGTACGCCTCCGGTTTCGATTCGCCTGCGGCCTTGCTGGGCAGCCTTTTTAAGCATCCTGCGGGAATGGTCTCCCATTGTGCCATCTGGTTCAAATAAATAGACGAGACACACCAAACAAACAAGACCTCTGTCCCCTCGAGCAATCGCATGGTAGGCTAACAGTAGATAGACTGGGAGGGAGGCCTATGAACGATTACGCAATCCATGGGATACGCTCCTCTCGGAAGACAACTCGGCTGTTGCCACAGCTTCTCATCGGAGCGATCGGAATAGCGATGGTCTTGCCAGGGCTACCGGCCCATGCGAGCGAATCGCAGACCCCGTGGGAATGTTCGAGTTATACCGGCGACACCCGTACCCGTTGTGTGGAAACCTTCGCCGAGGCCCAGCGCGACCAGGTCGTAGCGCTCCAAGAAAAAGTGCGAGCCCAACAAGAGAGCATCAACCTCTTAAAAAAACAGCTCGACCGCCAGGCCTCGACGAATGCCGATCTGCAACGCCAACTGGCACGACCGCCCGCTGTCGTGCAATCGGTCCCACCCCTCTACACCTATCCCCCAGTGGGATTCAGCCTCTACTTGGGTCGCCCCTGGATCTACGGATCACCATATTATTACTCCCCGTTCTTCTACGGCTCGCACTACTACGGACCGCGCCACCGTGGCCACCGTTGGTAACCAAGCCGTCCTCGTCGTTCGTGAAACGTCCGAGTCCAGAAACGAATGACGCTTCACGAGATACGCTTCATGGGTTTTGAGCTCGACGGCGGCGGACTATTTGAACATCCTGGCAAGCATAATTTTCTTGAGCCCTATTGCGATATCGCATACCCTACACAAGTTCCACGCCCTGTGATATCAAGTCCATTGCAGTCCCACATTAAAGAAAGGACAGCCATGCGCTTCGTTGCATCCAGTTTGGCGATCGTGCTCTGCCTTGGAGCCACTGTGGCCTTCGCGGCAGCCCCAGAGCCCACGACCGATGAACAAAAAACCCTCTATGCCCTGGGACTCGCCATCAGCCAATCGCTCGGAAGCTTCAACCTGAGCGAGTCCGAGCTTGATCTCGTGAAATCCGGCATGGCCGATGGAGTCCTCAAGAAAACCCCCAAAGTGGACCTCCAAGCATTCGGTCCGAAGATTCAACAATTGCAACAGGCCCGCGCCTTGGTAGTCGCTGAAGCCGAGAAGAAAGCGGGGGCCGCGTTCCTGGCGAAGGCTGCGGCAGAACCCGGCGCCAAGAAAACCGAGTCGGGCGCAATCTTCACGACCATCAAGGAAGGAACAGGTCCGACACCAAAGATCACGGACACAGTAAAGGTGCATTATCACGGAACCTTGACCGATGGAACGGTCTTCGATAGTTCCGTCAAGCGGGGCGAGCCGGCTACTTTCGGATTGAATCAAGTGGTCAAGTGTTGGACGGAAGGGGTACAGTTGATGAAAGTCGGAAGCAAGAACAAGCTGGTCTGCCCGGCCAACCTCGCCTACGGCGACAAAGGCGCACCCCCACTGATTAAGCCAGGCGCGACGTTGGTATTCGAGGTTGAACTCCTTGAGATCGTCGCTCCCACCAAGTAGTTCCACACCTTCACAAGGTCGAGCGGAAGAATCTCCCGTTCGACCTGTTGGTCACCCATTCATCAGAAGGATTGCCCGGTAGCGCGATGCAGGAGCTTCTCCTGTGAGATGAACCCAAGCAGCCAAATTTGTCTTGATCCCCATCGCGACATCGCATAACTTACACAACTTCAGACCTTGGGGCACCAGATCCCTTACCGTCACACATAATGAAAGGACCGCTCATGCGTTTCGTTGTCTCCTGCTTGGTGACCGTGATCTGCCTTGGGGCCACTTCGGCATTTGCAGCAGCCCAAGAGCCCACAACCGATGAACAAAAAACTCTCTACGCCTTAGGATTAGCCATTAACCAATCGCTCAACAACTTCAACTTGAGCGAGCCTGAATTTGAGCTCGTGAAGTCTGGTATCACTGATGGATTCTTTAAACGGCCTCCCAAGGTGGACCTCAAGGCATTCGGCGTGAAGATTTCAGAACTGCAACAGGCCCGTGCTTCGGTCATCGCAGAAGCGGAGAAGAAAGTGGGGGCTGCGTACCTCGCAAAAGCCGCGGCAGAATCCGGCGCCAAGAAAACCGAGTCCGGCGCGATCCTCGTCACCATCAAGGAAGGGAACGGCGCCACACCGAAAATCGCGGATATGGTGAAGGTGCACTATCTCGGCAGCCTAGTCGACGGAACAGTGTTCGATGGTTCAGCCAAGCAGGGTAACCCGGCTACACTCCGAGTGAGCGAAATGAGCAAGTGTTGGGTGGAAGGAATACAGCAGATTAAAGTCGGCGGCAAGAGCAAGTTGGTCTGCCCATCGAATCTTGCCTACCGCGACAAAGGCTTGCCCCCCCTTATCAAGCCCGGCGCGACGTTGGTGTTCGAAATCGAGCTCCTTGAAGTCGAGGCTCCGAAGTAGTCCCTCTTTTCTGTCTCCCAAGGTCGAGCCGGGCAGTCTCCTGCTCGACCTTGGAGCTTCTCCCACATTACCCATTCAACCACAACGACAATACACGGGCCTCTGCTTTGCTCTCTACCCCGAAAAGGCCTCAACAGACTCCAGCGAATTCGTTTCCGGTTTTTCAAGACCTGCGGTCGCACATCTGCCCGCACCTTCTTTGCCCCGTGACGAAGATCACAGCCGGCAGACTCCTTGGGTCAAAAACTCCCAGATTTCTCTGTCTCAGTTTCCACACACAATCTGTTGAACTTTACTCGGTCAAAACCACGCCCACAGGCCCACGGCGAATCGAATCTGACTCGGGTCGCCCTCATCTTGACGCACGAGGGTGGCGGTCTCGCCAAAGCTCTTGTCGAAGGAGACGCCCACGTAGGGGGCAAACCAACGGCGGATTTCGTAACGCAGCCGCGTCCCGAATTCGAGATTGTTGAGCCCCGAGCCGGTCGTGAACTCCTCGACTCGTTGGATGGCGGCATTGGTTTCGAATCGGCCTTGGAGGATCAGTCGTTGCGTCAGCAACAAGTCTTTCGTGAACGACAGCCTGGCGGACACCGCGCCGTTCTGAGCAATGAACAGTGCCGCCTCGAAATCGTAGTCGTACGGCACGAGTCCTTCGATTCCAATCACCCCCAGGCCCCGCGTCACATTGCGACCCTCGAAGGACTGCGTTTCGACACGGCCGCCTATCTGAACGTCATAATATTTCCGGACGAACCGGCCATAGAGGAGTTGAAAGTCCACGTCGTAGCCCGCTTTGAACGCCGAATTGTTCTGTCCTTCGCTCTTGAACCAGAGGCGGTTGTAGTCCCCACCGTAGTAGCCCTCGACATCCCACCGGTAGCCGCTCGTACCTTGGCCTGCCCCTGTTTTCGGGCGGTATTCGAGGACGTCGACGAGCGTGAAGAGACGGTTCTCCTGATCGTTGACAGGGGCAGGCCAGTCGCCTGGCGGGGAAAACTTCGATCGTGTGGCTGCCAGCTCGGCGGAAGGATCGACGGTCGCTGAAGCCTTGGAAACGGTGGAGCCAACGGCGGCCTTTCCGTTTGGGATCATACCAGTCGCCGATGACTCGCTTGGAGTCATGGATGACTCGATCGCCGGTGGCGCGGCGATGACCGGCACGGCAATGCCGCCGCCCAACAGGAAGGCACAAACCACGGCAAGGAGGCGTGCGAAACATCTGTCAGAAGAGCCTATTCCGCTCATCATTCCAACACCTCGACAATGCGGAACA
>Ga0187893_10014500_pt1 | contig 10732 bp, 13 predicted proteins | sample MA1701074metaG_FD_139574 | JGI IMG/M metagenome (GOLD analysis project Ga0187893, IMG submission 139574) | White microbial mat communities from a basaltic lava cave in the Kipuka Kanohina Cave System on the Island of Hawaii, USA - MA170107-4 metaG ...
TGCTCAAACGACATGTAGAGGAAAAGTGCGATATCCTGGGCATCGGATGACAGGCCGATCGGTAGTCCGGCGCCGAAAGCCGCTCACCCTCGCCGCACAAGGCCTGGAACCGATAGTTCAGTTGAATGTCACCAAGTCCTTCGCCCTCGAACGAGGGCTCGAATTGCCAGGCGCGATGTGTGAAGCGGTCAAGGCCAGCGCAGACATCAACGCTGGCATCGCGCATGTGCATTACAGCCATACGCTTTGCCCCATCCCTCGATTCATTCGCGACTCGCTAGCGAAGGATCTGGATTGACCCCGGGGCACTACGATCAATTCGGAGTGCCCGCCCTGACAGGGACGTGAGGACATTGGTCAATCACCAACCCCACTGTTTGCTTTGCGATTCGATAAATTGCAGGGAAGCAATCTTAGTGCCTTGAGGTACAGCGCGCACCGGAGGCGCCGCGCCAGTCGCTACCGGCGCGAAGGCGTTTGCGCTCAACCCTTCTTTCGTGCGCCGATCAGCTCTTCCTCCAGCTCGCCTTTTAATCTATCCAACTCGCTGACATCCCGACCTTCTGCTTTGTGTTCTTGGATCTGGCGCTCAATAGTCGCGATCATCTTCTGGATTTCTTGTTCGCGTGCCGTTGGAGTCCGATCTCCACCACACCCCGCGCACAACAGGGCGAACACCACAACCCACAGGAGCTTGTTCATATTTTAGTACCTGTTAACTGTTAACCCTCATGGGCTTCCCTTCATTTAAATCGTAACAGCTTGACCTCGAAAATAAGATTGGCGTTCGGGGGGATAGGGCCGCCGGGTGTGCCTTCCTTGCCATAACCGAGATCTGAGGGGATAAACAGAGTTCGTTCCTCCCCCTTTTTCATGCCCGCGATCCCTTCTTCCCAACCTTTGATCACCAGGCCCTCTCCCAAGGTAAACTTGAAGGGCTTGCCGTGGTCTTCCGTGGAGTCGAATTTCTTTCCCTTTTTTCCAGCCTCATCAAGCCAACCTGTATAGCGCACGGTCACCTCATTGCCTGCCTTGGCGGGCTCACCGCTTCCCTCTGCGGTAGTGCTATATTTCAACCCGCTGGGCAGAGTAGCCGGCTCTGCGGCCTCGGCCAAAGGTACGCACATAAGCGACAACCAGAACGCAAAAATCGCTTTTTTTGTCATTTCGTTTTCCTTTTTTCAAGGTACTGAGGCGAAGTAAAGTATGCTCGAAAGCCCAGGCTGTCAAATTCTTCTCGTAGTCACAGGGCAATATCGGTCCATTTGCCGCGCCAAACCGCCCAAGCCTTGAATCCTGTCTTAGCGTAGGTGGTTAAGTTGATAGCCCACCATACGCCGGTGGCCCCCAAGCCCAGTGGAAAAGCGAACAACCAAGCGAGTGGTATGCGCAATAAATTGAAAGGCATGCTACACCAGAACACGGTTCGCGTGTCGCCCGCACCTGCGAGTACCCCCTCGGTCAGCGCTTCCCAGGCAAGGACAAGCTGGGATGCCGCGAGAATAAGCGCGTATCGCGTCGCCTCGCGATGCACCGCAAGGTCATCAGTGAACATCCCAGACAAGCCACTGCCGGCAAAGAAAAACACCGCCGTTGCGCTAACGCCAAGCAGGGTGGATAAGGGCAGCGCGCTGGCGATGGTGCGTTTCGCGAGGTCCGGGCGCCCAGCGCCCAGATGCCGGCCTACCAACGAAGCAACCCCCAGCGCCACACCGTGGAACACAGGCCAGGTGAAACCTTCCAGAGCGGAGAAACCGATCCCTAAGGCCGCGTTCACGTGTGGGCCGAGGGGGGATATGGTCGTCTTTAGCATGCCCCAGTACACGGCGGCAAAAACCGCTGTTCCTAAAGCCATGGGCATGCCGATCCGCACGATACGCCGAAGCTGACCTCTTAGCCTGACGTCCTGCCAGCGCAATCCCATGGCCCGCTTTAGCTGCACGATACCTATGGTGGCGGCTATCCCATGCGCGATATTCGAGGCGAGCGCGGCGCCGACGATGCCTAAACCCGCGCCATGGATAAGCAGAGGCGTGAGAATGATGTTCAGTCCAAGGGACACCGCGTGCAACAGCAACGGCAGACGCGCGTTGCCCATACTGAGAAAGGCTTGGTCGATCAGCGGCGTTAGAACGAGCGGCGCCAAGGTCCAAAAAAGCGTCCTCAGATATCTCACGCACTCCACTGCCGTCGCCCCTTCTAAGCCCAGGGTATGGGCGATCATCGGCGCACCGACGATCCCCACGGACATCAGCGAGGCGGTCAGGATCAGTGAGCCGAGGAGCGCCTCTCCGAAGAGCGCGCGGCGGCTCTCGGTATCACCCGCCCCTGTCGCCCGGGCGATCAGCGGGCCGGCACCTGCCGCTATCATCTCAGACGAGGCATAGAGCACTATCAGCACAAAAACGGAAGACCCGATCGCAGCCTGCGCCGAGACAGAGACATCCTGAATAAAATATTGATTTACGATGCGGTAGCTGTTTGTCAGTAGGGTGAAGGCGGCGCTTGGAATAGCAATGGCCACTATGGCGCGAACCGTGCTTTCAGCTGCCATCGCATAATCAGAGGCGCGACCGCCGGCTCTTCTTCAAGCTCGCAGCGTAGCGCCATAGCGCGCTGTTGACGATCTCCCGAGACCCACTTTCGTGGGTGAGGGGCTTATGAGCAAATAGTCGATTTCCGATCTATAGCGCCGCGAGCGCTTTATCGTAATCGGGTTCCTGAGCGATCTCCGGCACTAATTCCGTATACACAACTTTGTCGTTTTGGTCTAACACCACCACGGCACGCGCCGTAATTCCTGCTAAAGGCCCGTCTTGAATCAGGACGCCGTAATCCTTGGCGAACTTTCGGGAACGCATCATGGATAAAGGGATGACATTGTCGGCACCTTCGGCAGCGCAAAACCGCTTCATCGCAAACGGCAGATCGGCCGAAATCATCAGAAAGGCAGCGCTGGCATTGGTCTTTGCTGCCTCATTGAACTTCTTGGTAGACGTGGCACAAACGGGGGTGTCCAAACTGGGAACAATGTTTAGTAGTTTGCGCTTTCCCCCATAGTTCGCCAGGGTCATGTCGTTAAGCGCGCCATCGACAAGTAAAAAATCCGGCGCGTGACTTCCGAGCGGCGGCAGATCGCCGGTGGTGTGGATCGGATTGCCTTTGAGGGTTATGGTTGCCATTCTTCAGTTCTCCAAATTAAGGGCACTTCGATAAATTGCTTTCCTGCAATTTATCGAATCGCAAAGCAAAAAGCGTGGATTTTGCTTTGCTCCATTGGTCAATCACTTGATTGTGACCAACGTCCTCTTACGTCCTTGTAAGAGGCGGGCACTTCGAATTAATCGAAGTGCCCTTAAAGGTCCCATTGCGATGTCCCGCCAATCGAGAATGTAGGGAGCCGGCCGGACTTAGGAAGAACCTACTGCGGCGGTGGGAAATCAGTCCATAGTTCCGATCAATGATCGAAAATCTGTCCTCGATTTCCTACTCGCCTCGCTACGGTTCCCTAAGTCCGACAGGCGCCTACGACTCTCCGCCACCGATCAGGGCGCTATAATTATCCGCGTCGAGCAAGGTCTCTAGATCCTCTCCATCGTCGGGTTGGAGGCGAAAGATCCAGCCGTCGCCGTAGGGGTCGGTGTTCACCGTATCGGGCGTGTCCCCAAGCGAGGCATTCGCCTCGACGATTTTTCCCGCGATCGGACAGTAGATATCGGAGGCGGACTTCACAGACTCTAGAACGGCGCATTCCTGCTCGGCTTGATACGCTTTTCCAACCTCCGGTAATTCGACGTATACCATGTCACCGAGCTCTTGCTGGGCGTAGTCGGTTATCCCTACCCGCACCGAACCGTCGTCTTGCATTTGCACCCACTCGTGGCTGCGCGTGTATTTAAGCTCTTCAGGGATCTCACTCATAATCGCTACCCATCACTACACCTGCTTGTCGATACCAACGCACCGAGCCGCATTATGGCGAAGAATGGCTTAAACCAGAACGCCACCGCGGCGAATCCCAGACCCGGCGTTACAATCTTTGCCTTATCCTAAGACGATACGCGCCTTGGGGCAAATGGAAGAAATCAGCGACGCCGAGACTGCTCGGTGAGGGATGAACGTGGATTGAAGCTCGCTAGTTTGTCGGCCCACTTTGAGAACCTAATGGAGGCGTTTGGTGTCCGCTTAGCTCTCGCTTTGGCGATATTCTCGTTCCCAAACGTCCCCTACCTTCAGGAGGGTGGGCTAACGGTCTGGGTCGGCAAAAATCGCTTTCAGGTTGAGCTCGCCGTTACCCCTGAAGCGCAACAACGGGGGCTCATGTACCGAGATCCCTTACCTCTCGATGGGGGAATGCTTTTCATTCAACCGCATCGGGCTCCCGCGCGATTTTGGATGAAAAACATGAAATTTGCTCTGGATATTCTATACTTCGATGGGCATGGACGGCTGCTGGAGATCCACAGCGCGGTGCCACCGTGTCCTCAGAGTTCCAACAGCCCTGATGACGATTGCCCACTGTATGAGAGCGCACAAGCCATCGAGTACATACTGGAGCTCAGCGCGGGAACGGCAGTGAAATTCGGGATTAAGCCGGGCGACCGCTTAGTCATTGGAAAGTTTGGAGAGACGGCACATTGAGCATGAGAACTCAGGCGCGTGCAAAGCTCGTCCTGCTGCTTATCAGCGCAGTATGTCTGATCCCATCCGTTTCTCTTGGCTACTCTGACAGTTTCCCAGTGCCTCAAGAGCTCCGGCCACAGGTCGAGTTTTGGAAACGGGTCTTCACCAAATACTCCAAAGACCAAGTGGTGATCCATGATGCACGCTATGTGGATAAGGCTTATACCGTCATGGATTTGCCACCCTTGCCCGAAGAGGGCAATAGCGCGATTTCCAAGCTGCGCCGCGAGTTGATAGCGGAAGAAAAGAGGCACATAAAACGACTTTTAGACAGGCTGCATCGAAACCGATCCGCGTCGAACCCCGAAGAGGCAAAGATCTATCGCCTGTTCAGCGATGTTAACAAGAGGAATAAGTTTCTCGAGGCCAAAGAGCGGCTCAATGGGCAAACGGGGGTGCGGGAACGTTTCCGCAAAGGGCTCGAAAGAGCCGGCCGCTATCTTCCGCACATGGAAGCGGTATTTCGTGACTATGGCCTGCCGGTTGAGCTTACAAGGCTCCCACTCATTGAGTCTAGCTTCGATGTGAGCGCATACTCGCGCGCCGCGGCGGCGGGGATCTGGCAATTCATCCCCTCTTCGGCCCGCATTTATGGACTGCGAATAAACCGTATCGTGGATGACCGCCGGGATCCATTACTGGCTACGGCTGCGGCGGCGAGACACCTGCGTGACGACTATCGGGCCCTGGGAGCCTGGCCACTGGCGGTGACGGCTTATAACTACGGACGGGGGGGAATGGCACGAGCGGTAGCGGCCGTTGGCAGCAGAGATCTCGCAAGGATCATTAACCACTATTCGCACCCGAGGTTTGGGTTTGCCTCGCGCAACTTCTATGCAGAGTTCTTAGCGGCTCTGGAGATCTATCAGCATTCCCAAAAATACTTCACAGGACTGCGGCCCCAACCTCCGCTGGATTTCCGGGAAGTGACCTTGCAATACCAAGCGCGGTTTCCCTCCCTCGCAAAGCGAGCGGGACTGGATACGCTTGAGCTTTTGACGCTGAACCCGCGCTTTCAGAAGGCGATCGCCGAGGGCAGGCTGCAGGTGCCGTCGGGATATCGGCTGGTGTTGCCTCGATCGCAGGTAGCTTCATTCAAGAACGCTTATGCCCAATTCAAGCCACGCGAAGAACTCCGCCATCAACCCCGGCTTGCGAGAACGGAGCTAGATGTTGAAACGGTGCGCCACCGGGTGCGACGTGGGCAATCTCTGGGATGGATCGCGCGCCATTACAGCACATCTATCAGCGCCATAAAGCAGGCGAACGGGATCCACAATGTCAATCGCATCCGCAGTGGCCAGTTGCTCAGGATCCCGACCGTAGGCGCTCGCGGGACTACGGATCGTAGCTATGTAAATCACCGCGTGCGATCAGGCCAGACCGTATCCACGATCGCACGCCGTTACCGAACAACGATCCGTGCCATTATCGGAGCAAACGCTCTTTCAAACGGACACCGCGTTCGCGTAGGTCAAATGCTAAGAATACCTCAATAGCCTGAACAGCCCGAACGATCGGAAGCTGTCGCTCGCCTCCCGCAACGGTCCTTGCAGTTCGAGAGGCGAAACGCGGCTCTACTTAGAGGGTGCTGCTGGTGTTTGAGCAGGTTTGGCTTTGGTCTGCTCTTTTGCCCTTTTCTTTCTGTTTCTCTCTACCGCCAGCCGATGGCGTTCGTAGTCCTGCTCCCATTTACGCTGGTATGCAGCCAAAGCTCGTTTCCAAGCCTCTTGCTTTTGCTGCGCAGCTTTTTTCTTTGCGAGTGCTGCCTTTTTCTCCAGATCTCTTGTTCTAGCAATCGCTTTTTTCTTTGCTAAGGCGACAGCCAAGGCTTTTTTCTTTGCTAAAGCTACGGCCCAGGCTTTTTTCTTAGCAAGGGCCAATTTCTTGGCGAGCGCTGTGTTCTTGTTAGGTGTCATCGCTTTCTTCGCCACCGGTTTCTTTTGAGTGGCGACTGGATTCTTTGATGTCGTTTTTGAGGCTTTCGCTTTTGCTGTGGCCATGTCAAACCTCCCTCCAACCGTTGAGTGAGCCGAAACAACTACGCTGTATAAACACTTATATACATCACAAGATTGCTTAGCGCAAGATAATTCTTGAAAAATAAGGTGCTATGGTCGCTTTTTATTTTTGCTTGCGATGTTTTTGGGCATTGCCAATCGCCTCTGTAATGCGCTTGCTAACCAGATCAACATCGTCGGCGCCACTTACCTGGAGAAAAATGGGGGCTTTGCCGTCCCCAGCGGAATCCTGTAAACACGCATAGTAATCCGCTAAGGGCTCGGTTTGTTTTTTATACACTTCCAGCCGCTTTAGGACGGTCTGTTCTACATCATCCTCTCGCTGAACGAGATCCTCACCGGTCATATCATCTTTACCCGCTATCTTTGGAGGATAGTGAACGACATGGTAGGTACGTCCAGACGGCAGATGCACCCAACGCCCTGACATGCGTTTGACTATCTCTTCTGCATCGACCTTTATCGCAATGACGAAGTCGACCTCAACACCCTCAGTGCGCAAACCTTCTGCCTGAGGTAGGGTTCGAGGAAACCCGTCAAAAAGAAATCCATTTCGACAATCGCCGCGAGCAACACGTTCTTTAACCAAAGCGAGTATGGCGTCATCGGACACAAGTTTTCCCGCTTCCATTACCGCTTTAGCCCGCAGCCCTAGCGGCGTGTTCGCGTTGGCGGCGTCCCGCAACATGTCCCCGGTAGATATCTTCGGGATCTGATACCGTTCACAGAGAAAATTCGCTTGCGTTCCTTTGCCCGCTCCAGGTGGTCCCAGTAAAATTATTTTCACGCATGATTCCCCGAGTTGGTTTGTCCTACCTTGACTTTCGATTCTTGCCCTAGTGGTGGCTATGGTGCTGTTGGTATAATCCGGCTTTCTTTCCGAGCTATTTCTAACAATGCGACTGGACCTTGAGCAGGGCACAGCGACTTACGCGATAATCGGCTGCGGGCCGGGATATGTGATGGTCAACACGGAAAGAATCACGCGCAGCGTCCTCATTGCCCCCGAACACTTAATGCGTGATTGGCGCCCCCCATCGTTCGATGCATTGCGCAAAGAGGATTTCGAGATCATCTCCGAGCTAAACCCGGAAGTCGTGTTGCTAGGAACAGGACGGCAGTTGCGCTTTCCGGCGACGGACCTGACCGCACCCCTTAGATACAAAAACATCGGCTTAGAGGTTATGGACACGGCCGCCGCCTGCCGCAGCTACGCCGTGCTCATGTCCGAGGGCCGCCTGGTCATCGCTGCCTTGCTTATGATCGAATCCGGAACCCTGCAACTCCCGTCGCTTTAAAGGACTAATTCTCTGGGAACAGGGTATCCCCCGAGAATCCTTCTCGTTCCAGAATTCCGCGTAGACGCCTTAATGCCTCGATCTGAATTTGGCGAACTCGCTCGCGCGTAACCCCAATCTCGTTACCTACTTCTTCCAGCGTGCCTATCTCCTTGCCGCGCAATCCGAAGCGTCGTTCCACCACGGTGCGTTGCTTATCGTTAAGCTCCGACAACCATAGATCCACGTGTCGTTCCACGTCATCATCCTGAAGCGACAAAGCCGGGTCTGTATTGTATTCGTCCGGTATGGTATCGAGCAGCGGACGATCCGAGTCCCGTTCCGACGGCATATCGAACGACGTCACACGCTCGTTCAAGCCCAACATTTTCTTGACCTCGTGCAGGGGCCTATCAAGCACGTTTGCAACATCTTCAGGGCTTGGCTCATGGTCAAGCTTCTGAGACAACTGGCGAGACGCCCGTATATAAACGTTGATCTCCTTGATTACGTGAATCGGCAAACGGATCGTTCGGGTCTGGTTCATCAACGCACGCTCGATCGTCTGCCGGATCCACCAAGTGGCGTAGGTAGAGAATCGGAACCCTCTTTCGGGGTCGAATTTCTCCACGGCTCGGATCAAACCCAGGTTTCCCTCCTCAATCAGATCCAGGAGAGCTAAACCACGGTTCATGTAACGCCTTGCCACTTTCACTACTAAACGGAGATTGCTCTCAATCATCCGTTTGCGCCCCCGCTCATCGCCTCGCTGCGCCAGGCGAGCGTAGAAGACCTCTTCCTCTGCGGTCAGCAGCGGCGAGAACCCGATCTCGTTAAGATATAGGCGCGTGGCATCAAGCTCGCCCTCGTCTATATCCCGGCTCGAGCAATCGGCGACCGGCTTCGGTCCTCCTCTCGAACTATCGCTTTCGGCATCATCGATGTCGATGTCATCGTCCAAATCAACCACTTCGTCTAGCGATCTGTTGTTCATCCCTAGCTTGCCCTTTCTATTGGTATCAAACATAAATGCACCTGGGCTCATTTTCCTCAGCCCTTTAGTTGTGGATGCCGGTGCTGACTTGAACCTAGAGTTTGGGCAAGTAATCGAGCGGATTGACGGGTTTTCCGCTTCGCCTAATTTCAAAGTGCAACATCGTTTGTTTGGCGCCCGTGCTGCCCATTTCCGCAATGGGTTGACCGGCCGCCACTTTGTCGCCTTCTTTTCGCAGTAGCTTATTGTTATGCGCATACGCGCTCAAGTAGCTCTCATTGTGTTTTACGATGATAAGCTTACCGTATCCTGTAAGTCCACTTCCACTATAGACGATCTCGCCGGGGGCAGCCGCCTTCACGATCTGACCGCGGCGTCCGAAGATGTTCACGCCTTTGGTGCCGCGCGCCGAACTTGCCGCCTCCACTTTCCCGTTTGCCGGCCACTGCCACTGTATGCCTTCCTTTGCCTGCTTCACTGCCCCAGGCTCCGCGAGAACGAGCTTACGATCGAGTAATTGAGGAGGAGGCCGAGCTTCTGCATTCGTGGTAGGTTTTACAGGTGCCAGTGAGTTCTGCCGCGTTGGTGCGGGAGACGACGGCGGTTTAAGGCTTTTCTCGCGCGACTTCGGCACAGGCGCGGACAACAACGCGCGCTCTGGGTTCGCTACAAGTGCCAGCTTTTCCCGTCCCGAGGTCGATGGGCTCAGTTTCAGACGCTGCGATGGATAAACGATATAAGGCTCCCTAAGCTCATTCCAAGCCGCGATCTCGCGATAATCCCGTCTATACCGCCAGGCGATCGAAGAGAGCGTCTCACCGCGAGAGACGGTGTGAAACGGCGGAAGTTCTTTAGCATCGTTTTTTTTCGACCCAGCACTTTGCTTGGGTTTATCGGCCAGACCGCGCGCGAAATTAGGTTCCTTGCTCACTACAGGCGCTTTCGTCCCCGCACTGCACCCACCTAAAACCAGAAAAAAGGAGAACAATGCGAAAGCCGAGCGATGAGGTCTATGCATAATGATCGCCTCCTATCCAAGCCCCTGCATCATCGGGACAAAGCTTACCCAGTCGAGGTGTTCCTCCGTATACCCTGCGGATAATCGAGTAACCAATATCAGCTCCTGTTTACCGGCCGCCCCAATCGGGATCACCAGCCGGCCTCCCAGCTTTAGCTGATCCCGCAAGGCCGAGGGTACCCCGATCGGTGCGGCCGCCGCGAGAATGGCATCGTATGGGCTGTGATCCGGCCATCCCATGCCCCCATCCGTATGCTTAATGCGAATGTTCGGGTAACCGAGGGTGCGGGTCCGGTCTCTGAGCTTTTCCGCCAGCGCTCCAATGCGCTCGACGCTGAATACCCGCTTCGCGAACTGGGCCAGGATGACCGTCTGATAACCGCACCCGGCGCCTATCTCCAAAACCCTGTCCATGGAGCCGGAAACGACCAGCGCCTCGGTCATGCGCGCTACGACATAAGGCTGAGAAATGGTCTGGCCATGTCCGATGGGAAGGGCCGAATTTTCATAGGCGCGACTCGCGAGGGCTTCGTCGACGAAAATATGGCGAGGGGTTGTTCGTATGACTTCCAATACTCGGGGATGGCGCACGCCCATTTCTCGCAACTGCTCCACGAGCCGGTCCCGCGCCCGTTGAGAGGTCATGCCGATGCCGAGATGTTCAGCCTTCATTGACCCGCGCATCCGCCAACCACTGAGAAACGGTATCCAAGGCCTGATAGCGCGTCAGGTCAACCAA
>Ga0187893_10014501_pt1 | contig 10732 bp, 5 predicted proteins | sample MA1701074metaG_FD_139574 | JGI IMG/M metagenome (GOLD analysis project Ga0187893, IMG submission 139574) | White microbial mat communities from a basaltic lava cave in the Kipuka Kanohina Cave System on the Island of Hawaii, USA - MA170107-4 metaG ...
AGGGCCTTTTCTTCGGGCGTCCCCGCGCTTATAAACGTAGTCACCGACCCGGAAGCCGTGAGCGGAGCGACTCTTGCAATTACCGAAATGATGATGTCGGCGAATAAGAGGTGAAAAAGGGTGGGCGAGGTAGCCTGGGATACGTCTCTCTAGGTCTTGAGCACGGCGAGGAATGCTTCCTGGGGTATTTCGATCTTGCCTATTTGTTTTAAGCGCTTCTTGCCTTTCTTCTGTTTTTCGAGGAGCTTCCTCTTCCTCGTCACGTCGCCGCCGTAGCATTTGGCCGTTACGTCTTTCCTTAACGCCTTGACCGACTCGCGCGCTATTATCCTGTTCCCGATGGCTGCCTGTATCACGACTTCATATAACTGGCGGGGGATCAGCGACCTCAGCTTCGCGATCAGGTCTCTCGCCCTTTCGTACACTTTTTCCTTGTGCACGATAATCGAAAGCGCGTCTACGGCGTCGCCGTTCACGAGCACGTCCAGTTTTATAAGGTCGGATGCCTTGTATCCCACCGGGTCGTAGTCCATCGAGGCGTATCCCTTCGAAACGGATTTTAGCTTGTCATAGAAGTCGAACACGATCTCCGAGAGCGGAATCTCGTATTCCACGATGACCCTGTCCTGGGTCACGTATCTTATATCGCGCTGGATGCCCCGCTTTTTTATGCACAGGTCGAAAATCGCCCCCAGATATTTACCGGGCGTATGGAGCGAGACCAGGACGTAGGGCTCTTCGACCATCTCGAGCCTGTCGGGCGTCGGGAGCTCGCTCGGGTTATCGACGTAAATAACCTCTCTCTTCTTGTCTGTCGCCCTGTAGATCACCGTCGGCGCGGTCGTTATAAGCTCGAGCTCGAACTCGCGCTCGAGCCTCTCCTTCACTATCTCCATGTGGAGGAGGCCCAGGAAACCGCAGCGGAAACCGAACCCGAGCGCTACCGATGTCTCGGGCTCGTAAACGAGGGACGAGTCGTTAAGTCCCAGTTTTTCGAGTGCCTCCCTGAGCCTGTCATAATCACTGGGCTCAATCGGGTAAAGACCGCTGAATACCATGGGCTTCATCACCTTGAACCCGGCGAGGGGCGCGTCGGTGGGTCTCGCGACGCTTGTGATGGTATCGCCGACCTTTGCTTCGCCTATCTCCTTTATCGAGGCCGATACGAAGCCGACCTCCCCGGTCCCGAGCTCCTCAACTTCGACGGCCCTCGGCGAGAAAACGCCTATCTTTTTTATTTCAGCCGATTTACCGGTGGACATGAACTTGATGTTCTCCCCGAGGCTTATCTTCCCTTCGTATACCCTGATAAGCATCACGACGCCCTGATAGGAGTCGAACCAGCTGTCGAAAATTAGGGCCTTGAGCGGGAGATGGGATTTGTCGGCGGGCGGGGGGATATTCTTCACGATCGATTCGAGAATCTCTTTCGTGCCTATCCCTTCCTTGGCGCTTGCGAGTATGGCGCCTTCCGCGCTCATGCCTATAACTTCCTCGATTTCGGTTTTCGCCCTTTCCGGGTCTGCAGCCGGCAGGTCGATCTTGTTAATCACCGGTATGAGCTCGAGCCCCGAATCGGAAGCGAGGTACGCGTTCGCCACCGTCTGGGCTTCAACCCCCTGAGAGGCGTCGACTACGAGCAACGCCCCCTCGCAGGCCATCAGGCTCCTCGAGACTTCGTAGCTGAAGTCCACGTGCCCCGGGGTGTCTATAAGGTTAAATTCGTACCTGATTCCGTCGTCTGCGTTGTAATATATCCTCACGGCCTGGGCTTTTATGGTTATTCCTCTTTCCTTCTCGATCTCCATGTTGTCGAGGAACTGCTCCGTCCTGTCCCTTTCGGTGAGGGTCCCGGTAAATTCAAGCAGCCTGTCCGCAAGCGTGGATTTGCCGTGGTCCACGTGCGCGATGATAGAAAAATTCCTTATATATCTGGATTCCATATGGTTGTGCTGAAAAACGGCCCGAAATTGCGGGAAAGAACGTAGTATAAAGGAAAAGTGGCTATATTCAACTCGGACTCGGAAATTCGCGCCCCGTGCGGGAGGCCGGTCCCGGCCGCGGAAACATCGGGTTAAATTAGCATTTTACTGCGATTCCGCGGCGTTTTTGTTAAGGAATTTAATATTGCCCGTATTTTTCAGGACACTATGGATGACTTTGCTCAGGGTCTCGATGTTGTAAGGTTTCGTCACAACGCCCTTGAACCCGTATTCTTTATATTTTGACATTACCGGGTCGTTTGAATAACCGCTCGACACTATCGACCTGACCGCCGGGTCTATTTCCATCAGTTTCTTTTGTGCCTCCTCTCCCCCCATCCCGCCCGGCACGGTGAGGTCGACCATTACCGCGTCGAAGGGTTTTCCCCCCTCCATGGCCCTTGAGTACCTGTCCACGGCTTCGCGCCCGTCAGACGCGTACTCGACCTCGAACCCCATCTGTCTTATCATTTCCCCCGCTACCTCCCTCACCATCTGTTCGTCGTCCATTACGAGTATTTTCCCGCTGCCGGTCTCGATATTTTGTTCGCCGATAACGTTTTTCGCCTTGACCTTTGCGGCGGGAATGAAGATATCGAACCTCGTGCCCGCCCCTATTTTTGACGAAACCTCTATATGGCCCTCGTGGTTTTTGACGACCGAATATACGGTAGCGAGTCCAAGACCGCTCCCCCTCTGTTTGGTCGTGAAATAAGGGTCGAATATCTTGTCCATAAGCTCCTTGGTCATGCCTATTCCGGTATCTTCGATAGTAATATTAAGGTATCTGCCCTCTTTGAGACGGTGTTCGTTGTCTCTGCCAAGCTCGACGTTCCCGGCGCTCACCTTGATGACGCCCCCGTCGGGCATGGCCTGGTCCGAATTGATTATGAGGTTATGAATGACCTGGCTTATCTGACCTTCGTCTACTTCCACGGGCCAGAGGTCTTCGTCGATTTCGAATTCACATTTGACTTTTGATCCGCTGACTACGAAATTGGCCGTATCTACGATCAGGTCGCCCAGGGATTGCAGGAATTCCTTCACCGGGGCCCCGCCTTTTGAGAATGTCAGCAGCTGTGAAGTCAGGTCCCTGGCCCTGAAAGACGCGTTTTCCGCTTCCACTAACCTGCCGTGTATTTTGTCCTTAGGGTCGAGTTTCATTTTCGATACCGAAATATTCCCGAGTATGACCGTGAGCAGGTTATTAAAGTCGTGCGCTATGCCCCCGGCCAGTACACCGAGCGACTCGAGCTTTTCCGCCTTGAATAGCTCCTCTTCGAATCTCTTCCTGTCTGTTATGTCGCGTGATACGATGACGCACCTCATCTCGCCGCTCACCGTATCTACTGTCCGGCCCGTACTTTCAAACCATCTCCAGTTGCCGTTCTTGTGCCTGTACCTGAAGACCGCTTTGCCCGAGGTCCGGCTTTCTATTACCCTGCTGAATTCTTTCACGGCGAGCGGGAGATCGTCCGGATGAATGTTCTCGAAAATATTTCTGCCCATGAGGTCTTCGGGCTTATATCCGAGGATTTCCTCGTGCTTCGGGCTGAGATATATGAACCTGCCGTCCGCGCTGGTTTCTACGATCAGGTCGTTTATGTTTTCAACCAGGGTCCGGTACCTGTTCGCGCTCTCTTTAAGCATGTCCTGGGCGTTCTTGAGGTCGGTTATGTCCTCCACTACGGACATGCCGCCCACGATATTGCCCTGTGCGTCCTTGAGCGGCGCAGCGGATACAAGTATATAAAGCTCTGCGTCGCCTGTTGTCGATTTGTAATAACCCTCATGCCTTGATTTTTGTCCCTGGACCGCCTGTGCGTGAATGTAATTGAACGATTTATCCTTCAGCTCTTTTATATCGAAGCCGATAATCTTGTCGCGTGATGAGTGCATTATCTCCGCGTGCCGTTCGTTGACGTTTGTAATGATCAGGTCTTTATCGTACGTGTAGACCCCGACTGGTGTTTGTGCGAAAAGCGTTCTGTATCTCTCTTCAGATTCCTTAAGGGCTTCAGCCTGGCGGGCGTTGTTAACGGCGATCTCAATCTGAGCCGCTATGATTTCAAGCAGGTCGAGCTCCTCTTTATTGAACGCGTTCTTTCTGAATGAATTGATATTTACGCATCCGATCGTTTTTTTGCCGTATTTAATCGGCATGGAGGCGTAGCTCTTCGTTCCCACGTCCCTTCCGGCCTGTCCTATGACCGTATCCGTTTCTATATCAGGACTGTAGATCAACTTCCCGTCTAATATAGTTTTCCATGTAAAGCCTTTCGGATATGGTATTCGTTTCACTTTATTAATGAACCATTCGGGATACCCGCGGTGGGCTTTCATTATTGCTTCCGTGCCTTCGACGAAATAAATCGAGACGTTGTCTGACCCGTCAATATTTTTGTTCATGGCGTCCATCGCATTTTCAAGGACGTCTTGTATGTCTATCGAGCTGTGAACGCTCCTCGTTATGGTGCTTATTATTTCTTCATATCTCTTTTTCTTCGATAATTCGTCCAGTTTCTGCTTCAGGTTTTCCTCCGACTGCCTCAACGCCTCGGCCTGCTTCGCGTTCTTAATCGCCGATTCAAGCTGCCGGGCCACGATCTGGAGCATGTCGAGGTCGTCTTCAGAGAACCTCTGCTTTTCCTGAGAATGTATATGGATACAGCCTACGGACTTCCCCTCCGACTGGATAGGCATGGACAGATAGCTCTTCGTGCCGAACTCTTTTCCCGCCGGGCCTAAAACGTCGTCCTCATCGGTATCCGGTACATACCTGGGCTTTCCTTCTATTATGGTTTTCCAGGTCGCGCCTTTGGGGTATGGAATTCTTCTTACACGCTCTATGTACCAATCCGTGTGTCCCCTGTCGGCCTTCAATACCGCGTCGCTCCCCTCGACCATGAATATAACGACGTTACTCGCTCCTTCGACGTTCTTGTTCAGCGCTTCCACAGCGTTCTCGAAGACTTCATGCAGATCGAGTGATTGATGGACGCTCCCGGTCACAGCCCTTATGATCGATTCGTACCTGTTCTTTTTGGACAGCTGCTCGACGTGCTCCCTCAGCTCTTCTTCCCTTTTTCTCGACTCGGTTATATCGATAACGTCGGCTATGAATGCCTTCTTGCCATGGAAGCTTGATAGCTGGAGATGTATTTCAACCGGATACCGTGTGCCGTCCTTTCGCCGGTGGACGCCTTCAACCTTTATTTTTTTTCGGTTGCCGGAAATCAGAGGTTCGACTTTGCTGAAGAAGTCCGGTGTGAGATCCGGGTTTATATCGATAGGGTCCATATCTGGCAGTTCTTTGGATTTATATCCGAGGTTGTTTCGGGCACCCTTATTTACTTGCAGGAATTTATGTGTTTCGGCATCAAATATATAAATCTCGTTAAGCGATTCTTCGAGGATTTCGCCGAAACGTTTAACTAACTCCTGCGCCTTCACCCGCTCAATTGCTATGCGGGCCAGATGTGTCGCCGTTTCTATTGTCTTTATTTCATAAGAGCTGGGAGAACGCGGGTGGTCATAGTACATTGCGAATGTGCCTAAAACTTTCTCGTCTGAGGAAATTATGGGCGTGGACCAACATGCTCTTAATCCGTATTTCAGGGCCAGTTCTTTGTAATCCACCCAGAGGGGGTCGGTCGCGATGTCACTCACGATCACAGGCTTCTTTAGGTAAGCTGCGGTACCGCACGAGCCGACGCATGGTCCGATCTCAACGCCGTCAAATCCTTTCGTATACCCGTACGGCAGGCTTGGTGCGGCCCCGTGTCTCAGTGTTTTTTTGTCTTGATCCAGTATGAGAAAAGAGCAAAGCATACCATATGCTTGACTCTCGATCTCCCTGCAAAGCAGATTGAGGATCTGATCCAGAGCCGCGTTTTCGGCGATCTTCTCCAGGACTTTGTTTTCCGTATTCAGCAGGAACTCCGCGCTCTTCATTTCCGTGATGTCTTCGCATAATATATTTATGCAGGTTTCTCTATTGCCGGTGAGTGTCACATTGGCGCTTTCACGGACCCAGATCGGGCTGCCGTCTTTTTTAACTTTGCGGACCTCCCACGTGTGTACCTTGTTCGGGTTGCTCAGGCATTTTTTCATCTGGGCGAGAACGCTTTTTCTATCCTCGGCATGAAACACGTTAATGACCGGCTGCCCTATCAGCTCCTCAGCGGAGTAACCGAGGTGCTCCGCGCCGATTGAATTCACGGTTCTGACCGTTCCTTCTCTATCGACCGTGAAGTTCATGAGCGGGCTGTATTCATAAAATGATTTATATATGGATCGCTGGTCGGATTGTGGTTCGGATGACGTCCGCGGGCGGTAAAGCTCTTTGTTGTTTGTTTCCGGACGTTTTTTTATAACTTTTGCTTTTTCTTTAGACTCATTTTTTGTTTTGGACTTGTCTTGCATTCTCCGTCTTCCTTTTAAGTTAGCGGATGAGAAGCTTTGAACAGTTCGTGGTTCGAGTGGGTCCGGCAGGCTTCCCCGGTCGAAGCCGGGGTCCCTGTCGTTTCTTATTAGGGGACTTGATTATACGGCTGTTATTAATTGCGAGCGCTCACCCCTAAGAATCCACTTCTGTTGCCGCGTTCTATTGCCTGCGGAATTCAATTCCCCCCTGATGAGTATGAATATTCGCTGTCAATTAAAACAATCTTACTATTACTGATAAATTATAATCCCATTCCTGTTAAAAATGGAATAATCTTTGCAGGTGCATATTATTAATAATGACGGTTGATTACTATTATTATGCCGGAGGACTATCCGGCTGCGCGGATAAAGACCCGTATCGATCGGGAAACCTTGTTATATGTCTATAACGGGGTGTCGTATTATCATGTCTCCCCGCAGATCGTCGGCAATTACCAGGACCCCCCTCCACCGCCTCCTCCTCCCCCACCGCTTGACCCCCCTCCGCCCAATCCGCTCCCGCCCGACTTCCTCGGTGACGAGGAGAGGGAGCTGTTCATTACGCCCAGGCTCCTGCCGAGGTCGGAAACGAAGGTGTTCGGCGAGAAAGAGCTTCTATAATTGGGGGAGGAATACCAGGACGGCGGTTCCCTGTACATTTCCCGGAACGCATCGGCCCACTTGTCTTCGAGTCCGAATACGAGCGCGAAGGGAAGGATCCTGTCGAAGAGCGTCGGGTCGTTCTTCGCCAGGGCTTCGATCCTGTCCTTCTCCGCCCTGTCGATGAATTCCCTGAACCCCAGCAGCTCTTCGTTGAGGAGTGTCCCCTCCCTGGTCTTTCTCGGCATGTACCTCGACGAGATGAGGATTATCAGTCCCGAAAGCGCAATCGAGATTTTCAGAAGGAAGTTGCTGAATAGCACGAACGACAAAACCAGTATTATTATCCCTATCCACTTGTAAATGCCCTTAACCTTCTCCGGGTCGGCAGGAAAATATTTTTTACCGACGAGCTCTCCGTAGAGCGCCTTTTTTATGGGCGGAAGCTCTGTGTAGAATTTGTCCCTGAGAGCCGAGACCAGAACTTTTTCCCTGTTTTTGAAGATGCCGGAAAAGATCTTCACTTCGTGAGGTTTTAATTCACCAGGGCCCGGCTCTTTTGTTTTTAAGAGCCTGTAATCCCTGTCGGCGAAGAAATAGAATTTCGTGCTTTCGATTTCTTCGATCCTGAGATATCCCCTCACCGCGAGGTCGATTATTGTGGATGTGATGTCGAGTATGTCGGCCCTCTCGTCGACGAGCGTCCCCGCTTCTGCGGGGGTCAGGTCCTTGGGCGGCTCATATCTGACGGTGATCACCCCCCTCCCCTCGGGGTCTCTCCCCCGGCTATTCCATATGTACGCTATAACGAAAAAGGTGAGTAACGGGAGACCGAAATACCAGTTGTCGGAAAGGAGCCATATAGCTTTAGTCATTGCCGAGGGTTCCTCGATCGAGCCTTTGGGCAGTCCGACCGCGATGGTCAGTCCCTGACCCGCCCAGAGAGAATTCGTCGCCAGGAAGCTCACGCTATCCGGTGAAATTTTATAATTGCATTCCTTGTCGGTCGAGCCCCTCACCCCCGTATAGCATTCTGCCTCTACGCCGTCACTCGTCCCTGCATCGAAAGAGACCCGGGCGCCCGCCCGCATTATCGGGACCCTCCATTCGTCGCCCGTCACGTTCCAGTAGAGCTCGTCGTGGTCTTCGAAAAACGCTATTGCCCCCATGACCGTATATTCGATCCTGTACCCGTGCACTCCGGTCACCGTCGTATCGGGATCGCCGATCCTGATGTGGATACTTCCCCCGGAGCTGCTGACTTCGTATTTGTACGGGTCTCCGTTAAAATCGGTGACGCTGTTTACGTCGAGCCTGATGCTGTACCTCTTGTAACCGTAGTCGTATTTGTAAGGGATGTCCCTGTATATCCCGTGCCTCTCGGCGTACTGGAAGTCGTACTCTATGTCCTCGCGGACGTTTACGGTGCCGTCCCGGTTTATGGTTATTTCCGAGTGGAAGTTCTTAATTAACTCTGCGCGGGACTCCGCCTGGAATGAAAAGCTCAGGAAGGAGAGGACCAGTAATATCAGGGTCGTTAATCTGCTCATCAGGGAGAATGTCCGTTTCAGACGCGTGCTTGTCTAGCTGAAGCTCACCTGAGGGGCCGTTCTTTCCTCGGCGGATTCGAGCTCGAAATACTCTTTTTTCCGGAAATTGAATATGTTTGCGACGAAGTTGCTCGGCACGGACTCTACCTTCGTGTTCAAGTCCCTCACGACGGCGTTATAGTAGCGGCGCGCGAGCTGGATCTGCTCCTCTATATTGGCGAGCTCCGTCTGGAGCTGTATGAAGTTCTGGTTCGCCTTGAGGTCGGGGTATGCTTCGGCAAGCGCGAAGAGGCTCTTTAGCGTCGATTGCAGAATATTCTCCGCCTGGGCCTTGTCGGCCGGGGAGGAGGCCTGCATCGCCTGGTTTCTCGCCTGAACGACCTTCTCGAACGTCTCTTTTTCGTGCGATGCGTAGCCCTTCACGGTCTCTACCAGGTTCGGAATCAGGTCGTACCTCCGTTTAAGCTGTACGTCTATATCGGACCACGCCTGTTCGCACATGTTCCGCAGTCTTACGAGCCCGTTATAGATACCTACGAACGTCAGGATAACCAGAGCGATTATTACAAGCAGTATGAGAAAAGCCGTCATATGTTTCTCCCTCCGCAATACCCGGATCGATTTATAAAGATTATATGCTGATCGCTAACGCCGGATAAATTATAATTCAATTTGGGCCCGGGGGCGAAGGAATTTATTGAAAACGGGATTTTTATGCGGGATGCCGCCGTTACACCCGCGGGAGCTTTAACGATTCGCCGATGTACGGTTTACCAGAGGGGATTAAACGTTAGGCCCGAGAGTATCTTCGGGTAAAAATATGTAGTTTTATGAGGCATCCTCTCGCCTGTCATAACGACCCCGAATATGTCGTTTGCCCTGAGCTCGGGGAGTATGAAAGCGAGCTTGTACCCGCCGTCCTTCACGAGCCCGATGGCCTCGTCCAGATACTTCGTATAGAAGATGCCGGATTCTTCTTCGTTCAGGATTTTTTTAAACACTATGTCGTGAAGGAGCATCACGCCCAGTCTCGCGTATTCCGGCCGGGCTTCTTTAGGCGAGGATATTCTGTATGCGGATTCCCGGTCGCTCGTAACAACGGCGAATTCTTCGTAACCGATGTCTTCGATCCCCTTCCTGAACGGCATTTTTTCGACCCTGAATTCATCTGCGAGCCTTTCGAGAAACCCGTCCGCCGTGTATTGACCGAGGTTTTTAACGACCCTGTGGGTGGGGTTGATGATAAGACCTTCGCCTTCCCCCCTCGCGATATACATCATCACGTAATCGAAGGGCTCTTCCCCGGACCCGTCTTTAATTCCCCTCTGTATATTCCTGTATTCGAGGGCGGTCTCGTACCTGTGATGCCCGTCGGCGATAAGGAAGCTCATGTCGGCCATCTTCCCTGTTATGGACGAAATCTTCCCGGCGTCCGAAATCTTCCATAGCCTGTTCCTTATGCCGTCCTTATATACGATGTCGAATAAGGGTTTTGCCGGAAGCCCCTCGTCTATCAGCTTCTCTATAGACCCCTCGGGTTCGGAGTAGACCGAGAATACGGGGCTCATATTGGCCCTGCACGCGGTATTCAGTTTAAGCCTGTCGAGCTTGTGTTTGGGAAAGGTCAATTCGTGAGGCAGTATCTTTTTCGTCGAGAAGTCTTCGAGCTTCACCCTGGCGATGAACCCCTTGCGAGTATATCTTTTTCCGTTTTCCTCGAAGTCCTGATAATAGGGATATATGCTCGGCTCCGCGTCCTGTACGAGCGTGTCGTCGAGAAACCAGTCCCTGAAAGCTTTGGCCGACCTTTCATATTTAACATTCCCCTCGCCTTTAGGGAGTATGAGGCGTATTACGTTCAGGGGGTGAGCTTCGTGGAATTCTTCCTGCTCGCGGGGGCTGATTACGTCATACGGGGGGGCCAGGACGCTGCCGAAATCATCAATTTTGTCGGGGTTATATCTTATTCCCTTGAATCCTCTGACCGTCGGCATTAAAAAAACTCCTTTAATTCACGGAAGGTTATGTCTCCTTCCCTTATTATCTCGGGGGGGATCGTTGTCACGTCCACAACCGTGGACCCTTTCGAGGGCGGAATGTTACCAGAATCTATTATAAGTTCAACTTTACCATTGAATGTATCATATATATCATAAAAACCGAGCAGGTTGC
>Ga0187893_10014502_pt1 | contig 10731 bp, 10 predicted proteins | sample MA1701074metaG_FD_139574 | JGI IMG/M metagenome (GOLD analysis project Ga0187893, IMG submission 139574) | White microbial mat communities from a basaltic lava cave in the Kipuka Kanohina Cave System on the Island of Hawaii, USA - MA170107-4 metaG ...
ACGCAGCATGCCCGTCAGCACCGTCCGCTCATCGGGCGTGAGCTTGAGGTCCATCGTGACTGTAAACATGCGCCACGATACAACACGTCGCGTACTATCACAACTTCCTTTACAATCCACTAGCGTGGCGCGCGCGACCAGCCTGACGCTCGACCGCCTGCGCGAGGACGGACGGCGGTTCTCCGAGGAGATCTCGCGCGAGCACTATCTCGCCATGGCGGGCCTCAAGCCGCAGGCGGAGTTGCAGCCGATCTTCACGAAGTACCGTGACATCCTGAGCGCGGACTCGCTGGCGCTGGCGCGGGATCACTTCCGCGCCACGAAGGAGGGCAGCGAGGATCGTCGCTCGGCGCGCATCCTGCTCGAGTGGCAGGCCGAGGCGCAGAGCGCGCGCGAGCTGGCGCCGCTCGACGAGCAGGAGATGGCGTGGTCGTCGTCGGCGATGATCCCGCTGCCGGACGGGTCGCGTCTCCAGTTCGAGATGGCGCCCATCGAGATCGCCAACGGCGCCGACCGGCAGCGGCGACTCGTCATCGACACGGCGCGCGCCCAGTTGATCGAGCGGGAGCTGGCGCCGCTGAAGCGCGAGCGCCTCCAGCGCGAGAAGGACATCACGGAGCAGCTCGAAATGGCGCGGGACTACAACGCGGCCTGGGAGTTGCTCAGCGGAATCGACCTCGCCGACCTGCGCACCCAGTGCGAGCAGTTCCTCAGGGCCACGGCGGACATGTGGCGCGAGACGTTCCGCGAGTTCGTCCCGCGCATCCTGGGCATCAAGCCCGAGGAGGCCACGCGCGCGGACGCGCTCGCGTTGATGCGGGCGCGCGAGTTCGACCCGTCGTTTCCGGCGCGGGAGATGGAGTCGCGGGTGCAGGCGCAGGTGCGCGACATGGGCATCGATCCGTCCTCCAGCGGACGCATCCGCCTCGACACCGGCGAGCGCGACGGCAAGCGCTCGCGCGCATTCTGCGCACCGGTGCGCATTCCCGCCGAGGTGTACCTCGTCATGCGACCGCACGGCGGCCAGACCGACTGGAGCACGTTCCTGCACGAGCTGGGTCACGCGCTGCATTTCGCGTACATGCGCGACGACTATCCGTTCGAGTACCTCTGGCTGGGCGACAACTCGGTCACGGAAGCGTACGCGATGCTGTTCGACCACCTCATGCAGGACGAGGGTTGGCTGAAGCGCTACACGGACCTCGGCGCCAACGACACACGCAACTTCCTGCGGTCCGCGGGATTCGAGGAAATGCAGTTCCTGCGACGGTATTGCGGCAAGATCATCTACGAGACGCAGCTGTACGGCGGGCAGGTGCGCTGGGAGTCGCTGCAGGATCTCTATGTGGACGTGCTCACGTCCGCGACGTCGTTCAAATACTCCCGGGCCGACGCATTCGTCGACGTCGACCCGCGGTATTACTCGGCGCGCTACCTGCGCGCCTGGCAGCACCAGTCGCTGATCAACGAGACGCTGACCGGGAAGTTCGATTCCGACTGGTGGCGCAATCCACGGGCCGGCCCGTGGGTCGTGCAGAACCTGTTCTCCGAAGGACAGCGGGAACTGGCGGACGAGCAGGCCAGGCGCGTGTCGGGCAAGCCGCTGTCCTTCGCTCCGCTGGTGAGGAAGATCGAAACCCTGCTCGGTTAGGGCTGCGGACCCGCCGGCCGGACGCGAAGCCGCTTTCAAACCGCCGCGACCGCACTTAGGTTCCGGCTTCGTGAGCTCCGCTCCGCTCGCCCCGGAGGACAAAGGTCCGGATCGCCCCAAGCGACCCCGGGCGAAGCGAGCCGCCGCAAACGCCAGGACCACCGAGGTCACGGTCGAGTCCGGCGAGGCGAGTCTCCGCGAGTTGATGGCCGTGCGCGAGATCACGCGAGCGTTCCTGATGGCCGAGCGGCCGGGCGACGTCTACCAGATGGCGCTCGAGCGTGTCAGCCCGATCGTCGGGTCGTCGCTGTCGTGCGTGTACGTGCTGGACGCCAACGGCGGCGACCTCATGCGGCTGAGCGCGGCGTACAACTGGCCGGATCGATACGCCAGGTTCCTCGGCGACATGCGTGTTCGCGTCGGCACGGGCCCGAGCGGCGCGGCTGCCGGCAAGCGCGAGATCGTTGAGGTGCCGGACGTGTTCGCGGACGCGGCGCTGAGCGACTGGCGCGAGGTGGCCAAGGAGCTGGGTTTCCGCTCGCTGGTCTCGCTGCCGCTCCAGACGCACGGCGGCGTGCATGGCGCCGTCACGTTCTACTACACGGCGCCCGGTGGCGCGCCGGCTGAGGCGAAGGGGCTGCTGCGGGTGGTCGCCGACCAGATGGCCGCGGCCGCCGAGAAGGCGCGGCTCATCGAGGAGCTCACGTCGACAAACGCGGCGCTGCGCGAGAGCAGCGCGGAACTGGAGCGGCAGTACGCGGCGGTGCTCGAGGCGCGGCGGCTGCAGGATGAGTTCCTCTCGAACGTGTCGCACGAGCTGCGCACGCCGCTCACCGCCGTCCTCGGTTACGTCGCGCTCATGGAGGACGGCATGCTCGGTGAAGTCACCGAGACGCAGCGCGACACGCTCGGCCAGGTGAAGACGTCGAGCGAGAAGCTGCTGGCGCTCATCAGCGACCTGCTGGACCTGTCGTCGCTCAAGCGCAGCGGGTTGACGGTGGAACCCGTGAGCTTCGACCCGCGCCAGGCCCTGACGGACGCCCTGGCCCTCGCCGGCGGGCGCAAGGACGGCGTTGCGCTGGTGGTGGAACCGATGGCGATGCCGGTCGTGATGGTGAGCGACCGGCCGAAGGTGACGCGCCTGTTGACCGCGGTCCTGTCGAACGCGTTCAAGTTCACCGAGTCCGGCGAAGTGCGCGCGTCGATCGTCGTGACCGGCGAGCGGCTCGCGATTCGCGTGGCGGACACCGGCGTCGGGATTTCGGACGAGGCGCAGCAGTTCGTGTTCGATGAGTTCCGGCAGGAGGACGGATCGGCGACCCGCCGCTATGGAGGCTCGGGCCTCGGGCTGGCGCTGGCGCGGCACCTGGCGCGCCTGCTGGGGGGCGACGTCACGCTGTCGTCAGCCCGCGGAAAAGGCTCTACCTTTATGGTCGATCTTCCCCTGATTCATCGACCGTAGGTCCCACCGCCCGGGCACATGGCAGCAAGCACACGCACCCTCCAGGAACAGCAGACATCGCTGTCGCCGCAGGACGTTATCGCGCGCGCCAAGGCGTTCTTCGCGCAGCGCAACCCGCTGTACGCAGCATTCCTCGACATGGAGGGGCCGGGCTGGGTGACGTTTCGCGGCCAGGGCGGTGAGGAGATCGTCATCGCAGCGGCGCCCAGGGGTGGCGCGACCCTGGTGACGGGCTCGACCTACCTGTTCGACATGCAGGTGGCCCGGTTCCTGGCGGCCTTGCCGCCGGTGGCCGCGTGAGCGCGACGTTCGTCACGCAGCTGCGGGCCGGCCGAGCGCCGATCATGGTCGCCAGCGGGCCGACCGCGTTCACGATGCGCGTCGAGGCAGCCGACCTCTGGGAGACGGTGCGGGTGACGGCCAAGCCGGACACGACCGTCGACGAACTCGGCACACGGGTGGTGGCAGCGCTGTTTCCGGAGGGCACCCCGGCGTCGGATTTCGTGCTCAAGTTCCGTGGCTGGGAGCTGCTGGATCTGCGCGCGACGCTCGCGGCGGCCGGCATCGGGGAAGGGGCGATCGTGCTGCTGGCCATTCGGCGCCGGCGCCCCGTCCGCTGAGCGCGGCGACAGCGTACCTCTCCCACTCCGACTGCGGCCGGCACGATACCGGCTGGGGCCATCCAGAGCACGTTGGGCGGCTGCGCGCCGTGCCGCGGGCGCTGCGGAACGATTTCGAGCTGTTCGGCGCGCTGCAGCACCTCGAGGGCCGTCACGCGACCGAGGACGAGCTGGTGGGCGTTCACGACGCGGCCTACGTACGCGGCATTCGTGAGACGGCGCGGGCGGGCGGGGGACAGCTGGACGCCGACACGGTCGCCAGCGAGGGCTCGTGGGATGCCGCCACCGCGGGCGTCGGCTGCCTTCTCGACGCCGTGGACATGACGATGGACGGCCGTGCGACGCGCGCGTTCTGCGCGGTGCGTCCGCCCGGGCACCACGCGCTCCGTGGCCGGGCGATGGGTTTCTGCCTGTTCGGGAACGTCGCCATCGCGGCGCACTACGCGCGCTCGAGGCACTCGCTCGAGCGCATCCTCATCGTCGACTGGGACGTGCACCACGGCAACGGCACGCAGGCTCTCGTGGAGCACGAGCCCGACATCCGCTTCATCTCGATGCATCAGTGGCCGTGGTACCCGGGCACGGGACCGGCCGACGACCGCGGTCCGCACCGGAGCGTCTGGAACCTCCCGCTGCCGGCAGCGCAGGCGCCGCAGCGCTACGTGGATGCGTTGTTGCGCGCGGTGGATGAGGCCACGGGGGACTTCACGCCTGACTTGCTGCTCATCTCGGCGGGGTTCGACTCGCTGGCGCGCGATCCCCTCGGCGGTTTCACGCTCGAGCCCGCGCACATCACGGCGCTTACCGCCGAGCTGGTGGCGCGGGCCAGGGCCTGGTGCGGCGGGCGCGTGGTCAGCGCACTCGAGGGCGGATATGCGCCGGACCGCGTGGGCGAGGCCTGCGTCGCTCATATGCGAGCCCTCGCGGAGTTGGCTACCTTCGGTCCATGACCGCGCCGGCACCGCCTGCCGCAACCGGCATCGCTCCGTCGGGGAATGCGGGACCCGTCATCTATCACTCGGACGCGGGCGGGACGCTGCGCCGCGACCTCAAGCTCGGCGAGCTGACGAGCATCGTCCGCAGCAAGACGGGAACGCTGTGGGTCGACATGCGCGCGACAGACCGGCAGTGCGTGGCGCTGCTCGAGAACGTCTTCGGGTTCCATCCGTTGGCGATCGAGGACGCGCAGAACCCTGCCAGCCGCGTGAAGGTCGACGAGTATCCGGGATTCCTGTTCGCCATCATCCGTGGCGTCCGCTTCGACGAGAACTCGGCCGACCCGTACGACCTCGAGACGTTCAACATCGCGTTCTTTCTCGGCCCGAGCTTCCTGGTGACGGTGCACGGCGGGCAGTCGGACGCGTTCGTGCAGGTCGCCGAGCGCGTGGAGCGGCACCCGGACATCCTGGCGCGCGGCGCGGACCGGGTGATGCATGCCATCATGGATGCCGCGATTGACGCGTACTTCCCGCTGCTCGACCGCATCGACGAGTTCCTCGACCACATCGAGGACCGCGTCTTCCAGCAGTTCGACCGGACGGCGGTGAACGACATCTTCCAGGTCAAGCGGCTGGTGGTGGCCCTGCGGCGTCACCTCGGGCCGCAGCGCGAGGTATTCAGCGTTCTGTCCTTGCGGCCCAGCGCGCTCCTGTCGGCGGACCTGCAGATCTACTTCCGCGACGTGTACGACCACATGCTGCGCATCAACGACTCGCTCGAGGCCTATCGCGAACTCCTGAGCAGCACGCTGGACAGCTACCTCATGCAGGTCTCGAACCGGCTGGGCAAGGTCACCAAGGGGCTGTCGGCGATCGCGACGGTGAGCATTCCGTTCGTGGTCGTGAGCGGCATGTGGGGCATGAACTTCGTGAACATTCCGCTGGCGCGGAGCCCCAACGCCTTCTGGTACATGCTGGCGCTGCAGCTGGGACTGTCGGCAGTGCTGCTCATCGCGCTCCGCGTGCGGAGGCTCATTTGAGCAAGTCGCTGCGGCTGTTCGGGGTGCTGTCGAGCAACGGGCGCTCGCCTGTTGCGCCGCCGGGCGTGCAGTTGATCTGGCTGCGCTCGCTCGCAGCCGCCGTCGAGCCGGCGGAACCCGGGCGCGATGAGCGGCCCGATGTCGGCCGGTATCGGGCGGTGGTCGAAGCGCTGTTCGCCAGCGACGCGGTGCTGCCGGCGCCGGTGGGCACGACGTTCCGCTCGGAGCAGGTGTTGCAACGCTGGCTGGACGTGCACTTCGTGGCGCTGTCGGATGCGCTGGCGTGGGTGGAGCATCGGGTGGCGGCGCGCGTCCACCTGCGGGCCAGCGACGCGCCCCAAGAGATCGTCGCCGACGTGGCGCGCCAGCTGAGTGGGAGGGCGGTTGCCACGCTGGCGCTGCCCGGCGCCGTCGACGGCAGGATCAGCACCGCGTATCTCGTCGAACGCGAGGTGTGGCCGGGGTTCGTCGCGGCCGTGTCGCAGGTGAACGAACGTCACGCCGGACTGCGGGCGGAGGCCACGGGGCCGTGGCCGCCGTACGACTTCGTGCGACTCCAGCTCTCGCCCTAGCGAATGTTCTGTCCTGATTGCGGGACGTGGAATCGCAGCCACGCGGCCAGCTGCGCGCGATGCCACGCGGGACTGCCCGACGTGTCGGGAGGCCAGGTCGAGAAGCCCGACGAAGAGGTGTCGATGCTGCGTCGCGCCACGGGCGCGCGCTACAAGGTGCGCAGCCGGCTGGGTGGCGGCGGGATGGCGAGCGTGTATCTCGCTGAACACGCATTGTTGCGGCGCCCGGTGGTGCTCAAGGTGTTGCACGGGCACCTGGCCAAGGATGCCGAGATGATGGAACGCTTCCGTCGCGAGGCGCGGGCCGCGAGCGAGCTGGTGCATCCCAACATCGTGCCGATCATCGACGCCGGGGACGCCGAGGGCGTGTCGTGGACCGTGATGCCTTACCTTGCCGGCGGGTCGATGGCGGACCGGATCGCGCAGGGCGCCATGCCCCCGACGGACGTGGCGGCCGCCGTCGCACAGGCGGCGAGCGCCCTGGACTACGCGCATCGCCGCGGCGTGGTGCACCGGGACATGAAGCCGGACAACATCATGTTCGACGAGGACGGTCACGCCCTCGTGACCGACTTCGGCATCGCCGAAGCACGCAGCCAGGGCCGGCTGACGGCGAGCGGCCGCGCCATGGGCACGCCGCACTACATGTCGCCCGAGCAGGCGATGGGGAAGCTGGTCGACGGCCGCAGCGACGTGTACGCGCTCGGCATCGTGATGTACGAGGGGCTCGTGGCGGCCCCGCCGTTCGACGGGCCGGATGCGTTCGCCGTCGGCTACAAGCAGGTGCACGAGGCGCCCGTGCCGGTGACGCAGGTGAACTCGCAGGTGCCGGCGGCTCTGGCCGAGATCGTGATGAAGTGCCTGCTCAAGTCGCCGGCGGAGCGCTACGCGCGCGCCAACGACCTGGCCGACGCGCTCATCGCCTTCCTGACGACGCAGGACGGCGCGACGCGGCCGCTGCGCGATGCCGTCGCGGCACGGGCGGGAGCGGCGTGATCGACGTCTGGCTCGGGGACAACCTCGAGGTGCTGGCGCGCCTGGCGCCGGGATCGTTCGACCTCATCTACATCGACCCGCCATTCAACACGGGCAAGACGCAGTCCCGCGTCGGGCTGACAACCGAGCGCGATGACGGCGGGGACCGGGTCGGATTCAAGGGAAGACGATACAAGTCCCTGAAGGTCGGCTCGCACGCGTACGCCGACACGTTCGATGACTACCTCGCGTTTCTCGAGCCGCGACTCGTGCGGGCGCGCGAACTGCTGTCCCCGACGGGAAGCTTCTTCGTGCACCTCGACTATCGTGAAGTGCACTACGCCAAGGTCCTGCTCGACCGGATCTTCGGGCGTGACTGCTTCCAGAACGAGATCATCTGGGCGTACGACTATGGCGCGCGCGCCACCAGGAGGTGGTCCGCCAAACACGACAACATTCTCTGGTACACGCGACATCCCACGGACTACGTGTTCCGGCTGGCGGAGGCGGACCGGATTCCGTACATGGCGCCGGGACTGGTGACGCCTGAGAAGGCGGCCCGCGGCAAGACGCCCACGGACACGTGGTGGCACACGATCGTGAGCCCGACCGGGAAGGAGAAGACGGGGTACCCGACCCAGAAGCCGCTCGGCATCCTCGAGCGGATCGTCAAGGTGCACTCCGAGCCGGGCCACAAGCTGCTCGACTTCTTTGCCGGCTCGGGTTCGTTCGGCGAGGCGGCGCGCATGCACGGGCGCGACGTCGTGCTCGTCGACCAGAATCCGGACGCGGTCGCCGTGATGCGCCGCAGGTTCGCCGGCCACGCCGCCCGCTTCCACGGGCCGCGCGACGTGGCGGAGGCCGGCTAGAACGCCAGTTGCAGGTTGACCAGCAACTGATGGCGCTTGGGCGCCGCGTCGTTGAGGTCCACCACCCAGTTCACCTGCACTTCGCTGGCCTGTGTCGGCCACCGGTTCCAGCCCAGTACCAGCAGGTCGGCGTCGGGGCCCAGCCCGTCGGGGCGAAACGCGTCCCAACGCACGAGGACTTGCGTTGCCGGTCGCAGGTGCCAACCCGCGGTGGCGTGCCAGCCGGTCGGCTGCGCGGCGCTGCCCGCGGCCGGGTCGAGCAATGCCGTGATGGCCTCGCCCGCGAGCAGGAGGCGGCCCGCACGCCGCCGGAAATCCACGCCCACGAGTCGGCGATCGCCCTCGAAGGACGGAATCAGGGCTCCGATCGGCGCGGCCGCATCGCGACTGACGCCGGCATTGACGGCGATCTCGAAGCGGTGGTCGCCGGGTGCAGTGGAGGGGTCCCCCGTTGGCCAGAACGCGACCCGGCCAACCGCCATCACTTCGTTGTCATCATTGCCCGAGGCCAGGCTGTTGCCGTTGAACACGCCGAGCGCGTACTCCACATGGCCGTTCCAGCCGAGGCCGCGCGCTTGGGCGCCCACCTGCCGTCCGGGAGAGAGCGTCGCCGTCACCTGCGCGCGATTCACGAAGTCGATGGCGCCGGCGTTGGTGAGGCGTTCGCGGCTGAAGGGCACCTTGAATCGGCCGGCGTCGATCGTGAGCGACGGTGCAGCGGTGTGGCTGATGCGGCTGTCGAGGACGGCCGGCGTCGCGGTGAGCGCGGAGATCAGTTCGTATGACCACCCGCCGTCCAGCCGGCCGTTGATGCCAAGCCGGGCGTTGGCAACCTGGAACCCGTTGGCGCCGGCGACCGTGCGCTCGGCCTGCACGTCCGCCACCACCTGCAGCAGCATCACGACGCGCAGCGCGTCGGTCTGGAACGCGCGGACGAGCGCGTCGTAGCGCGGTTCGGGTTGCTGCGCCGCGGCGCCGGTTGCGGCGGCGAGAGCGATCGCTGAGACTGCGCGACCTGCAAGGCGCATCAGGCGTCGCTCCCGCCGCCCACGCGCTGGACGCGGAACGGCGGCTGCACGTAGTCCTTGGGCAGGTTCGCTGCGAGTATGGTGCTCATGTTGCCATCGCGCAACGAGGCGTAATGCGGCGACATGATCTCGACGCCTGCCTCGTTGAACTTGTCCTGAATGTTGGCGTGCAGCGCCGAGTAGGTGCTTGCCATCTCGGCCGGCTTGTCGGTGTAGGCGTTGAGCTGGTAGCTCACGTAGAAGTCGTCGAGGCTGGTCTGGAGGACGAACGGCTCCGGCTTCTTGAGGATCCCCGGCGTGGCGCTCGCCGCGGCGACGAGCAGTTCATGCACCTGCTTCCACGGCGCGTCGTAGCCGATCGTGACGCCGGTGTGCAGGATGAGGCCGTCCGCCCTGGCCATCGCCGTGTAGTTGAGGATATGGGTGCTCAGCACCATGGCGTTCGGGATGGTGACGTCGACGTTCTTGATCGTGCGGACGCGAGTCACCAGCAGCGACTTGGCCACGACGTCGCCCGTTGTCTCGCCGATCTTCACGCGGTCGCCGATGCTGAACGCCCTCGTGTACGTCAACACGACGCCCGCGACGATGTTGGCGATGGCCGAAGACGAGCCGAGCGAGAACAGCACGCCGAGGAACAGCGACACGCCCTTGAATGCGTCGGACTTGGAGCCCGGCAGGTACGGGAACGACACCACCAGCGCAAACGCGATGACGAGGAAGCGGACGATCTTGTACGTCGGCTCCGCCCACTCGCGCTCGAAGTTGGCCAGCTTCACCTTGCCGCGGCCCAGCGCGTTGAAGACGAGGTGAATGAGCTGGAGGGAATAGTTCGTCACCACGACGATGACCGCGATGAAGAACACGTTGGGCAGGTAGTCGGCAAACGCGCGGCCCATGCGCGCCAGCGGCGTGGTCACGTACCCGACGAGACTCTCGGACAGTGGTCGCGTCCACGGGAAGAAGCCGAGGACGGCCGGCAGGTAGAAGTAGAGCAGCACGACCACGAGGACGAGCCGCAGGAGCCGCACGGCGCCAAGCGCGGCATCCGTGAGCGCGTCAGCCGACAGCAGCTCGAGGCGCTGGATCTTGAGCGCCGGCATGCGAGTCCGCCGAGTCTGGATGGCGGTTTCGATGCGGGGGACCGCGCGCGACAACCCGACGAGGAGGACGGCGAGCAGCGCGGTGGCGAGCACGGTCCAGAGCGCTCCCAACGCAATCGCGCGCAGGCCGGTCTGCCGCGTTTCCTGGGTGATCTCGGCGAGGAGCAGCGTCGAAAACTCGGCAGCAACGGCCGCGCGTGTTCGGCGGAGGGCGGCGGCGTCTGCGTCGCTCACCGTCATCACCACCGTCTCGCCGGCGACGATATCGGTCGAGGTCTCGCGCGGCACGAGCACCAGCGAGTCGACGCGCGTGCGCGCCAGGCGGCCGATGCGCGCCGCGATCGCCGTCGCACGGTCTTCCGCAGAGAACGAGCCAAACCGCGCCGGCACGAACAGCACGGTGTCACCTCGGATGACGACCGGGGCGCCAACGGGCTGTTGCGCCGCCGTGACGGCGGAGGCCGAGTCGGCCG
>Ga0187893_10014503_pt1 | contig 10731 bp, 12 predicted proteins | sample MA1701074metaG_FD_139574 | JGI IMG/M metagenome (GOLD analysis project Ga0187893, IMG submission 139574) | White microbial mat communities from a basaltic lava cave in the Kipuka Kanohina Cave System on the Island of Hawaii, USA - MA170107-4 metaG ...
AGCGCAATACTACGAGCAACGCTATCGAGACAATGTCGTCAAGAGCCTCAAAAAACGGGCCGCTTCTCTCGGATACACCCTGATTGAAAATGCAGCACTTAACCTACAAGTTTCTTAGGAGTACCCAACACCGCTGGGATGCGCGGTGTGAGGTGAGAAAGAAACTGTGGCTTTGGATTTGCGAGAGCATGAGGTAAAGAGGAGGGGACCAGTTCTGGTTTCAAACCGTGAATCGCTTGGTGCTAGCAAGCCCGTAGAGGAGTTTGGTACCGGGTCATTCGGTGACGTGATTGGTGAAAGCGCCGGTCGGCCAAAACCGGCCGCTTATCCCGTTTAGGAGAATGTGCAGCAGACCGACCCGAACCAGAACTGGATCACCACTCGACTCGAAGGGAGCCATCATGCGCAAAGGCAGGAAGAAAGTAAAGTCCCCCACGGCGGTAGGAAAGAAGCAGTTGACGTTGTTAGAACAGATCAATTTCAACGCAGCAGGCCTGGACGTGGGCAGCCGGGAACATTGGGTGGCGGTGCCAGCCGACCGCGACCCGCAGCCGGTGCGATGCTTTGGGACGTTCACCTCGGATTTGCATGCGTTGGCCGACTGGTTCCTGCAGTGTGGGGTCCAGAGTGTGGCGATGGAATCGACCGGGGTGTATTGGATTCCGGTGTTTCAGATACTCGAGGGCCGGGGTTTGGAGGTGTTGTTGGTCAATGCGCGGCACGTCAAGAACGTCAGTGGACGCAAGTCCGATGTCAGCGACTGCCAGTGGCTGCAGCAGCTGCATAGTTACGGATTGCTGGCGGGTTCATTCCGGCCTGCGGCGCAGGTGTGCGTGTTGCGGAGTTATCTGCGGCATCGGGAGCACTTGGTGCAGCAAGCCAGCACTCAGATCCAGCTGATGCAGAAGGCGCTGACCCAGATGAACGTTCAACTGCATCACGTGCTGAGTGATGTGACCGGAGTGACCGGGATGGCGATCTTGGATGCCATTGTGGATGGGGAACGCGATCCCTTGAAGCTGGCGCAATTGAAGGACCCCCGAGTGCGCAGCGATCGCCAAAGCGCTGACGGCAGACTACCGGCCCGAACATTTGTTTGTTCTCAAGCAGGCGCGCGAGTCCTACCGGTTTCTGCAGGCCCAGATTGGGGCCTGTGATGTTGAAGTAGACACAGTGCTGTCAGGCTGGGAAGCGAAGGTGGACCTCGGGCAACAGCCCTTGCCGCCGACTGGCAAGAAGAACCGCAGCAAGTCCAAACACAAACCGCTGCCTTTCAACCTGCGCCAGCAACTGTATCGGGTCACCGGAGTAGATCTCACCGAGGTCGATGGCCTCGACGTGCTCAGTGTGCAAGCGCTGATTTCCGAAATTGGACTCAACATGCACCGGTGGCCGAGCCAGAAGCATTTCGCCTCCTGGCTGGGTCTGTGCCCGGACCACCGCATCAGTGGGGGACAGATCCTCAGGCACAAGACCCGCGCGGTGACCAATCGGGCGGCGGATGTCTTGCGGATGGCTGCCCAAAGCTTGAAAGACAGTCAGAGTGCCTTGGGAGCCTTCTTCCGACGCTTGAAAGCTCGCTTGGGCCCAGCCAAAGCCATTACGGCCACGGCCCACAAGCTAGCGCGGATCGTTTACCTGTTACTCAAATATGGACACCACTACACCGATCCCGGAGCCTAATACTACGAACAACGATATCGAGACAACGTTGTCAAAAGTCTCAGAAAACGGGCCGCGTCTCTCGGATTCACCCTCGTTGAGAACTCGGCACTTAACCTACAAGTTTCTTAGGAGGGTTGTTGCAGGATTGACGGCAGGCGGTGGCAAGTGAAGTTGCTGAGAAGTGCACGTCGGCTAAGTTTCTCGCACAGCACCGCAAGCAGTGGTCGAGCTGTTATCTGGAGGTTGTAGGTTCGAATCCTGCCTGAGCAGCCAACTACTTACATCTCTTTCCAGTTCACTAAAATTGAACATTGTGCGTATATTTGTACAAACATTCGGTACACTTCCACAGCTGTCCTCAGCACTTCGCACCCATAGTCTTTTCGCCCGCCACGGCTCGAAGCACCGAGCGAACGATCTCTGTTCGAGGAACTTCACGTTGTGGCCCGATTGGCCGAAAGAGTTCCCCCATTTCGTGAAGGATGGCAAACGGGATTCAATCCGTACACACAACGACACCGATAAAGTCACCACAATCAGGATAAGCCTACGCACGATTGACCTCTCTGTTTTGGGGTCTAACGTTCCAAGCTAACCGGCGCGCCGCTTTTTGGCGCGTCCGGTTGAGCGCTGGGTTAGGCCTGCTGAGCGCCGAGCCACCTCAATCAGGGATCGCAGAGCTTCGTTCACTGCCTTGTCGGTCGGGAATGCTGCTGCTACGTCCGGACTCAGCAGAACTAAATTAGTGCTCTTCTGGTACGCCTCAAAGTACTTGCCACGAACACCAGGACCAAGATCCTCCCGTTTGTACTCAGGACACAGTTCGTCACGCTTAGCCATTTTCATAAATCCTTCGTTCGCGACGTGTCGCCTTTCGGGCGCTTATGATTCGTACTCGACCCTCGCGTTCGGTGTGCGAGACTATAAGCAACTCGTTGAAGCGAGACACGCCGTATGTCAGAAAACGATACTCACCTTCGGAATGATCGGGATCGGAGAAGGTAATTGCCAACGGATCACCGAACACGGTTGAAGCTTCGTGGAAAGAAACTTGGTGTTTGCGCTTGTTCTCGGCTGCCTTCTTCGAATCCCACTCAAGTTTCATCAAGAATTATACTCTCTGTAAGCAGAAGGGCCTAACCATTGATTAACAGGAAATCTTGCCCTGATAACCTGATGTGCGCTTTCGGGCATGCCCAGACCGGGTTATCAATTTGAACCTGCCGCTTAATGGGGCAAAAGGCTATGCCCGCCACTGCCAGAAGTCAACCGCCGTTCCCGAAGGCTTCCGGCTCCGGTGAAACGAGAGTCTGCTCGACTGTCCTCAACCAGCTCAAAAGAACTCTCTCTGTCCTTTTCCCGTTCTTCGCCAAGAGCATCATCAGGTGCGTTGGTCCTAGTGGCGTACAAGCAAGTCAATCTCTAGCCGCTTGATCGGTTGACTTCGTATGACAAAACCTGCCTCTTCCCTTTGCGGGCTATCGCCTCGGGCTTGCCACTGGCTATCGATCGCCCAGAATGATCGGCAGACCATCTTTGCCGCTGCCAATGACGACGACCTTTGAGTTGCTGGATTCAGCGATCTTAAGGGTGGCTTCTATCCCTTTCCATCGCAAGAGCTGCTCGCTGATTCCGGCGGCCACAATTCTCTGGTCGGCAATCCCCTGGGCTTCGATCCGTTTGCGTTCCGCCTCCTGCTTCTCCTTCGTCAAGATGAACTCCATGCGCTGGCTCTCCTGATCGGCTTTCTGCTTCTGCTCGATTGCATCAGTCAATTGGGGCGGCAAGCCGACACCCCGCAATGGAGTAGACTCAATGATCACACCCCGGGGTGCCACGACTTTTGCCAGTTCCTGTTGGATCTGAATCGCCAACTGCTCGCGTTCTTGAGAATAGAGAGCGCTGGCTTGAAAGCTGGCCGTCGCCGCGCGGCTGATGGATCGGAACTGCGGTACCAGGATCACTTCTTCGAAGTTTCCGCCGGCTATAGTCTTGTACACGTTCGCTGCTGCATCGGCATCCAGTCTGTAAAGCAGGCTGATCTCTAACGCGATCGTCAGCCCTTCTTTCGAGAGAACCTGCATCTGTTCTCTCATTTCCTTAGTCTGCACCGACATTTTGACGACCCGCGCCATCGGATTAACAACGTTGACTCCGGATTTCAAAGTACTTTCAGAAACCCATCCAAAGAAATCGATGACGCCCACATGACCGGCGGGAATCTGCGTTAAGCCTTGAGCGAGCGCGATCAGCAAAGCAGTCCCGGCCAAGCCTCCACTAATGAGCATAGCATTGCGAGCTATCAAGTTTCTTTGCAGCTCATAATCGTCCATTGCCGATGTTGACGGGATGACTTTCTTGCGCAATGACGACCACGCCACAAAGGCAGCGACTGCCACAAGAGAAGACACGATGAAGATCATCGGATTATCCTTTCTCTGATTTGATATGAAGTCTGAACTGAGTTTCGTTCATGGGCCCGCTCACCCTTGGCTTCTCCGGCTCCAGGACCACCGGCCCGCTGATTCGCCTGTTTTCGAGCAAGACGAAGAGCGCTACCAAGGTGCAAAGAGAATAGGGCGCCTGCCGTCGCGACGTTGGAACGCCGGCCGACCCCTGCACACTGAAGTTCCGTTGACCGCTGCGACGCCGTTGCCAACAGAAGCCACAGCACCACGAGAGCTACTCCGAAGTGGACGACTGCGAGAGCCGGGCTTGAGTCAAGAAAGCCACTTATCCGATAGTTCCAGATCATTCATGAAAGCCTGAACGAAAACCCAAGGCACGAACCAGCGAATTCGGTGAGCGTGCGAACTCAACAAACAAAGTTGTGAGGCGTCCGCGCCAGTAAGGCATTAAGCGCTTGGGGAAGCAACGAAGCCACCTCCCCATTCAGCGGAACGCGCATGCCATAACGCTTTTCTTTCGCCCAGAATCGACCCTGCCAAGCTGTGGGCACAGGTTTGCTGTTCACCAAACGATAGCGTGAAGCAGTTCGGACGATCTGAATGAGCGTGTCTGGGCCGAAGACGAAACCCAACGAGACCGTCGCAGGGACATCCACCAGCCAGGCGCGTGCTGCATAGTCTTTGATTGCTTCCCAGTGTTACTTTGGCTGGGAAGCAGCGCGCCTGTCTCACCCAAAAAACATTCTGCATGACCGACTCGGCAGACACTTTAACGAGGAAGAATTTGTATCGGCCAGTGGATTGGGACGAGGCAGTGGCTCGATCTCCGCATGATCCTGATCCCTGAGCGGCTACTCCTATCGCCCTGATCAATAGCGGAAAATCGCCGCGAAGAGAGCTTCACCAGGCACGTCGCCAGGTTCAAGCGCGAAAACCGTTCCGCCGTTCACTAGCGTCTGAAGCGTTGCCAAGTCCAAGAGATCTTCGCTGTCCGGATCCGCTGCCGGGTGAAGCTGCACAACTGAAGTGCTTGGATCAAAACTACCCCACCTTTGAACACCGACGGCCACAAGCAGCACTTCAATTCGCCCCTGATAAGAAGCTGGAAGAATGCTTTTCAAATCATTCGACGCTTGACCACTCGCTGCCAAAGTTTTGTAGCGAGAAGTCGCTTCATTCTGAGCCTTCCGAAAATACGGCTTCACGATTGACCATGCCCGCTCATGGAGGTCTGTAGCGCTCAAAGCTTCGGGATTGCCCGGGATTCCTTCACTTATCAGATGGCGGTATGTGTTTGCTGCCTCATAAATAGGAAAAAGGTAATCCACTCCCGCCAGTACTAACGGTGCCTGGCCATCTTTGAGTAACTCCTGAACACCCTCGTTGATCTGGCGAAAGTAACGAAGGATCCTATCCTTGGTATCATCGACGCCAACGCCATGGCCGTGGAAGATTGCCGCGCGTCTCCCCTTGCCTTCCGACGCGCCCGTATGAAACTGAAGTTGCTTCTCAGGGTCATCATACTTAAGCGCATCGGCAAGACTGTCAGGTACGTTCTCTAACTCCACCTGGTTGACGCTGTATCGCGTGCCCTGAAGCAACCTGACATCATTCTGGCTAAGGGCTAGAACGTAGAAAACCCCGTCACCAGCAAAGAGGCGCAAAAGCGGCTTGATGTGGAAACGGTGTGTAACCACCACCAGATCGTCAAATTCCAACGGTACACGGTAGTATCGGAAAAAACCCGAGGATAGAAATAACGCCAGACCGTCGCTCTGGTAGCGCCAGAAAAGTGCGTCGTTGAGGAGCTCTCGTGCCGGTTCCAATAGAGCCCGCGCCTGCGTCGAGCGAAGGCCACTTTCACCTAGTTTCGTTTCCGCTTCACCGAGCAGATTCTTTAATCGAATGGGATCTTGCCGAACCTCGGCTCCTGCCCGATGCGCAGGCATGTACACTGAGATACACGGGCCCTGGGCTTTTTGCGTAAGCAAGCTGAGCTCGTGTCTGGAAAATTCGACCATACCATCCTCTCCACTCTTCATTATACCCTCCAGGATTTTCTCGACGCCGAACCTTGTTAGGGCGATTGTCGCCCGCATAAGAAATCCTATCACTGGTCCAACTTGCAACCTACCCGGTTAACTCACTCGTCGCGCGACCACGGTGAAGCTGATGGTCCGTCTTGAGAGGCGAACGAAGATGTCCTAGACTGTCGCTGCCCGAAGTCGTCGGACTCCAGTCTGTCGTAAGTTCAGCAAGACATTTTCAATCGGCAATCCACGGAATGGTTTTGTGACCGAACATCATTTGATCGCCCTAGTAGGCGTCATTGTCTTAGGTGTTGCTGCCCAATGGCTGGCCTGGCGTTTGGGGCTTCCGTCAATCCTGCTTCTGCTCGTTGTTGGAATCCTTGCCGGCCCGGTGACTCAGTTTCTCCGGCCTGACGCACTTCTAGGTGAAGCCTTGGTGCCCATCGTGTCGCTTTCTGTCGCAGTCATTCTCTTCGAGGGGGGACTCAGCCTCAAGGTTCGTGAGCTTCGGGCAGTTGGGAAGGTGGTGCGGAATCTAGTGACTGTCGGCGCAGCCATAACCTGGGGATTAACCACCATTTCGGGTCGGTACATTCTCAACTTGAGCTGGCCAATCGCGCTTCTGTTCGCAGCCATTCTGGTTGTGACAGGACCAACCGTAATCGGACCACTGCTCCGCTCCGTGCGGCCCGTGACTCGAGTGGGGAGCATTCTCCGTTGGGAGGGCATCGTTATCGATCCCATCGGCGCAATGCTCGCGGTGCTGGTTTTTGACGCCATCCTGGCCACCGGTCCACAGGCCGCCGCTGGCTTGGTGATTGGGGGATTGTTGAAGGTGATCTTGGTTGGCGGCCTGGTCGGTTTGCTTGGAGCCGGGGCCCTCATAGTAATCCTTTACTACCACTGGGCCCCCGAGTTTCTCCACAACCCGGTCGCTCTGATGACCGTCGTGTGCGCCTTTGCCGTCTCGAACTCACTCCAGTCGGAATCCGGACTTCTTTCGGTGACACTGATGGGCGTTGTTTTGGCCAATCAGAAGTTTGTCTCAACCATACACATCCTGGAGTTCAAGGAAAACCTGCGAGTTCTTCTGATCGCGAGTTTGTTCATTCTGCTTTCCGCCCGTCTCGATCGAGCGGGATTGAGCCAGATTGGATGGGATACCGTCCCGTTTCTTTTGGTCCTGATGTTGGTTATTCGGCCGGCATCTGTGTTTGCCTCGACCATCGGGTCTGGACTGGGGTGGCGAGAACGAGTCTTTCTGTCCTGGGTCGCTCCCAGAGGCATCGTCGCGGCTGCAGTTTCTTCCGTATTCTCGCTGCGGCTTGCCGAGGCTGGCGGCCAGTTGGAATCGGGTCGCTTAATCCCGTTGACCTTCCTGGTGATCATCGTCACGGTGATAGTTTGCGGACTGACAGCCGCACCAGTGGCACGATCGCTTCGAGTCGCCCAACCCCACGCGCAAGGTGTTCTCATCGTGGGTGCGCATGATTGGGCGAGAGACCTTGCCACCCTGCTCAGAGAGGAGCGTTTTCACGTTTTGCTGATCGACACCAACGCTCAGAACATCGCTGCAGCTGATCTTGCGGGTTTGCCGGCTCACGAAGGCAACATCTTGTCTGAGGAGTTGCTCGATGAAATCGAACTTGCCGGCATCGGGAAGCTCTTGGCTCTGACTCCGAATGACGAGGTGAATTCGCTGGCTTGCCTGCATTTGGCCGGCCTTTTCGGCCGCAGTGACGTATACCAGTTGTCGACTGAGGCACCCATCGCGCAGGAGGGGGCGATGCCCAGGCACTTGCGCGGCCGCATTCTTTTCGATCTGAACGTCAACTATGAATTCCTTACCAAGCGGTTTGCTGACGGAGCGCTGCTCAAATCGACGGTTTTGACGCACGAGTTCGGGTACGAAGCGTTCAAGTCGCTGTATGGAAGCTCCGCCGTGCCTATGTTTCTGGTCAGTGAGACAGGTCAACTGCGAGCGTTTACGTTCAATAATCCGCCGTTCCCGCGGCCCGGGCAGAAATTAATCAGTCTCGTCGATCCGATTGGTTCCGATTCAGTTCGGCCTCTGGCTCCAGTCGCAAGAACTTGACCCACGGGGCAAGGCCGCCTCCGGCTGCAAAGGACGCCTAACTGTTTCGAAACGGAGTTGAGTTTATGGAGATAGCATTCGTATTGCTGCTGGTCGTCGGAGCCATTGTTGTAATGGCTATGGAGGTCTGGCCGGCAGACGTTGTCGCGATACTGCTTTTGCTGATCCTGATCGTGAGCCGCATTTTGACGTTTCAGCAGGCATTCAGTGGCTTCGGCGATTCGTCGCTTATCATGATCGGCTCGATCCTGGTAATGACCGGGGGTGTGATTCACACAGGGATTGCCCATCAAGTTGGACTATGGATTGGGCGGCTCGCCGGCCACAGCCGAGCGCGGTTCTTTCTCTTGACCCTAGCAGGTGTGGCGATCCTCTCCGCCTTCATTAATAACGTCGCGGCAACTGCCATGTTTGTCCCCATCGTGTTGGCCGTAAGCCGTCGCAAGCAATGGAGCCCGTCACGCTTTCTGATGCCAATCGCCTTTGGCTCCATTCTGGGAGGGACATGCACGCTCATCGGCACCTCCACAAACGTGGCGGTCAGTTCCGCTTTGGCTAAATATCAGCTCGCCCCTTTCGGCTTGTTCGAGTTCACTCCCGTCGGTCTTCCAATCGCACTGATTGGCATCACCTATCTGGCCGTGGTGGGCAAATGGCTCATTCCCGATCGAGCCCTCGGCAGCCTGACCGAGGACTACCACTTGCGGGAATACCTGACCGAGATCCTCGTTACCTCCAACTCCTCTCTAGTGGGGAAGCTCATTTCGGAAACACGCTTGCGCGAGCAGTATGACATCAACGTCTTAGGACTAATCCGGGAGGGCCAGAAGTTGCTCCTTCCCACGGATGCTCCGAGCTCGCCAGGTGCTCTGCGGAGCAACGATGTGTTACTGGTGGAAGGCCGCTTCGAAAAGTTAATGCACCTAAAGGAAGTGACCGGCGTCGAGATCACAGCAGAAGCGGGCACGAAGGACCTCGACCCAGAGAAAGTGAAAATGATGGAAGTCATCGTCTTGCCGGGTTCCGACTTGATCGGGCAGACGCTCAAGACGATGGACTTTCGCAGCCGCTTTGGACTAAATGTGCTGGCGCTCTATCGTCGGGGCCGCACGCTGGTGGAGAAACTCAGCCGGTTTCCTTTGCGCATCGGTGATACCTTGCTGGTGTTAGGCCGAGACGAAACTGTGGCGGCGCTGCGAGCCCGGGAAGATCTGATGGTTCTGGGTGAAGTGCCCGTTAGTAACTTCCGACGCAACAAGGCCGGTTGGGCCTTGGTTATCTTCCTCGGGGCGGTTGGGTTGAGCGCGTCCGGCTGGCTGCCTGTTGCGGTCTGCTTTTTGCTGGGAGCCACTTTGATGGTGATGAGTGGATGCCTGACGGTTCAGGAGGCGTACGAAAGCATTCACTGGCAGGTTCTGATGCTCATCGCCGGTATGCTTTCACTGGGAACAGCCATGGAGACTACGGGGGCTGCAAGATTCTTGGCTGAGCTTCTGGTAGGCCTGTTGGGGGGGCTTGGAGCACTGTCGATGTTGGCAGCATTCTTCTGGATTACCGTGCTGCTCACCCAACCGTTGTCAAACGCGGCTGCCGCTCTGCTGGTTCTGCCCACCGCCATCAACACTGCGGGGCTTCTCCAAGCGAATCCCAGGACCTTTGCGATGATGGTGAGCGTGGCGGCTTCGATCTCGTTGATCACTCCTTTCGAACCAGCCTGTTTGCTCGTTTACGGTCCGGGTAAGTACCAGTTCCTGGACTTCGTCAAAAACGGCGCCCTGATCACGTTCCTGGCGTTCGGCGTCTGCCTCGCGTTGATTCCTTTCTATTGGCCCCTCTAATGGCGGGTTCGGAGACCCGACGAGACAACCTGAGGTTGTCCTGCAGGACGACGGCCCGTGCCGAAACGTCTTGGTTTGTTGATTCACGGGATTTAAGTGATGAAGAGAGATGAGAATGGTCAAGGAAAATCTGAATCTGAACGACATTGTCTCTAAGCGGTTCGACGATGCGGCGCGACACCTGGGAATTCATCAGGGCCTGCTTCATCAGATCAAGTCGTGCAACGCGGTTTACTACCGCTTCAATGAGGCCTGCGGTGTCTCCCGCTCGTACGGCAACGTTCTGGATACCCAACGGCGCGAGCATTTGATGAAGCAGATGATGCGTGCCGCCATAAAGAGGATTCGTGTAAATAATTGCGTCACCTGGCTTACAGAATGCGAAACACAACGTTGAGACTGCAGCCATGCCCGAGTTGAAGACGGCCGCAGACCGAGCCCCAGGCTCGAGAGGAACAATCTGATCCTCCGCGATTTCCGCGTTAGGGTGCGACAAGCGCGAATAGATTAGTTCATATAGGAAACCCCCCAGCTAGGCTGGGGGACTCCAGAAGTTTGACATTTGCGGGGTGGAAAAAAAGAAAGTCTCCGATCCGTGAACCGCTCAAAGTCACACGGAAAGGAGACTTTATTGAACGACTTGGAAAGCCTAAAGCATACTCGGTGGGAATGCAAATACCACATCGTGTTTATCC
>Ga0187893_10014504_pt1 | contig 10731 bp, 7 predicted proteins | sample MA1701074metaG_FD_139574 | JGI IMG/M metagenome (GOLD analysis project Ga0187893, IMG submission 139574) | White microbial mat communities from a basaltic lava cave in the Kipuka Kanohina Cave System on the Island of Hawaii, USA - MA170107-4 metaG ...
AGGCCTGGTCGGTCAAAAACGGCGATCCCAAGAAAGGCGAGACCAACACCAACGCGCCGCACGTGATCAAGGACAAGGTATTCACCGGGATCAGCGGTGGGGAGTTTGGTGTGCGCGGCTTTCTTGTGGCTTATAACCTAAGCGACGGCAAGCTCGCTTGGAAAGCCTACAGCACGGGGCCGGACGAGGAAATGCTGCTCGATCCCGAAAAAACCACCTCGTTGTTGCAACCGGTGGGGAAAGACTCCAGTCTTAAGACCTGGGAAGGCGATCAATGGAAGATCGGCGGCGGTACTACCTGGGGCTGGTTTGCGTACGACAAGGAGCTCAATCTCGTCTATTACGGCTCCGGCAATCCGAGTACCTGGAACCCCGTGGTGCGCCCTGGTGACAACAAATGGTCCATGACCATCTTCGCCCGTGATGTGGACACCGGCATGGCCAAGTGGGTCTACCAGATGACCCCGCATGACGAGTGGGACTTTGACGGCGTCAACGAGATGATCCTAGTGGACACGAAGGTCAAGGGCCAAGATCGCAAGGCCTTGGTGCACTTCGACCGCAACGGGTTCGGCTACACGCTTGACCGCGTGAATGGCGAGCTTTTGGTTGCCGAAAAATATGATCCTACGGTCAACTGGGCCACGCACGTGGACATGAAGACGGGCCGCCCGCAGGTGGTTGCGAAATACAGCACCCACCAAGGCGGCGAGGACGTCAATACCGAAAACATCTGCCCAGCCGCCCTCGGCACCAAAGACCAGCAGCCAGCGGCCTACTCCCCGCGTACCGGTCTGTTTTACGTGCCGACTAATCATCTGTGCATGAGCTATGAGCCGGTGAGCGGGGGCGAATACACGGCGGGTCAACCGTATGTAAACGCCGTGCTTAACATGTACCCGGCGGGCAAGGTGGTGGGCGATGGAAGCAACCATCTCGGCAACTTCATCGCCTGGGACGCCAGCGAAGGCAAGATCAAATGGTCCATTCCCGAGCGTTTCTCGGTCTGGAGCGGCGCCTTGGTGACCAAAGGCGATGTGGCCTTCTACGGTACTCTGGAGGGTTACATGAAGGCGATCGATGCCAAGACGGGCAAGCTGCTGTGGCAGTTCAAGACCCCATCCGGCATCATCGGCAACGTGAACACCTGGTCCCATAAGGGCAAACAATATGTCGGTGTGCTTTCCGGCGTCGGCGGTTGGGCTGGCATCGGCATGGCGGCCGGTTTGATCAATGACACCGATGGCTTGGGTGCCGTTGGCGCCTATAAAGGGCTGGACACCTATACCCGACTCGGTGGCGTGTTGAGCACTTTCGCGTTGCCCTAACGAACTCAGACCAAGTATAGGCTCAGTCTTATCTCGCCCCGGCAGCTCATCGAATGAGTTGCCGGGGGTTTTTTGCGATCGGCAGCTCTGGGTTGTAGGAAACCGGGCGGCCTAAGGTTCCCCTGTAACTGTACTGAAACGCACAGTTTACCGGGCTCGGTAATGCCTCTGTTACTGACCCGCTGTTGTCTGCCCGGCAGGCTGGGCGCCAGCCAACGCTCTATGCCCCGGTAAAATTTCACAGACGTCGACGGGCGTTTCCCCTATCATGCAAGCTCCGATTGAATCGAAAGGGGGGAGACTATGTTTTTGGGAACGACGGTTAGTGCGACGGTGGTGCGTGTCGTCGACGGTGACACGGTGCGACTCCAGGCCGACGGCGGAGAGAGAAGCGTGCGGCTTCTCGCGCTCGATACCGAGGAGTCCAACCGGGGCAGTTCCAATAAGCCGGTCACCCCCTGGGGCCGCGAGGCCAAGAAGGAGGCTGAGCGTTTGCTTCCCGCCGCCGCCGCGGTAACCCTCGAGTTTCCGGGGAGCGAGCCCCTCGAGGAGTGCTGGTTAAAGCACAGGGACAACTTTGGCCGGGTGCTCGGTTTCCTGCACAAGGACGGCACGGATGTTCAGGAGCACATGGTCCGGCAGGGCTATAGCCCCTACTTCGTCAAGTACGGCTACGCCGATTTCCCTGAGTATCACGAGCGCTACATCGTAGCGGAACGGGACGCTCAGATCGGCAACCGCGGCGTTTGGGACCAGCTCACCGTGAACGGCTCGGAGGCGAGAAACTACGCGCTGCTCGGGGTATGGTGGCATCTGCGCGCGGGTCTCATCGATCAGTATCGCCGGGAGCGTGAGGCCAATCCCACTCTGTTAAACTCTAGACGCGACTACTCACGTTTGGTCGAGCTCGCCAGGGAAGAGGGAGAAGCGACGGTATTTACCGAGTTGCGGGACTACCACCGTGTAGGCGGCCGTCATGTCGTGATCACCATCGGTTCCATCCAACAGCCGTTTCAGATGTTCGTGCCCAACGCGGATATAGAACCTGGGCAGAGCATCCTGCGCTTACTGGATGGCCGGTATCTCGCCGTGGAACCCGACCACCCCAGGCGAAGTTATGCTTATGTGCGCGGACAACTTAAGCTGTTTAATGATAAGCCCGAAACGGTCGTAACGTCGGCGGATCAGATCACTGATTACCCCGTCGATTAGGATCGGTAGATCGCGGTGGGCTCTTACGTGAGTATTTGGGCTAGGCTTGGCTTTTGAAGACCTCGGACCTGTCCTGTTGAGCCTAGACCTGGGCGCTGTAAGGATGGAAATTTTCATCCCGGCCTTATATCATGCGGGATATGGCAATGCGGGCATTGGCCTCGGCAACGGTTTCGTTCGGGCTGGTATCTATACCGGTTAAGCTTTTCTCGTCGGCCGATTCGTCGGTCACCATCCACTTCCACCAGATCCACGCAAAGGACGGTTCCCGCCTCAAGCAACAGATGATCTGCGCCAAAGACGGCGCGCCGGTAGCCAAAGAGGAGATCGTGAAAGGCTACGAGTTCGCCAAAGATCAGTACGTGCTTTTCTCCCTGGAGGAGCTCAAGGCGATAGAAGAGAAAGCCAGCAATATCATTGATATAAAGGAATTCGTCCGAGCGGAACAAGTAGACCGCCTGTTTGTGGAAAAGACCTATTACGTGGGCCCGGACAAAGGCGGAGCGCGCGCTTATCGCCTGCTTGCACAAGCGCTTCGAAAAACGGGTCGGGCGGCGCTCGCAAAGTACGCCGCACGGGGCAAGGAATATTTGGTTTTGGTGCGCGCCGCCGAAGACGGTTTGCTCATGGAACAGCTGCATTACGCCGAGGAGATCAGACCCTTTTCCGAGGTGCCGGTGGGCGAAGTGGAGGTCAAGGAAGAAGAGCTGCGGCTCGCGGTGCAGCTCGTTGAGCAGGCGGCGTCGGATAAGTTCCTTCCCGAGAAATACAAAGACAGCGTGCGCGAGCGGATCTTGGAATTGATCCAGCGCAAGGTGGATGGTGAAGACATCACGGTAACTCCAGCCTACGAGCCCGAGCACAAGATCATCGACCTCATGGAAGCGCTCAAAGCCAGCATCGCCGCCAGCGGTGGCGCGGCGCCGAAGCGCAAACCGACAAAGCGCGCAACGCCGAAGGCCACCCTCGAGGCCAAGCGCACGGCACAAAGCAAATAAGCTCGCCAGCGTTCGCGGCAGCGATGAGCGGCTTCGCGACCAAAGACGTAGCCCACTTGCTAGGGATCTCGCAGGAGAGGGTCCGTTCCTTTGCGCGTCAGGGGTTTCTTACGGCCGCGCGCGGCGCGCGCGGAGAGTATCGCTATTCCTTCCATGACGTGGTCGTTTTACGCGCGGCAAAAGCGCTGTTGGATGCTAGCCTCCCGCCGCGTAAGGTGTTGCGCGCGCTCAGCGCCTTAAAACAGCGGCTGCCCCGCGGCCGAGCCTTATCCGCGGTACGCATCGCGGTCTTGGGCGATGAGGTCGTGGTGCGCGACAGCCGCCGGTCTTGGCATCCGGAATCTGGCCAATTAGCGTTCGATTTTACCACCGAAGAAATGGCCGACCGGGCCGCGACTATCGTTCGCCGTCTTGCCGACAACGCCCATCACAACAGGGAAATCAGCGGCGCAGATTGGTATCGCCTGGGGGTCGATCTCGAATCGGTGTCTGCCGTTACCGAAGCTCAAGCCGCCTACCGGCAGGCCATCGCGCTGCAACCTAGCAAGGCAGACGCGCGTATTAATCTCGGGCGCTTGTTGCATGAGGAGGGGCTGATTCAAGAAGCCGAGTCGCACTACAGGTTGGCAATGCAGGCGCAGCCGGAAGACGCCACGGCGGCTTTTAACCTGGCCATCGCGCTAGAGGATCTGTGCCGCGCGGATGAAGCGGCCCAGGCTTACAGGCGGGCTATCGAAGTGGATCCCGACTTTGCCGACGCCCACTACAACCTCGCCCACCTCTACGAGCGCTCAGGCGAGCGGACAGCCGCCATACGCCACCTGGCGCGTTACAAGGCGCTGACAAAAGACGAAGAGAACGGCGTAAGGAACCTTTGATTAACTAGTAGTGCGTTTCATTTAAACATTTACGAATTGACATCCAAGGACGACCGTCATGCCAGCGGAAGCTGGCATCCAGGAAACCGGCGTAAATCCTGGATACCTGCTTTCGCAGGTATGACAATTGACGACCTATAGCGTTCCGAGACGGAATTCGAGACTGCCAAAACGTAAATGAATTCGAGAAACGATCTACTATAGGTTCCGGCGCATAGGCAGGCGCCGCGCACGTTCAAACGCGCAGGTGTTTGAAAAATGGAGAAAAGCAAAAATCACAGTTTTTGCTTTCGACTCTGAAAAATCCCAAGTATGGGTTTCTCAGAGTTCCTTAACAGTGCTCGGTGAGCTGCAGGAATCGTCCCGCCAATCTTGGGCCGTCGGCTTCGTGTTTGAAAAACACGTATGCCGTCTCCCAGGGTTGATCTCGCACCCTCTTCGCCCAGTTTTTTAAGCCGTCTTCTGCGTAGTGATCCTGGCGCAGGCGCAGATATCCCCAGCTCCCGTGACTAATCTTTGGGATCTCGGTTTGGGACCCCGTATCCGATACACAACAGGCAAAATTTCTCTCCGCGAGGAATTTCAGCACCTCGCTGTCTGACCATGAAGGGTGGCGGAACTCGAACGCGGCAGGTGGCGTTTTCGGCAGAAGCTCGACAAACGCTTGGAGGCGCGATGTGTCTTTGCGCAGAAACGGAGGGAGTTGGTACAGCACGCACCCCAGCCGATGGGTCAAGACATTAGCGACGTTTAAAAAATACCGAGCTTCGTCTTCAGCGTCTTTCAAGCGTTTGATGTGGGTAATTCGGCGGGGAGCTTTTAGCACGAAGCGAAAGTCTTCCGGCACGTGCGCTAACCAGCCTTGCAGAACCTCGCGCTTAGGAAGCCGGTAGAAGGTGTTGTTGATCTCAACCGCCGGGAGTCTTTGCGCGTAGAAACCCAACATCTCGGCGGGGCGGATCTCGGGCGGGTAAAAAGCGCCCTTCCATTTGGGGTAACTAAATCCGCTGGTTCCTGCAAAGATGTGCACGGGAACAGGCTCTCGGTCTGGTGGCGATAGCTGGGATTAAGCAAACTCAAGCGCGGGTATTTTGCCACAGCCGTTAACAGGGGTATGCTATTTTGTTCTAGGGGGGATCCCATGAGAACAGCTAACTCTAACCGGGGCTCCGCTAAGTATAATTTTGGCCACTGCGCCATTCTAACCGCGGTGCTCGGCCTTTCTCCTGTGGGCGAGAATCAAGCCGCAGAGCCCTGCGAGCCATGGGCGGCCAAAATAGTCTCGATTGAAGGGAGGGTGGAAGCGAGTCGCATCGGTGAGTCGCGTTGGGTGCCGGCACGCATCGAGCAGACTTTTTGTCCCGGTGACCGGGTGCGCATCGAGAGCCGAAGCCGCGCGGCGGTGCTGCTGCCCAATCAGACCATTCTGCGCTTAGATGAAGGCACTGCTCTCACCTTCACCCAGGTGAAGCCTGCCGAGCGCTCGTTGCTCGATCTATTGAAAGGAGGCATACACTTTCTCAGCCGCACCCCCGGCCAATTGAGGATCAACACCCCGTTTGTCGCCGCGGGGGTGGAAGGCACGGAGTTTGTGCTGCGGGTCACGGAGAATGCGACCCAGCTTTGGGTGTTCGAGGGACGGGTGCGCTTTGCCAATGCCAAAGGGAGCTTGTGGCTTGCAAGCGGTGAGGCGGCCGCCGCCCAAGCCGGCCGCGCCCCCCAGCGCCGGGTGGTGGTCAGACCCCGAGAGGCGGTGCAGTGGGCCTTGTACTATCCCCCCCTCATCGACTATCGGATCACGAGCTATCCTTCGGGCCCAGGGAGGCGAGATATAACAGAGGCGCTCAGATTTTATCGTCAAGATGACCTGGCGAGCGCGTTTGCAACCCTAGACAAGGCGCCGGATGAGGCGCGCGATGCGAGCTACTACACCTTGAGCGCCGGCCTGCTGCTCAACGTAGGGCAGGTGGATGGGGCCCGTGCTGACATTGACCGGGCGCTGAGGCTCGATCCGAAAAACGCCACCGCCTATGCCCTGCAGTCGGTGATCGCGATGGTGCAAAACGAACAGGAGCAGGCACTGTACCTCGCCCGCAAGGCCGAAGAGCTCGACCCCCAGTCCGCTATCCCCAAGGTCGCCCTGTCCTATGCCTATCAAGCAAAGTTCGATATCGCGAAAGCCTTAGAGAACATCGAACAGGCGATAGCACTCGAGCCGACCGATGCCCTAGCCTACGCGAGACTCGCCGAACTCCAGCTCTCCCGCGGCGAGCTGGAGCGCGCGATTAATGCCGCGACAACGGCGGTCGCACTCGATCCCGATCTGGCGCGGACGCAGGCTGTTCTGGGGTTTGCCTATCTGAGTGAAATCGACATCGACCGGGCTAAGGCGACCTTTCAGAAGGCCATCGAGCTCGACCCCGCGTCTCCCCTGCCGCGCTTGGGACTTGGACTGGCCAGAATTCGAGATGGCGACTTGAGAGCAGGCACCCAAGAGCTCGAGATCGCGGCGAGCCTCGACCCGAACAACTCGCTGGTGCGAAGCTACCTCGGCAAAACCTACTTCGAGGAGAAGCGCGGGGCGCTTGCGAGCTCGGAGTTCGAGATCGCCAAAGCCCTCGATCCCAACGACCCCACGCCTTGGTTCTACGATGCTATCCACAAGCAAACCACCAACCGGCCGGTGGAGGCGCTGCATGATCTGCAGAAGGCCATCGAGCTTAATGACAACCGGGCGGTGTATCGGTCCAAGCTTTTGCTCGATGAAGACCTCGCGGCGCGCAGCGCGGCGCTCGGGCGCATTTACAACGACTTGGGATTTGAAGAGCGCGGCCTGGTCGAGGGCTGGTACTCACTCACCACTGATCCGGCCAACTACTCCGCACACCGTCTTCTGGCTGACACCTATGCCGCACGGCCGCGACATGAGATCGCGCGCGTAAGTGAATTGCTGCAATCACAATTGTCGCAACCCATCAACATAACGCCCGTTCAACCACAACTTGCGGAAAGCGACCTGCTCATCTTGCCGGGTGCAGGACCGGCAGCCCTCTCGTTCAATGAGTTCAATCCCTTGTTCGTGCGTGATCGCCTGGTTTTACAGGCCTCGGGGGTCGTCGGTGATAACGATACGTTCGGTGGCGAAGTTACGCATGCGGGAATTTGGCGAAATCTCTCATACAGCCTGGGCCAATTTCATTTTGAGAATGATGGATTTCGCGAAAACAATGACATCGAAAAAGACACCTACAACGTCTTTGTGCAAAGTGCGGTCACTCCAAAGTTGAATCTCCAAGCCGAGTACCGGCACAGGGACCAAGAACAGGGAGACCTTACTTTAAACTTCGACCCCAGAGACTTTCTACCAAACGAGCGGAGGAATATTGAACAAGATAGCGTAAGACTGGGAGCTCGATATGAGCCTATTCCGAATTCAAGTTTCCTTGTGTCACTAACCTATAATGACCGCCAAGATGATCTGGACCGCGGGGCGCTCGCTGTGAAAAGTGCCGCAGAGGGATACCTAGCCGAGGCGCAGTATATTTTTCGTAGCGAACATTCGAGCGCGATTGTTGGGGGCGGTAGGTACGATGTCGACCTCGATACCAGTTTCTTCTTCGGTGGCGAGGAGTTCCCTAGCGACGCAACAACGAAACAAGATAACGCCTATCTCTATCACAATATCAAGTTTCCGCACAACGTCACTTGGACGCTTGGCGCCAGCTATGATTCTTTCGATAGTGACCAATTAGAATTTACCAAGCTGAATCCGAAGTTCGGCCTCCAATGGAGCATTGCCGATAACGTCCGCTTCCGCTCCGCATATTTCAAGACGGCAAAGCGCGCGCTTGTCGTTGATCAGACGATAGAACCGACCAACGTGGCCGGTTTTAACCAGTTTTTCGACGACGCAGACGGAACCCTAACGGAACGCTACGGCGGAGGCCTCGACTTATTTTTCAGTGATAAGCTTTACGCTGGTGTGGAAGCCTCACGGCGGGATATTCGAGTCCCGATATCTAATCGAGAAACTGGAGTAATAGAGCGATTCGAACGTTCCGAAGAAGTCTATCGTGGGTATTTGTACTGGACACTCCACCCGCAGTGGGCCTTCAGCCTCGAACCCGAGTACGAGCGCTTTGAACGATCCATAACGGATCCCACGACCGAGGATGATGCACCCGTGGAGGTAGAAACCCTGACTGTCCCGCTCGGCGCGAGGTTTTTCCACCCATCCGGTATTTTCGCCGGCCTTGGTGGGACATTCGTTCGACAGTGGATTAATGGGGAGCAGACGTCAACCTTTGATCCCGACACCGAAACGTTTTTCTTATTAGACGCCGCCATCGGTTACCGCCTTCCCAAGAGGAAAGGACTTATCCGATTTGAAGTGAGAAACCTATTCGATGAAGACTTTCTGTTCCAGGACCTAAACGCTCAAACCGCAAGGGAGGCGATAGCCCCACGTTTCATTCCGGAACGGACCCTATTTCTCAACGCAACGTTTTCCTTCAACTGACCCCAAAGTTTGGCGGATTGGATCCAAAGCGCCCCGAAAAATGTGATTTTTTCACAGAGGTTCCACAAAAAGTCTGTATGCTGTGTCGCGGATTCAGTAAGAACGCCGAATCCGCTTAGCAACCCCGATAATAACTTCTAGAAAGGAGAACTCCAATGTCCGTAAAGTTGTTAGAGCCCATCAAACTTAGAAATAGCTGCATCTCGTCGGGTATCGCCTTCGCTTTATTCCTAGTTGCGATTTTCGCGAGCCCGAGAATTGAGGCAGGAGACCTAGAGGCGCAGGAAGAGTCGGCGACCGTGCAGGTACCCAAGATGCAAACCTGCTCTCAGCAGGTCGAATCTGCGATCACGAGCAAGCGGGATCAGCTCGTAGGAGTCATCGCGCTGTACGACAACGGAACTTTAGGAGCATGCACGGCGACTGGACATGAACAATTTAAGCCCTTATCGCAATATCCGGAGGGGAAAAAAAGGCTCGACATGAAGAAGATCATCGATGTCACCTTCATCATGGGATCTCACTGCATCTGCGTCAACGGTAAGTGTTCTTGTTAAGAACAGGTTCTCATAGGGTCGCCGCCGACTGCCGACCGATGAACTGACCGGTCGGTGGCGACCTCGTTTTCTTGCTAAATAAGTCCCGGGTGGACGTATTCAGAGCTTTCTCAATTTAGTGGAGGCCACGTCGAACGTTAACAACTGCTGAAGTAAATCGTGGGGTCCGCTATCTCCGCCGCTTTAAATCCTTCGGCGCGCAATCGGCAAGCCTCACAAACGCCGCACGCACGACCCTCGGCATCGGCTTGGTAGCAGGACACGGTCAGCCCGAAATCCACACCTAGCTCAACGCCTTTTTTAACGATTTCCGCTTTTGTCAGGTGAATGAGGGGCGTGTGGATGCGCACCGGCCTTCCTTCCACGCCGGCTTTGGTGGCTAGCCTCGCCATGGCTTGATAGGCGTGGATATACTCTGGGCGACAATCCGGATAGCCGGAGTAGTCAACCGCATTGACCCCGATGAAAATATGGCAGGACTCTGTGACCTCCGCCCAGGCCAAGGCGTAAGAGAGGAATATCGTGTTGCGCGCCGGGACATAGGTAACCGGAATATGCTCCGAAGCGGTCAAGGGTACCTCTATCGCGTCGTCGGTCAAGGCCGAGCCGCCAATCTGGCGCAGGTCGATGGAAATGAGCTTATGCTGGCACACCCCGATGGAAGCCGCCACGCGACGGGCGGCTTCCAGTTCGGCGCCGTGGCGTTGGCCGTAATTGAAGCTCAGGGCGTAGCAGTCGAATCCTTGATCCTTGGCCAAAGCAAGGCAGATCGCAGAGTCCAGACCGCCCGATACTAAGGCGACGGCACGAGGTTTGTCGATCATTCGCTTGCCCCGCCGCCCTCACAGCGTCAAATTGAGATCCTCCACCAGCACCCCCGGCAGGCGCATGCTGGCAGCCGAGCGCTGATGGTAGGTCGAGCCATCGAGAATGAAATCGCGCTCTTGAGTCAATCCAAGCAGCCTCTCGCCCAGCAAGAGATACAGGCTGTCATCGAAGCGCATCACCTCGACCGGCTGCTTGATTTCACCCCCTTCCACCCAAAAACAGGCAAAGCGCGTCATGCCGGTGATGCGCCAATCGTTACGGTCGGAGAAGTTGCAGTACCAAAGATTATTGATATAAAGCCCGGTATCGAGCCGCGCCAAGACATCTGCCGCTGAAAGATGCCCCGGCGCGAGATCCAGGGACTCCGGGGACTCGTGCTCCGCATTCACCGCGATCCCGTATTCTTGGCTG
>Ga0187893_10014505_pt1 | contig 10730 bp, 8 predicted proteins | sample MA1701074metaG_FD_139574 | JGI IMG/M metagenome (GOLD analysis project Ga0187893, IMG submission 139574) | White microbial mat communities from a basaltic lava cave in the Kipuka Kanohina Cave System on the Island of Hawaii, USA - MA170107-4 metaG ...
CTGCGTGCTCGCACTCGCCGCTCCAGCTCGCGACGCTCCGGAGGAGCAATCTGCACACGTCCGTATCCCATGCATGGAATACGACTACAATCGCTATCGGTTCCATGCTAACGCGCCACTAGCCATCGCCAAGAACCGGGGCGACTCTTTCCGGTCCACTCCTGTTGATTCTCGAACCCACAGGAGGTCTCGAGGGGCTTCTGGCCGGGGCGATGGCCACAACTGGCCTGGAACGGAATCTCTCTTCTTAATGGAAGGAAGCTCATGGCCTGCGTTTCAGCATGTGGCTAGGATCGTTCGTGTGAACGTCCGGACCGCTCGGCGGAGCGTTCGACGCCGGGCGAGTGCACAACCCGGAAAGGCCCTCGTGAGGGAGCGAAGGGGGCACGAGTCGACATGGATTCGATACTAGATCCCATCTCCGCTTCCCGACCAGGCTCCGAGCGGCTTGCCGAGCTGGTGAGGAAGCAACCGCCGGGCCTGAGCCTGGCACGGCCTTTCTATACGGCCGCGGAGGTATTCGAGGCGGACCTCGAGCGGGTCTGGAGCCGGAACTGGGTCTTCGTCGGCCATGCGGCTCGCATCCCCCAGACCGGCGACTACCTCACGGTCGAGATCGGCCAGGAATCCCTGATCGTGGTGCGCGACGAACGGGGACATATCAACGCGCTGCTCAATACCTGCCGTCATCGGGGATCGCGCGTCTGCGTCGAATCCGCGGGACGGGCGAGTCGACTCGTGTGTCCCTACCACCAGTGGACCTATGCCCACGACGGAACGCTGCTGGCCGCGCGACACATGCCGCCGGACCTCGACAAGTCCCGTTTCGGCCTGCGTCGTGCCCAGGCCCGGGTCACGCAGGGGCTCATCTTTGTCTGCCTGGACGAGCCAGCCCTCCCCTTCGATGGCTTCGAGCAGCTCATCGGACCACGCCTGCGCCATCACGAGCTGGACCGTGCGCGGATCGCCGCCCAGAAGACGTACCTGGTCGACGCCAACTGGAAGCTGGTCGTCGAGAACTCGCGCGAGTGCTACCACTGCGGCGCCGGCCATCCCCAATACTGCCGGGCCGTGGGCTTCGCGGCCGCGATCGACTCGCCCGAGTCGGCAGAGGAGGACGCGAGCACCGCCGGGCGCCGGCGGGCGCTGCTGGAAAGCGCCGGCATCGAGGGCGACCCGGTGCCCTTCGCGCCGGGCACATGGTTCCACTTCCGACGCTTCTTCCTGCGCGAAGGCATGCTGACCGAGAGCATGGATGGTGCGCCCGTCGCGCCGCTCATGGGGCGGATCGCCAGCTACGAGATGGGCGTCTTCGCGGTGATCGGGCTGCCGAACCTCCTGATCGAGGCGTCGCCTGACTACGTGATGTCCCTGGGCCTGTATCCGGTGAGCCCGGGTCGAACCCGCGCGGAGGTCACGTGGCTCGTGCGGGGCGATGCTCGCGAGGGTGTGGACTACGACCGCGAGAGGCTTACGGAGTTCTGGCGGTTGACCAGCGAGCAAGACTGGGCGCTTTGCGAAAACAATCAGGCGGGGGTCAACGCGCGCGGGTACGAGCCGGGCCCTTACGCGCCGGATGAGCGCAACGTCGAGCACTTCGTGCGCTGGTACCTCGACCAGGTCGATGCCACCCCCTGACCGCTGTCCGTTCGCTACCCAAGCTCGAGCGCGAACGGCCGGACGTAGAAAGAGAGATCGTTAGGGATGCTGGCGCAGCGACGCGGGCTGATGGACTTCGTTCGCCATGTCGGAGCGTGCGGCGCCAGCTTCGTCGGAGCGGTGTCATTCGTCGCCTCCACGGCCCACGCCTCGCCGGCGACCGCGGCCGCGGCGGGCGTGATGCAGCGGCTGCTCGGCAACCGCGCTGACGCGTTCGACTTCCGCGATATCGACCCGGTCGATGGTCGCGACGCCTTCGAGGTCGAAGCCAGTGGCGGAAGAGTTCGCGTCTCTGGCTCGTCGGGGGTTGCGATGGCGCGCGGGGCGTACGAGTACTTGCGTCGAGCGAGCAACGTCTCGGTCGCCTGGGAAGGCAGCCATCTCGAGCTCCCCGCGAGATTTCCCGATTTCAAGAAGCTCCGCGTCGTCTGCCCCAATCGCTACCGTCACTACTTCAACGCCGTCACCTTCGGCTACACGATGGTCTGGTGGGATTGGGAGCGCTGGCAACGCGAGATCGACTGGATGGCGTTGCACGGCATCAACCTGCCGCTGGCGATGAACGGGCAGGAGGCGATCTGGCAGCGCGTGTGGAAGAGCTACGGGCTGAACGACAACGACCTGGCGAGGTTCTTCAGCGGTCCCGCGTTCCTCCCCTGGCACCGCATGGGCAACCTCAACGGCCACGGCGGGCCGTTGCCGCAGCGCTGGATCGACTCACAGCGCGAGCTGCAGAGGAAGATACTGGCTCGGGAGCGCGCGCTGGGCATGACGCCGATCACGCCCGCGTTCAGCGGCTTCGTGCCCGAGGCGTTTGCCCGGGCGCACCCTGCCGCGCGCTTCCGGAAGAACCCCAGTTGGGCCGGTTTCGAGCCCACGGTGCTGCTCGACGCCAGCGATCCGCTCTTCGCCGAGGTCGGTGTGAAGTTCATTCGCGAATACGTCCAAGAATTTGGCAGCGATCACTTCTACTTGGCGGATACCTTCAACGAGATGCTGCCGCAGGCGATGCCCGAAACGAGGCTGCAGGAGCTCACGGCCTACTCCAAGTCCCTCTATCGCTCGCTGCTCGAGGGCGATCCGCAGGCCATCTGGGTCATGCAGGGGTGGCTCTTCCTCTACGATCGCGAGTTCTGGAAGACGGGCGAGGTCCGCGCGCTACTCGAGCCCATCCCGGATGACCGCATGCTCCTGATCGACCTCGCCTGCGAGCAGATGCAGGTTTGGCGGGAGCACGCAGCCTTCCGAAAGAAGAACTGGCTCTTTAGCACAGTGCACAACTTCGGACACAACACTCCGTTGCGGGGCGACCTCGCTCGATACGCGGAATATTCGATCGATGCGCTGCGCGATCCGCAGCGTGGCAGAATGGCCGGCATGGGCATCACGGCGGAGGGGATCGAGCACAACGCGGTCGTGTACGAGCTGCTGACGGACATGATGTGGCGCGATGAAGCGATAGCCCTGGACGACTGGATCGCGGACTACTGCACGCGCCGCTACGGGACCTGCCCCCCCGAGATGCGGGAGGCGTGGGATCTGCTGCGACAGACTGTGTACGCGACAGCGGAGGTGCCGCGCCGCCTCGAATACACGCTGCGGCCGAGCCTAGACTCCGTGCCCCGTGAAGCGAGCGGCCTCGAGCGCTCCCGGGTCGAGCAGGCGCTGGAGCGCCTGCTCGCCGCCGCGGACCGCCTGGGCGGAAGCGATCTGTACCGTCGCGACGTGGTGGACGTGGCCAAGCGTCTCGTCGAGGAGTACGCCGCGACGTTCGTCAGCCAGGCGCTCGCGGCTCACAAGGCGGGCGATCGGCGGATGCTGGCGCGCGCCGCGCACGGTCACGCCGAGATCCTGGCCGATCTCGACACGCTGCTGGCGACACGGCCCGAGTATCGGCTGGCCCGCTGGATCGACGCTGCACGGGCCTGGGCGGTCGAGCCTCAGGAAGCCGATCTGTACGAGCGGAATGCCCGTCTCCAGGTCACGGTTTGGGGCGGCGGCGCCGAACTCGCCGACTACGCCCGCAAGGAATGGGCCGGGCTCACCGCGTCGTTTCACGCGCCGCGCTGGCGGATGTTCTTCGACGCGCTCCTCGCCGCCGATAGGGAGCATCCGTTCGACCCCGAGGCATGGGGGGAGTCGATGCTGAAGTGGGAGACCCGGTGGGCCGAGAGCCTTGCCCCGATACCGACGCCCGCAGCCGCCGACGCGGTCACCGTCGCGCGTGAGCTGTTGGCCAAGTCCCGACGGGAGCGAGGGCGCCTACACTGATCGATCCATGGATCTGATCCGCCTGGGCATCATCGGCTGCGGTAACGTGCTCGAGGCCTACGCCCCGCAATGCGAGCGGCTGCGCGCGGGAGGCCTGGCCGAGCTGGTCGTGGCCTGTGGCCGGGAGTCGCAGCGGAAGCGAGCGGCCGCGCTGGGAGTGCCGCGCTTCACGACCCGCGAAGCCGACGTGCTCGGCTCGCCGGACGTGGATGTCGTGGTCATCCTGGCTTCCATGCCGCAGCACGCGCGGCTGGCCCGCGCCGCCCTGGAGGCGGGCCAGCACGTCCTGCTCGAGAAACCCCTGGCCACGCGCTTCGCCGACGCTCGCGAGCTGCTGGCGCTCGCGGAGCGGAAGCAGCGGCGTCTGGTTTGCGCGCCGTTCACCATCCTGAGCCCCACGTTCCAGGTGATCGCGCGCCGGCTGCGCGCCGGCGAAATCGGCGCGCCCTGCCTGGCCCGTGCGCGCTACGGCTGGAGCGGCCCCTGGTGGAGCGGGTGGTTCTACCGCGAGGGCGGTGGCGCCCTGTTCGACCTGGGGGTCTACTCACTGACGAGCCTCACTGGCCTGCTGGGCCCGGTGCGGCGCGTCAGCGCCTTTGCGGGTGTCGCGATCCCCGAGCGTGAAGTGAACGGCCGGCGCATCGCGGTGGAGGCAGAAGACAACGCGCAGGTCCTGCTCGACTTCGGCAATGCGTGCTTCGGGGCCGTCAGCTGCGGATTCACCATGCAGCAGTATCGGAGCCCGGCCCTGGAGATCTACGGAAGCCAAGGCGTGCTCCAGATGCTGGGTGACGACTGGGATCCGGACGGCTACGAGATGTGGCGCAACGATGCCGCATGTTGGCAGGTCTTCAAGGAGACGACACCCGATTGGCCGTGGACGGATGGCCTCCGCCACCTCGTCGAATGTCTTCGCAGCGGCGCGGTCCCGCTGGTCGCCCCGGCACAGGCGCTGCACGTCCTCGAGGTCATGCTGAAGGCGCAGCAGTCGGCCCGGGATGGCCGCGCTCTCGAGTTGGAGACGAGCTTCACTCCGCCCATCCCCATGCCTGCAGACCCGGAGGAAGCGGCTCACCGTCAGCACGACCGCACGCGCGCGCACGTGGAGGCGCCGCGCGGAGGAACCGGATGATGCCGAGCTGGCTGTTCCATGCCCTGCTCACCGTGCTGCTCTTCGGCGGCTGGGGCTTCGTCTCTCGCAAGCTGGGTGACGCGCTCACGGCCGAGCAGGCCCTGGTCATCTCTAGCCTCGGACTGCTACCCGTTCTGGCCTGGCTCGGCTCGCGGGGCTCCAGCGTTTCGACGCGGCGCGGCCGGGGCATCGTGATCGCAGTGGCGGCGGGGCTCCTCACCGGCTTCGGAAACCTGTGCCTCTACCAGCTCCTGCGCAGCGGCGAGAAAGCCGCGACCCTGGTGCCCCTGACGGCTCTGTACCCGCTGGTGACGGTGCTGCTCGCCGTAGTGTTGCTGCGTGAGCGTCTGAACTTGTGGCAGGGCGCGGGCATCGTGCTCGCTACGGCGGCGATCTACTTTTTCAATGTGGCGAGCGAACGAGAGCTCTCGATCCGCTCGCTCGGCTGGGTGCTTTTGCCTCTCGCGCTCTGGGGTGTTTCCGCGCTGCTGCAGAAGCTCGCCACCCGGGATCTGTCGGCGGACGCATCCTGCTTCTGGTTGCTGCTCGGCATGGTGCCCGTGGCGGCTTTGGTGGCGCTTACCTCACCGATGCCGCGACGCCAGCTCTCGCTGGCCGTGTGGCTGTCTGGGTTAGGCCTGGGACTCCTGCTGGGCCTGGGCAACCTGACCCTTCTGGCCGCCTACGCATCGGACGGAAAGGCGTCCATCATCACGCCGTTGGCGGGACTTTACCCGATCGTGACCATTCCTCTGGCCATCGTGTTCCTCGGCGAGCGCGTCCTGCCCCGCGAGTGGGTGGGCATCGCGCTGTCCCTGGTCGCGGTGGCCGGGATGTCGTTCGAGGGCCAGCCCCCGCCAGTGGCGGCGGAGTCCAGGGCATGAGCACGTCTATCGTCACCCTCCTGTCGCGAGGTCCAGTCCTGGGTGACGGCGGCTACCTCATCGAGCTCGAACGCCGCGGCTACGTGGACAGCGGCTCCCGCCGTGAAAAGGTGGGCATCGGCAGGGGCAGCGGGCAGTTCACCCCGGAAGTAGCCATCGAGCGTCCGGGCGCGCTGCGCGAGCTGCATCGAGAATTCCTCCTGGCCGGGTCGCGCGTCTTGCAGGCGCTCACTTTCTTCGCCACCCGCGAGAAGCTGAGTCGCTCAGGCTACGGTGCGGAGACCGAAGCCATCAATACCGCGGCGGTCAAACTGGCCCGGGAAGTGGCGGGGGAAGGCGCGCTCGTGGCGGGGAGCGTGTCGCGTACACAGCTCCTCGAGCGCGAGGGCGCGGGCGCCCTTGGCCGGGCCCGGGACCACATCGGCGAGCAGATCCGGCTGCTCAAGGACGCCGGTTGCGATTTCCTCATCCTGGAGACATTCTTTCACCTCGCCGAGATGAGCGCGGCTCTCGAGTGCGCGCGGGCCAGCGGGCTGGCGGCCGTGGCCACCATGAGCTTCCGGTCCCACCTCAATGCATGCAGCGACGGCTACTCACCCGCCGAATGCGCACGGGTCATGGCCGACCTGGGCGCGGTGGCCGTCGGCGCCAATTGCGAGCAGGGCCCCGAAGCGATGTTGCCCTTGTTGCGCGAGATGCGAGCCGCCGTCCAGGTTCCGCTGGCTGCCCAGCCGGCCGCGTTTCGCACCACCAGGCAGAGTCCGAACTTCACGGGCGTGCCGGAGTTCCCCGATGCCCTGGAAACCATCCAGCTCGGGAGGCGAGACTTCTTCAAGTTCGGCCGGGGCGCCCGCGCCGAGGGGCTTGGTTATGTGGGCGGCTGCTGCGGCTGTAACGCCGCCTACATCCGCGCCCTGGCCGAGGGCCTGGACTCGCAATGAGTGACGTCGTCGTCTCGCCCTGCTACATCGGCATCGATGTCGGCGGCAGCAAGATCGCCGCTGGGATCGTCGCCCTCCCGGAAGGGCGGGTGGTGGCCCGCCGCCGGCAGGCGAGCGGATGCGCCCGTGGCGGGGAGGCGGTGCTGAGGGACGTAATGCTCATGGCCGAGGACCTTCGAGACGAAGGCAAGCGTGCCGGCTTGTGCCCGACGGCCATCGGCGTGGGCGTAGCGGAGTTGGTGGATCGATGCGGGGCGGTGGTCAGTGACGCCACGATTGGCTGGCGTGGTCTGGCGGTTCGGGAGCGCGTGGGCGCCCTCCTGCCCGCGGTGGTCGAGGCGGACGTGCGGGCCGCGGCGCTGGCGGAAGCGCGGCTGGGCGCGGGCGGGGCTTTCTCCAGCTTCGTCTTCGTGACCATCGGTACGGGCATCAGCTCTTGCCTGGTGCTGGGAGGCGTCCCGGTCACCGGCTCGCGCGGCCTCGCGGGCACTCTGGCGAGCGGGCCTGTGCTGGCCGTCGGTCCCGAGGGCGAGCTGGTGAGCGGACTACCGCTGGAGCGCTACGCGTCCGGCCCGGCGCTGGTGGCGCGGCTGAACCAGGTCCGCCCCGGCCGGGTGCAGACCGGGCGGGAGGTGGCGGAACTGGCGGCCACCGGCGACGCGGCCGCGCTCGGCGTGTGCCAGACTGCGGGCCGGGCCGCGGGCGCGGCCATCGCCCAGCTCATCAACGTCCTGGACCCGGATGCCGTGATCGTCGGCGGCGGCCTTGGCCTGTCGGGCGGCGCGCACTGGGACAGCCTGCAGGTGTCGGCGCACACGCTGGTCTGGTCGGACGTTCACCGCGACATCCCTGTGCTCTCGGCCCGCCTAGGCCACGACGCCGGATGGATCGGGGCGGCGATTGCCGCCGCGCAGCGGGGGCGCCCCTTGTGAGCATGGAACCCGGGATCTACCGTGATCACGAGCGAATGAGCGAGGCCGCGGCCCGATGGCTCCTGCGCTCACTGGAACTCCGCTCCGACACCCTCCTGTGCCTGGCCTCGGGCGTGAGCCCGCGCCGCGCGTACGGGCTCTTCGCGCGGCGATGCGCGGCCCGGCCGCAGCTGTTTCGGCGGCTCCGCGTTATCAAGCTCGACGAATGGGGCGGGTTGGCGATGGACGACCCGGCGAGCTGCGAGAGGCATCTCCAGGAAGCCATCGTTCAGCCGTTGCGCCTGGGCCGGCGCTACATCGGGTTCCGGAGCGACGCGCCGGTGCCCGAGGACGAATGTTCGCGTATCAAGGGTTGGCTGAACCGAAACGGGCCGATCCACGCCTGCGTCCTGGGTCTCGGCATCAACGGCCATCTTGGCTTCAACGAACCGGCGCCCTGTCTCAAGCCTCAGGCACACGTAGCTGTGCTCTCACCAGAATCTCTCCGCCACGGCACGCTGGCTCGTGGTCGAACCCAGCCCCAATACGGCTTGACTCTCGGCATGGCCGACCTGTTGGCGGCGCGCCGCATCCTGCTGCTCGTGAGCGGTTCCCGCAAAGCCGGGCCGCTCGATGACCTCCTGCGCGGGGTCATCACCCCCCGGTTCCCCGCTTCCTTCCTCTGGCTTCATCCCGACGTCACGATCCTCTGCGACGAGGCGGCCGCCACGCGCCTGCCCCCGCACCTGCGTAACGGGACATAGGGGACGGCATCGATGGCCATCGGCCGCTCGCCCGCGTCCACGACGCGGCCGTGGCCGGATCGGGCGCCGCGGGGGATGACGCCTACGTGCTCACGCGGGCGGGCGTTGACGAGCGGGTGTGCCGGTTCGCGTCGCAGCTTGAGGGGCGAAGCGATGGCTCGGAGTTCATGTGCGATCGCGCACGAGACGGAAGCCGAGGTGGTCGGTGCCGGTGCTCGGCTCTCCCTTGCCGCGGCCACCCGGCTTGTAACGCGCGCAGTACTGGTCGGTGCACAGGAAGGACCCGCCCTTCATCACCCTCTTGGCGATCCCGGGCTCGGACGGGTCGAAGCTGTCGGCCGGTCCCTGGGGGCTGTGCACCACGGACTTCGCCGAGGCCAGTATCTGCAAGTAGTCGGGGCGGTACCAGTCGGCCACCCACTCCCACACGTTGCCGGCCATGTCGTACAGCCCGAACTCATTCGCGGGGAAGGCGGCCACGGGTGACGTCGCCTTGAAGCCATCTTCGTTCGTGTTGTGGTGGGGGAACTGCCCCTGAAAGGTGTTGGCGAGGTGCCTTCCGTGCGGCTGGAGCTCGTCGCCCCAGACGTAGGGCTTACGGTCGAGGCCACCGCGGGCGGCAAACTCCCACTCCGCTTCCGTGGGCAGGCGCTTGCCCGCCCACCTCGCATAAGTGAGCGCGTCCTCGAAAGCGACGTGCACCACCGGATGCTTGGCTCGTTCGTCGATGTCGCTCCCGGGACCCTCGGGATGCTTCCAATTCGCCCCCTTTACGTAGCTCCACCAGCGGTAGTGGCTGTTGAGAGGCACAGCCCTGGCAGGGGCCGCGAACACGACCGAGCCCGCCACCAGATTCTCCGGCGGGGCGCCGGGGAAGTCTTCCGCGTTCGGTTTACGTTCCGCCACCGTGACGTAGTCGGTCGCCTTCGCGAACGTCGCGAACTGCTCGTTCGTGACCTCGGTCTTGTCCATCCAGAAGCCGTCTACCGACACGCGCACGAGCGGCCGCGAGTCGGGCATGGCCGAGTCCTCGGTGCCCATGGTGAACTCGCCTCCCGGAATCCAAGTCATGCCTTCGGGCCCTGGGCCGGGCGGCGTACGGGCGTTCACGCTGGGGGGAGCTTGCGGTGACGCCACCGGGCTCGATGCGGGAACGGCCTGAAGTGGCTCATCGCCTGTGCACGCGGTGAGGAGTACGAGACTCAGCGGCGGCATCGACCACGATCGCTTCACCTGCCACGATTCTAGTCGCGGCCCGCCGCTTCTGGGTACCTCCGGCTGCCGGCGCCGCCCCAAGGCGCGACCGATGGCTGGATAAGCTGATCCTCGTCACCACCGACACGCTGCGTGCGTACCGTCTGGGTGTGTACGGACGCCCGTCCTGGACCACATCGCCCGCGAGGGCGCACGAAGCGGCCGCCCACGTGCCGCAGACCGGCGCTTGCACGTCAACCTGTTGAAACGCCGGCTTCCGTCGGAGACGGCGATCCGTGACGGCATCTTTGCCACGGTCGTGCCTGAGCTTCCCCTGCTCGCCGAGGTCATGAAAGGCGCCGGCTCCCTGAGCGCTGGCTTCGTCTCCTCGGAGATGCTCGAGCCCTCGCCGGGGCCTGAACCGCGGCTTCGACGCCTACGCCCGCCACCGTCGAGGGCAGCGAAAGCGCTGGCCCGTTCCGCCCGGCAGTGCTTTCGCTCCGCGCACGCACGACAGAATCTCCTTTTTTTTTGGAAGGAAGCTCATGGCTTCCGAGTGGCCGTCCGCTCATAGTTTCGACGCTCGAGTCCACAAGGAGGCTTCCGTGCGTCAGGCGCTGTCGGCGGCCCTGTTTCTGGCGTTGCCCCCCCTTGCCGCATTCCCCGCGTTCGCCCAACGCACGACGGGCGGCATCGCGGGCATCGTGTCGGACGAGTCGGGGGCGATCCTGCCCGGGGCGACAGTCACGGTCTCCGGCGAGAGGGTGATGGGCTCCCCGGAGGCGCTCACCGACGGGCAGGGCCTCTACCGCTTCGCCTCCCTGGCGCCGGGCGTGTACGAGCTGAACGTGCGGCTCGCGGGATTCGGACCCGCACGTCGCACGGAGGTGCGGGTCCAGTTGGGGACGACGACCGAGGAGAACGTCACCCTCAAGGTGGCGGCGCTCACGGAAACGGTCGAGGTCCAGGCCAGC
>Ga0187893_10014506_pt1 | contig 10730 bp, 10 predicted proteins | sample MA1701074metaG_FD_139574 | JGI IMG/M metagenome (GOLD analysis project Ga0187893, IMG submission 139574) | White microbial mat communities from a basaltic lava cave in the Kipuka Kanohina Cave System on the Island of Hawaii, USA - MA170107-4 metaG ...
CCCCGAGGACCGTCCCCCCGAGGACCGTCCCCCCGAGGACCGTCCCCGCCGCCCGCCGGGATCGGGCTCACCGCGCTGGCGCGCCACCCGGCGGGACCCGGCTCGGTCGGTCACCCAGCCCGTGGGCGAGCCGGGGGGTCGCCCGGGGCCGTGACGAGCACCCGCGTGGGGTGGCGACCGGCGGGGCCCCCGCCGGCCCGGCCGGGACCGGGCCGGCGGCGGCGGCGGGCCCGGGTCGGCCTCGCGGCGGTCCTGGTGGCCGGCCTCGTGGCTGTGTCGTGGGCCGTCAGCCCCCTGGCGGGGGCGGCCGCCCTCGCCGCAGCCGCCGTGTGGGTCCTGGCCGCCACCACGACCTGTGACGCCACCACGCTGGTCTCCGGCTACCTGGGCCTGCTCGTGCTCGTGCCGGCCCGCTACATCTTCGGCCCCCTGGGCTCGATGGGCACCCCCGCGGTCCTGGTCGGCCTCGTCGCCCTCGCCTGGTGGGCCATCGGTCGCTTCGCACCCGCCCTGGCTCCTACGGCCACCGGGTTCCAGCCCATTCGCACGGTGGTCGTGCTCTTCGCCTGGGTGACGGTGCTCACCTACGGCTACGGGTTCGCCCGGCCCCTCGAGGAGCTCGAGGTCCGCTCGGCGGATCGGGCCCTCATCGCCCTCGTCTCCCTCTGCGGCGTGGCGCTGCTCGTCACCGACGGGGTGCCCCGGCGGGAGCGGCTCGAGGTGCTCCTTCACCGCCTCGTGGGCGTGGCCGTAGTGCTGGCCTGCTTCGGCATCGTGCAGTTCTCCACCGGCCTCGACCCCGCCGGCTTGCTGAAGCTCCCCGGCCTCCAGCAGGCCCGCGAGCTCCGCTCCATCCAGGAGGGAGGGGCCGTTCGGCGCGTGGCCGGCACCGCCCTGCACCCCATCGAGTTCGGCGTGGTGCTCGCCATGGCCCTGCCCGTCGCCCTCCACTTCGCCTTCCACGCCCCCCGGGCCCGGCGCGGGCGCCAGTGGGCGGCGGCGCTCACCATCGCCGTGGCCCTGCCCATGTCCGTCTCCCGCTCAGCCCTCGTGGCCGTGGCCGCGGTGTTCGTCGTGCTCGTTCCCTCCTGGTCGTGGCGGCGCCGATCCAACGTCGCCGCCGCGGTCGTCCTGCTCCTCGGGGCCATGCAGGTGGCCATCCCCGGGCTCCTCGGCACCCTGAAGTCGCTCGTCCTCAACGCCGGGTCCGACCCCAGCGTGCAGGGCCGCACCGACGACTACGGGCCCGTCCTCGACCTCTGGCGGGAGACGCCGTGGCTGGGCCGGGGCTTCGGGACCTTCCTCCCCGAGCGCTACCGCTTCCTCGACAACCAGTACCTGGGCACGCTCATCGACTCCGGCGTCGTGGGGGTGGTGGCCCTCGCCCTGCTCCTCCTCGTGGCCCTCGGCGTGGCCCGGGGCGCCGAGCGCCGGGCCGCCGACGCGGTCACGCGGTCGCTGGCCCGGTCGCTCCAGGCCGCCTCCGCCGTGGCCATGGCGACGTTCTTCACCTTCGACGCCCTGTCGTTCCCCATGAACGCCGGCGTGCTCTTCGTGATCTTCGGGTGCAGCGGGGTGCTCTGGCGCCTGGTACGAGAAGGTGAGCCAGGGCCCGCCCCGGTCTCCCTGGGGCTCAGCGGAGGGGCAGGAAGAGCTCGTGGGCGCGGAAGAAGTTGACGAGGAAGCGCTCGTCGAGCACCCACCACGCGGCCTCACCGGTGAGGTTCGTGGTCTGGCTCCGGTAGGCGCCGAGCGCCACCCGCTTGCGGTCGAGGTAACCCGCGGTGCGCACGGCCACGGGCCGGGGCGGGAGCCGCCGGGATCCCGGCCGGGCCGCGAACCAGGAGGCCGGCGACCGCCACTGCCACACCGGGTACTCGAGCAGCCGGGGGCCGTGGAGGCCGTGGCGAGCGAGCGCCCGCCGGGCGGCGAGGCCGAGGGCGGCGTGATCGGGGTGGGGATCGCCGGCGGCGGTCACGAGCAGGTCCTCGGGCCGGTGCTCGGCCACGAGGTCGGCGAGGGAGTCGACGAGGGGCCCACCCACGTCGGCGAGCGCCCCGTCCTCGTGGCCCAGCCGGACGACGTCGCGGGGTGCGAGGCCCAGGAGTCGGGCCGCCTCGGTGGTCTCCTCGGCCCGCAGCGCCGCCAGGTCGTCGGACCCGAGCGCCTCGGAGCGGCTCGATCGCCGCCCGTCGGTGGCCACCACGAGCGTCACCGGCGTCCCCGCGTCGCGCCGGCGCATCACCGTGGCCCCGCAGCCCAGCGTCTCGTCGTCGGGGTGGGCGGCCAGCACGAGGCAGGACCGGTGTGAGCTGGTCTCGGTCACGTCCTCGGCCCAGGCCGCCAGGGCCCCGAACCACAGCAGCCGGGCGCCGGGGGCGGCCTGGCGGACCACCCATGGTCGCCGGCGGGGGGCCACTCTCAGTAGCCGTCCATGGCCGCCAGCACCTCGCTGGCGGCCCGCTCCCAGGTGAATCGCAGGGCCACCGCCTCGGCGTCGGCGGCGCAGGACCGGTAGAGGTCGTCATCGGCGAGCACCCGCTCGATGGCCGCGGCCAGGGCCTCGGGATCGTCGCCGTCGACGAGGTCGCCGTTGCGCCCGGGGTTGATGAGCTCGGGCATGGCGAAGGCCCGCCGGCCGATGCAGGGCAGGCCCCGGGCCAGCGCCTCGACGAAGACGATGCCGAAGCCCTCGAGCCGCGAGGGCATGACGAGGAGGTCGTGGCCGTCGAACAGCTCGGGCACCGCCTCGGGGGCGACGGGCCCCAGGAGGGTCACCGCCTCGGGCACGGCCCCCGGGAGGGTCCAGGCTGCAGGCCCGGCGATGGTGAGGCGCGCTCGCGGGTGGCCCCCGTGGCGGAGGTGGGCCAGGGCGGCGGCCACCACGTCGGCCCCCTTGGTGTGGAGGTCGCGCCCGACGAGGAGCAGCCTGCCGGTCCGGGGCGCACGGCGGTCGGGCAGGGGTCGCGCCGAGCGAACCGTCCGCCCCGGGTACACGGTGTGGACCTTGTCGGCCGGGACCCCGGACCACTCGACGAGGGTCGATGCCGCCCACCGGCTCATGACGAGCAGGCCCTCGGCCCGCTCGTAGACGGCGAGCTGGCGGTCCCGGCGCCGCAGGAGGTCGTCGCGGCCCAGCCCGGGGAAGTGCGGCACGTCCCGGCGCTCGTCGAGCACCCGGAGGAGGATGTCGAAGGTGAGGTCCTGGTAGAGGAAGAAGGGGACGGGGGGCGCGGCCAGGTCCTGCATCTCGAGCACGGCCCGGCACCCGAGGCGGGTGGCATTGGCGCCGATCACCCGCTGGCACCACCGGTCGACGGCTCGGGTGTGCTTCCAGGGGCTCACCCAGCGACCGTCGACCCGACGGGCCGACAGCACCTTCAACCCCGCCCTCGCGGGCCGGGGTATCCGCACGCCCACGTCGACCACCTCGACCTGGCTGGCCAGCGCCGCTCGCAGGTGCCACGGCGTGTACGACCAGGTCGGGCGCGGCCGGGGATCCCAGTTGCAGGCGAACCCGATGGGGCCGCGGGGCGCCACGGTGGTGGTGGCGGGGCGTCAGCCCCGCACGGCGGGCATGGGTACGAGCTGGCCGTCGAGGTAGCGGTTGTCGTCCCAGGTGGCGGGGGTCATCCGGAAGAGGTCGGCGGGGGTGCGGCTGCGGTCGAAGCGGTTCGAGCGCACGACGTGGCCGGCCGTGGGCCGGTCGGAGGCCAACCTCAGGTGGAAGTAGCCGCTCTGGCTGCTCCGGAAGAGGTTCTCCTCCACCACGACGTTCTCGTAGCTGCCATCGGCCATGAACACCCCCGCCCCCCCGGCCTGACCGGCGGGGTTGGCGTTCGTCGAGTCGATGAGGTTGTGCCGGATGGTGACGTTGGCCACGGTGCCGAAGCCCCAGAACTGGATGGCGTCGGGGTGGTCGCCGGCGTCGGCCCACTGGGGTGAGATGTAGGAGTCCTCGATGAGGATGTCCTGGCCCGACCCGCCCACCTGGGTGAAGCCCACCACGAGGCCGTCGGGGCGGTAGCGGCCAGGATCGGGGTCCACGAGCACCCGCCGGATGGTGAGGCCGGCGCCGGGTCCGATCATCGACCCGGCCTTGAACGTGCAGTTCTCGATGGTGAGACCCCGGAAGCCAGGGGTGACGGCGATGGCGATGGCATCGGCGGAGTCGATGAGGCAGTTGCGGAAGGTGACGTCGTCGGCGGCGACGGTGACCCGGCTGTTGATGACCACGTCGGCGATGACGGTGCCCCTCGTCGTGACGACGCCACCCTGGTAGGGGCTGAGCGACGAGCCCGCCGCCACCCCGGTGCACTGCTTGTCCGGGAAGGCGGGGAACGGGGCGCACCCTCCGGACCCGGGCGGCAGGGTCGTGGACGGGCCGGGCCCCGTCGTCGGCGGAGTGGTCGTGGTCGTCGTGGTCGTGGTCGTCGTCTGGGGCAGCTCGGGCTCGAGGTCGACGACGACCTTCCACCGCACGTCGTCAGGGCGCAGGTCACCCCAGGTGGCGGTGGGCGACGACTCGTCGTTCGCGTTCCAGAAGGAGGCGCCGGCGAGGGAGGAATAGGCGATCTCCGCACCGGCGCCGGCGGTGTCGGGCGGAAGGGCGAGGAGCCCGAGGACGTAGGTCCCGGGCGCGAGCCGCACGCCGGGCAGGGGCGCCGAGATCCATCCGGGAGCCCGGCCGGCGGGTACGGCCGTGGCCGGGCCGGCGGCCAGCCGGGCCGTGGGCCGGCCTGCGGCGTCGGTGGCGTAGACGAAGGGGACGAAGGGCTGGCGGGCAGGACCGCCGCGGGCATAGAAGCGGATGGACACCGTGGTGCCGGCCGCGCCCAGGGTGGCCCTCGAACCGAACTTGTAGCCCGCCGGCGACCGGTCGAAGGCGACGTTGGCCACGTCGGCGTCGCCCAGGGGGAGGGTCAGCGCCCGGGCCGAGGGCACCGCGCCGTTGGCCAGCAACGACACGGCGACGACGGCCATCGAGGCCCTCACGGCACGGCGGCGCTGGCCCCCCGCCGCCCTCGGGCTGCCCGGGGTACCGCCGCTCCCGGAGCGCTTCCGCCCCCTGCGGGTGACGGCCGCCAGACGGTTGGGCAGACGGTTGACGGTCACGGGGCCATCCCACCTTTCACGAGCACGATGCGCCTCCCGGTCAGGCGCCGACAGCCGACCCCGCCGGTCGCGGCGCGCCAGGCGAGCGGACACGGCAGATGACGAGGGTGAGCGTAGCCGGGGGCGCCCCGGCGTCAAGGCCTTCGGAGGCCCGCCGCTCGAGCCCTCAACGCTGGGCCGGTCGTAGGAGGGCGGCGAGGGCGGCACGGTGGTGACGGCCCCGCCCGGCCCGCAGCGCCGACCCCAGCACGAGGACCAGGCGGTAGGCGGCGCCCGCCACCGGCCCGTGGCGAGCCCGGTAGAGGCGGAGGCGGTTGCCCGAAAGGAGGGCCCACAGCGCCGGAGAGGTGTGGGCCTCGCCGCCGGCGTGGACGGCCCGGGCCCCGGGAGCGAGGCGCAGCCTGAAGCCGGCGTCGCGGGCCCGGAGGCAGAACTCCGTCTCCTCCGAGTAGAGGAAGAAGGAGTCGTCCCAGGGCCCCACAGCCTCGAGGCACGCCCTCGAGACGAGCATGGCCGCACCGGTGGCCCAGTCGGCGGGGGTCGGCTCCCGATAGCTCCGGGCGGCGGTGACGACCTCGCCCAGGGCGGGGACCCGCCCGGCCCGGGAGCCGCCGAGCAGGGCCTCACCCAGCGCCCGGGCCAGGGTCGGCTCCCGCCGCAGCGACCGGAGCGCGGCCCCGGCCCCGTCGACGAGGCGGGGGACGGTGATGCCGGTCCCCGGCGTGTCGAGGCCGGCCATGAGCTCCTCGGCGGCGCCCGGGTCGAGGGCCACGTCGGGGTTGAGCACGAGCAGGGAACGAGCCGGCGCCACCGACCAGGCGGCGTTGATGCCGGCGGCGTAGCCCCGGTTGGCGCCCAGGTCGAGAAGCTCGGCACCGGGGTGCCGAGCCACCGCGGTGGTCGGCGGCGCCTGCGAGCCGCTGTCCACCACCACGACCCGCGCGCTCAGGTGGCCGAGGGCCGCGGGCAGGGACTGCAGGCACCCGTCGAGCACCGCCTCGCTGTCGTGGGTGACGATGGCGACGGTGACATCGGGCTGGCCGGCCTCCCTCCCCCCGGCGTCGGGGGGCGGGGTCCTCAGGTGCCGGCCAGGACCGGGCTGTGGTCGGCTCGCCACCGCAGCATGGCGTCCAAGGACCCTTCCTCCCGCAGCCGGAGCACGTGGCGGATCCGTAGGAACCGCGGGCTCTCGAGCTCGGCGAGGGTGAGCCCGCAGCGCTCGTAGGCATCCCGGAGCTGCTCGACGCCCCGGGCGACCGTCCAGCAGGGCTGGTAGGTCGCCAGCTCGGCGGCGATGCGGTCGCAGTCGACCCGGTAGTTGCGGACGTCGGGCCCGGCCCCGTCGGCGAAGGTGGCCCGGCTCCCCGGCACGAGAGCCTCGACGATCTCGGCCACCTGGCGGATCCGGTAGTTCTCGCTCGTGCGGCCCACGTTGAAGGCCCGCCGGTGCACTGCCTCCCTCGGGGCCTCGAGGACGGCGAGGAAGGCCCGGGACACGTCCTCGACGTGCACCAGGGGCCGCCAGGGTGTGCCGTCGCTCTTCAGCCGCACCTGGCCGGTGGCCACCGCGTAGCCGGTGAGGTTGTTCACCACGAGGTCACCCCGCAACGACGCCGATACCCCGTAGACGGTGGCGTTGCGCAGGAACGTCGGGCTGAAGTCGTCGCCGGCCAGGAGGTCGAGGTCGCGCTCGGCGAGGACCTTGGACTCGCCGTAGGGAGTCACGGGGTTGAAGGTCGCGGTCTCGTCGAGGGGCTCGTCGCCGGCGGCCCCGTAGAGGCTGCACGACGACGAGAAGACGAACCGCTCGACCCCGGCGGCCCTGGCCATCCGGGCCACGTGCACGGTTCCCCGGTGGTTGATGTCGTAGGTGGACGCCGGGTTGAGGTCCCCGAGGGGATCGTTGGAGATGCCGGCGAGGTGGACCACGGCGTCGAAGCCCTCGAGGTCCGGGGCGTCGACGTCGCGGATGTCGAGCCGCCGGGCCTCGACGTCGGATGCCTCCCCGTCGAGGTTGCACCCCTCGAAGAGGTACGAGTCGATCCCCGCCACGTGGTGGCCGGCATCGAGGAGCATGGGGACGAGCGCGGTACCGATGTAGCCGCGGTGGCCGGTGACGAGAATCCTCACGTTCAGGCCCAGCCCTTCCAGGGCGCCTGGTCCCCGTCCCACAGCGAGTCGAGCAGCCTTCGGTCCCGCAGGGTGTCCATGCACTGCCAGAAGCCCCGGTGGCGGAAGGCCATGAGCTCGCCGTCCTTGGCCAGGCGCTCGAGCGGATCCCGCTCCCACTGGGTGTCGTCGCCCTCTATGTAGTCGAGGGCCTCGGGCTCGAGCACGAAGAAGGCGCCGTTGATCCAGCCCTCCCCGGTCTGGGGCTTCTCGGAGAACTCCGCGATCCGGTCGCCGTCGAGCTCCAGGTGGCCGAAGCGGGCCGGGGGCCGCACGGCGGTGAGGGTGGCGATCTTGCCGTGGGACCGGTGGAAGTCGAGCAGCGCCCGAAGGTCGATGTCGGCCACGCCGTCGCCCCAGGTGAGCATGAAGGTGCCGTTGCCGAGGTGGCGCGCCAGGCGCTTGATCCGCCCCCCGGTCGCCGTCGACTGCCCCGTGTCGATGAGCTCGATCGTCCAGTCGTCGCGGTGGCCGTCGTGGACCCGGACGGAACCGTCGGCCAACCTCACCGTGAGGTCGCCCGACAGCGAGCAGTAGTCGACGAGGTAGCGCTTGATCTGCTCCCCCTTGTAGCCCAGCGCGATCACGAAGTCGTCGAAGCCCTGGTGGGCGTAGAGCTTCATGATGTGCCAGAGGATGGGCTTGCCCCCGATCTCGACCATCGGCTTGGGCTTCGCCTCGGTCTCCTCGGCCAGGCGGCTTCCGACGCCCCCCGCCAGGATCGCGACCTTCATCTTCGGCTCCTCCCGCACTCCCGTCGACCACGCGACGTCTCGTCGCCCTTCCGCCTTCCAGAGGGCTCGGGCCGCGCCGTGATACGCCCCCCGCCCGATAGGCCCGGTTCGTATCTCGCGAGCGCCCCATGGCTCGGTAGCGGTGACACCGCCGTGGAGCCACCACGGCCTTGAGGACCGACGGAGTGAGCCCTTGCCGACGATGCCCATGGCCCAGACGCGACCGCGGTCCCGCCGGCGAGCGGGGCGAGCCGCCCGACGGCCCAGCCGGGGGCGGATCCTCATCGTCATCCAGAACCTCCCCCTGGCCCGGGACCGCCGGGTGCGGCTCCAGTGCCGCACCCTCCTCGACGCCGGCTTCGGCGTCTCGGTCATCTGCCCCGCCGACGGGGGGCGGGCGGGTTCGGCCCTCGTGGAGGGGGTGTGGGTCCACTCCTACCGGGCCCCGCGGGAACGTCCCTCGGCCGCCGGCTTCTGCTACGAGTTCGCCTACTGCTGGCTCCGCACCGCCCTGCTCGTGGTGCGGGTGGCCTGCCGGGAAGGCTTCGATGCCATCCAGGCCTGCAACCCGCCCGACACGTACTTCCTGCTCGGCCGACTGGCAAGGGCCTTCGGCAAGCGGTTCGTGTTCGACCACCACGACCTGTGCCCGGAGCTCTACCGGTCGAAGTTCACCGAGCCCACCCCCGCCCTGCTCCGCCTGCTCCACTCCCTCGAGGTGGCGACGTTCCGCACCGCCGACCACGTCATCGCCACGAACGAGTCCTACCGGGCCATCGCCCTCGAGCGGGGCGGGCGCGGGCCCGACGACGTCACCGTGGTCCGGTCGGGCCCCGACATCGACGCTCTCCAGCCGGGGCCGAGCCGGACCGGGCTGCGGCGGGGCCGGGACCACCTCTGCTGCTGGCTGGGTGTCATGGGCACTCAGGACGGCGTGGACCTCCTCCTCGAGGCGGTGGCCGTCGTCGTAAAAGAGATGGGGCGGACCGACATCCACTTCGCACTCCTCGGCTCGGGGCCGTGCTACGAGGAGCTCCGAGAACAGGCCGCCCGCCTCGGCCTGGCCCCCTTCGTCACCTTCACCGGGTGGGCCGACGACACCACCATCCGCGACTACCTCTCCACCGCCGACGTCGGGCTCGCGCCCGACCCACGCAGCGAGTTCAACGACCGCAGCACCATGAACAAGGTCATCGAGTACATGAGCTTCGGGCTGGCGGTCGTCTCCTTCGACCTCCCCGAGTCCATCGTCTCGGCTGGCGAGGCCAGCGCCTACGTGGAGGGCGACGACGTCACCGCCTTCGCCAAGGCCATCGTGGAGGTGGTGGACGATCCCGAGCGGCGGGCGCTCATGGGGGCGACCGGGCGCCGGCGGGTGGAGCGGGCCCTGTCGTGGAACGCTCAGAGCCCCACCTACCTCGGCGTCTACGAGCGGGTCCTCGGGTCCCCGGTCCCCGGCGACCATTCGGTCCGGGTCCCGGCCGGCTCGTGAGGTTCGCCGGGCCGCCCTTCGACCTGGCGCGCCTGCTGGGAGGCGGCGACCCCGTACCCCCCCGGGTCCTCGATCTGGCCCGGTCGGCCTACACCCTGCGCCCGGGAGGGGCCGGTCCGCCGCCGCTGCTCGTGCGGCGCAGCCGCCCTGGCGGGCGACCGCCGGGGTGGCGCTGGTCCTCGGTGGGTCCCGGTGGCCTCCGACTCGCCGGCGAGGTCCTGACCTCCGGCCCCAGCTCGATCGTGGCTGGGCGGCTCGCCCTCCCACCGGGCTGGCGAGCCTGGCTCGAGATCGTGGGCGAGCGGGTGGGCCTCGACGAGGCCGACGGTTCCTTCGGGCCGATCGCCCTTCCCCGCGGCCCGTTCCGCATCGCCTTCGCCCGGGGGGACGGCACGAGCCCCGGGCGCACCGACTGGATCGGCTGACCGGACCCCCGCGGGGCCCAGCCGGCGGGGTGCCGGCCGGCGGCAGGGCGTGGGAGGGTGGGGCGATCTCACGTTTCCGGCGGGATCCCCGTCCCTACCCGTGATGGCTGCCGAGCCGACCGCCCACACCGCGGCCGAGACGCGGGACGGCGCCCCGGAGCGCGGGGCCCCGGGGCACCGACGGCTGGTGCCCTTCGAGCGGGTGGTGAGCGACCACGGCCCGGCCTCTGGCGCTTCTGCCTCGCCGAGGTGGGCCGGGACCGGGCCGAGGACGTCTTCCAGGAGACGCTGCTCGCCGCCCTGGCCGCCTATCCCACCCTGCGCGACCCCGGCCGGGTCAGGGCCTGGCTCATGACCATCGCCACCCGCAAGGCCGTCGACGCCTACCGGACCCGGGCCCGGGACCCCCTGCCCACGGCCGATCCCGGCGCCGGGCTCGCCGGGGGGGGCGAGCTCGCCACCCCCGACGGCGAGCTGTGGGGCAGCGTCGCCAGGCTGCCCCCGAAGCAGCGCCAGGCCCTGGCCCTGCGGATCGTGGCCGACCTCGCCTACCAGGACGTGGCCACGGCCATGGGCACGACGGTCGAGGCGGCCCGCCGCAACGTGTTCGAGGCCCTGTCCCGGCTGCGCCGGGAGGCAGGGCCGGGAGGCGGCGCCGCCGCCACGCCCGGGGAGGACCCCTGTGCCTGAGAGCCCTGTGCCTGAGAGCCCTGTGCCTGAGAGCCCTGTGCCTGAGAGCCCTGTGCCTGAGAGCCCTGTGCCTGAGAGCCCTGTGCCTGAGAGCCCTGTGCCTGA
>Ga0187893_10014507_pt1 | contig 10729 bp, 8 predicted proteins | sample MA1701074metaG_FD_139574 | JGI IMG/M metagenome (GOLD analysis project Ga0187893, IMG submission 139574) | White microbial mat communities from a basaltic lava cave in the Kipuka Kanohina Cave System on the Island of Hawaii, USA - MA170107-4 metaG ...
CTGTCGCGCGAGCGCGGGGTGACCACGATGGTCATGACGCACGAGGTCGAGGCGACGAAGTACGCGGATCGGGTGTTGGTGATGAACGATGGACGCGTGGTCGCGGACTCGGCTGACGCGGCGATCGCGGACGCGCCGGCGTGATTCGCGAGCGACTGGAAGGCGCGTTCGCGAGACTTCCGTTCGCGATCCTGCTGTCGCTCCGCTCGCAGTGGGCCGATCGTTTCGTGGTCTCGCTGCTGACGGCAGCCGCAATCGCGGCGAGCGTGTCGCTGGGCATGAGCGTGGAGGTCGCATCACGCGGGCTGCGCGAGGAGCTGCGCCGCACCACCGAGGCACTGGTAGGTACCTCGTCGCTCTCGATCTCGGCTGGGGAGGTCGGCGTGCCCGAGTCGCTCGTCGAGCTTATCGCTGCGGTGCCGGGCGTCGCCGCCGCGGCGCCGCTGGTGCGGCGCACGCTGCGCGTCGCGCAGGGGGCTGGAGAGGGCCGCTCGCTCCACGTGCTCGGGCTCGATCTGCTCGGCGAGGGCGACGTGCGGCGCTTCGAGATCACACACTCCGGTGTCATCGTCCGGGATCCAGTTCGTCTGCTCGCGCTGCCCGACTCGATCGTGGTCGCGGAGTCGTTCGCCGCTGAGCTCGGCATCGGCGATGGCGACACACTGGCCGTCCAACTGGACGGCCGACCGATCGCGCTCACCGTGCGCGGCCTGCTCGGCGGCGAGCTCTCGGGAGCATTCGCGGGCCAGATCGCCGTGATGGACGTCTACGCCCTGCAGCAACTCGTCGGGATGCCCGGCCGCTTCGACCGCGTCGACGTGGCGGTCGACCCAGACTCGTCGACCGAAGAAGTCGCGCCCCGGCTACGAGCGATCGTCGACCCGGCGTACGAGATCGGGCGGGACGAAGATCGGGAGAGCTTCGGACTCGCGCTGCTGCGTACGTACGAGCGCTTCCTGTGGACGATCGTGCTGGTCGCGGTGGCGAGCGCAGCCCTGCTCGCCTACGCGGTCAGCTCGATGTCGATCGATCGGCGACTGGTGGAGCTCTCCCTGCTCCGCGCCGCGGGAATGGAGGGCCGCCGCGTCGGGCGCGCGGTCCTGGCGGACACGCTGGTGCTCGCCGGACTCGGAACGGCGCTCGGGCTCCTCGCGACTCCGTTCGTCACGCGCGCCGCCGCTGGGGTGATCGGTGTGGGCTCGACGGTGCACACGGGTATCGATCTCAGCAATTCGACTCTCTCGCTCGGCACGATCGCCCTCGGGCTCGGTATCGGCCTCGGCAGCGTGCTGGCGGCTGCCGTTCCCGCGGCGGGACGATCGATGCGCATCTCACCGCTCGAGCTCGTCGACTCCGGCCGTGGGGCGGTGCGCGGCGCGCTCACCCGACCCAGATTCCTCGCGCTTGCCTTCGCCGGTGCGGGCTTGATGCTGCTCGCGTCGCTCGAGACCCCGCTGCCACCCGAGGGCCGCGTGCCGCTCGTGGTCGTTGGCGCACTGGCCTTCGCCTCCGGCATCGGACACGGCGTGGTGAGGCGCTCGACGACCCCGGCCGGGCCTCTCGCGCGCTGGATTCCGCGCGTCGGCTTCCTCGTCGGCCCGTCGCTGAACGACCGCGTCGTGGAGACCGCTCTCGCCGTCGCCGCGTGGAGCGCGATCAGCGCGTGCGTGCTCTCGGGCGTCTCGACGATCCGCGGCTATGCCGACAGCATCGACGGCTACTACTACGGCTTGTACGGCGACGATGCAGTCCTGCTGCTCGCGGGCGACCCATTCGGCGCGCGCGGCATGCAGCCTATCTCGCCTGCGACGGTGAGCGCGCTGCGCGAAACAGGCGCGGTGAGCGAGATCGCCGCTCCGCGCGGAATCCAGCTGCCCTTTCGCGGCAAGGAGATCACGGTGGCGTCGTTCCCGACCGCGGTGCTCGCGCGGCGAGGCGACATCGGCCACGTCAGCGCGGATCCGGACGCGGTCCACGCCGCGCTCGCGGCCGGAGAGCTCATGATGAACGAGTCGTTCGGGCGCCGCTTCGGGGTAGAGGTGGGCGACTCGGTCTCGCTGCCGACCCGGGACGGCGCGCGGTCGCTACGCGTGGGCGCGGCGATCCGCGGTATGGCCGGACCGAACGGCTCGCTGCACCTCGACGAGCCGACCTTCGACGAACTCTTCCCGAGCAACGCGGCGGAGCACTGGGTCGCGGCGCTGTGGCTCGAGCCGGGAAACGCCGCCTCGCTCGACGCCCTTCGCCGCACCGAAGTCGATCAGCCGCTGTTCCTCCTCGAGGGACGCGAGGCGCGGCGGTTCGTGTCGCGATCGACCGAGAAGTATCGCGCCATGCTCGCGGTGCCGCTCGCGATCGGCTGCGTGCTCGGCTCCGTGTCGCTCGCGAGCCTGCTGCTCGGCGCCACGCGCTCCCGCCAGCAGGAGTTCGCCCTGCTGCGCGCTGCGGGCGCAACGCGCACCAACGTGATCGCCGTCGTCGCGCTCTCCCGCTGCCTGGTCGGACTCTTCGGCGCGCTGCTCGGGCTCGCGCTCGGCGCCGTCTGGACCGGCGTGTTCTGCCGCTTCCTGTCGGAATCGATCGGCTGGTCGATCCGGCCGGTGTTCGATGTGGTGGTCCCCTTGCAGATCGTCGCGGGCGCCGTCGCGGTCGCGCTAGCAGCCAGTCTCGTGCCCGGAATCCTCTCGACGCGACGACTCGCGGTCACGACGACCCCGACGCCGTAGCCGAGGACAGCCAAAGCAAGGGTCGAAGATGACGTTCGAGTGGCTCGTCGGGCAATCGTCGCGCCTGCCCTTCGCGCTTCTGATCTCGCTCCGCTCCCAGCTGGCCGATCGCTTCATCGGATTTGGGCTGATCACAATGGCCGTCGCCGGCTCAGTCGCGCTCACAATTAGCGTCGAGATCGCGTCGCGGGCGCTCCAAGAGGGACTTCAGGCCACGGAGCAGGCGCTCACTGGCTCCGCCGATCTCGTGATCTCTTCGGGGGACACGGGGGTCCCGGAGGACGCGCTCGTCGAAGTTCGAGAGCTCCCAGGCGTGAGCGCGGCTTCGCCGTTGATCCGACGGACCTTGAGGCTCGCGTCTGGCGCTGCGGTCGGAAGGCCGCTTCACGTGCTGGGTCTCGACCTTCTCGCCGAGAACGACACTCGGATCTTCGAACTCTCGCACTCGCAGCTCGCAGCACAGGACGCTCTGCGTCTGCTCGCGCTCCCTGACTCGATCGTCGTCTCCCGGCGGCTCGCGATCGAGCTCGAGCTCGTCGAGGGCGCTCCACTCGCGTTCACGTTCGGCGGACGCCGAATCGAGCTGATCGTGCGAGGGATCCTCGACGGACAGCTCGCGGAGGCCTACGGCGGCCAGATCGCGGGGATGGACATCTACGCGCTGCAGTCGATCCTCGGAATCGATGGGAGCTTCGATCAGATTGATGTCGCTGCCGAGGCGGGCGTCTCGATCGATGACCTGTCCGCTCGCATCGCCGCCGCCCTCGGGCCCGATCTCTCCATCCGCCGGGACATGGAGCGCGAGAGCTTCGGTCTTGCGCTGCTGCGCACGTACCAGCGAGCGCTCTGGTCGTTCGTGTTGATTGCGCTGGCGACGTCGGCCCTGCTCACCTACGCAGCGAGCTCGATGTCCGTCGACCGCCGGCTCGAGGAGCTCTCGCTGCTGCGCATGGCCGGGATGGAGGGCTCGCGCGTGGGACGGGCAGTGCTCGTCGACTCGCTCGTGGTGGCGGTGGGCGGGACCGTCCTCGGTGCGCTGGCTGCGCCGTTCCTCAGCCGCGCCGTAGTCGAGGTCCTCGCCGTCGGCGCGAGCGTGCGGAGCGGGGCGACGCTTGGGGCCCCCCGGTTCGCCCCGATGACCTTCGTCTTCGCGACACTCGTCGGTGTGGTCGCGGTCGCCGCCGCGGCGCTCCCCTCGGCGCGCCGCGCCGCGAGAGTGCGCCCCCTCGACTTGGTCGACCTGGGGCGCGGTCGCGCGCGGCTCGATCTCACCCGCACGCGAGCGCTCATCGTAGGAGTGCTCGGGTTGGCGCTGCTCGCTTCGGCGACGATCGACGCCGCAGCAACGACCGGCATCGGAGTTGCCGTAGGATTGATCGGCGGGGTCGCTTGTGCAGCCGGCCTCGGACAACGCCTGGTCGATCGTAGTGGCGGCCCCGTCGAGTGGCTGACGCGAGCCGCGCCGCGCATCGGCCTCCTGATCGGCCCGTTCCTGCGCGATCGCCCCCTACAGACCAGCCTCACGCTGGCAGCGTGGGCGACGATCGTCGCCGGCCTGATCGCAGGCGTCACGACGATCCGCAGCTATACGAACGGCGTCGACTCCTACTACTACGGACTCTACGGGGAAGATGCGGTGATGGTCGTTGTCGGCGACCCGCTCGGCGGCGGGGGCCGCGAGGCTCTCACGCCGAGCAGCCTCTCCGCGTTGCGAGCGGATCCGCACGTCGAGCAGATCTCGGCATTGCGCGGCGTGGACGTCGCCTATGGTGGAACACAAGTTCCCGTCTACTCGTTCCCGACAGAGGCGCTCGCCAGGCGCGGCGATCTCCGTTTCGCAACGAACGCTCCCAACGAGCTGCGCGCGGCGCTGACGAGGGGCGAGCTCGCGATGAACGATAGGTTCGCGAAGCGGTTCGACGTTCGCGTCGGCGACTCCATCGCCCTTCCCACGTCGCAGGCGGCGCGGACCTTCCGCGTCGGCGCCCTCATCCGCGCGGGCATTGGACCCGCCGGTTCGCTTCACCTGGATGACGCGAGCTTCGACCGCGCCTTCTCGACACTCGATACAAGCTCTGCGCACGCCGCAGCGCTCTGGCTCGCACCGCCGGCAGGCGAGTCGATCCGGGCGCTACGCGCGATGCCGACCCCTCAAGCCCTCTTCTTCCTTCAGGGCGCCGAGGCGCGTCGCCTAGTCGCGCAGTCCGCGGAGAAGTACCGGGCCCTTCTGGCAGCGCCCGTAGCCTTGATCTGTGGTCTCGGCCTCGTCTCTCTGGTCAGTCTGCTCTTCAGCTCGACTCGCGCTCGGCAGAACGAGTTCCTGCTGCTCCGCGCGGCCGGTGCGACTCGCTTCAACCTCGTGATGGTAGTGGCGCTTGGTGGCGGAGTGATCGGGGCCTTTGGCGCCGTGATCGGAGCGGTGATCGGCGGAGTCTGGTCGATCGTCACGTGCGCAACGCTCTCCGAAGCGCTGGGCTGGAGCGTCACCCCACTCGTCTCCGCCAACCTCGTCTCAGGTGTCGTTGCAGCCGCTGCCTTGCTCGCGACACTCGCTAGCCTTCTTCCAGCGCTCCTATCGTCCCGTTCGCCCCATGAGGTCGCGCCGACCCCTCGCTAGCGACGGCTCCGTCACCCCGTCGCCTTCAGCAGGATCTCGTTGATGATCGTCTGGTAGCCGACACCGCGGCGCTTTGCCTCGCTACGAGCCCAGTTGAGCACCTTCGGATGCAAGCGAATCGACACCGGCTGGTACTTCTCCGCACCCTTCGCGGGACGACCGCGAACCGCGCGCTTGACCCCAAGCTTCATATCGCAATCGCTCCCTGCGGCTCGCGCGCCGCGCGCTGATCAACCTGGCCACTTCGCCGCCGTGCCGCAATGTGAAAACCACCACCAGCACTCCGATGTCCGATTCGCCGATCAGCCATTGCCTCGCCTCCTCGTCGGTCGAATGCGCTACGTCGTCCGCCATCAGACCGAACGGGTCGTCGAACGCCGTGATCGCATCCGTGAATTCGACGCCGTATTTTCGGTAGTTAACCTCCGCCTTCCACGGGTCCCACTCGAACCGCATTTTCGGTGTATACTGAAATTACAGCAGATCGCGAACAGAGTTGCCAGGCGGCCACGTTCCTACGTGGCGGCGCCTACTCCCCCACCGGCCCCAGATGCGTCCTTCGCTCCACCTCCGCGAACCTCGCCAGCGTTTCCCCCTCCGGCGCCAGCAGCGACACCGCGATCGCCGTCAGAAACGACAACGGGATCGTCACCAGCGCCGGGTTCTTCAATGGGAACCACGCCCCGTCCGGCGCGTTCAGGATGTCCACCTGCACCGTCGGCGAGAGCCAGATCAGCACGACCGTGGAGAGCGTGCCGACGACCATGCTCGAGACGGCGCCGGCGGTGGTGCACCGCCGCCAGAAGATCGAGAGCAGGAGCGCGGGGAAGTTCGCGCTGGCGGCGATCGCGAAGGCGAGCGAGACCATGAACGCGACGTTCTGGCCCTTGAAGGTGATGCCGAGCGCGATCGCGAGCGCGCCGAGCGCGATGGTCGAGACGCGCGCGACGAAGAGCTGCTCGCGCGCGTCGGCGTGGCCCTTGCGCACGACGCTCACCCACAGGTCGTGCGAGAGCGCGGCCGCGCCGGACAGGGTCAGGCCCGCGACCACGGCCAGGATGGTCGCGAACGCGACCGCGGAGATGAAGCCGAGGAAGGGCGTGCCGCCGAGCAGCTCGGCGAGCAGCGGCGCGGCCATGTTGCCGCCCGCGTCGACCGCGCGGATCGCGTCGGGGCCGACCAGGACCATCGCGCCGAAGCCGAGCACGAAGGTCATCAGGTAGAAGTAGCCGATCAGGCCGGTGGCGTAGAACACGCTCGTGCGCGCGGCGCGCGCGTCGGGCACGGTGTAGAAGCGCATCAGGATGTGCGGGAGCCCGGCGGTGCCGAACATCAGCGCCAGGCCGAGCGAGATCGCGTCCCACGGGTTCTGAACGAGCTTGCCGGGCGCGAGCACGGCGTCGCCGTAGCGCCCGGCCGCGGCGGCGAACAGCGCGAGCGGGCTCCAGTCGAAGCGCGCGAGCACGAGCAGCGCGAGCAGCGTGGCGCCGCCGAGCAAGAGGATCGCCTTCACGATCTGCACCCAGGTGGTCGCGATCATGCCGCCGAACAGCACGTAGGCGAGCATCGCGAGCCCGACCAGGATCACGGCGGTCTCGTAGGAGAGCCCGAACAGGAGCCGGATCAGCCCGCCCGCGCCGACCATCTGCGCGATCAGGTAGAAGATCACGGTCGCGAGCGTGCCGAGCGCGGCGCTGATCCGGATCGGTGTCGCGCGGAAGCGCAGCGCGACCACGTCCGAGAACGTGTAGCGGCCCAGGTTGCGCAGCGGCTCGGCGATCAGGAACAGCACGATCGGCCAGCCGACCAGCCAGCCCGTCGAGTAGATCAGCCCGTCGAAGCCCGAGAACGAGACCAGGCCCGCGATGCCCAGGAACGAGGCCGCGCTCATGTAGTCGCCGGCGAGCGCGAAGCCGTTCTGGCCCGCGCTGATCGAGTGGCCGGCGACGTAGAACTGCTCGGTGGTCTTCGTGCGCCGCGCGGCCCAGTACGTGATGCCGAGCGTGAGCGCGATGAACGCGAAGAAGAAGCCCATCGCGACCGCGTTCGGCTCGCCGATCTGCGTGCCCATCCGCTAGCCCCGCAGCCGCGCGAGCGCGTCGTCGTAGTTGCGGTTCATCCAGCGCACGTAGAACCAGGTCGAGAGCCACGACAGCACGATCACGAGCGCCCCGATCAGGATGCCGAGCGAGAGGCCCGGCGCGACGCGCGACGCGAGCAGCTCCTGGTCGAACGCGACCAGCAGGATGAAGCCGAAGTAGATGAACACGACCACGCCCGAGAGCGCGAGCGCGAGCCGCAGCCGGCGCGCGGACAGCGCGCGCAGCTTCTCCGCCGCGCCGGACGCCTTGTCGTCGCCTTCGCTCAAGCGCCGGGTCGCCAGTTTCCGTGGAAGCCGGCCGGCACGCGGTGCGGCAGGTGCGCGAGCGCGAGCGGCGCGCGGTCGAGGTTCTCGGCGTCGAGGATCGCGAGGTCGCTGCGGCCGGTCTCGGCGCGGTACACGACGGTCAGCACGAAGCCCTGCCCTTCCGGCGCGTTCGCGCTCTTTGGGACGAAGATCGGCTCGGACACCGCCGAGCCGGTGCCGAAGTCGTGCACGGCGCTCTTCCCGCTCTGCACGTCGTAGCGCAGGATCGAGGTGAACCCGCCGCCGAGCCCGCCCTCGCCGCCGGCGAAGCCGAACCGGTACGGGAGCCCCGTGCGCCGCTCGTCGAGGCGCGGGAACTCGCAGGCGCGATCGTCGCGTTGGGTCTCGATCACCTTGCGCGCGTCGAGATCGATCTCCCAGTGCCAGAGCGTCGCGTCGGTGCCGCCGATCTCCATCCGGAGGCCCGCCGCCGGGATCGGCAGCTGCTTGTAGCGCGCGACGTCGGCCACGATCCGTCGCCCATCGGTGTAGGCATTCATGGGGTGGAACACGAAGCACGGGTCGCTGTCGAGCCAGACCACGTCGTTCGTGCCGCCGTTGCGCGGCATGACGCCGATCTTCGTGCCGAGCTCGGGCTCCCAGCCGAGCACGCTCTCGCCCTTCTGCGCGCGCTCGATCCGCAGCGTGGCGGGGAAGATCGGGAAGATCACGTGTTCGGCGGTGGTGATGAAGTCGTGCACCATCGACGGCCAGGGCGCGTGGATCGGGACCTCGCGCGTGACCTTCCCCGCCTTCGAGATCTCGTAGTAGACGACGTACGGCTCCATCACCGAGTAGCGGAAGCCGAGCATCGCGCCGGTCTCGGGATCGATCTTCGGGTGCGCGGTGAAGGTGCCGTCGCGCAGGCTCCCGGAGTAGTCGGTCGTGCAGCGCGTGTCGAGCGAGAGCGGGTCGAGCTCGACCGGCGGCAGGCCACCCTCGACCAGCGCGAGCAGCTTGCCGCCGTGCCAGACGATGTTCGTGTTCGCGGGACCGCCGGGCACGCCCTCGGTGCGCGGGTCGGGCGCGCCGCCGGGGCCCATGAAGCTCGACCAGAGCGCCTCGCCGGCCGCGCGCTCGGCCTGGAAGCGCGGCGTGCGCACGAAGCGGTTGCGGTAGTCGACGCGCCCGCCCTCCAGGTAGAAGCCGTGGATCATCCCATCGCCGCTGAACGGGTGGTAGCTGCCGCGCGGCGCGAACTGCGGGTTCGGGCCGTTGCGGTAGAGCGCGCCGTGCAGCTCGCGCGGGACCTCGCCGGTGACGGGCAGGTTCGGCGCCTCGCCCTCCATCGGCCAGGGCTCCCATACACCGGAGAGGAACGGGTGCTTCGGCATCGGCTTGCTCATGTCATTTCCTCGGCTGGTTCAGCTCGACCAGGTTCCCGGCGGGATCGCGGAAGAACGCCTGCCGCCCCGCGCCCGGAATCGTCATCGGCTTGCTCACCTTCACCCCGCGCGCGCCGAGCTCCTCGCACACCGCGTCGATGTCCTCGACGCCGAACGCGAAGTGCTGGCCCTCGGGCGCGTGGTGGTCGGCCACCTCGATCAGGTGGATCTCCTGTCCGCCCGCGCGCAGCCAGTGGCCCTTGAACGGGAAGTCCGGGCGCGGAAGCGTCTCGAGCCCGAGCACCTCGGTGTAGAAGCGCCCGCAAAGCTCCGCATCGTGGACGTTGATCGAAACGTGGTGAACGCCGCCTAGCTTCATGAGCGCGATGGTATCATCGCCCTCCCATGGCCGACATCCGCAAGATCAACGTTCCCGAGCTGGGCAAGCTCAAGGCTTTTTCGCACGCCACCAAGGCCGGCGGCTTCATCTTCGTGGCCGGCACGCTCGGCACCAAGATGGGCTCGTTCGAGCTCGTGCTCGGCGGCGCGAAGGAGCAGACGCGCCAGACGCTCGAGAACATCCGCGCGATCCTGCGCGGCGCCGGCGCGGACCTCGAGGACGTCGTGAAGGTCAACGTGTTCATCACCGACATGGCGAAGTTCGGCGAGATGAACGAGGCGTACCTGGAGTTCTTCCCGAGCGACCCGCCCGCGCGCATCACCGTGGGCTGCTCCGCGCTCGCGCTCGGCGCGATCGTCGAGATCGACTGCGTGGCGTACAAGCCGTGAAGCGGAGCGGGCCATGAAGGTCTGGCTGTCGGTCGACATGGAGGGCATCTCCGGGCTCGTGCGCTGGGCCGACGTGGTCACGCGCGGCATGGACTACCAGCGCAACCGCGGCTTCATGACCGCGGACGCGAACGCGGCGATCGCGGGCGCGTTCGACGGCGGCGCGACCGAGGTCGTGGTCGAGGAGAACCACGGCGTCGAGGATCTGTGCGACCTCGTGCTCGACGAGATCGACCCGCGCTGCCGCGTGGTGCGCGGCGCCGGCCGGCCGACCGCGACCACCATGGCCGGGCTCGACGGATCGGTCGGCGTGGTGCTGTTCGTCGGCCACCACGCGCGCGCCGGGTCGTTCCCCGGCATCATGGCGCACACCGTCTCCTACGAGCGCTTCAAGTACGTGCGCCTCGCCGGCGCGCCGATCGGCGAGTCCGAGATCATGACCATCCGCGCGGGCGAGCTCGGCGTGCCCGTGGGACTGGTGACCGGCGACCAGGTCCTGATCGCGGAGCTCGGCAAGCGCGCGCCCTGGGTCGAGCGCGTCGAGGTGAAGCGCGCACTCTCGAACGTGTCGGGCGACGTGATCCCGCCCGCGCGCAGCCGCGACCTGATCCGCGCCGGCGCGCGCCGCGCGCTCGAGCGCGCGACCCGCGGCGAGCTGCCCGTCTACCGCGAGCAGCCGGCGCCGCACGAGATCGAGGTCGAGCTGCGCGCGCCGATCGAGGACGCCCTGCGCGAGAACCTGGCCCAGCTCCCCGAGTTCGAGATCGCCGACGACCGCACCGTGCGCACGCTCGCGCCGGACATGGACACGGGCTTCCGGCGCATCGCGTACCTGGGCTACGGAACGGCCCCGGGCGTCACGCGC
>Ga0187893_10014508_pt1 | contig 10729 bp, 6 predicted proteins | sample MA1701074metaG_FD_139574 | JGI IMG/M metagenome (GOLD analysis project Ga0187893, IMG submission 139574) | White microbial mat communities from a basaltic lava cave in the Kipuka Kanohina Cave System on the Island of Hawaii, USA - MA170107-4 metaG ...
GCCGCCGGCCCGGTCCACGAACCCCACCGCCTCCAGCGAGGACGGGAAGGCGTTCTTGCGTGGGTAGTGGGCCCCGTTGGCGCCGGCGATGACGTTGCCCTCCACCACCGCGCCCGGGAAGAACCGCTCGATGCTGGCGTTGCCGGGCGCGGTCCCGGCCCCGATGATCCCGTACGCGTTGTGCGGCAGGATGTTGGAGCGGAACACGAAGCCCTGGTGGGCCGCGGGTCCCTCCGTCATGATGATGTTCCCGGCGTGGAAGGCGGTGTTGTGCTCGATGACGAGATCCGTCACGCCGTTGATGATCTGGAAGAGGATCCCGCCCCCACCCCAGCGGGCCCCTCCCACGTCGTCGAAGAGATTGTTGCGGATCAGGATCCGGCGCGTCCAGCGGCTGGGCTCCAGATCGTCCCGGCCGCTGATGTTCATGCCCTGCGCCGTGTGACGCAGGATGTTGTTGGTGAAGGTGACGTCCTCGACGACGGACCAGGGCGCACGTCCGTCCTGGTTGCGCACGGTGAAGAGGATCGCATACCCGCTCTGCGCCTGAGGCCAGTTGTGCTCGAGGAGATTGCCGTCGATCACCACGCGGCGCGCGTTCTTCAGCTCGAGGAGGTTCTTGACCTGCCAGGTCGTTCCCTCGAAGCCCGGCGCCCCGGCCTTCCACGCGAGCGGCTTGGCCAGGTGGTTGCGGCGAATCTCGATGTCCGAGGGTACCAGGTTCGCGATCGGCGGATCGCCGCCGCCGAACAGCAGGTTCTCGCCGGCGCCCTCGAGGTAGTTGTTGACGATCTTGTAGGGGCCCGGCCCCCGCCAGCCGGCGATCGCCTGCGAGTCCGCGCCCACCTCCTTGAAATCCGCCAGGTACGAGTCGATGACGGCGGCCTCTCTCGCGTTCAGCGCGATGCCGCGCCGGGCGCCTTTCTTCGGGTCGCCGTGGATGTAGCACCGCTCGACGATGAAGTGGTGAGCGAGGCCTTCCAGTGACGTCTCACCGGTCCCGAGCTCGACCAGATTCTTGAGGAACACGCCCTCCTTCGGGCGGATCTCCAGCCCGATGAAGCGGTAGTGGTGCGCGCCGGGCGCGGTGGCGAGCACCGAGCCGGCGGTCGCCACGAGCTTCGGCATCCGCGGGGCCTGGGACGGGTGCACGCGGCGGCCGGGGGGCAGACTCGCGTCGCTCTCGCTCGTGCGCACCGTGATCCACTCGTCGCCGTTCTTGCGCGGCAGCGTGAACGAGCCGGTATAGGTGGCGCCCGCCTCCAGCGTGATCACGTCCCCCGGTTGCGCGCGGTCGAGCGCGGCCTGGAGATCGCCGCCGGCGGGGACCGCGATCGTGCGCCCGGCCCCCGGCCCCGGGCTCGTGTCGACGGTGGCCTGCGGGAGCTGCGGGGCCGCCCCGGCCGCCGGCCCCACGACCACCCCGGGGGCCAGCAGCAGGAGCAGCGCGAACCAGGCGCGCCCGAGCCGGCGGTGCGCCCACCCGGCGCTCATGACCGTGAAGCGGGCGCGCGGCCCGCGCCGCGCGTGAGATCGATCAGGACATGATCCGGCCCGGCCGCCGCCACGACACGGGCCGCGTCGCCGCTCGGGCTGCCGATCACCACCGTCTCGGCGTGATCGAGCAGCGCCTTGATGTCGTCGCACATGAGGGCCGCGATGTGCGGAATCTCCTCCTCGATGTAGCGCCGGTTCGCGCCGACGAGCCGGGCGATCGCGACGCTCCGGTCGAGGATGCGGACATCACACCCCTTGCCGATCAGCGTCTCGACCAGCGTGACCATCGGGCTCTCGCGGAGATCGTCGGTGCCCGGCTTGAAGGCCAGCCCCACCACGCCCACCCGGCGCCGCCGCGTCTCGAGCACCATGTGGACGGCGCGGCGGATCTGGTTCTCGTTCGAGGGGAGGATCGCCGACAGCAGCGGCGAGGACAGGTCCGAGGTACGCGAGGCGTACAGCAGCGCGCGCAGGTCCTTCGGCAGGCAGGAGCCGCCGAAGGCGAACCCGGGACGGAGATAGGCCTCGGAGACGTTGAGCTTCTTGTCCATCCGGAACACGCGCATGACCTCCTGCGCGTCGCCGCCCAGCGCCGCACACAGGTCGCCGATCTCGTTGGCGAAGCAGACCTTGAGCGCGTGGAAGACGTTCGACACGTACTTGACCATCTCCGCCGTGCGCATGGTCGTGCGGATGAACGGCGCACTCACCGAGGCGTAGAGCGACCGCACGACGCCGGCGATCTCGTCGCTCCCGCAGCCCACCAGCGTGAAGGGCGGCTGGTCGAAGTCTCGCAGCGAGGAGCCTTCGCGCATGAACTCCGGGTTCACGGCCAGGCGCAGCCAGGGGCCCGGCTCGCGGCCGGCGCCGTAGGCGATGGCCGGAGCCAGCACGCTCTCGGCGGTGCCGGGCAGCGCCGTGCTGCGGAGCACGACCGTGAACGGCTCGCGCCGGCTGCGCAAGGCCCGCCCGATCTCCCGCCCCACCCGCTCGAGCGCGCCGGTGTCGAGCTGTCCGTTGGCGCGGCCCGGGGTGCCCACCGAGATGAGCGCCAGCTCGCTGGCCGCCACCGCGTCCTCGGTGGCGGTCGTGGCGCGGAGGTGTCCGCTGCCGATGACCTCGGTCAGCAGCTCGCCGAGCCCGGGCTCCACGATCGGCGGGCGGCCGGCGTTGATCATGTCGACCTTGTCGCGGCTCACGTCCACTCCGACGATCTCGTGCCCGGCGTTCGCGAGACAGACACTGGTCACGCACCCCACATAGCCCAAGCCGAAGACGCTTGCACGCATGGTCAGCTCATTCCTCCCTGTGAGCCGGCGGGGTGCGTCTCACGCTCTCCCGTCCGGTTTCGGTTCGTGCTGGTGGCCTCCTCGAGATGCATCTCGAACTCGCGCGCCGCGTGCGCCCACGAGTAGCGCGCTTCCACCAGCCGGCGGCCGGCGACGCCGAGGCGCCGGCGGCGATCCGGATCGCGCAGCAGCTTGACGACCGCTCGCGCGAACTCCGCGGGCTCGTCCGCCCGCACGAAGTGGTCTCCCGAGATGAGCGGCAACCCTTCGGCGCCCACCGAGGTCGACACCACCGCCTTCCCCATCGCCAGCGCCTCGAAGATCTTGAGCCGCGTGCCGCCGCCCACGCGCAGCGGCACCACGTACACCGGCGCCCCGCTGACGTACGGACGCACGTCGTCGACGGTCCCGGTGACGGTGACGCCCGCCTGCTCGGCCATCGCGCGCAGGCCAGCCGCCGGATTCCGCCCGACCACCGTGAGCGACACCTCGGGCACTTCCCGGCGGATGGCGGGCAGGATCGCGTCGAGGAAGTACACGATCGCGTCCTCGTTCGGGTACCAGTCCATGGATCCCGTGAACACCAGGCGGGCGGGCTCCTCCGGCATGCCCGTCGGCGCGAAGTACGTGGTGTCCACGCCGGTGGGGATGGCCCGGATCGGCGCCTGTGGCGCGAGCGCGGCCACCAGCTCACGGTCCGGCTCCGACACGGCCACGGTCAGGGCGGCCCCCGCGCACGCCCGCGCCTCCCAGCGCTGCATCTTGCGCCATTCCACCTCGAGCAACGCCCGGCGCCAGCGCCGCGGCTCCGTGATCGCCAGGCGTTTCCAGATCAGGTGCTCCACGTTGTGCTCGAACAGCACCAGCGGCGTCGCGCCCTTCATCGGCACGTTCGGCATCGCGGCCAGGAAGTCGGCCACGCACACGTCCACGCGGCCGCTGTCGATCAGCCGCTGGACGTCCTGGCGCAGCACCCGGACCTGCGCCTTCCACAGGTCGACCGGCAGCGGCGACAGCCACGACCGGGCCAGCGCGAGCGCGAAGCCGGCGCTCCCCTGCTTCGGCAGATCGTGCGGATGCGACACGATCCGCTCGCACTCCGGCATCGCGTTCCAGAGCCCGTCCGGATCGTCCTCGGCCCCATGCGTGGTCAGCACCACCACGCGATGCCGCCGCGACAGCTCCGAGATCATGTGATAGCTCCGCAATCGCCCGCCGCGATCCGGAGGCCACAACCCGCCGACCTTCACCCAGAGAATGCGCACGGCTCACGCCTCCGGCATCACGGCGGCAGGATCCTCACCGTCGAGGAAGATCCGCTGCCAGATCTCGAGGTTCAGCAGCAGCCACAACCGGTCGCCGTGCTGGACGGCCCCTCGGTCGAGCTCCGACACGAGTCGCCCGAGCGCGGCGGGCTCGAAGAAGCCGCGGGCGAGTGCGCGCGGCCCGAGCACGAACTCGTCCAGCAGCGGTCGGAAGCCCCCGCGCAGCCAGCGGCCCATCGGGACCGGAAAGCCCATCTTGCGTCGGCGGAGGATCGGGCGCGGCACGACCCCGGCCAGCGCCGCTCTCAGGACGGCCTTCGTCCGCCAGCCGTGGAGCTTGAGCGAGGCGGGCAGCCCGGCCACGTGCTCGACCAGCTCGTGGTCGAGGTACGGGACCCGGCTCTCGATCGAGGCCGCCATGCTCATCTGGTCCTGCTTCATCAGGAGCTCGACCAGATACGTCTGCAGATCGGCATGACTCATCCGCTCGAGGCTGCCGCCCGGCCCTTCGTCGTAGCAGCGCAACGCGGTCGCGTACGGGTCCCGGCGCAACCGCCGGCCGGGGTCGGCCAGCAGCTGCCGCTGACGCTCGACCGAGAACACGGCGAAGTTCTCGCAGAACAGCGTCCGCGGACCCGGCCCGAGCGCGAGAAAGCTGCGCCCGGCGTAGCGCGCCAGCGGCCCGGGCAGCGCGCCCGCGGCGCGGCTCACGGACCGGCGCAGCGCCGACGGGGCGACCTGCCACCAGGCGCGTCCGAGCCGCTCGTTCCAGGCCGTCACGCGGTAGCGGTTGTACCCGAGGAACAGCTCGTCGGCGCCCTCGCCCGTGAGCACCACGGTCACGTGCTCGCGGGCCAGCCGCGACACGAAGTAGAGCGGCACGCTCGACGTGAATGCGATCGGCTCGTCCTCGTGCCAGACCAGCCGCGGCAGCGCCTCGAAGAACTGGGCCGGCGAGACCACCACCTCCCGGTGCTCGGCGCCGACCGCCTTCGCGGCGAGCCGCGCCCACGCGAGCTCGTCCGCTTCGCGCTCCGCGAAGCCCACGGAGAAGGTGCGGATCGGCTCCTTGACCATCGGGGCCATGAGCCCGGCCAGACCGCTCGAATCGATGCCGCCCGAGAGAAACAGCCCGAGGGGCACGTCGCTCATCAGGTGGCTGCGCACCGCCGCCTCGACACGGGCCCGCACGGCCTCGGCCTCGCGCGCCAGCGGCGCCGGGTCCGGATCGAGGGTGGTCGGCAGCTGCCAGTACCGCCGGCGACCGATCGCGTCACCCGGCGACCACGACAGCGTGTGGCCGGGCAGGAGCTTGCGAACGCCCCGGAAGAACGTCTCCTCGCCCGCGACGAACCGGTTCGCGAGAAATTCCGGCAGCACGGCATCGTTGAAGCGGGGGCGGCCGGGGCTCGCGGCCAGGATGGCCTTGATCTCGGAGGCGAACAGCAGCTCCTGATCCGTGCACGCGTAGTAGAGCGGCTTGATCCCGAGCCGGTCGCGGGCCAGCAAGAGGCGCCGGCGGGCGCGGTCCCAGATCGCGAAGGCGAACATCCCGCGCATATGCTCCACGCACCGCTCGCCGTGCTGATCGTACAGGTGGAGGACGGTCTCGGTATCGCTGCGCGTGCGGTAGCGCCGGCCGGCGCGCTCCAGCCGCGCCTGCAGCTCGGGATGGTTGTACATCTCGCCGTTGTAGACGATCCAGGCCGAGCCATCCGCGTTCGACATCGGCTGCTGCCCGCCGCTCACGTCGACGATGGCGAGACGCCGGTGCCCGAGCCCGACCGGACCCTCGATCCACAGACCTTCTCCGTCGGGGCCGCGATGGCGGAGCACGTCACGCATGCGCTTCACGCGCGCCTCGTCCACCAGCTCGCCGGGATTCAGCTTGACGATGCCGGCAATCCCACACATCAGGCTTTCCTCCTCGCGCGGAACGGTCCCAGGACCATCACCGCGACCTCGGCTTCCTCACGCTGAAGGAGCAGATCACGGCGAAGTGCTTCAGGCCGGGGATCCGCAGCAGGGTCCGCGACAGGCGGTGCGCCCCCACCAGGTTCAATCCCGGCAGCAGGAACCGGCGGTGCCGCTCCCACGAGAAGTCGCGCGCGAAGCGGCGCAGCTCGCGCGTCGTGAGTGGGCGCTCGAATGGCGAGACGTCCTGGGGTTGCCAGGGAATCATGCGGCGGACGACGCGCAGGGTCGCCGAGTCGCGCGTGGGCTCGCTGAAGATGGCGAGACCGCCGGGCTTCAGCACGCGCCAGACCTCGCGGGCCGCGCGCTCCAGGTCCAGGTGGTGGAGGATGGCCATGCCGAAGACGACGTCGACGTGGTCGTCCGCGAGCGGGATCTCGTGGCACGAGCCCACCACGAAGTCGGCCTGGCCGCCGTGGAGCGCGAGCCGCCGGTTCGCCAGTTCGATCAGCTCCGGGGAGAGGTCCAGCCCGATGACGGACGCGCCGCGCGCCGCGAGGGCGGTCGTGTTCTCCCCGGCCCCGCACCCGTAGTCGAGCACACGCTTGCCGCGCACATCGCCCAGCAGCCAGTAGCAGTAGTCGAGCGGGTACAGCGTGTCCTCGGGCGGGTCCAGGTACCGGTCGAGGTCGCAGATGTAGAGGTTGAGGTCCCGATGCGCGGCGTCCGCCACGCTGCGCTGTGCCTCGACCGCTTCCCATTGCCGGATGTCGGCCATGCAGTTCCTCCGTGAGCGTCTCTGTGCGTTCCCTACCCGCGCTCGCCCGGACTATTCATGAGCGGCGCTGTGCGAAACCGGCCGGGTGGCGTTCATGAATGGTCCGCGCTAGAGCTCGATCCGCTCGCCGTCGATCAGCAGCGCCTCGACACCGGACGCCCCCGTCAGCGTCACGACCGGCGGCGGTGAGGCCAGCGGCTGCTCGACCGGGTAGAGCAGGGTCGCGATCCTGAGCGGGAGCCGCGTCACGACGGCGGAGTAGACGAGCGTCGGCGCGGCGCGCCGGAGCCCGTAGTCCGGCGAGACCCAGCCCTGGATCGGCGACGGCACCCCGGCCAGCACCTCGGCCGTCAGGCGCGCCTTCGCGAACGGCCGCAACAACAGACCGTGACCGCGCGCGCCGCGTGCGCGGGCCCAGAGGTCCGGCGCGACCGTCACCTCCAGCGGCGCGAACTGGAAGCGCAGCTCCACCTCGTGCTCGCCGGAGCCTTCGAGCTCGTCGACGATCACCCAGAAGCGCGGCTTCACCCAGAGCACGCGGCGCCGGTGTCCCACCGGGTGCGTCAGCTGGCCGTACGCCGTGTGCTCGGCCTCGGCCACGTCGATCGTCGGACTCGTCTTCCACTGACGGAGCGATGCCGCCGGCCGCGTCTGCCAGCCGAACGGCCCACGCGTAAGCGCCTGGTCGAGGCCGTCGATCATCACGGTGCTGTGGGCGGCGGTGCTGCGGAAGAAGTCGCGCCAGTCGGGCTCCGCGGTGTAGCAGTACGTGCCGGGATCCACGAGGTACGGCTCCCCGAAGGCCACGCACTGGATGCTGAGCAGATCCGCGTGGCCGTGCCCGCCACTCACCGGACAGCCGAGCGGCCCCACGTCGAAGAGGAGCTGATGGGCGCCGCGGTCCCAGCCGCTCCGCATCACCACATAGCCGCCGTCGGCGAAGAGCTGCGAGGGCGGGCGATCGGGCGGCTGGGGCGTCACTGTCTGCACCGTCTTCGTCGCCGACGGGCCGAACATCCACAGCGTCTCGGGCGCGGCCGCCCCGGCGGCCCACACGTAGGCCGGCCGCGGGAACACGGCGGCGGCCTCGGCGAAGAGGCCGCGCAGGTCGTCGGGGGCGCGCGCGGCCAGTGGCAGGAGCCAGCCGCCGTCCGCATCGCCGATCTGCGGCATGGAGCCGTCCGGCCCGCGCACGGCGAGCAGGAAATCGAGCATCCGCTCGAGTCGCTCGCTGACGTCCGCCGGGACGTCGAGGCCGTTCCGGCGCGCGAGCACGAGGAAGTGCAGATAGATCTCCGCCGTGTAGCGCTGGTAGCAGGTCGCCCTCTCGAAGTAGACCCCGTCGTCGAGCACCTGGCGCGCGCTCTCGGCGACCAGGATGCGCTGGCCGAGCCGCCGCCAGCGCCGCGCCCCGCGAAGCTCGGGGAAGACGGTCCCCGCGTAGAAGAGGCCCAGCGCCTCGCCGGTGAGGTGCGTGTTCGGCGAGAAGTAGTACGACAGGTACCGCTCGACGTGCGACGCGTGCGCGGAGATGCTCTCGAGCATCTCCGCGAACACCTCGGGCGAGAGCGCCCGCGAGCCGAGGAACAGGAGGAGCGCCCACGACCACGCGACGATCCGGAAGGCGACCTCGAGACTGCTCGCCCAGTTGATGCCGAGCTCGGGCGGGTTGCTGCGCATCCACTCGAGCACCCCGGCTGCGAAACGCTCGGCGTAGCGCTCGTCGCGGGTCAGGCAATACGCCTGGCCCAGCCGCACCAGCCACTGGTGTCGGTTCAGCTCCCAGATGACCTTGCTGTCGCCGATGCGGCGGGCGTCGAGCGGGTCGAGCCGGCTCCAGTGCACGAGCGGGGCGCGGCGACGCGAGACCGGATCCAGGTGCCAGTCCACCGGATCGCCGAAGAAGAGCGCGCGATAGCCCAGGAGATCGAAGCGCCCGCGGCAGATGGACTCGGCGTCGGCCAGGAGCCGGCCGCCCTCGTCGGCCACCCGCCGGTCGCCCGGCTCCGCCTCCGGCATGGCCGTCGGGCCCTCGAAGAACCGCGCGGGCGCGCGCGCGCAGAAGCGCGTGAAGAGCAGGCGCGAGGCGCCGCGCAGATCGCCCGCGCGCGCCTGCTCCCGGATCGCGGCGAGCTCCGCGGTGGCGGCCAGCTCGCTGAACACGCCGAGCGCCGATCCGCGCGACGGGTCCGCCAGCCCGCTCCGCTCGAGCCGCTTGCGCAGCTCCTGCCGCCCCCGGCACCCGAGCTCGCGGAACCCGATCGTGCGCAGTCCGGGACTCACCGCTTCACCCCCGTGTACACGGTGGCCCAGTGTTCCCGGGCGTACTCCCAGGTGTGATGCTGGACGTCCGCGTGGGCGGCGCGCGCCAGGCGGCGGGCGCGGTCGGGATCCTCGAGCAGCGTGGTCACGCCCTTGGCGAGCGCCACCGGGTCGCGGTCGGGGACGAGCACGCCGGTGGCGCCATCACGCACCATGCTGGCGAGGTCTCCCGGCCCGGTCGACACCACCGGCAATCCGGCCGCGAACGCCTCGAGCACGGACAGCGGCTGGTTGTCGAGCACGGAGGCGTTCAGGAAGATGTCGGCCGAGTCGTACAGGGCCGGCATCGCCCCGGGCTCGACGCGGCCGACAAACCGCACCGCATCCAGACCGAGCGCTTCCGCCAGTCGGCGCAGGCGGGCGTCCTGGCTGCCGGTGCCGGCGACGGTGAGGCTCGCCTCCGGATAGCGGCCCTTGAGCAGCGCGAACGCCTCCAGGATGTCGCCGACGCGGTAGTACGCTTCGAGGTTGCGGGTGGAGAGGAGCCGCGGCCCGAGGGGCGCCCGCTCGCGGTACCGGAAGCTCGAGAGATCGACCACGTTCGGGATGACGCGCGCCTCGTAGCCGTGGCGCGCGAACACTTGGCACAGATAGCGCGACGGCACCACGATCGCGTCCGCCATGCGCAGGAACGGATGGACGAGCCGTCCCCAGCGCGTCAGGTGATCGTCCGCCTCGCCGCTGTGGTAGTTGAGCACGACGCGCGTGCCGTAGCGCCGGGCGGCCACGATCGCCGCCGCAGGCGCGAGCAGGAACGACCAGTACGAGGCGGCGAAGACATGCGCCACGTCGGCCGTCCGCAGGCGTCCGAGACTCGGCACGTACAGCGCCTGGTTGAGCAGCGTTCTCGCGTACGGCACCCGACGCAGCCAGCGGAGCCCCCGCGGGAACGGCGGATTGATCGGCACCATCGTGACGTCGTAGCCCTCGCGGCGGAGGTGCGCGCTCACGGTCGAGGCCTGCACGCCGTGCCCGCCCAGGATGTCCAGGCCGGCCACCACCATGGCGATCCGCGACCGCTTCACCGGCCGCCTCCGGCCGGGACCACGGGATCGGCGGGCGCGGTCACCGACTGGCGCCCGGAACGGCGGCCGGCGCGCATGCCGAGCTTGACCTCCTCGAAGCCGGAGCTCGACTGGGCGAAGTGCGCGAGGTCGGGTGCGCCGGCGTCGACGCGGCGCAGCTCCAGCAGCGGCGTGGCCGGCGTGTTCCCGCCGGTGATCGCCGTCACCGCCGCGCGGTAGCCGGACCGTGCGATCTCGGTGACCACCTCCGGCGTGTAGTCCTCCGGCATGCCGTTCGGATACGCGAAGTGGCACACCCGGGAGCCGATGCGCCCTTCGATCTGCTCGCGGGAGCCCTCGATCTCGTCGCGCAGCTGCTGGCGGCTGATGCGCGACAGGATCGGGTGCGTGCGGGTGTGAGCGCCCACGTCGAAGCCGTCGGAGGCGAGCACCCGGAGCTCCCCCCAGCTCATCGGCCGGTACTCGGGGGGCGGCGCGGGCGGGATGGCGACGTTCCAGGCCTCGCCGAGCTCCGCGAGCAGCTCGGCGCGCTCGGTCACCGGCAGCCGCTTGGCGTAGGCGCGCCAGGACTCGACGTGCCGGGCGCGGTCCGCATCATCGCGCATGTCGATCGGGCGCAGCTCTCCGCGGTGTCGAACA
>Ga0187893_10014509_pt1 | contig 10728 bp, 6 predicted proteins | sample MA1701074metaG_FD_139574 | JGI IMG/M metagenome (GOLD analysis project Ga0187893, IMG submission 139574) | White microbial mat communities from a basaltic lava cave in the Kipuka Kanohina Cave System on the Island of Hawaii, USA - MA170107-4 metaG ...
AGCTGTGGATGATCCGCGGCTCAAGCGGCTCGTCGACGCGGGCGAGATCGAGATCGTCGGCGACGACGCTCCGCGCACCGGGGGCCCCGGTGGCGCGAAGAGGGGCCGAGGCTTCGAGTACGCGCATACCTCCGGCAGCGGTATTCGCCGTAGCGGTGACCGCTGAATCCTGTCTGTCCGGGTTCCGTCACCCGCAACGGTGCGCGCCCTGATAGCCGTGCCGAAGAAGGACCTGGATCAGCCTGACGTCATCCTGATCCGACCGCAGCAGGGAGAGAGAGGACCGCACCGATGGGCGAACCGGGAAAGGCAATCATCGTCGGCGTCGGGCCCGAGGCCGGGCTCGGCGGTGCGCTGTGCAAGCGATTCGCGCGGGCGGGGTTGCAGGTCTTCGTGGCGGGGCGCACGTCGGACAAGGTCGAACGGGTGGCGGCGGCGATTCGCAACGCCGGCGGCCGGGCCAGCGCGGTCGCCGTCGACACGACGTCGGAGCGGGAGGTGATCGCGCTGTTCGATCGCGCCGAGCGCGACGGCGCCGGTTCGCTCGACGTGGTCGTCTACAACGCCGGTAACGCCGCGATGGGCGAGCTGCACGACATGGAGGCGGGCTATTTCGAGGCGGTCTGGCGGGTTGGCTGTTTCGGCGGATTCCTGGTCGGGCGCGAAGCGGTCCGACGCATGCTGCCGAGCGGCCGCGGCACGGTGATCTTCACCGGTGCGACGGCGTCGGTGCGCGGCCGCGGGACGACGACGGCCTTCGCATCGGCCAAGGCCGGGCTGCGCTCACTCGCGCAGTCGATGGCGCGCGGTTACGGTCCGCGCGGGATCCACGTCGCCCATGTCGTGGTCGACGGCGGTATCGCCGGCGACAAGATCATCCAGGGCATTCCGCAGTTCGCCCAGGCGATGGGCGAAGACGGTCTGATCAGCCTCGACGGGCTCGCCGACACGTATTGGTTCCTGCACGAGCAGCCGCGCGCGGCGTGGACGCACGAGCTCGACCTGCGCACGTTCAAGGAGCAGTTTTAGGGCGACGCATGCGTCGCCCCTACGACTCGCAGCCCTCCAGGGCGTTGCCCGTGCTGGAGATCAGCTCGTCGATCTGCACCGTCTTGCTGCGGTCGCGGTCGAGAGCGTAGCAGCGGTTGATCGGGGCGGTGTCCAGCCCGATGCTCACGCCAGTGATCAACTCGTTGATGGTGACCACGCCGTTTCGATTGCAATCGCCGACGCACGCCGGCAGCGCGAAGGCGACGACACCGCCCTCGCCGCCCAGCACGCCGTACGGCACATACACCGAGCCGTCGACGATGCTCGGGCCCCCCACGCCGCTGGCCGGGAGCGTCACGGTGAACAGGCGACGGCCGTCGCGCGCGTCGTAGGCATAGTACGGCGAGGCCGGGACGCAGAGGCCGCCGTCGCATTCGGCCTCGTCTTCGCACTCCTGCTCGAGATCATTCGTGCAGCGCATCATGGTCACCTGCGTGCCGACGAAGAGCACGTCGTTGGCGATGCCCACATGGCTCCAGCTGGAGCCGATCTCGTCGTGCCACAGCTCATGCCCGTCCACGCTGGAGAACGCGCGCAGCTTGTTCGGCGGGTTGCCGCCCGGCGCGGCCATGTTGAACAGCGCCGCATGGATGCGCTGGTCCGCGAAGCCGATGGCGCCATTGAACAGCCCATAGGCCGCGAAGCCCGGCGTGACCGGGGTCGGAGCCACGACGTTCGTCCACACGGGCTCGCCGTCTTCCGGATCGAAGGAATACAGCGTTCCGTCTTTGCTCCCCGACACGATCAACGGGCGCATTCCGCCGGCGCCGTCGTCCGCCTCGACGACCATCGGCCCGTTCAGGAATCCGAAGTCGTGCCAGGCCCGCTTTTCGGAGCACGCCCCACCGCCGCAATCGGCGGGGCTGCGGCACTCGGCGCCGTCGTCCTCGCAGGCGTTGAACTGCTCCGGCGGCTGCACGCGGCGCTTCCAGACGACGTTGCCGGTGGCGGCATCGATGCGGAACATCGAGTCCGAGTCGCCGATCGACGGGAACGTATAGCACCCGACGGTGTTCATGTAGACGGTCTCTCCGGTCGCATCGACGGCCGGCGTGGCGGTGACCCCGGCGCCGCGCCCGCGCACGCACATGCCGCCGTTGCACTCGTCGTCGCTCTCGCAGGTCTGGTTCGTGTCGGTGGTGCAGACGCGCACGGGAACGGTCGGCAGGTCCCACAGCACCTCGCCGTCGTCGAGGTCGAGCGCGACCAGGCGGCCGCGCGTGCAGGGCTGATCGGTGTGGGACGAGATCCCGATGAAGACCCGGTTGTTGGCGATGGTCGGCGATCCCCAGAAGTGATCCGAGGGATCCTCGCCCTCGAACGGAATCGACAGCGGCTGCTGCCAGAGCAGCTTGCCGGTGCGCGCGTCGAGACAGTAGACCGTCGCGCCGGCGTCACCTACCACCAGGCGGCCATCGGCGCTCAGCGTCGCGGTGCTCTGGAAGCCGATCGGGAAGATCGGGAAGGCCTGGAAGCTCCACACCACTTCGGCATTGTCCTGGCGCAGCGCGAAAACGGTGCCGCTCCACGCGGTGACGAACACCAACCCGAAGCCGACCGTTGGGGTGGAGGTCACCGCGGGCAGGCCGCCTCCGAAGAACGCGCGCAGGTCGAAGTGCCACTTCACCGTCAGCTGCGCGGCGTTGTCGGGGCTCACCAGGGTTTCCAACGGACTGGCGCGGTGGTTGCCGTAGTTGTAGCCATGGCTCGGCCATCCGTGCGGCACGCAGGTGAGGTCGAGCGTGTCTTCGTCGGTGCCGCCGCCGTCAGTCGCGGCGGCGAGCGCAACGCGCTTGGCCGTCGCGGTGCCGGCGCTCAGCCCGATGCGCAGCGTCAGGCCGTCGGTGCACGCGTTGGCGCTCGCCGGCAGCAGCGCATTCACGGCCGCTTGCGCCGCAGCGATATCGGGGTCGGCGGTGCCCTCGAAGGTCACGCTGTTCACCGGAGCGGGCGTGCAGGCCGGCAGGGCGGGGTCGGTGTTGTGCAGACAGACGTCGAGATCGAACGTGCAGCCGCCGTCCACCGTGCCGTCGAGGTCGCAGCCGGGGTCGCCATCGAAGCAATGCAGCGCCCGACGCGGCTGGGGGGTGGCCGGATCGAATGGCGGGTAGTTCAACCGCACGTGGGCGGCCGCGAACTCGGCGTGACAGTCCTGTTCGGGCGGGCCGCCGCCGGGTAGCGCACAACTCGGCGGACACTGCGCCGCGGCCAACCCAGCCCACAACACCGTCGCGAGCAGCGACGCCACGTGGATCGTCGGATGTATCCTCATGATTGTGTATAGTGACGCGATTTCTCTTCAGTCAAACTGACGCGCGCGCAGGCGTTCGACTACCTCGTCGTCCACGCCGTGCCGCTGAAAGCGCGGCAGGAGGTCGGTGAGCTCGGCAGGCGACAGGTTGGCGTACGAGCGCTCATACCCGGCCCAGTGCCCCAACACCTGGACGTCCTCGGGACTGCGCAGCATGCCGCCGCGCGCCGCCGCTTGCGCGACGGCAATGCCGAACCACGCGGAGAAATCATCGCCCTGGCCGATCGCACTGGCGAAGCGCTTTTCCGCCAACGCCATGCGGTCATTGGGAAAGGGATGGCCGACCGAGGTCGCGATCAGCCAGCTGCCGGCGCCGACGACCGCGGCGGGACGATCGCTCGCCGCGTAGCCGAGCGCGGCGGTCACGTCCCGTTCGCCGCGCAACGGCTGGCGGACCGGCGTGTCGAAGTGCTGGCTGAGCACGTGCGCGTAGGCGGTCGCCAGCAGCCGATAGCCCTCGATGGTGGGATGCTGGCCATCCATGATCAGCTCGTTCCCGATGATGCGATGCGGCGAGTGCGCCTCGAAGATCTCCACGGCATCGATCAATGGCACGCCGTACTCGCGTGCCAGCCCGCGCACCAGCGCATTCTGGGCGCGCGTGGCGCGGCCGAATGCCCGCCGCGAGTCCCGGTCGACGGCGGCCCAGTACCGCTCGCGCGCGGCGTCGAAGTTGCCGAGCGCCTCCTCGCAGCGTCCGGCGCGATAGGAGAGCGAGGCATACCATTCCGGGTGCTCGGCCATCCCCGCGACGTAGAGGTCGCGCGCCGCGATGTACTGCGCTGCACGCTCGAGCACGAGGCCGCGCTCGATCACCGCGGCGCCGGGGTCGCCGTCGGACGCATCGGCGTTTGGCTCGATGCGCGCGATGTTGGAGGCCATGGTGGTCAGTATCGGGAGGAGCCCGTTGGCCTGCGCCGTCTCGATCACCCGCCGCAGGTAGTACTCGTACTCGCCGAGGCTGCGCTCGCGCCCGACCATCCGCCGGCGCCGCAGCGCCAGCAACAGATCGCGCACGATTGCCGATCGGTCGGCGATGAGGCTCGGCAGATAGGGGTGGGCGTCCGCGTCCGGGACGAGCGGAGAGCCCTCGTTGTGTCCGGACATGATCAGGACTGCGCCGGGCGTTGCCAGATTGCGACCGGCCAGCTCGCGCTCGAAGGCCACGGATTGCGGGTACAGCGGCGCGCCTCGCTGGGCAAGATTCTTCACCACTAGGTTCCGACCGGCGATTGCACCCCCGAACATGTGCTCGAGCATGCGCGGCACCGTGATCTTCGGAAAAAAGGGTTCGCCGACCAGCGTCGACTCCCCGACCCCGTAGAGCTCGAAGGCGGTCTCCGGAGCGGGGCGTGGCGCGCCCAGGTGCAGCGCGGCGCGGTAGCCGACCTCGCAGAGCAGCGCCAGCGCGCCGGCGCAGAGCGTGCCGACCGCGCCGCGGCGCAGCGCGCGTCCGAGCCTGCCGCGCCGTTGGGCGTGCCAGAGCCAGGCGGCGCCCACCGCTGTCAACACCGCCAGCGCGACGGCCCACGCGTTCACCCATCGCGATTCGGTGGGCTCCAGGCTGCGGCTCGCGCCGTCGCGCGGCGGGGCCACCCACCCGACGGCGGCTTCCCGGGCGCGAATGCGCGACTGCAGCGCGGCCAGCAGATCGGGCGGCGCCGAGTCGCCCGCTGCGACGATGGCAAACTTCGCGGTGCGGACGGTGTCAGTGCCGTCTTGCCTCGCTTCGCGCAGCTCGATGGCGACCGTGCCGCCCGGGCATGCGTACGACGCCTTGACGATCGCACCGTCCGCTTCTCCGCCCGTGAACGTGCACGGGCCCGGCAGCGCTGCGCCGCGGCCCAGCATGTCCGCCAGCAACGCCTCCTGTCCGGGGCGAATGACCCGCTCGCGCGGAGCGGCGGACAGGGGCGACGCATGCGTCGCCCCTACTCCCGCCGTCGCCACGAGGAGCAGAGCACAGGTCACCACCGCGCCTCTGCTGTTGCCGGCCACTCCCACCGACTCGCACAGCATGTTCGGTGAGTCCAGGCGCGATTCCCAATGCCAGCCCTGTGGAGGGCGGCGCGCCGTCGCCGCCGGGGGAAGGGCGGTGGGGTGAAATCGGCTCGATGACTTCACCGCCCCCCTCCACCCGGCGCCGACGGCGCGGCGCCCTCCAGAGGAGTTCGGTGGCGGCGAGGTGACCTGGGCCAGTGCGCATGGCAGAGTGGAGGGTACATCGTTGACCGAAGGAGGCTTTGGAATGCACGCAAACCGTTTGCTCGGCGACCCCCGACCTCTCGCCCGCGTCGGCATCATCGCTCTCGCACTGGTCCTGGCGCCCCAAGAGCGCGCCGCCGCCCAAGCCGCGGCGCCGGAGCTGCCGCAGCCCAGTCCCCAGGCGAGCGTCTCGCAACGAGTCGGCGTCACCGACTTCGCCGTCAGCTACTCCAGTCCGGGAGTGAAGGGCCGACAGATCTGGGGCGAGCTGGTTCCGTACGACGAGCTGTGGCGGACCGGGGCCAACGCGCCGACCACGCTGGAGGCGAGCCGGGATTTCACCTTCGGCGGGAAGCCGGTTCCGGCGGGGACGTACACGCTGCTCAGCATTCCGGGTAAGACGACCTGGATGGTGATCCTGAACAAGAACCTCAAGCTGCAGGGGACGCGCGGCTACGAGGAGAAGGACGACGTGGCGCGGGTGACCGTCACCCCGGCGGCGAGCCCGGCGCGCGAGCGCATGACCTTCCTGTTTGCCGACACGGTCGACGACGGCAGCCGCCTCGACCTCGAGTGGGACAAGCTGCGCGTGTCGGTGCCGATCACGGTCGACACCAAGGGCCAGGCGCGGGCCAACATCGACAAGGCGGTGGACGAAGCCTGGCGGCCGCACTTCGTCTCGGCGCGCTATCTATTGGACAACGGCGGCGATCTCACCCAGGCGCTCGGCTACGTCGATACGTCGATCGAGATCAAGCCGACCTGGTGGAACAACTGGGTCAAGGCGCAGATCCTCGCCAAGCAGGGCAAGCCAGCCGACGCAGTCGCCGCGGGCGAGCGCGCCCAGGAGCTCGGCAAGGGCGATCCGGTGTACGAGGGGTTCTTCAAGGAGACCGTCAGCACGTCGGTCGCCGACTGGAAGAAGAAATCCTGATCCGTGGCGGAGGGACTCTTCGACGCGTACCTCGCGGGCGCGGCGGGCGACTTCTACCCCGGACACTTTGCCGACGCGGCAGCGCGCTGCGCGGCGGTGCGCGCTGCGGCGCGGCCGCTCGCGCCCGCCGTGGCGGCGGCGCTCGAGGCGCAGAACGCCCGCCTGGCGCCGAGCCCGGCGCGCGACGCGCACCTGGCGGCGCTGCGCCGCGGCGCCGCGGCAGTCGTGACCGGTCAGCAGGTCGGGCTCTTCCTCGGTCCGCTCTTCACCATCTACAAGGCGGCGTCGGCGGTCGCCGTGGCGCGCGCGTTGAGCGAGGAATCGGGCACGACGGTCGTGCCGGTGTTCTGGCTGCAGACCGAGGACCACGACCTGCCGGAGATCGCGACCTGCCACCTGGCGCAGTTTTCCGAAGCACCCATCGCGCTGCGGTTGCCCGCCGCCCCCGACGAGCGCATCTCGATCGCCCACCGCACGCTGCCGCACGAGGTGACCGAACGTCTCGCGCAGGTGGGTGACGCACTGCGATGGCTGCCGGATGCGGAGACCCACGTGGCACGCCTGGCCCGTCACTACCGGCCAGGGGTGGGTTGGGCCGAGGCGTTCGCCGGCCTGCTCGGCGATCTGTTCGCGCCGACGGGCCTGGTGCTGATCGATCCCCGCACGCCGGAGCTCGCCGCCGCATCGGCGCCCGTGCATCGGCGAGCGCTGGTCGACGCCGAGCCCCTCGCCGCGGCGCTCGCCGCACGCGTCGCGGCTCTGGCGGCGGCGGGCTACCCCGCGCCGGTGCACGTGCGGCCCGGCTCCCCGTTGTCGTTCTTTCACGATGACGGTCCGGCTGGGCCGCGCCATCGGCTCGTGCCGGCACCCGGCGGATTCACCGAGGTCGGCCGCGACCGCACCCATGCGCGTGAAACGCTGTTGGCGCGGCTCGACGCCGAGCCGCAGTGTTTCAGCACCAGCGCGTTGCTCCGCCCGATCCTGCAGGACACCCTCCTGCCCACCGCCGCATACGTCGGCGGTCCGGCGGAGGTCGCGTACTTCGCCCAGCTCTCGCCGCTCTACGACGCCTACGCGCTGCGCATGCCGCTGATCGTGCCGCGCGCCAGCTTTCGTTTGGTCGACGAGCTCACCGCGTTCCATCTGGAGAAAACGTTTGGCGTGTCCACCGCGGCCGCGGAAGGGTCGGAAGCGGCGCTGCTCGCGGCGCTCGACGCCACCTCGGCGACGCAACAGACCTGGTCGGAGGTGATGGCGAGCCGATTGTCGGAAGGATTCGAGCTGGCGCTGCGCAACGCGGAACCGGCGTTCACGCGCGCCAGCCCGGCGGAGCGCGCGGCCTTCGAGAAGACGGCGCGGTCGGTGCGGCGCTCGATCGCCAAGATGACAGCCAAGACGCAGCAGCAACGGCTGTACCACGAGAAACAACGGATCGAGCACGCCCGGTTGATTCAGCACCGGCTGTTTCCCAACGGTGTCGCGCAGGAGCGCATCTGCGGGCTGTCCTACTACGCCGCCCGCTTCGGCGAGACCGCGGTGATCGATCGCGTCCTGTCCGCCGTGCTGCCGTTCGACCCGACCCGCCGGGATATCGTCTTACCGGAGCACGATTCGCCACCGGCTCCGTCGCAGTCAGGAGCGACGCCCTGATGGCTCCGCTGTCGATCGGCATCGTCTGCTTTCCGAGCTTCGGCGGCAGCGGCGTGGTCGCCGCGGAGCTGGCGGCCGGTCTGGCAGGACGCGGCCATCGCGTGCACCTCATCGCTACTGCGCCCCCGCAGCGGGCGTTGCCCGAGTGCGAGCGCCTGCGCTTCCACGCCGTCGCGGTCTCCGACTATCCCCTCTTCGATCACCCGCCCTACGAGCTGGCCATGGCGTCGGTGATCGTCGAGGTGGCCACCGAACACCGCCTCGATGTGTTGAACGTGCACTATGCGGTTCCCCACGCCGTGAGCGCGTATCTGGCCCGTCAGGTGCTCGGCGAGGCGGCGCCGCGCATCGTCACCACCCTGCACGGCACCGACGTCACCCGGGTCGGCGTCCACCCGCGCTACCGAGCGATCACGCGCTTCGCGGTGACGCAGTCGGACGGGGTGACGGTGCCCTCGCGGTTCCTGCGCGCGGCGGCGTACGAGTCGTTCGATCTCCCGCCGTGCCCGACGATCGAGATCATGCCCAACTTCGTCGACACCGATCACTTCGCTCCCACCACGACACGCGATCGCGGCGTGCTGGACCGCTTGTTCGATGGCGGCGGCCGCGAGCCAGGGGAGGGCGACGCGCCGCTGCTGTTTCACGTTTCCAACTTCCGCGCCGTGAAGCGGGCCGGCGATCTGATCGAGGTGCTGGACCGGGTGCGGCGGGAGTGTCCGGTCCGCCTGGTGCTCGTTGGCGACGGGCCGGAGCGCGCCTCGGTCGCGCAGCGAGCGCGCGAGCTCGGGCTGAGTCGCCAGGTCTGCTTCCTGGGGCAGCGCGCCGACTTCGCCGAGTATCTGCGCCATGCCGACGGCTTCCTGCTGCCGAGCGAGACCGAGAGCTTCGGTCTTGCGGCGCTGGAGGCGTTGAGCGCCGGCGTGCCGGTCTTCGGCTATCGCGTCGGCGGGCTGCCCGAGGTGGTCAGCGACGAGGTCGGGCGGCTGGTCGAACCGTTCGACGTCGACGCCTTGGCGCGGGCCGTGCTGGAGGTGGTGAGCGATCCCGCCCGCGCCAGCGCGCTCGGTCGCGCCGCGCGCGCGCGCGCCCTCGGCCAGTTTCGCCGCGAGCCCGCCCTGGAGCGGTACGAGGCGTACTTCCGCCGCGTGCTCGAGCAGCCACGTGGGGAAGGGACCTGACAGCAGTGCGCCATCACTCCGGGCGTTCTCTTTGGAGGGCGGCGCGCCGTCGCCGCCGGGGGGGGTGGGGGTGGGTGAACCGGCGCGCCGCCCCCCGCCCCGCGGCGGCGACGGCGCGCCGCCCTCCAGAAACTCTCCGGCGGCGACGGCGCGCCGCCCTCCAGGGGCTCGCCGCCGTCATGCTGACCCTCCCCGTCCTCGCCCAGCAGGAGCCTGTCATGGATGCCGGAACGCTCGCGCACGAGCTCGACCGCCTCGCCCACACCGGGCGGGTCCTCTACATCGCGGCGCATCCCGACGACGAGAACACCCGGCTGCTCGCCTATCTGGCCAACGAGCGACATCTGACCGCCGCGTATCTGTCGATGACGCGCGGCGGCGGCGGGCAGAACCTGATCGGCAGCGAGCAGGACGAGCTGCTGGACGTGATCCGCACCGAGGAGCTGCTCGCGGCGCGGCGTCTCGACGGGGCGCGGCAGCGCTTCACCCGCATGCGCGACTTCGGCTACTCGAAGAGCGCCGGAGAAACACTGGCGATCTGGGATCACGAGCAGGCGCTCGCCGACGTGGTGTGGGTGATCCGCACCGTGCAGCCCGACGTGATCATCGCACGTTTCAACGAACAGCCGCCGAATCACGGCCATCACACCGCCTCCGCGATCCTCGCCCGCGAAGCATTCGCCGCCGCCGCCGATGCCAGCCGGTTTCCCGAGCAGCTGCGCGACGGCGTGACGACGTGGCAGGCGGAGCGGCTGCTGCTCAACGTGCCGAGCTGGCCGGGCGCGCCGCCGCCGCCGGCGGATGCGTTCTCGGTCGACGTCGGCGGCTACGATCCCCGCCTCGGTCTGAGCTACGGCGAGCTCGCCGCGCGGTCGCGCAGCCAGCACAAGAGCCAGGGATTCGGCGTGCCGGGAGAACGGGGTCCGATCAGCGAGCGCTTCGTCGTGGTGGCCGGGTCGCGCCCGACGGCAGACATCCTCGACGGCATCGAGCTGGGCTGGGAACGTTTTGGAACGGCCGCCGACCCGCTGATCGAGGCGCTCGCTGCCGCGCGTGCCGCGCTCGAGCGCGACCGGCCCGAGCGCGCGCTCACCGCCCTGCTGGCGGCACAGCGCGCGCTCGACGCGTTACCCGACGGCGTCCGGGTGCGCGAGGCACGCCTGGCGTTGGACGAGATCATCGCCGCGGCCGCCGGGCTGTTCGTTCGCGCCACGGCGGCGCAGCCAGCCGCGGTGCCGGGAGCCACGGTGCCGCTGCGGGTGGAGATCGTCCTCCGCCGCCCGGTGCCGGCGACGCTGCGCCGCGTGGTCTTTCCCGGGCTGGCGCCGGTGGAAGAGAATGCGACGCTGGCGCTCGGCGCGAAGCACGAGGTCGTGGCGGACGTGCGGATTCCGGCC
>Ga0187893_10014510_pt1 | contig 10728 bp, 7 predicted proteins | sample MA1701074metaG_FD_139574 | JGI IMG/M metagenome (GOLD analysis project Ga0187893, IMG submission 139574) | White microbial mat communities from a basaltic lava cave in the Kipuka Kanohina Cave System on the Island of Hawaii, USA - MA170107-4 metaG ...
AGCATGTTCGCCCGGTTGAAGTGGCAGGAACTCCACCAGAAAATCCAGATCGCTCCGCTCGACGTCAAAACGCTTTTGCTCCAGCGCAGAGCCAAACACCTCCAGGCGTTTTACACGGTATTGATGACAAAGCCGAGCCAGATCGTCGCAATGTTGTTTGATCAAAGGGATCATTGACTGGGAACTCCTCGCATCGATTCGGCTGTAACCCTTGAGATAGTAGCATTTCCTGGTCGCTGCCTCGGGGAGAAGTGACAAAGATAGCCCTTTTGATGGATCCGGTTGAGCGCGTCCGGATGGGTGCCCCTTCGGTGGATTCGCTCGAAAGCCCGAAGCGCGAGCGAGGGACGAAACGCTTACGTGAAGAGTTTCTGGAAGAGCTGCTCGGCGCGCTCACGCCCTTCCTCAGTAAATACAACCGACTTGCTCTTGTTCTTCGGGTCAAAGAGGTAACCTTGCTCGTGTAGCCTGTCGAGGGTATCCCAGTCGTGCCCCTTCCAGGCACGCGTCATGCCGTGATCTGTGAAGCTCGTCAGATACAACAACGCCAGCACAGCCTCGTCAATCTTTTCGTGATTCGGGTTCATAGTCCCAAGCTCCAGTAAACATCTCTCCCCGGTTGCGGAAGGAGTTACGCCCTGAAAGCCCGAAGCGCCAGCGAGGGTGGGCAAGGCTAAACCCGGAAGCCCGAAGCCCCAGCGAGGGCCTAAGTCAAGAAATGAGACTTCCAAAGCGGCGCCGAGGCGTAAAGCAGATGATCCTTGACGCCAGAACGACCTCCCACACGTGCAGTCGCAAAGGAAACTTCACTGCCCTTCGACGACATATTGGATCGCTGCCTTCACACTCGCCTCATCGAAAAGCAACCGCACGCTGCCGCGTTCCGTCCACCAGTTGCGTCGCCGACTCGTGACGGAGTTACCCTCGCTGGCGCTTCGGGCTTTCAGTTCACGAGTACACCAGACCTTAAACTGGGACATTGCCATCCTGGGAGCGATGTTACTGGCTGTCACGACGACATGCACATGATTTGTGCGGCAGTTGACCGAGTGAAGGTGCCAACCTCGGACCTTGCAATGATCTCGAATGGTCTGTTCGACCGTCTGCCGTTGACCGCGATCCAGTTCGCACGGTGTCTCAGACATTGCTTTCCGGGCGCGGTTCTCGACACGAGGATTGGACGGTTGGGAACCGTGTCTTTTCCTCACCCAGCCACGTGGGTCGCCAGGAAGCCAGGCGCCGTATGTCGTCCAGGTCAGCAAATAGGCAATCGGCACAGACGACCGCATGGAATCCACCATGAAAGCCCGAAGCGAGGGGTGCCCAAAACGAAATGCGAAAACCCGGAGCGCGAGCGAGGGTCGGACCGGAACAAAATCTGAAAGCCCGAAGCGCCAGCGAGGGTCGGTAAGGCCAAATCCGGAAGCCCGAAGACGGCGGCGAGGGTCAAGACAAGGCGAAACGCGAAAGCCCGAAGCGCGAGCGAAGGATGGTCGCTGCGTCGCTTGGAAGAGCGGGCTGCCCTCAGCTCGTCTTTCCCGCGCGTGGCAGTGAGAGCATCGCACCAGCTGGCTTCGCCACGATGGAAACCGTCCAGGCCTGCTCGTGGAGCCACAAACAGGTCGACACTGCGAAACCGGCCCGATCTGGCCAGTGCATCCGGCACGCTGCCCGGTCGCGCCAACTTGGCAGGCGACAGCCCTGGGAGCCTATCCTGCTTCACGTGTTGATTCCAACCAGAGACTCATGGTTCTCCGAGATGTCGACGTTCCGTACCGGCAGAAACAGTCCGAGGCCGAAGTGACAGGAGTGACCCAAAGCAATGGGGCCCACAACCATTCGACCAAAATCAATGCGAAACGAGCCCGCAGCGCGGATTCCCCCGTCGTCGCCACGCTTTTGGCGGAAGCGTTTGAACTGAAGTGGACGTAAATTTCGCGCACCGACACGGAACACGCCGTGTTCATCGACGAGCGGCTCGATTCGAATGGCATCAACGGACAGGCTCTTAAGATCAGCGTGTCGCTCTGCGAGCCTGGCCACTTCCTCTTTCAGTACAGCAGCGAGGAAGTGTTGCGGAGAGTTCCACAGCTCGACGGGATCGCGTTTTGTACCTCGCTTCTTCAGATGCCGCGTAGTTAGAAAGGGCGTGGCCGAAACCCAGACCTGTGATGGCCGCAAAGGCCAAGGCCGGTAGTCGTCGAGCCGGCCCAAACCAAGCAGCAGTACCCGCAAGGGATGTCCGGACTGTTCGCGCTCATGGCTCTTCAGCTCGCATAATCGGTCGAGTGCCTTCAGCTCCTGGCCGCTGAAGCCGTCGGTGGCGACAAGGGTGAGATGGTCAAGCCTGCCGTCATTGTCTTCGTCGGTCGGCAGGTAGTAGGCGTGGCCGTGGCGTTGCAGGGGTTGGCCATCAGCGCTCTTGCCGGAAAGGATTGGGGAAATTCCACGCGAGCCGTCGGGTGCAGCAAATCTCCGTCCGTAGATACCCATCAACATGCGCCTCGCTGACTCAGCGACGCGCAGGGTTTCAGTGACCAGGGGCAACACCGCGGAATCCAAAGCAAATCGCGCAACCTGCATCCTGCGGCTTGTGGTGGGCCGCCGAGTGTGTCGCGCCGGTTCGACCTTGAAACAATCGCGTCGTCGCGCGTAGGCAACCCAGCGCGAGCCGGGCGGGTCAGACCATTTGTCTTTATGCAACGCCAGCGTTTCCATACACAGATGCCAGTCAGGATCATAGAGCGGCGTCAGCACGGTGGTTTTCGACCTGCCTCTTCCCGAAGTGCTCTCACGCTTGGGTGTATGCTCGCTGTTAAAGGCTGTATCAGGATCAGCGCACAACACCCGGACGAGCTCAGCATTCGGTGATACTGCCTCGCCGTCAGCCACACTACAATTGACGTGTGCCAAGGTTTCGTCTGCCTCGCCGTCGCCGACCACACAAGCGCTGCACCAGGACTCCGCGCGACCGAAGAAGTTCAGATGCGTCAAAAGCAGCTGCAGCTGCTCTCGTTGCTGGGATGAAAGCGCTGTGTCTGGCCACAGCATGGCCAACCGCGCGTGGCGCGGGAGGGTGACAAACGTGTCGAACACCAGCGTCTTGTCATCTGGGCCTTTCTTGAACCAAGGCATGTAGTGCCGCGTATGCGCTGCGCTGGCCGGTGGGAGCAAAAACTGCGGTGGAGCAGCCAAGGCGCGCAACAAGGCTTCGACATCTTGTTGCCCAAGCTGGCGATCGAGTTTGCTCTTCCAGGTCGCAACTAGCGCCCGTAGGAATCGCCACGGTGACGGAGGCCATTCGGGCACGCCCTCGTTAACGTGCCGCCCCCAAGGCGTTGCATGGAAACGGCCGGAAGGAAAACTGAGGCTGATCGCGATCATTGTAGCGCGCCAAGTATGAGATTCTGGCCGGCGTCGTCGTCCGGAAATAGTTTCTCCGCTAATTCTTGGGCATCCATCCCAACATCCGAAGCGATCCAGATTTCTCCGTCCTGATTTTTCGTTGGCTTCGACCAGCGGATTTTGTCTTTAAGAGCCTTTGGGATTTTCGGTTTGATTTCTTCGTCTCGCACGACAACTCGTTTGGCATTGAGTTCTGCAAGCAACACGTTCCGCGCTTCTTCATGTTCTGGGAAGATGGCTTCGGCAAGCTCTGCCACATCCCAGCCGTGTTCCTGCGGGATTTCCAGTGTGGCCGATTTCTTTTCAGTCGCCTTCTTGTACGTGAGCCTGCCCTCCAGGTCTTCAGGAATCTTGGGCTCTGGAGAATCGGAAGCCAGCGCGACGACGATTGGTCGTGCCTCTCTCGACCACACGAGTTCAGTAATCGCAGGAGAAGCGAAGAGTTGAGCATCGGCGCAACGGCGGATGAGAGTCGAACAATGCTCCAACAAGTCATCTTCGATTGGGATGCTGAAATCAGCCGGCTCGGTCGCGTGAAGATTAGTGCCGCCATCGAAGTAGCACGCAGTTCGCAGACGCAAGCCCGAAGACAAGAAGCGACGCACTTTCAAAAGCGCGAGCGAGATCATGAGATTTACCGCATCCTCGTTGGCGAGGACCTTCCCGTATGTGCGTAAGACTGCGAGGTCAACGTTGAAGAAGCTCTTGATTTCCGCAGCAACGAATTCGGTTCGAGGGTACGGAACATTTCCCTTTCCGCCTTTGAGACTTGGTTCGACACGGTTAACCTTCACGCCACCGCTTTGAACGGCGCTTGCGTCCGATGCTTCAATAAACCCTGAAATGGCGCGCATGACGCGATAACGACCATCAATCTCTTCGAGAAACGCGCCGTGGAGCAGACAATTCGGATCTCGCTTGAACAGCACGCGGATCATGGCTGTCCGGTCAATCGGAAGGCGTTTGCTGTGGTTCAGCTCTTTGGCCAAGACAGTCTTGAACCGCTCATCGCCAACCTTCGACTCGATGATGTATTCCGAGTTGATGCGGTGCGCTTCGAGGACGGAGTTGGTTAGCTTCCGGCTATCCGTCTTGACCAAGACGTACGGCAAACCGCGGAGCTTCGGGATAAGGTCGTCCTCTCCCTCATCCCAACAGGCTAATTCCAGTCGATTGGCAACGGACTGGGCGGATTCGACAAGCAACATTTCCGTGGCGTGGCCGTTAGGCAGGCCCTGCGGGTCCTTCGTTGCCGGACGAGTGTAACGCCCCGGCCCAAGGTCGGGGAAACCGGTTGGCTGGAATCGGTCGCCTTGCAGTGGACGAAGCTGCGCTTCCATCAGCAAGCGCGGGCTGTTTTGTAGTGCAGTGTAGTCAATGGGCATGATGGGCGTCTCCTTTCGTTATGTGGTTTGTGGTTCAGTGACGGCATCGCGCATCACAAGCCTGCGCAGCCGGTCTATGGATGCATAACTCAATGGCAACAAGAGCACTGCGGCCAATCGTTGCCTGTCGCTGCCAAGGTGTTCCAATTCCTGCCAATCGGCGTCGCGGACAATGCCGCCGCTGCGCGGATGTGGCAACGGCGACAGACCGGAAGCGCGCAATCGGCGCATCGCGATTCGGCATGCCTCGCCGACATGGCCCGCAGAGAGCAGGCTCACAATAGACGGTTCAGCTCTGATGTTTACGAACCCGCCATTCACCGCGAGAGGCTGCGGCAGGAACAGGAGTTTCAAAAGCGCATAAGCGCGCGGCAGCGGTGGGGCATCGGAGTCTTCAGCCGGGCGCTTCAAAATACCGGGTGTCTGCGGAAACAGCATCAAGCCCCAGAGCAGGTCTTCGATACGTTGTTCGTCGAGTTCCCCCGCCAGAAACCGGCTGACGGTATCGAGCGATGCAAAGTTGGGGGCAGCCAGCGGAAGATTGGTGCACCCGTTTCGTTCGCCATCCATCAACCGTCGGCGCAGCACCGCAGCGAGGTTGGCTGAAAGATAAGCTGAATTCCATACCACGGCACGGCCTTTATCAGCCCATTTCGCCGAGAGTGCTCCGTTATCGCCGCGCCATACGAGGACGTGTTCGAGGTTGCTGCGCAGGGAGCCGATTTTTCCATCGCGGTCGTAGATACCGGCCAGCGCCAAGGCGATTTCAAACTCCGGCGTGTTGTCGTTTGCTGCGGTAATCCAATCACTAGACAAGTTGCCGATCGGTGAAGCAGTGCGCTTGCCCATTTTGTCGGCAGACAATGCCAACTCGCGTTCTGCCCGGCCCATCGCCACGACAATGGCTTGAAAAAACGTTGGCCCACCGTACTGGCAGAACTCGAATATAGCTTCCTCAATGTTTTGCAAGGCAGTCTTCAAGCGTGGCGGCGCACTGTTGTCGGCGCACGCTCGGCGAAAGCCGTCCAGCCAGCGATCGAGTTGGCGGAGCAGGTCAACGGACTCTTGCAGGCGAACCGGCACTCGTCCCTGCGGTGTCGCCAGAAACGCTTTGCCGCTGCGCTTCAGGAACGACAGGCGGACAAATTGTTGAATGCCACGATCTACTCCAAGACTGGCGACCGCACGGGCAAAGTCCACCCCGTTGCGAGCGGGGCGGCCCGTGATCTCAGCACGGCCCTCACCAAAGAGCGTCCTCAATTCCTGCAAGCCGGCGGGACGCGACCAGAGCGGCAGCCAAAGTTCGCCGCGACCGGTCGCAGCGTCGGTCTCACTGCCCGAAGCAAAGCCAGATGCCGAAGTGCTTACCGTGAAGGGAAAAGCCGCTTTGGAATCGGGGCGCACACCGAGCCGGCGGACTGCTGCTCCGCCGAGAAGCAGCGCACCCTCGATCATCAGCACAAAATCCCACGGGTTGTCGGTAGCGTCGCCTTCCATGCCCTGCGTCGCGTTTGGGCCGCCAGCACGGCCCGGGGCAAACTGGCCGACGGCTGCGGCTGAGAGTTCGGGTATTGGCTCGCCGAACAAGGCATTGTCGATCCATCGGGCAGCACGGGTGTCTGGCGCGGCGTGAATGCCAAGGGTCACGAGTCGCAACATAAAATTCTGACTGAAATCCAAGCGACCGTCATTACCACCCGTGCCCAGCAGCGGAGCAAATGCCTGACCATCGCTTTGCAGAATCAACGCAGCATCCATCCATTGCACGACTTCTTGTGGCAACTCCGACCGAAAGCGCCGCAGCAACTCAACTTTCTGCGCTGCCGTTGGCTTGTCCGTGATATGTGCCTGGGTGAGTATGGCCTGAACGAGTTCGATGACCTCACAGTATCTCATGCACCGGTCGGACTTTGAGGAAACAAGCGCTCTTAGAGCTTTCTTATTGTCTCTTGAGAAAAAACCCGAACCGCCAGCCCAGGGGCCGACTATAGGCGTTGGCCGGTAATCGTTGAGAAAGAACTTCGTCAACCCGTCACGACTCAGCTTGCTGCTCAACACGAACACATCGTTGCGCCAGAAACCACGCGCCTCTGGGTCACCGTGTTCGTCGTCTTCGCTGACGAGTCGCAGCAAACCGAGCGCCTTCAGATAGTTCATCAGCGGTTCAGGCGTGCAGCCAGCAAGCGGAAGAAGTTCAGACATGGTTGGCTCCCAGGGGGCTGTTGTCTCGACTGGCCCGCATGTCGGCAGCACGCAGAATTGCTTCCAAGTACGCCAGATGGAACGGGCCGAGTTTGTCGCGCAACCGCAACATTCGATCTGCCCAGCTTGGTTGCCCGGCAAACGGCGCTTTCTCACAAAGGCCCAACTCCATCGGCTCAAGCGAAAGTTTCATTGCTAGAGCACTCACGTCGGCGCCCAAGTTGGTTTGCGGCAGTTCGTCATCGTCCCACACGCCCCGCGCAAAGCGGCGGTCGCCGGGTGGCGTAGTTTCTTCCGGCAAAGACCGGATGGAAAGCCGCACTTTCCCATGATGAGCGGCGACCAGATACGCGACAAGGTCGCGAACATCTTCGGCGATTTGGTCGTGTCCCGTCATCAACACGGCGAGTGCCGACGCGAGTTCGTGACGGAAATGTTTTCGATGGTCGCGGCTATTGTTCAGGCCACGCACCCAAGCATTGGCAGGGGCTTTGGCCGGGAACTCGCCGGCCAAAAACTGTGTTGTTCGAACGGCCGCTAGCGCTGCGGGTTTGAGCTTTGACAGGAACGACGGGTGTGCCTTGCCGCGATCATGCCAGCGGGCGGCCAGCTTCAGGGGCAATGCTTCTACAATCTCCAGTTTTGAGAGGATTTCCTCCAATTCGCAGGAGACTCGGTCCGTGTGCTGGGCAATGGATTCCCATGCAGATTGCGAAAGCGGTTCGGCATCATTGGCCTCGGGTGGTGGCGCAGGTTGCGGCTCGAGCAGCACTTGGACCGTTTCTGGTGACTTCGCATCCCACCCCGTTTCGACTGTGTAGCCGCCGACTTGTGCGTGTAACAGGTAGACCTGACCGGGGAAAATGCGGTTGAGATCAACTTGCAGCCACTGTTCATCAAGGTAATCCCAGCGAAAAATAAGCTTTCGTCTCTGGGCATCTTTCACGAAATCGCGGAAGTCTCCCACTGAGACGGGGCAGAGTTCCTCTCTCCGCGGGCCAGCCGCGTCGCTTGGCGGCGGTTGGTGAGTGGGCCACTCACGCCAGAACACATGAACGTCACATTCCTCGACTTCGCGAACGTAGCGCTCGACATCAATGTCGTTTCCGGCGAGGTCAGGCGTTGTGTCGAACAGCTCGACAAAGTCTTTGAACCGGAGCACTTGTCCGTGTTGGTACGGCAGAGCGACATTTTGGGGCAATGAAGCAGGCCCAACATCCCGTTGCGGCGCTTGCAGCAATTCGCGAGATTTCAGGAGTTCGACAGTCCGGTAGGGTGCGCTGAATCTGTCGTGCTGCTTGGTGTCATCCGGCAACCCAATCCAGAACACCTGTGTCTGGTCGTTTTCCTTCCCCCGCCGGTTGCAGCGACCGAACCGCTGTACCAGTGATGCCCACGGCGCAATTTCGGTAAACAGTGTGGTGGCGCTGACATCTACGCCCGCCTCCACCACCTGCGTGCTGATGACAATCATTCCCAGCTCACCCGGTTCGGCCAACAAGCGGTGCACCTGTCGGCGACGATCTTCGGGGCGGAAACGCGAGTGAATCAGCACAAACTCAGGTCTCGACTTGGCGGACTTCGCCGCGCGCTCAAGCTGGTGATACAAGTCGCGCGCCCTCTTGACCGTGTTCACGACAACCAGGGTGCGACCGCCAGCGCGTTGGTGTGCACTGAGAATCTCGGTGGTCAGTCCGGTCGAATCGTCCATGCGTGCCGTCGCAGGCTGAATGGGCTTGCGTGCTTCTCGACGCTCGCGAAGATCCCGATTTTGAAGATCTCCTTCATCGAGAGTGACCAATGCCAATGCTGACGGATCAGCAAAGTCCACGGTCTTCAACCAATCCTTCTGGAGCGTGGCGGACATCCAAAAGCTAGCGCTGCCGTTCAGGCGGAGCTTGTTCCGGAACCCCTCAAGCTGCGTCGTTGTAGCCAGCCCGCTGCCCATCAGCTGGATTTCATCGAACACCCACAAACAATCGTTGTTCAGCAACCCGAAGTGCATGGGCCAGCGGTAGCGGCTCATAGCGTAGCCGCGATTGAGTGCACGAGAAAGCAGCATGTCTTGGGTACCGATGAGGATGGCGGGTTTTTCCGGATACAGGTCCCAATCGCGTCGCGCGTCATCCAGTTCCTCGCCGCCCATGAGAACGATGGGGGAGTGCTTGGCGAGCCATTCCATTTGGTCTTGCGCGCTCGACCCAAGCTCATCCGACTTGTCCCGCAACTTGTTTACCCACTTGGTGACCTCTCCAGCAGTCTGATCCACCAAAGTGCGCATCGGAAGGCAATAGGTCAGGCGGCGGGGCCAAGGAGAATTGGTCTTCCCTGCCTGTGAGTTGTGAGCCGGAACGACGACGCGATTCCACAGCCAAGCCAGGACTACGCCAGCGGTTTTGCCCAGTCCGGTGGGGATGTCGATCAGACGTGAACGGCAATCGGTCCCGTGCGAAAGCCATTCCTGGTCTCTCTCGTTCGGCTGGTACTCACCACAGGCCAAGCGGCACTGGTAGTCGTACGGCTCGCAGCCGGTCGCTGTCTGGAAGAATTGGTCAAATTGGATTGGCATAATTCATTCCCTAATGAGCGGCCTGCGCAGGAGGGCTGGAGTCGTGCCTCATTGCATGTGTCTCTTCCCCTCGCTGGCGCTTCGGGCTTTCATCTCTTCACTCCCACTCGATTCGCTCGGGTGGGACGGGGATGCCGTAAAGCTTGTGGCCATAGCGTCCGCGCGTGCTGATGCAAAAATGGGCCGGGATTTGCTGATCGCGAAACCGGCGCTTGATTCGTGAAATGTCTTCTACGAGACAATCTTGAAAGGCGTCCACAGCTCCGGTCCTCAGGAAGCTCGCCATGCTTTCCACGAATTGATAGCCCGTTTCATCCTGGCGGGCCTGATCGAGCCTCAGTTCTTCGCCTCGCGCGCGGGTGATGACTCGGTAAAGCAGGTCCAAATCGTCCAGCGTGATCTCCGCTGGAGAGACAAAGCCGCCCTGGCCGCGGCCTATCTGCTGGAACCCGGCAAAGAGTGCGTAAGTGAAAAACATCCGCGGCGTTAGCTCAACCTTTCGGCCGCCCACGCTGACGCTTTGATTCCCGTGGTTGAGGCGCACGATGTGAGCTGCCTCCAAGAATTCCAGTTCCTCCTGCGCTCGCTTGACTTCGTCACTGTACCGCCAGCCGTCTTCAGCCAGGCGGTCCCCCAACATCCTGCGCAGCCGGATGAACGGGATCGATGCCAGATGAATCTCGGCTTGAGCTGTGGAGACACTCCTCACTTGTCCAGTTTTCCGGTCCTGGATATCGAGGTCGTACGGTACCGGCGGGATGTAGTAAAACTCCGGGTGTGTCTCGAAATCTTCGGAAACCAGCACGTGAGACAGTTGGTCCTGAGGCCTGCCGAACAACTGCATGGCGGCAGTGAGATAGACACCCATGGTCTTGCGTCCACCTGCCACTGACGCATGAAGCGATGAGGTGTCGTCTTCGGTCAGCTCCCGGACGATCTGACAAATCTGGTTGGCGGCGTCCTCGTTGTCGTCCACGGTGCGGATGTCGTCGAGCATTCGACCATCGGCAGCCCGAAGCAATGAGATACTGGTCTCGTCAAAAACAATCGTGTCCGGATTGATCTTGTAGTCCCGGAAAAATCGGCCGAGCTGACCTTTGTCAGGTTCCACCAGATGTTTCATGACCGCGTCTCGGCCCTCGAGTGTCGTGATCACTCGGATCTCAT
>Ga0187893_10014511_pt1 | contig 10728 bp, 8 predicted proteins | sample MA1701074metaG_FD_139574 | JGI IMG/M metagenome (GOLD analysis project Ga0187893, IMG submission 139574) | White microbial mat communities from a basaltic lava cave in the Kipuka Kanohina Cave System on the Island of Hawaii, USA - MA170107-4 metaG ...
GCGGAGAAAAAAGCATTCGGCGTCGCCGCAAACTCTGCACTTTTTATGTCGATCTTGTCAAGGCCAAAGCCTCTGTCGCGACTGCTATTCTTAAGATTAAGCCGCAAAAATCTCGCATCGGTTTCAGGCAAATAAATATAATCGCGCCCGCCGTTGCCGTTCGTCACCGTGTAAGCCGTCGTCCAATCTTTGCCGTCATCGGAAATTTCGACGTCATAATGCGTGGCAAAATCATCTTTATTCCAATCGATCACCAAACCGCCCATTTCTCGTTGCCGTTGAAAATCGATGGTCAGTGTTTCGCGTTCAGATTTTCCCAACGTGCTCCAATTCGTTATGGTATTTCCCTCCGTCGAAACTTTTGGGCCACCTCCATCCGCCCTCGACGAAACCTCGACTTCGGACCTCGCAACCTCGGACTCCCCGACAACTTCAATGGGCTCGAAACGAAAATCATCAACATAAATTCTCCCCTTGCCGCCGGAGCCGGCAGAAATCACAAATTCCATGCGATCCACTTTGCGCAGTACACCGGGACCGGATGGCCCCCACGCGAATGTGATATGGCGCTTCTTGATCGTTCGTTTCTTCCACTCGCGCGGATATTCGATATTGAGCTGCTTGATCCAATAAACATTTTCCAGCGAATCGAGCAGCTTGAATTCGAAATTATTGACCGGCGTTTCGCCGCGCAGATAAAAAGTGAATTTGTAATTCTCCGGCAATGCGAGCGGCAGGCGTTTTTGCGCAATGGCGTAACCGGAGCCGGCGTTGAAAGCAAAATCCAACGCTAGCGCTTTGCCGGAATGCCCCGCCACGCTTTCGAGCTTAGCCGTGACGCCGTCGGAAGCAATGATTTTCCAGCCCGCCAGCGTCTCAAAATCGTCGAGCACTTGCGGCGGCGTCATTTGGGTTTGCGATGCAACATTGACGGCCCGGCCTTGAGTTTGGCCGGTTGCAACACAGCAAGCGCAAAGCCACCAAAACCAAAGCGCGAGATATTTTTTCATGGCAGAATAACTTTTTTGACAATCGCATCGAAATCGACCAACGTTATCTCATTGCTGCGGAAGTTGGACAATTGTTGGAGCTTTTGCTTCATGTTGTCATGGAAAAATCCTTTCACGCAGGGAAACAATTTCAGCCGTGGAATGCCGCGCATCATCTCTTGCAGCGCGCGGTGGCTCGGTTGCGAGACGCTCGCCGGCGCGGCGTTGATTAACATTTGGCAAAGCCGCAGTGATTCTTGCGGAATGATAAAAAGCTCCGTCGGTACCTGATCGAGATGCAAATAAAAAGAAGCACACAACGCATGAATGGCCGGATAGGCCGGATCGTAAGCCGGCGCGTTCATCGCGCAATAACCTTCGCTGGCGCGCAGACCTTTGACCCCGCTGTGTCCGGCAATCTTAATGGCGTAGCCGCAAAGCACTTTGTTTTTTGCAATCGTCGCGTCGATGGTCATGGCCACGCTGCTCAGACTGGCCGCCGAGCCAAAATAGCTGCGTATCCGCCGGCGCCTGGTGCGGAAGGCTTTCAAATCTTTTTCCGACATGCCATTGGTCAGCTTGAGCGTCAGCGCGGACGGCGCCGTGGTATAATCATCCTTCAGTTCTTTGATTACGCTGGACGCCGGTTTCCCCTTTGGCAGGGCAACGTCCTTGAGAGGCCTTCTCTGCAATTGGCCTTGCGCGTTGAGCGTGAAAGACATCACCCCCTGCGCGCAGGCGCGATTGTGCAGAACGCGATCGACGGTCAGCAAGACATCGTTTGATGCGAGCAGCTTGTCGAGAATCTCCACGTCGGGAATGCCCTTGTGCGCTTTTTCCAGAAACACATATTCGGCCGGACGCCAGTCCAGCCATTTTTGAAACGCCTTCCACAAAAGCGATTCTTCGTTGATCGCATTGTCGACGATGACGCGAACGAGGTTCATAATTGCATTTCAAGCTCGATTTCATCCCGTATCGGAATTCCGTTATCTCCAATCAACGGAATACGATGTAGCGCAGACATCTTGTCTGCAATGAGCGCGCACGCCCCGCAAGGCGGGGGAAGACTGCGTTACATGATTTTCGGCAACGCCCGCGCGATGATACCATTAAAATCAATTGCCGCCGGCAGGGTGCCAAACGCAAGCGCATGCTCGCCCATCAATCGAGAAATGCAGAAGGCCTCGGCGACAATTGACGGCGCATGTTTAACGAGCAGCGCGCCCTGAAGAGCAAGCGCCAGACGCTCGACCATTCGCCGCGCGTTGATTTCTAAATCAGCCGCTTCTGCCAGCTCGCGCTCGAGCCGATCAACAAAAAGATCAAATGGCTTCGAAACGCCGCGGGCGGCGCGAATTTCATCGCGCACGATTTCCAAGGTCGCACGATCGTGAGAGATGGCACGCAGCACGTCGAGACATTGCACGTTGCCGCAGCCTTCCCAGATGGAGTTGACCGGCGCATCGCGATAAAGTCGCGGCAGCACGGATTCTTCGACGTAACCGTTGCCGCCGAGGCATTCCATTGCTTCGCCAATTGCAATCATTGCACGCTTCGTAATCCAGTATTTGGCAACGGCAGTAACAAGACGCGTGAATTTCATTTGCGCTTCATCACGGGCGGCCTCGTCAAAGCCGCGCGCCAAACGCATGACCAGCGCGGTGGCGGCTTCGGACTCCAGGCACAGATCGGAGAGCACGTTTTTCATCAGCGGCTGTTCGATGAGCCGTTTGCCGAAAGCACAACGATAATTGGCATGATGCGTGGCTTCGGCAACGGCGCGCCGCAACGAGCTCGCCGCTCCCCACGCGCAATCGAGGCGAGTGTGCCGAACCATCTCAATAATAACAGAAATCCCGCGTCCCTCTTCGCCGACAAGTTGGGCCCACGCGCTGTGAAATTCAACTTCACTTGAAGCGTTGGAACGATTGCCGAGCTTGTCTTTGAGTCGCATAATGTGAAAAGCATTGCGCGTTCCATCCGGCTTCCAGCGCGGCAGCAGAAAACACGAGAGACCTTTGGGGGCTTGCGCGAGAATCAGAAACGCGTCGCACATCGGCGCCGAGCAGAACCACTTGTGGCCGGTGATTTCATAAACGCCGCGTTCGAGCAGTGTGGCGCGCGTCGTATTCGCGCGAACATCCGAGCCGCCCTGTCGCTCGGTCATGGCCATACCAATGAGCGCGCCGCGTTTTTGATTAGCCGGAATGAAACGCGAATCATATTCAGTTGAGACGATGCGCGGCTCCCATTCCGCGGCAAGCTCTGGCTGAAGCCGCAGGCACGGAATCGCGGCGTAGCTCATCGAAATGGGGCAGCTCGTGCCCTCATCAAGTTGATGGCGCAGCATGTTGGGCGCGACGCGAGCGACGTGACCGCCGGATTGTTTGCTCGTCCACGGCAGCGAATGCGCGCCGTGCGAAATGCCAATGCGCATCAGCTCGTGCCATGCCGGATGAAACTCCACTTCGTCGATGCGATGGCCGAAACGATCGTGCGGGCGCAAAATAGGCGTGTTGCGATTGGCCAGCTCGCCAAGTTTTAAAGTCTCCGCTTTTCCGAGCAATGCGCCGTATTCCATCAAACGCGCCTCCATCCAGCCGGCACCTTCGCGGTGCAGCGCCTCGCGCAGGGGCGTATCGTGCTCGAATAAATTGTAATTTTCGAGCGGCGACGGTTGATTGAAAACTTCTCCGGGATGGGGCAAAATCATGTGATCGCTTGTCCCAAAAGTTTGCGAACGTTATTCACGTGATGCAGATCATGATACAGCGTAAAAAAAAGCATTTCCCGAACCGTCAATTTCCCCAACAGCGGATGCGGCAGCAAATACTTGTCGAGATTTTCGTCTTTCCAGTTTCGTAAAGCTGCGACCAAGCTCTCGCCGGTCGCGCTCCATTTTTGCACGAGATTGTTTCTGAATTGATCCGGATGAGGCGGGGTTTCTTGAATCGAAGGGATAAACCGTCCGGCCGCTTTGCCGCCGTTTGCCAGCACGCGCTGATAAGTTTCTTTGATCTGCTCGAAGCGCCGCGACGCGGTTTGCGGTTTTCCGAATAAAATGGCGAGCAGCAGGCGCGGCATTTTCAGCGCCGTTGCCACGGGCTTCACGGATTTGATGAGGTGCAGCAAATTTTCCGCAGGCGACCATTTGCCGGAGGGAGATTTTAAAAAGCTCTCGAGCGGGACGGATAAAAAATAGGCCGTGACTTCGTGATGAACTTTCTCAAAAGATGAAATCAGATCGGCTTGGGTGAAGGTGTTGTTGAGTTCGAGCATGAGAAGTTTTAAAATCAATGAAGTGTGAAACTTTGCAAGAGACGGTTGCGAAGCCAAAGCTTCGCACTCCGCTTTCAATCTTGCGATAACCATCCGCCCATAAACCCCGCGCGCTGCAAGCCCTTTACGACGTAGGGATTTTTTTTCATCACGTTCCACACAAAACCGTTGCGCAAATTTTCGATCATGATCGCGATCGGGCCTTGATCGATGCCGAGATAGTCGTCATCAAACCAGTCGTTGGGCGTTTGGGGCGTGATGAAAGAAGGATTGAAAGAATCGAGAAAGCCGTATTCTTTGAAGAGCTGCGTGCCATATTTCGCGCGCATGGCCTTGAGCGCGGGAATGCAAATCTCCGGCGCAAAGGCGATCGAGCCGCCGGCCGCCGTGGGCGCGATCGTGCCGTCGTCGCCCACCCAATCCGCCGCAACGCCGCGGGCCCAATACGTCCGGAACTTTCGTTGTTTGCCATCCACGGCAAATGCCGTATCCTTCGGCCCGTCGCAGGCGGTCCAGCCCCAAATGTTTTCCGAGTAATCACGCCATTGGTTTGGGTTTTCTTTCGCATACGCCTGCTGTGCATAAGTCGCGCGCCGCGAGTTCTCGAAATAATCGATGCCCTTGGCGCGCATGTATTCGTCTTGAATGCCGCGAAAATCGATCCAGCAATGCGAGTATTGATGGCCGAACAACGGTGCGAAATTGACATACTCCCAATCGTAATGTTTCGCCCAAACGTATGGTGCAGTCCAAGCCTGCCACACACTCTCCGGCAGCGGATGCGTGGGCGAAGCGAGACCGAGCACGTATAAAATCATGGCTTCGTCGTAGCCGTCCCAAATGTGTTTGCCGAAACCGCGCTCCGGCCGCCACGACATGCTGACGCCGTAGCTGTCGGCCATGAACCAATTCCAATCGGCGCGAAAATAGAGCGAATCCGCCAAGGCGCGGATTTCTCGCTCGGCCTGATTGTCGGCGTCAAAATACGATTGCGCAAACAAGACGCCAGCGAGCAACAACGCCGTGTCAATCGAAGAAAGCTCGCACTTCCACTCGCGTGTGCCATCGGGTATTTTGAGAAAATGATAGAAGAACCCTTTGTAGCCGGCGACTTTTTCGGCCCGTTCGTGCTGCGGCAATTGCCAAAAGAAGCGCAACGTGTTCAACGTGCGTTGTGCGGCTTCCTCGCGCGTGATCACTTCGCGTTCGACGGCAATGCCATAAGCCGTGAGCGCGAAGCCGACGGCGGCGATGCTCGAAGGCGCACCGGACTTCGGCCAACGATCCGGCGTCAAGCCGGTGGCGGGATCAGTGGTTTCCAGAAAGAATTTCAGCGTGCGCACTTGCAGGGAGTCGAGAAAAGGATCCCAGGAGACAATTGCAGTCGCAGTTTGCCGGGGCTGATCTTTGCACGCGATGGCGAAAGTGGCGAAGAAGAAGGCAAAACAAATTATCCGTATCGGTTTCATTGTCACCTCATATTCATCCTCAATTTAATTGGCTATTCAATTGGCTAAATACGTCAAAATCAGTCCAATCCAGCACGAGAAAGCCCAGGTGCAAAAAAGCGACAAAGGCGACGACGATGTTGGCCAGCACGAGCATCGTGAGCTCCTTCCTCCGAGCGTTGAATCATGGCGCAATGATGATTTTGCCAACGGCCCTGCCGGACTCGCTGTAGGCAAAGGCCTCTTTGACTTGCGCGAGCGGGAACACGCGGTCAATCACGGGTCTGTGAATATAAGCAGCTTTCATCTCATCAGAACGGCCTTGCGGGTCTGGCGAAATCGTCCGGCGGTGAGTTGAATGAAATAAATGCCGTTCGCCATTTTTCCGGCCGCGAAAACAAATTTGTGCTCGCCGGAATTTAACACGCCATCCACCAGCGTTGCCACTTCATGACCGAGCGTATCAAAAACTTTCAGCGTCACGTGCTCGTGCTGCGGCAATAAAAAGCGAATCGTCGTCGTTGAATTGCCGAAGGCTTCGCTTGCGGAAAAAGGATTCGGATAATTTTGAAAAAGCGCAAACGTTTTGGGCGTAGAGACAGGATTCTCGTCAACATGCGTGACGGGCGTGAATCCCGCCGCTTGCAAGCCGCGCTGAATATCGGGATTTTGCATGAACCGCCTCCAAACGCTGCCGGTGCGATAGTTCTCGATCATCAACACGATCGGGCCCTCGTCGATGCCGATCACGTCGGTGTCCCACCAATTCAACGTTAAATTGAACGCATCGCGAAAGCCGTACTTCATCCAAATTTTGTCGCGATAGGTGTCGTACATGTAACGCAACGCCGCCATCGATTCTCTTGGCGTGAACGGCATCGAGCCGCCGGCAGCAGTGGGCGCAATGGTGCCGTCGTCGTTTTGCGCCGGCGGCGCGCCGCGCGCGGCATAACCATTCGGCCCGTCACTGGCGGTGATGCCCCAAACGTTCTCGCCGTAGCCGGTCCAGCGCCGCGGATTCGCGATGCAATAGGCACGCGCCGCCAGTGTGGCGCGGCGAGAATTCTCAAAATAATCGATGCCGCGATTGCGCATATAGGCATCCTGAATGTTGCGGAAATCGATCCAGCAATGCGAGTATTGATGGCCGAACAGCGGCGGGAAATTCACGTACGAATGGCCGTAATGCGTTTGCCAGGAATAGCCGATCGTCCATGCGCTCCAGATCGATGCCGGAAGCGGATGCGTCGGCGAGCCGAGCCCCAAAATGCACATGATCATCGCCTCATTATAGCCGCGCCACCACCAATTTTCAAACCCCCTTTCCGGGGACCAGGCGCCGATGACGTTGGGTTGAAAATTCCGCATCCAGTTCCAATCGACGCGGTGGTAAATCGAATCGGCCAATGCGCGAATTTGCGTTTCAGCGGGATCGGCAGCCGTGAAATATTGTTTCATATCGAGAATGCCGGCAAGCAACAGCGCCGTATCGATGGACGACAGCTCGGAAGTCCACGTGCGCAACGCCGTGTTCATGTCGAGAAAATGATAAAAGAATCCCTTGTAGCCGATATAGCCGAACTGATCGCGGCCCTGCGGTTTTTCCCAAAAGGTTTTGAGCGTGGTCAACACGCGCTGGCGCCCCGCTTCGCGCGTAATCCAGCCGCGATCGATGGCGACGGCAATTGACGACAGGCCGAACCCCACCGAGGCGATGCTGCACGGCGAGCCGCTCGTGTTGCGGTCTTTGATCAAGCCGTTGCTCGGATTGGCTTCCTGCCAGAAAAAATCGAACGAGGCGCGCTGCACGAGATCGAGGAACAGGCTGTCCTGCACGGCGGCAACGTTGTGCGCTTCGGCCGCGACCACCCGCTCGAACAAAATTTTGTGCGCCGCGTCGTTCAGATGAATGCCGTCGCCGCTATCGTAAAGCGGATTGATTCTGCCGTTCGCCTCGGCAATGCCATTCCAAAAATCGATGGCTTTGCTTTTAAAGCGGGCAAAAGTGGAATCGCGCATGGCCATGAGGTTTTGCCGCTGCGCGTCGGAGAGATTGCGCGGCTGCGTCGTGGTGATCCACACCGGCACGTTTTGCGCTTTTGCTCTCGTTAAAACCGCGTCATAATTGGCGAGCTGCTCGGCGACTGAAAAATTCTGGGTCGCATCATTGCTCGGCAAATTGATAACGATCGCGTTCGGTTGCAACGACAACGCCTTGGTGATGTTCCGTTCAACGTCGGGCGCGGCTTTGCCCGCGGGCGGAACGTAACCATTCGGCATAATGTGATAAGTGGTATAGCCGCCGCGCGCCAAATTGGTGACGGTGTGCCGGAGATCGCGCGCTTGCAAATAAGCGCGATAGCGATTCACCCAGGCGTTGTTGCGATCGCTCGGGCCCGTGCCTTCCGCGGTGGAAGAGCCCAGCACGACGACGTGCAGCGGGTCAAAGCTGGTTTGCGCGTTGATAATGAACGGGGCGAGCGTGAGCCAGCAGAGGGCGAGCAGGCGTTTTTTCATCGGCATCACCTTTAAGGATTTGAGCAATTCTGTTGTAAGCAAAGTGCATTTTTTTTACCGGGCAAGTCAAGGCGCTTTTTTAAAGCCGGCCCAAAGTCACAACAATCTGATGCGTCGATTCCGCCTCAAAAAACGGCAGCGCCGGTTTTGTTGACAAACAGTTTGCGGCGTATTTTTCGCCGTCGATTAGAATTTCTTTTACGCCGCCATTGACGTGTTCGGGATTCTTCACTTCGATCTGATAAATCGCGCCGCGAAAACGGCGGCGAATGCTGAAGTCCTCCCACGCCGCTGGAATGCACGGATCGATCACGAGTCCGGCAAACGTCGGGCGAATGCCGAGAATCCATTCCAACCCGACTTTGAAAAGCCAGGCGGCGGAGCCGGTGTACCACGTCCATCCGCCGCGCCCGTAGAATTTTGAATCCGGGCCTTCGATATTGCCGGGAGTGACATACGGCTCGGCCACATATTCATCCGGCTTTTTGCCGCGATTAATGGGATTGATTTTGGAAAACATGCGAAACGCATTTTCACCGCGACCCAACAACGCTTCGGCGATCACCGCCCACGCCGCGGCATGGGTGTAAACGCCGCCGTTCTCGCGCATGCCCGCGGCGTAGCGCGAAAGATAGCCGATGAATTTGTCCGGCGTTTTGTAGCCGGGGTAGAGCAAAACCGGGCCGGCTTTGTATTCGAGATTTTTTTCGACTTCGTTCATCACTTTCTCGGCGCGCTCGCGATCCGCGACCTCGGCGATCACCGCCCAGGTTTGCGCGTTGAGATAAATCTTGCCTTCGAGATTTTCTCGACTGCCGATGCGCTCGCCGTTGTCTTTGGTGGCGCGATAATACCATTCGCCGTCCCACGCGAGCGAATTGATTTTTTCCTTCAGATGTTGCGCGCGGGCGCGATAAGCTTGTGCCTGCGTGGCCGCGCCGTATTTTTCCGCAATCGCGGCGAAGTCATTTAAAATGCGATGAATGAAATGCGCCAGCCAAACCGATTCGCCTTGCATGTCGAGGCCGGCCGCGCTCAAACCGTCGTTCCAATCGCCCGCGCCAATAAGCGGAAGGCCACGACTGCTGAAACGCTCGAGGGCTTTGTTAATCGCGCGAATGCAATGCTCATAAAGCGAAACCGCATTAGCCTCATCCACGAACGGCTCGCGGCTTTCGAGAATGGCAAAGTCGTTGGTCTCATTTAAGTAGCTGTTAACGGCGAACGGCAGCCACAAAAGATTGTCGGAAATTTTATTTTGCAAGCCGATTTCCGAAATCGGATGCCACCAATGATAAACCGAGCCGTCTTTGAATTGATGCCGGGCGTGCAGGAGAATTTGTTTTTTCGTCTGTTCGGCGTCGATCGGCAGAAAAATCTGGCTGTCCTGCAATTGGTCGCGAAAGCCAAACGCGCCGCCGGTTTGATAATACGCCGTGCGCCCCCACAGACGCCCCGAGATGGCCTGATATTTCAGCCAGGTGTTGAGCATGATATTCGTTGCACTGTCCGGCGTGTCGATCTCGACCGTGCCCAATAAATCGTTCCAGCGTTGGCGAACATTTTGAAGCGCGAAATCAACTTCTTGCAGAGAATGATACTTTTTGATCAGATTCAACGCTTCATCTTTGAATTCAGTCGCACCAAGAGTGAAGCACACCGTTTTCTCTTCATGCGGTTCGAGCGTGATGCCGAGCTGCAAGCTGGCGATATGATCGAGCCAATTGCCGGTCCGTTTTTTGAGCTTATTTTCTCGCACCGCCTCAGGCAGGCGCTGATTGCCGTACATGCCGAGAAAAGTTTCTTTGTCGGCGTCAAATGCAGTTGGTCGCACATTGCACGAATGAAAGGCAACATAGCCCCACTCCGCATTCCAATGGCCGCGTTCGGTGGGAATTTCCCACAGGCGTTTCGTCGCAAACAACGCATAAATTCGAGCCTCGTAGCTCGTTTCTATAAATGATTTGTGAAACTCGCGATGCCAGTCCGGCGACTGGCCGAGGCACCATTCAAAGAACGAAAACAGATGAAGTTGCTTCGTTTTCCTGGTTTGATTGTGCAGCGTGAGCTTCCAAATCTCCAACGGCTCGCCATTCGGAACGAACATCAGCAACGCTGAGCTGACGCCGAAGTTTAATGACTCGATCACGCTGTAGCCGATTCCATGACGGCATTGGTAACGCTCCGGCTCGTGACAAACCGGCTTCCACCCTGCGGACCAAACATTGCCTTTTTCATCGCGCAGATAAATGTATTTGCCCCATTCATCTTTGATGAGATCTTGTTCCCAACGCGTGAGGCGATTGAGCTGCGCGTGTGTGCGCCAACTGTAGCCGCCGCCGGTTTGCGAGATTGTTATGCCATAATCGCCGTTGCTGATGACATTGATCCACGGCCGCGGCGTGCGCGGCGTGGTGATAATGTATTCTTTGCCGTCTTTTGAAAAATAGCCGTATTGGGTTTTGAAGCTTTTCAAGGTTGTCCTTCCTCAC
>Ga0187893_10014512_pt1 | contig 10727 bp, 11 predicted proteins | sample MA1701074metaG_FD_139574 | JGI IMG/M metagenome (GOLD analysis project Ga0187893, IMG submission 139574) | White microbial mat communities from a basaltic lava cave in the Kipuka Kanohina Cave System on the Island of Hawaii, USA - MA170107-4 metaG ...
ATCGAGCGCGCGGCGCGCGTGGACTCTAAGTCCGCCCGTCAGCGGAGTCAAACGCGAATTCCTGCCGCCGTACGTCGGATCCCCGAACACGGGGTGGCCGATGTGCGCCAAATGGACGCGGATTTGGTGCGTCCGTCCGGTTGCGAGCGCGACATCGAGCACCGTCACCGCGGCGAGCCGCTCGCGGATCCGATACCGCGTCGTAGCCTGCTTGCCGCCACGGGTCACGACCGCCATGCGTTTCCGATCGCCGGGACTGCGTCCGATGGCCGCCTCGATGCTTCCGGCTTCCGAAGCGACTCGACCCCAAACGACGGCGACGTAACTGCGGCGCACGAGTCGAGCGCGCAGAGCATCCGCGAGTGCAGCGTGAGCCCGTTCGTTGCGCGCCACCACCAAGAGTCCGGAAGTGTCCTTGTCGAGACGGTGCACGATCCCAGGGCGCCACGCAGCCCCACCGGCGAGCCCGGGGACGTGAAAGAGCAGAGCATGCACCAACGTACCGGTGGCGTTTCCGGCCGCCGGATGCACCACCAGCCCAGGCGGCTTGTCCACCACCAACAGGGCGTCGTCTTCATACACGATGCGTAGCGGGATGTTCTCCGGCACCAGCGAAAGCGGCGTCGGATCCGGAACGCGAATGTGGATTTCGTCCCCGAGGAGGACCCGATAAGCGCTGCGAATCTTGCGACCGCGCGCCGTGACTTGGCCATCGCGCAGCATTCTTTGAAACCGTGATCGTGTGATCTGCGGGAAGCGTTCAGCGAGCAAACGATCGACGCGCGTTCCTTGCATGCCGGCGTCGACATGGAGGATCAGCTCTTCCAACCGGCGCTCACCTCGCGTCGGCGGAGTTCTCTTCCGGCAACGAAGCTGGATCGGGAGCCGCCGTTGGGGACGCCACCCGACGCCGCTCGCGCGCCATGTCGGCGAGGAGCGCCAGCCCGAGCCCCGCCGCACCGATCACGACCGCGACGTCGGCGATGTTGAACACCGGCCAGCGGGTGGTGCCGACTCCCATGTCGACGAAGTCGGTCACGTGGCCCAGCCGAATCCGATCCACCAGGTTGCCGAGGTTGCCGCCCAGGATCAGCGCCAAAAGAACTCGCCAGCGTGACCCGTGTCGCATCGTGTGATTCGCATAGGCGAGGCCGACCGCGGCCACGACGCTGATGACCACGAACGGGGCGCGCGCTCCTGGGAACAGGCCGAATGCCGCTCCGGTGTTCTCGGTCAATGTGAGTCTGAGCAGATCGCCGATGATCGGCCGGTCGTCGAGTCGATGCAGGACGTACCACTTGCTCGCCTGGTCCAGAATGAGGACCAACAGTGCCACCAGGTAGAACATCACGGCTTCGAGCCCCGCGCCTTCTCTTCCTGTTCCTTGCACTGGACGCACAGGCTGGCATCGGGAATCCGCTCCAGCCGCTTCGGCGGAATGTCGCTGCCGCAGCTCTGGCAAACGCCGAACGTACCGGCCTCGATCCGCACCAACGCTTGGTTGATCTCTTCCAGGCGCCGGCGCTTGGCGCTCGCGAACAAGAACGCCTTCTCTCTTTCCATCGTGTCGGTGCCTTGATCGGCCATGTGACTCGAGTAGCTCGACAAGTCGCCGGAAGATTCCTTGGATGTCGCCCCGGTCGCTTCGCCCAGCGCATCCAGCTCGGTGGTGATGCGCCCGCGTTCATCCAGCAGTTTGACCTTCCAGTTCTCGAAATTACGCGTCTGCAACTGGGCCCTCCTCGGTCGCGTCAGCGATTCGCCGAACGACGCAGAAACTCTTCGACCAGCCGGCCGAGCGCCGGCTCGGCCTCGTTGGCGACGCGAATGATGCGCGCCACGTCGGCGCGCTGCAAGCGGTCCGGAAAGCACTCGTCGGTGACGATACTGAGTGCCAGAACCCGCATTCCCGAGTGCACCGCCACCAAGGTCTCGGGGATGAGCGACATTCCGACGACGTCGGCACCCGCCGCCCGCAGGAAACGATACTCGGCCGCGGTCTCGAGGTTGGGACCGGCCACCGCGGCGAAAACGCCGCGCTGCAGGCGAATCCGCAGATCCATGGCGCAAGTCTCGACCGACCGGAGGTAGGTGCGATCGTACGGCTCCGACAGGTCCGGAAACCGATCCCCCAGGCGGTCGTCGTTGGGACCGATGAGCGGATTGTCCCCCATCAAGTTGATGTGATCGACGACGGCCACGAGATCACCCGGTGCGAGTTGCGGGTGCATCCCGCCAGCCGCGTTCGACGCGATCAAGGAATCGGCGCCGAGCGCCTTCATCACCCGCACCGGAAAGGTGATCTGCCGCATCGTGTAGCCCTCGTAGTAGTGCAAGCGTCCCTGCATCGCGACGATGTTCTGGCCGCCCAACCGTCCGAAAACGAGATTCCCCGCGTGGCTTTCGGCGGTGGAGGCGACGAAATGCGGGATCTCGCCGTACGGCACGACTCGAGCATTCTCGATCTGCTCCGCCAACTTGCCGAGCCCGGTTCCCAGAATGAGGCCGAAGCGCGGCGCGGCATCGCAGCGCGACCGGAGGAATGCGGAAGATTCCTGGATGCAGTCGTAGAGCGACCCGTCATCGAGCCGGCTTCGCGTCACGAACCTTCCTCCAGTGGGCCGCGCGAACCGGGCCCGGACGGATCACGATATCGCAGCGGCGGCCAGCCGGCGTCGCTCGTGTCGCCCGGGCTGCCGGCCGGAGGGTTCGCGGCATGTCGTTCGTAGGCCGCGCGTGCCTCCGCTGCGAGACGCTCGGCGCGACGCGCCGCCTGCGCGAGATCCTCCGCCGTGGTGGGTCGAGCCGTGGCGGGTGGCGGCGCGGGTCCCGAAATCGCGACCGGCGCCGGCGCCGGCGGAATGTCGTAGCTGCCGTCGGGCCCGACCGGACGCAACACGTCGTCCAGATCACCGGTCGACGCAGCGGCCTGGGAGCGTGGCTGCCACGCTCTCGGATCCGATCGGGGTCCGCCGGCCGATTCCAGCGTACCCCTGGGCTCGTTCTGCGGCGGAGGTTCCGGAACCAGACTCCGCGGCCAGTCGACGGCCGGCACCGCCGGGCGCAGGCTGGCGTCGATCTCTTCGAATTCCTGCGCGTGGCCGTCCAAGGTTTCGAGGTTCGACCGCAGCAGCCAGCGCACCCGCGACAGGTACGCATCTTTGATCCGGCGGAACTCGTCGACATCGTGTCGCAACTCGGTGAGATCTTGATGCAAACGCGCCTTGGCGCGCTGCGCACCAAGTTCCGCCTCGCGGATGATGAGAGCGGCTTCACGCTGCGCGCTCTCCTTCGCTTCGCCCATCAACTTCTCGGCGGTGAGCAATGTATCGCGCCGCGCCTTCTCCATGGTCTTGTATTCGTCGATGTGCCCGACGCGCTCGACGTTGCGTTGCCGCAGCGCTTCGACCTCGGAGAGCAAGGTCTCGAACTCGGTCGCGATCGTCGCCAGGAACTGCTCGACTTCTTCCGGATCCAAACCGCGCATGATCCGGCGGAACTGTTGGCCGCGAATGTCGAGCGGAGTGAGTCGCATTCCGTTCCCTCCTCGCGCGTGCCGCGATGCCGCGGTCACGATCCGTGAACGAGCGCGCTTCCGACCCGCACCAGGGTCGCACCTTCCTCGATGGCGATCTCGAAGTCACCGCTCATCCCCATCGAGAGGATGTGCGGCGGGCGCGGTCCGCAGCGCAAGCGGTCGAAGACGAGCCGCAACGCACGAAAGGCGTTTCGAATCGCGCTTTCCGGCGCAGCGAGCGGCCCGATGGTCATGAGCCCCTGGGGATCGAGCGCCTCGAGACCCTGTAACGCTGCGAACACCTCCGCAGCTGCCGCCAAAGGGATCCCGTGCTTCGTGACCTCCGGTGCCGTCTTGACCTCGAGAAGCACCGGCAGGCGCCGGCCGAGACGCAAGGCGCGATCATGCACGGCCCGAGCCAGGCGCATGGAATCGATCGACTGGACCATGAACACCCGCGGCAAGATCTTGCTGATCTTGTTCTCTTGGAGGTGCCCGATCAAGTGCCACCGCACGTCGGGTGTCGTGACGGCCATTTTCGGCAGCGCTTCCTGAACGCGGCTCTCACCGAGATCAGTCACACCCAACCGAACGAGATCCCGGATCGTGTCGGCCCCACAGCCCTTGGTCACCGCAACCAAGCTCACGGAACCCGGGGCGCGGCCCGAACGCCATGCCGCGGCGTCCATGCGCTCCCGAACGCGCGCCAGATTCTCGGCCAGGCCGGACATTCCACCACCCGCGCACGTTCACTGTAGGAGGACCCGCCGCGCCAAGCAACTCGCGGTCAGGCGGGGAAGAGCTCGCCGCCCGGTGCGTCGGGGTCCTCGAAGCACGCGCGACAGCGCGGCTCATAAGTCTCGCCGGCGCCCAAGACGACGCGTTCCGTGGCGGTGCCGAGCCGCTGCGATCGCAGCGCCGCTTGCCCGCATCGCACACAGATCGCGCGCGTCTTGGTGATGTACTCCGCCACCGCGAGCAACTGCGGCATCGGCTCGAAGGGCCTGCCGCGGTAGTCCTGGTCGAGTCCGGCGACCACGACGCGAATGCCAGCATTCGCCAACCGCTCGCACACACCCACGAGGTCGCTGTCGAGGAATTGCGCCTCGTCGATGCCGACGACCTGGGTCTGGGGTCGGATCTTTTCGAGAATCTCGGCGGCTTGGGTCACCCGTTCGCAAGGCAGTCGCTGCGCGTTGTGCGAAACAACGTCGGCGGCGGAATAGCGCGTGTCGATTTCGGGCTTGAACACTTGAACATGTTGGCGCGCGATTTGGGCGCGGCGCAAGCGACGAATCAACTCTTCGCTCTTGCCGCTGAACATGCTGCCGGCGATGACCTCGATCCAGCCGGAGCCGGCGCTGCGATCGGGCGGCGAGTGCATGCTGAACCCCCGAAAACGGCACTCCCCCCGCACGCGGCGGAGGGAGTGGAAGTGGTGGAGGCGGCGGGAATCGAACCCGCGTCCGGAAATCCGTCCTCGAAGGATCCTACGTGCGTAGCCCGGCTATTGTCGTCGCAACGCGCCCCTCCGCCGGACGGGATGATCGCGCCGCCAGTCCCTCGAAATCTCGCCATCGGCCGCGGGACGCAGCTTCAGGCCAGCCGCAAGAGTATGACGCTGGACTTCCGACCCCTGCGACACGATCGGAGCCAACGTACCCGAACCTGTTACGAGAACAGGTTAGGCAGCAAGAGCCAACTGGTCGTTAGCTATTGTCTTCCCACTTGTTTATCGAGCCAGTGGGGACCTCGGCACGCATCCCGCGATTCAGCGACCCCGTCGAAGCCGTTCGCCCCCGACACGAAGCCCGCCAGCGCAGGTCCTCATGAAGCTACTCCACCCATCAGCGACCAGCAAGAGCCCAGGGGTACCTCCAGTGCATAGAGCGGGTTTCATGACCCCGGCCCACGCCCAGAGAAGCTCTCCGGTGGTTGTGAAATGGCTTCTAACGTACTTCGAAGGACTGCAGGATATAACCCACGTCGCGCATCAACCCATCCGCCTCGGCTTGCTCCTCGGGTGTCATCTGGGCCGGAAAGCGCACCATACCCAGGCATTCGAGGCTGCCGAGGGACCGAATGGTCTGCAACCACATGAAGCAGATGTTCTCGGGCTTGCTGCCGGAAACTTGGACTGGCTGGGTGATGGCCTGCCATTGGCGAAAGAGTCGACCGTTCACCGGCTTGGCTTCGTCCTTCATGACGCGAGCGATCACTTGGTCGAGACTGCGAACCTGGAACATCTCCGCGACCACGGACTGACGCCGGGCGAAGACCGTCTCCAGATCGACGCCTTCCTGCACGGGGTTGTTGAACAATTGCACGGTGGCGTGGTCGCTGCTGTGGTTCGCGGTCAGCACGCGCCCGTCCGCCGATTGTGGTTCACGACGGAACGACCAGCCGGGCGATTCCGGCAGCCGCAACCTCACCCCGAGCGAATCGTGAGTGAAAGCTCGCGACTCGATCGTGAGGCTGCTGCCCGAGCTTGGATTCCCCTTTTTCATGAACAAGCCGACCGCGAGCACGATCGCCGCGATCCCCGCGATCGCAACGATGGTCTGGCGTTGCATGCGCGACTCCTGTGGGTTGAAACCGCAAGACGAGGGCGCGATGTGGAGGTGGTGCGCCGCCCAGGAATCGAACCTGGAACCCCCTGATTAAGAGTCAGATGCTCTGCCAATTGAGCTGGCGGCGCGGCCCGATGCCTATGCGACCCTGCAGCGTCCGGCAACGGCGCCGGACGCTAGCACAGGGTCTGGAGGTCGTCAAGAAACCACCGGTTCGAATCGGCTCAGAAGGGCAGATCGTCGTCGGTCGCGCTGGTATTGACCGCGACTTCTCCCTCGCCTTGCGCCTGGTGCGGGCGCGACTCCCAATTCGTGTCCGGCTCGGTCGCTTCACCGCCGCCTTCGCCCGGACGTCCGCCGAGCATTTGCATGACCTGCGCGACGACTTCGGTCGTGTAGCGCTTCTGGCCCGACTGATCTTCCCAAGTGCGCGTTTGCAGACGACCCTCGACATAGATCGATCGGCCCTTGCGCAAGTACTTGCCGCAGATCTCTCCCAGTTTGCCCCAAGCGACAATGTTGTGCCATTCGGTCCGCGACTGACGTTCGCCATTCTTGTCGGTCCACTGTTCGTTCGTGGCGATGCGGAGGTTGGCTACCGCCGTGCCGGTGTTCGTGTAGCGAAGTTCGGGATCGGCACCCAGGTTACCGACCAGGATCACTTTGTTGACGCTCGCCATACCCTCTCCTCTCGAGACTCGAGGTCGCCGCACGAGCGGCGGTGCGGTTTCCGGGGATCATCGACGGGCGGATACTAGGAAGTGCCCGTACGAGCGTCAAGACGGCCGCAAATGCCGCGCCAAACGCGCTGCTTGTCAACCTACTTCACAGAGGAGATCCACGACACGCTCGGTGTCGGTGAAGTCGTCGAAGATCGCGTCGGCGCCGGCCGCTTCCAACTCGACGCGCGAGGCGGCGCCGGTCGCAACCGCGAGCGTGCAGGCGCCGTGCGAGCGTCCACTTTCGACGTCCGCTGGCGTGTCGCCGATGACCCAGATGCGGCGTGGATGTCGCGGCAGGCCGGCAGCACAGCGCTCGACGGCGAGACCGACCAAATCGGCGCGGTGGCGCCCGTCGGAACCGAAGCCACCGTTCGGGAAGTAGCCGCTGATTCGCACCGAGTCGAGCTTGAGACGCGCGGTGCGCTCGAGATTCCCGGTCACCAGACCCAGCCTGATCTCGCGCCGCGCCGCGAGTCGCTCCAGCAGCACGCCGACGCCTGGCTTGATGGCACAGTGCCCGGTGAGGCGCAATTCGCCGGCGAATTCTTCCGCGTACGTCTCGCGCAGCGCCGCTCCGTGGATCTCGAGCTCGGCCGGATGGATCCCGTACGCGCCCGCCATCTCCTCGAAGAGCGCCGGATCGGTCTTGCCACCGGCGCGAATTTGGACGGTGGCCGGGCCCCGTCGGCAGACCCGCTGCACGGCACGGTGCATGGCGCGCAATCCGCGACCTTCGCACGCGAGCAAAGTGCCGTCGATGTCGAACAGCAGCAGGATGGTGTCCGCGCGCATGCAACGCTCCGTCAGTGCACGCCGCCCGTACCGAGATAGCGCTCCGCATCGATGGCGGCCATGCAACCGGTGCCGGCGGCGGTAACGGCCTGGCGATAGACCTGATCCGCGACATCGCCGGCCGCGAATACACCCGGCACGCTGGTGCGCGTGCTGCGCGGCTCGACCTGGATGTAGCCGGTGGGATCCATCTCGAGTTGATTCTTGAAAAGATCCGTGTTGGGTTTGTGTCCGATGGCGATGAACACGCCGTTGACCGCGAGGTCGGTTTCGGCGCGCGTGTTGGCGTCGCGCAAGCGAACTCCGGAAACCGATTTCGCTTCCGGATCCATGATCGCGGTGACCTCGCTGTTCCAAATGAACTTGATCTTCGGATTCTTGAAGGCGCGCTCCTGCATGATCTTGGACGCGCGCAGCGAGTCGCGCCGATGCACGACCGACACTTCGCTCGCGAACTTGGTGAGATAGTTCGCCTCTTCCATCGCCGTGTCGCCGCCGCCGACCACCGCGATCGCCTTGCCGCGGAAGAAGGGCCCATCGCAAGTGGCGCACGCCGAGACGCCGTATCCCATGAGTTGCGATTCGCTCGGCAGGCCGAGCAACTTGGCGGTGGCTCCAGAGGCGATGATCAAAGCGTGACATTGCAGATCGCCGTCCGCCGCACCGATCTTGAACGGCCGTCGCGACAGGTCGACCTTGCGGGCGTCGTAGCGGATGATCCGGGTACCGACGCGTTCGGCCTGGCCGCGCATCTCCTCCATCAGGCGGGGTCCCAGGATCGGATCGCGGAAACCCGGGTAGTTCTCCACCTCGGTCGTGATGGTGAGCTGGCCGCCGGGCTGCATCCCTTCGATCACGACCGGTTCGAGATTGGCGCGGGCGGCATAGATCGCCGCGGTCAATCCGGCGGGTCCGGACCCGATGATGATCACTTTTTCGACCTGCGACATCGCGACCTTCCTGGCGTGCTCTCGCCCGCGTGCAACGCGACCGGATCGAGAGCTATGATGCGTGGGAGCCACGGAGCATGCGGGAGGAATTCACGCACGCGAACCACCGGCACCGAACCGCGCGCAGCGTATCAGAGGCTCCCGGCAGCGGCAACGGGGCGAACCGGAGCACGGCTGCACTGCGCTTCAGCATCATCGTTCCTACTCTCGACGAGGCGGCGACCATCGCCAGCTGCGTCGCGCATCTCCGCGCGCTGGAGCCGGACGCGGAGGTCATCGTTGCCGACGGCGGCAGCCGCGACGACACCGTGCGGCACGCCGCCGCCGCCGGCGCCCGCGTGCTGCGGGCGCCGCGCGGCCGCGGCGCGCAGATGAACGCCGGGGCCGCGGTCGCCCGCGGCCCCGCGCTGCTCTTCTTGCACGCCGATTGCCGACTGCCGCCCGACGCGTTTCGGCAATTACGACGCTGGTTGCGCCGCGGCGGCACCGCCGCCACGTTTCGCATCCGGTACGCGCATGCACATCCGCTCCTGCGTTGCATCGGCGCCCTGTCGCGCTTCGAGTCAGCGTGGTCGTCCTTCGGCGAGGGTGGACTGTGCATGCACCGTGACGCGTTTACGGGCGCCGGGGGGTTCCCCGAGTGGCCGTTGTTCGAAGAGGTGGAATTGCTGTCGCGCCTGCGACGTCGCGGCGAGTTGGAGAAGCTCACGGGGCCGGTGACGGCCTCTTCTCGCCGCTATCGCCGGCACGGAGTGTGGCGACACCAACTGCGGAACTGCATGCTGTTCGGCCTGTACCGGGCCGGCGTGGCGCCGGACCGGCTGGCGCGCTACTACGACGACCGCGCCCTCACGCCGTGATGCGCATCATGACCAGAGTGATGTCGTCGGTGGCATCTGCGTCGCCGCGCCAGCGCACCACCTCTTCCTGCACCGACGCGATCACGTCGCGCGGCCGGGTCGGACCGGCGTTGCACAGAATCCGTCCGAGCCGTTCCTCGCCGAACTGTTCCCCGCTGGGAGCCGTGGCTTCGGTCACCCCGTCCGTATAGAGACAAACCAGATCGCCGGTGCGCACCGGGACGACGCTGGTGGAATAGCCGGGTTCCGGAAACGGGCCCAAGATCATGCCGCCGGAGCCCAGCCACTCGACGCGCCGGTCGCGCACCAGCGCGCCGGGATTGTGTCCGGCGTTGCAATACACCAACCGGCCATCGCCGCAATAGCGAGCCAAGAACAACGTCACGAAACGCGACGGCTCGACGACTTGATGCAGTTGGCGATTCAACGACGCCACCACCGCACTGGGATCGAGGGTCGCATCGCGGCCCTCGCGCACGTACAAGCTGCGCAGCGAAGCGTGCAGGCTGGCCATGAGCAGCGCCGCGGAGATCCCCTTGCCGCTCACATCGGCGATGACCGCGTCGAAACCGCCGGGAATCTCGATGAAGTCGAAGTAGTCGCCGCTCACGGTTTTCGCCGGGGAACAGACGCCCCAGGCGTCGAAGAACGGCGCCTGCGGCATCCGCGCCGGGAAGAGCCGTGCCTGCACGTCGCGCGCGATCGCCAATTCGCGTTCCATCGCCTGGCGCGCCGCACTCTCTTCCAGGAGGCCCGCCAAGCGCGAGCTCATATCATTGAAAGCCAGCGACAGGGTTCCGAGCTGGTCGCGCTGCGGCGGGACGATGCGGTGATCGAAATCGCCGCTGCGCACCGCGCGCACGCCGCGATCGAGCCGCGCCACCGAGGTCGAGATCACCCGCGCATAGGTCAATCCGAACAGGGTCGCCAACACGTTCAGCACCAGCAGGGCGACCATCGCCGCGAGCGGCAGGAACAGCGCGATGCGCCCCAGCTCGCCGGCGGACGCCAACAACGCGCGCACGGCACCTTCCAGCGAGAACAGCAGGGTGATGTTCTGCTCGCGTCCGGCCACGCCGCGCGCCCAATCGAGCGGGCCGGCGACGTAGACCCAGCTCTTCGGCGTGTATCGCGATCGGATCCCCGGCAGTTCACTCGTGATCGTCGAGTCCGAGCGAGCGCCGCTCGCGGGCTCGAGTCGCATGCTCGGCACCTGCACCCTGGACCGCCCGGTGCCCTCGAACACCGCCAGCACGCCGTCACGTGCGACAAGCGAATCCGGCGACAAAGCCCGGGCTTCGAGTCCGTGTTTCGCA
>Ga0187893_10014513_pt1 | contig 10727 bp, 5 predicted proteins | sample MA1701074metaG_FD_139574 | JGI IMG/M metagenome (GOLD analysis project Ga0187893, IMG submission 139574) | White microbial mat communities from a basaltic lava cave in the Kipuka Kanohina Cave System on the Island of Hawaii, USA - MA170107-4 metaG ...
GATGCCACAAGAGTGGCGGTGGCAGCGGTCCTAATCTGTTCAGAACCAAGCTTAGCCCGGCACAGTTCTTTGACGCCGTAGCCAAGGGGCGCAAGGGCACCGTGATGCCGTCATTCAGCTCGCTGCTGACGATCGATCAGGTCTGGGAACTGCATGCTTTCGTCGTCTCTCGCGACGGCCCCTAAGAAATTCCTCCTTAGTCAACGGGGGAAACGCCAAAGGCGCGGAGGTTGTGTCGCGAGGCCGGAGGATTAAAAGAAGATGGCCGCGCCCTTGATAAACTTCGGTCCCCCTCGCCCCAACGCGGGAGAGGGGCTGGGGGTGAGGGGGATACCTCTCTGCCGAATCAACTCTCGAGACTCGGCTAGCTCTGGCTAAGGATCTCAAGACACGGGTGAGAAACTTCAGCTGTATGCTCGCCTCTCACCCCATGATGGCTTATCAAGCCTTCATCCTCTCCCACGTTGGGGCGAGGGGAGCCGATGCTCGCGATTGTGGCGGTATCAGGCCAGCTCGTTGGCAAGACAACCCCCGGGGCGGCTGCGCGACTTCTGGCAGCGTCACCACAATTTGCAATCCTCTGTAGGCGAAGGGTGCGGCTTCGCAGCGACAGCGGTCGCCTAGCGATCGGGTGAGAAACGAAGAGTGTCGTCACTATGTTCTGCCATTCTAAATGAGGAGGAATTCTATTTCTCAGAGCTTCAGCGAGATTGCAGAGATCCGGCCCTGTGTGCTTGCCACCTGGCCCATGAACGGACCGGCCAGAATGCGGCCTGCCAGTCCATCATCTACTAGGGCAGACCGAAACATAAAATATTGGAACCCACCGCCAGCGCGATGAACTGCTTCCCATCTATTGAGTATGTGATGGGAGCCGTTTTGATCACCTCGTTGGTTGCAAAATGCCACAAGAGCTTTCCATCCCGCTCATCGACCGCCGTGAGGTCTCCGCTCGGGTCTCCATAGAACAAAAGACCGCCCGCAGTCGCCAGAACGCCGGCGTTTCTTTTTCCCTCGGTTACGCCAACTAATGGGTTTTCCCAGACGATTTTTCCTGTCTCAATATCGAGTGCCCTCAAGAATTTTCTTCCGGCATCGTCGGCAGAAAGCCCGGCCTTGCGGCTCTTGGATGAGAGCTTGACGACGCATTTCTCATACGCCATGACGTAGTAAAGGCGCGTCACCGGGCTAAAGGCCGTCGCATTCCAGTTGGTGGCGTCTTCTGGACAGCGAATATCCCCTGAGGGCAACCGCTGTGGGCGCCCGTCCGCTGCAATGCCGCTTGCCCAGGTCAGCCGCTTGACGAATTTCTCCGCCAGCAAGAGTTTTCCGTTCCTGCGATCAAAAACGTAGAAGAATCCGTTCCGATCGGCGTGCAGTAAAAGTTTGCGGGCTTCCCCCCGATACAGCGTGTCCACCAGCACAGGCGGCTCCGTTGCATCCCAGTCGAAGGTATCGTGGGGAGTGAACTGGTAGTGCCACTTCAACTTGCCGGTGTTCGGGTCGAGAGCCAGAAGACAATTGGTAAAAAGGTTATCGCCGGGACGGTCACGATCGTCGGAATTCGGAAACGGATTTCCGGTGGGCCAAAACAACGTATCCGTTCCCGGATCATAAGTGCCGGTTAGCCACGTTGACCCGCCGCCCATTACGGGCTCCTTCCCTTGCCAGGTTTCGGAACCCGGCTCACCCTTGCCGGGGATCGTCCAGAAGCGCCACAGGCGCTGCCCCGTCGAGGCCTTGTAGGCATCGACGAATCCGCGAATGCCCCAGTCAGCACCGGAGACTCCCGCAATAATCATGTCCTTGACGGCGAGCGGCGCCACGGTCGAGCCGTAGTGCTGAAGTTCCTCCGGCATGACCGCTTCCCACATCGGCCGCCCGGTTGTCCGGTTCAATGCGACCAGATGCGCGTTGTCAGTCACGGTGAAAACTTTGTCTTCCAGCACGGCCACGCCGCGATTTGTCCCCAGCGACGCGTCGCTCACGATTCCTGGAGTCCGCGGACGGGAATAAGTCCAGATCGCGCGGCCAGTGAGTGCATCGATTGCGGAAACCTGCTGGGGGCCCGTCACAAACATGATGCCGTCGGCCACCAGCGGAGTCGACTCCAAGCCGAAGTAGCGCATGTTCTGAACAAAGTAAGGCGTATCGGGAAGCAATTGCCTCCACAGCGGAATCGAGAAGGCCCACTTCACGACCAGCTTCTTGACGTTCGTCGTATCGATCTGGGCCAACTCGCTATAGCGGTTTCCGTTCAGCTTGCCGTTGTAAGTCAGCCATTCACCGGGCTCGGGATTTAGAATCCTCGAGAACTCCAGCCCCCCAGTCTGCGGTCTGCGGAGTGCGGCAGTCACCCCAGGCTTCACACCCGTCATGCGGCTGAGATAAGCCATCAGACCCTGAACTTCCTCCGGTCTTGCCTTCACGGGCTGCATAAGAGATTGAGCTTCGTCCTGGATGCCGGCAATCTGGTCTTCTTGAAGGAGGTGAAATTTTCCCTCGAAGTCCTGCAGACGAATATCGAAGTTGCTCCGACTTCGGGCAAAGCCGCGCACCGTTCGCCCACCACGCAGCCGGACGGTGACCAGCTCGTAGCCTGGAGTGATGCGCGCGCTGGGTTCGAGCACAGCCTCTCGAATCTGCCCCACAGTCATTTCGGTCCCAATGTTCGACAAGTCCGGGCCGACCGGCTGCCCGTTGCCGAAAACCATGTGGCAGGAAGCGCATTGCCCGCGGCCAAAGAAATACTGCTCTCCAGCCGACGGATCGCCAGATACCGCGCTTTCAGCCGCCGGGCCGTTCAACGAGCGGACCAAAGCCGCCAGTGCATCCAGTTCCGGCGCAGGCAGATCGAAGGGCGGCATACCCGTTCCGGGAATTCCTTTTTGAATGATGTCTCGCAATTGCTGAACGGACCGAGCCCGCAAACGGCGGACTTCAGCGAGGGCAGGCCCGCGGTCGCTGCCGCGCGCATCGGGGCCATGACAGCCGCCGCAACGCCTCACAAAGATCTCTTTGGCTTCTGACGCACCAACAGGGCCAGCGGGAGGGTTTTGTGCCCAGCCGGGTGCCGGTCCCAAGGCCAGCACCCAGAGAAATGCGGCCGCCAGCCTGAGCCTGTGAAAGAAATTCATTGCCACCGATGCCCTCCCGAATTGCCTTTTCATCCCACGTTTAATCACGAAGCTGCCGGCAAGCCACTACTTTCAAATGGGCGCAGCAGAGGGTGGATAAAGCAAATCCCGGCTCGGGTTCTATCAGATCAATCCAGCTTTGCCAACTATCGAGGATTGCAGATCATAGTGACGCTTCTACGAACTGGTCTGATACGGCCAAAGTCGCGAGGATCGGCGCCCCTCGCCCCAACGTGGGAGAGGGGCTGGGGGGGTGAGGGGGATACCTGCGGAGGCGTTCTGCATTGGGAGATTGCTGCTACGCGGGTGCCAAAAGCACCTCTTCCAGAATGCTTTCATACCTCCAGGGAAAGTCTGGAGCAGACCGGTGCCGGCGAGGCTCACTTGGCCATTCGGTCGGCTGGGAAAACGGTGCCAGGGCCCGTTACACCTCTTCCACCAGCCGGCAAGCAACGACGGCATCGTTCACTTCTGGCTGTGGCAGGCATAGCATTCCGCTCCAGAATCAGGACACACAACTCCAAAGGCATAGTTCGGCGTGTCTGGTGCATGTCTAGGGATAATCGCGGCGTGGCCATGCATGCTGGGTTTCAAGCATCTGTGCGATTCTCAACTGTAATCCAGCCGATCTTCCGGTTGAACGACCTCACGCCGCACGAAGGGGAAGGATGGAGATTGTCAGTTAGGGAGTGAAGCGGGTCACGCCGCAGTTCTAGCAGCTACTTGGTTTCTAACTCCTCAAGATCCTTGGCCTTTATCGGCGCTGCGATAGAAAAATTCGTGTCTCGACGGTTGCGAGGATAGCCGGTAAAGACGCCTATAACTCCATGCTTAATAGAGACGACAGGCGATCCACTGAAGCCATTCACGGCAGCCATGTCTAGAACAATTATAGGCGTATCTTGGGACTTGAACGTTGTCGATGCAACTATCCCCGATCTGACCAGAGGAAACGGGCTAACCTTGTCAAAAACCAGTGGAAAACCTCCAATCAAGACAGTGTCTCCCGCTTCCGATGGTGAGCCGTTGGAGAGTACCCAGCCGCGGCCCGTAAGGGGCAGCGGAAGATCTGTTGTGAGGACGGCAATGTCCCGTCCATTGGGGCCGCCTGACAAGCGCTTTACAACGCGCAGCTTGAACGCACGGCCTGTGTTGACCGGAGAAATTGCCCAGATCTCATCATGGAGAGTTCCTCCGCTCTTCAGTAGGACGTGGTCGGCGGTCACAATCAGCTCCTTCGGAGACGTAATGAAACCAGTCCCAACGATGGAGTTCAGGTCAGGCCTCGAAGCGATCGCTACCAGCAGCTTGTCAAACTCAGAAGCCAGAACGAAGGCCTGCGTCATGGCAAGAATACATAGGATCAGCACAGCGCGAAGCATTTTAAGAGTCCTCATTTTCCTTTCAAACTCTATCAGCAGCCCTAATCAAAAACCACTGTGGACACTTAGCCAGGGTTGCCTGACAAAGGACAAATCATTGTCGAAGTGGATGTCCAGTCCGGATTTCGATGAATATCGTCGAGCTTTTCCAACCGCTTTTCTTCACTCGAGACGTTGAAATCATAGAAGCGTCTCTGCCAGACACGATAGGTGGACTGATCATGAATAGTGCGGACCCACCCCGGCGCTCCGCGACTACTGTCGCTGCGCGCCACCCCTCCGAGGAGGGGATTTACTGTCGCACTCATTTGCAAAATTCAGCCCCCAGCATCTCGATGACGGAAGCATTCTGGCGCTGGACCCAATCTTGTGACTTGTACTACGCAGACATGCAACCGGCGCGTTTCTGCGCTGCCCACGCATTGCTCTCGCCGTTAAGGGCGAAACCTACCCTGCAGCCAGTCCTGAAGCAGCAAACACTTCCTCAACTTCGCGCCGGGTTGGAACGGAAGTTTGGGCTCCGAGGCGCGTCGTCGACAAGGCAGCCGCACAGTTCGCAAAAACAATGGACTTCTCCAGTGGCCTTCCTTCGGCAAGGGCAGTAGCCAGCGCTCCGTTAAAGGTGTCGCCGGCAGCAGTCGTGTCCAGGGCTTTAACCTTCAAGGTGGGGAAATGCCCGCTCTGTGTGGAGTCTGCGAGCCAGGCTCCCCGCTCACCCATCTTCAATAGGACGCATGACGGGCCGAGACCGAGCAGGCTAGCGCAAATCCCAGGGGCTTGATCCAACGGAATGTTATCGCCCCGCTCTCCGAGTAGAATCAGCGCTTCACTTTCATTGGGAGTTAACACGTCAATGTTGCGCAGCACTGAAGAACGCAGAGACGTGGCCGGGGCCGGGTCCAGAATTATGGACATACCGCCAAGCCGCCCCTGGTTTGCCGCCGCCTCCACCGTCTCAAGGGGCGACTCCAGTTGCAGGAGCAGATAGCCACCCGATGGGTGCCGCAGCTGCGCCCGAACATCGTCTGGCGTCAGTTTCGCATTCGCCCCGGCCGTAACGACGATCTGATTCTGCCCGCCCGATTCTACAAGAATCAACGCCACCCCCGTCGACTCTCCCGGCGTAGACATAACTCCCGCGACATCGACACCAGCCGAACTCAAACTGGATCGAAGCCGCTCGCCAAACAAGTCGTCTCCAACACGGCCAATCATGCTTGCCTGACCGCCCAGGCGTGCGGCGGCAAAGGCCTGGTTCGCTCCTTTCCCGCCCGGCAGCATCTGAAACTGGTGTCCGGCAATCGTCTCTCCGCGCCCTGGCAGCTCAGGCACTTGAGCCACAAGATCCATGTTGAGACTACCGACGACAACGACTCTTTCCATCGTGGACAACCTGGAGGACGTTATTGGCGACTGCGGAACAAAGCGGCAAAAGCCTTGGCGGATTTCCCGCGCGCTGCAGCGGCCCAGACAGGAGGGCGAAAGGACTCAATCCATGAAGGAGCCCTTCGATGCGGGTGCACGACGCGTGAGGGAAACGAGCACGGACAGACCATGTTCGGGATGAACAGAAGGTCAGCCGGTGCCGGGACGGCGGCCAGCCACAGGTCTCAGCGAGCCGCCCGATGCGGGTCCGCTTTACCGACCTGCAGCAGAACGGGCTTGGAAGAATGCTCGGTGGGTACGAGGGCTTCTACAATGCCAACCGCATAGATCGTTCTCTCTTCGGGCTGTACAAACGGCCGGCATTCCAGCGTAAACGTCCGCTCAGTTTCATGTTCCGCAATCATGACGCCGTTCAACCCGACATCAATCGGCCGAACGCCATAAGGAAGGTCTTGCAGCCGAAAAAGGACCCGGCCCTTAAATCCATTGAAGCGCTCGACGGACAGAGTCACTTGAGCTTCGCCCTCAGGAGAAATGTGGATTCTGTCCTGCTTCACGGAAACCTTGATGTCCGGGCTGGGCATCACAGCAATGACTTTCAGGAGATCGCCCCCATTTGCCACGCGCTCGACGATTTCACTGCCAAGCTTGGCCTGGCCGGTGATGCGGTAGCGAACCCATTTGTCGGGAAGGCTGGCGCCGGGCTGGAGCGACAAGAGCAACGTAACCGATTTTTCACGGGCCGGGATTACGCCTTTGGTGGCGATGATCTGCTCAGGCAAGCCCTCAAATTTCACTTCGACCGGTCCTTCAAAGCCCTCCTGCCTCAAGACGGTGACTTCGACAGGGATTCTCGCACCTTCCGGAATGTTAGGGTTGACCGGAGAGGCAGAAATCGAGAAGTCGGGTACAGGCTCGCGAATCGTGAATCGATAGGCGAAGTCATCGCCCCCTTGATTGCGAACATCGGCCACTCGTGCGTAATAAGTGCCATCGGCGGGCGCCGTAAACGAAACCCGCGAATCCTTGCCATAGCCCGGTCCCCCGTCGTCGTTCCGAAAATAGAAATGGAACAGCGGCATGCCGTTCGGAGGGAACGATGTGCCCGGGGGATGAAGCTCCACTTTGTAGATGAAATCATCCAGGGCGTGCGCTTCGGGCGTGGTGTCTTCCATGCCAAGGCGCTGTCCACCGAAGTTCTCAAAAATGACATCCTCGTCAGGCCCGTTGGTGAGTTTCACCACCTTCATCAGATCGGTTCCCGAAACCATGTAGTCGTCCAGTTCCAGCGACTGGGGTTGCGCGATACGCAACCCGGGTGATTTCGAGTCCCGATCAAACAGAACGATCTGGCTCTTCCACACGGGCCGGGCTGTCAGGCGGGGAACCAGGTTGCCCTTGTCGTCGAGAACCTCGATGAGCGAATCCATCGGTGAACCCAGTCTTCCGGCAGCCGTTTCCAGAATCAAGCGCTCCCCTTTCCGGGCGGCAAAGCGATAGTAATCCGGTTGGGATTTACCGGATGCATCGCGGCCAATCCGCGCATTCACCGTGATCGGAACTTTGAGGGCAAAAGCAGCCTCACGCGAATTGTTCCGGCCGTCCTCTTCAACCTCGTCGTAACGTCCGATGGCGAGAGGTAGCGTGTTCACCGCCTCTCCCTTTTGAGTCGACACCGCCAGAGCGCCCACATCGAAAACCTTCCCGGAAGCCAAACCGAAAGGTTCGGGAGTCGCGGTCGACGTGCTTCCCAAATTGAATCCCTGAATCTGAAACGGCCGTTTCGTTCCAGCCTTCAGTCCGAGAGGATAGCGGCTCGTGACGAACGGGGTCTCGCCCACAGTGAGTCGGTAGAAGTGGCGCAAACTGCCACTGTGAAGGTAATCAGAGACGCGGGCCGTGTACCAGCCTTCCCGGGGGACTGGATAGCCGATCACTGAACGATTCTGCTGCTTGCGATTGCTGGCCACCACTTTCCCGTCTGCGTCAAACAGATCAATCAACGGGTCCAGGGAAGAGCCGATGGTGTTGATCTGGAGCACCACCTCGCTCCCGGCCACGGCTTGAAACCGGTAATAGTCTCCATCGCCAGCCGCCAAAACCACGCCGTTCACAGTCGTGGGCAGCGTCAAGTGTTGCGCGCTGGGAAGGGGGTCGTTCGGCTCCTGTTCCTCTCCTTCAGGAACCGTAGAGACTACCAGTCGCCCCGGCGTCGAACTTCCGCGCGGTGTAATCATCCGAAAGAGATGAGTCCCCGTCGCCATCCAATTGGCGGCTTTGATTTCAACACGGGCTTGCATCTTCACCGGATCCTGAAAGTACGGCTTGGCAACGACTGTGACTTTCGTTTCCAACTCCAGGCGCTCTTGCGGCACTTCCCCAACTTCCAGGATCTTTCCACTCAATCCCGGTTCGGAAAAAACAATCTCGCTGGCGCCCGCGAGTCCAGTACCCTCGATCAGAAAAACGCCCGAGGTCCCCCGCTGCATCCCGGCGGGAGAGGTGAAACTGACCGTCGGCGGTGTGGTCTGGGCGAGCAACGGCGCATAACTCACCAGGCAAATCGACCATAGGAATGAAATGAGAGTGGCGTGCTTAAACATAAATGACTCCTGGCTCTTCTGGCCCATCCTGAGCAGTGTGGCAATCGCTGGGAGCGATGCTGCTGAGGCGCAGATGCCTGTCAAACTGCCACAACCTTGAGATTGTATGACATCCCCGTGGGGGCTGACCAAAACAACAAACTAACTCGGGGCTAAGATGGACTCAATTCTGAAGGCCCCCTGAATTCGTTTCTTTCACTTCGCTCCATCAGTGATTGAACACAAACTCCTTGCCCGTCAGTATTGCCCACGCAAAGTCTTCCACAGCCGCCCGTCTGGCTTTTGTGTCCTTGCCTTGAGACGCAGTTTCCAAAAGGCGAACCGCCTCATTCCGTTCGGTCTCGGTCGGATACCGGCTGTAAGCAGCCAGGTAGAGTGTCTCGATGACCTCAGGGTAAGGGAGGTTGCGTTTTATTGCGTTGTCGACCAAGCCGCCCTCAGCGGCAAGCTTCTGATTGATTGTTTCGCCATTGATCACGTGCAGCGCTTGCCGCAGATTCGGCTGGTCATCCCGTTCACAGTCGCAAGTGGTGGCCCGCTGCGGCCGCCCGAAAGCGTCCAGAAAATAAGAATCCACCGAAGTATCGGGCAGTTCCAGAGCCCGCGTGCCTTCGGGAAACCCGCTGAAGGGCGTCGGGACCTGGGTCACCTGTGACACCGCATCCAGCACCACTTCTGCCGGTAATCGTCTGGCGAGGTAGTGAGAGAAATAGCGGTCGTCATCCACATTCGCCGGGGTCGTTTTCCAGGAGCTCTGATAGGTAGCCGACGACAGAATGACCCGGCACAAATGCCGGATGTCGTATCCGCTTTTCACAAAGTCTTCGACCAGTGCGTTCATCAACGGCTCATTGGAGGGCGGATTCGTCGATCGAATATCGTCCACTGGATCGGCCAGGCCGCGCCCCATAAAGTTAGCCCAGACCCGGTTGACGATGGTTCGCGAAAACGACTGATTCTGGGGAGACGTCAGCCAGCGCGCCAGGATCTGGCGTCGTTCCTGCAAGGAATCGAGGGAAATTTCCTTTCCGTCCAGCGGCGCCGGCGGCAGAGGCTTGTTCAGTCGCGGATGGTCGATATTCCCAGTGACGGCGTTGACAACGACGATTTCGCCGGGAGCATCACCGGCTTTCTGACGGACGCGGGCAAACAGATTGGCCATCTTGTAATAGTCAACCTGGGTCCACTTTTCGAGCGGATGATTGTGACATCGAGCACAGGTCAGTCGCAGACCCATGAATGCAACCGTGGTGTTTTCGGTGAGGCGAATCGGGTCTTTGTGAATCTGATAAAAATTCAGGGCACCGTTTTGGCGACTGCTGCCAGTCGCTGTGAGGAGCTCCCGCACCATCTCGTCCCAGGGCCTGTTCTGCTGAACGGATGCGCGGATCCAGTTGTAGAAGGAACGAACGGCAACCGGGTTGAGTTTCTTGTTGCCGGCCGTCGCTTTGTTATCGGAAAGCAGCAGGAGGTCAGACCATTTATAGGCCCAATAGTCGACGTACGTCTCCGAACCGAGCAAACGCTCCACCAGCTTCTGGCGCTTGTCCGTGTCCACGCTCTGCAGAAACTCTTTCACCTCGCTGACCGACGGCAACGTGCCTGTCGTATCGAGGTAGGCTCGGCGTATAAACTCGCTGTCCGTGCACTGCCCCGCAGGCTCTATGTTCAGGGTTTCCAGCTTGCTGAGCACCAGATCATCGACAAAGTTTGCCCGCGGCGCCTGCCGGAAGCGATCCCGCGAGATCTGCTGCGGGAAAGGAACCACCAGCGTCGCTACCGCAACCTTGCTCAGGTACATGGCGGTGATGGCAGCTTCGCCACTGCCTTTGAGCTCCACCAACCCGCGGTCGTCGACCGATCCGGTTCCCGCATTGGTCGATTCAAACCGCACCCACTGGGTCACATCCTCTGTGTAGCCATCGGTGAACGTCGCGGTGACGATCATTTGCTGTCGGGAGCCCGGCCGCAGTTTGATCAGCGGCGGTTCGATGCGAATGCTTGCGATGCGGCGGTCGGCATCCTTCGGAGGCTTGATGCCTTCGGCAATCCATTGCGACAGGACCTGGTACTCGCGAGAGTCGACGCCAAAGCGCCGCCCGCCCGCATGTGGCACGAGCAAGGTAGGCTTGAGCAAAACCAGACTCCGTCCCGGTTCCTGCGGAGACACCCGCCGGCCAGTGGCCTCGCGAGTCAGCACGAGATAGTCGGCCTCGGGA
>Ga0187893_10014515_pt1 | contig 10726 bp, 7 predicted proteins | sample MA1701074metaG_FD_139574 | JGI IMG/M metagenome (GOLD analysis project Ga0187893, IMG submission 139574) | White microbial mat communities from a basaltic lava cave in the Kipuka Kanohina Cave System on the Island of Hawaii, USA - MA170107-4 metaG ...
CCAGCAGGCAGCGCTCGCCGCCGGCGCGCAGCGCCTCCACGAGTCGCGCGAGCTCGCGGTCGACGTAGGCGACCTCGCCGAAGTAGCGCGCCTCGGGGTCGCTCCGGTCCCCGGCGACGCAGTCGGCGGGCGGGTCGTAGGGCTGGTGCGGATCGAAGTAGTGCACGAACAGGAAACGGCGCCGGCCGCCGGTCGGGCGCGACCACGCCGCGAGCGCGCGGTCGGTGACCTCCGCGGCGCCGCGCTCGCCGAACCGCGCCGTCCCCGCCTCGCCGTGCGGCGGATCGTCGAATCGCTCGAAGCCGCGCTCGATCCCGCTGCCGAGCGCGAGCGGCTGGCCCCCGATCACCGCGTCGGTGGCGAAGCCGCGCTCCACCAGCCACGCGGCCAGCGTGGGGACGTCGCCGCGCAGCGGGAAGGGGGTGTTGTCGTGCAGGCCGAGGGCGGGAGGCAGCCGGCCGGTCAGGAGGTTGGCGTGGGAGGGGAGCGTGAGAGGAACGTGCGCGTGCGCGTTCTCGAGGGCGAGGCCCGCGCGCGCCAGCGCGTCGAGCGTCGGCGTGCGGGCCCGCCGCGGCCCCTCGCCCAGCACCGCGTCGGCGCGCAGCGTGTCGATCGAGACGAGGACGAGGCGGACGGGCGTCTCCCCGCCGCCTCGCCGGCAGCCGCTTGCCAGCGCGAGCGCTCCGAGAACGAGACAGCCGGCGCTCGCGCGCCGGCCGTCGATCAGGCTCCGTTCCAGGATCCGCAAGTCGCGCGGCCCGACGCCGCGGCCGCCGGGACTAGCTGTCCATCGGCGTGCCCGCGAACGTGATGTCGGTGAACTTCGCGCGCAGGCACTCGTTGATGACCTTCACCGCGTCGATGTAGAGCGTTCCCGGGCCGGGGTAGAAGGTCGCCTTCGCCTCCTTGTTGGCGTCGTGCACCTTCTTGATGGTGTCGTGGAACTCCTTGAGCCCCGCCATCTTCTTGCCCTGCACGCGGATCTCGATCTGCTTCTCGTCCCACGTCCAGTCGGTGGTCTTGTCGATCGCCGTCTTGCCGCGGTAGATGTGGATCTCGATCTTCTCGAGCTGCGTGTCGATGGGCGTGGCGTTCACCCCGACGTCCTTGGGCAGGTAGGCCGGGATCTTGCCCTCGAGCAGTTTGAAGTTGATGTTGCACAGGAAGAAGATCAGCAGGTTGAACGTGCAGTCGATCATGGGCGTCATGTCCATGACGAACGTGCGCTGGGACTCCTCGCGGTTCGAGCGTCCCATGGCTCACTCCATGCCCTTGCGGCCGGGCGTCTCGGTGGTGCGGATCCTGCCGTCCTTCACGTCCTCCGAGCAGGCGAGCTCGACCCGGTAGATCGAGAGACCCTTCTCGCCGCACAGCTGCATGATCTTCTGCACGTGCTTCATCTCGGTGCCGCGGTCGGTGCGGATGAGGATCGGCTTGCTGCAGAGGTCGCCCGGCTGCTCGCGCGGGTGCAGCGCGGTCCACGCCACCAGGTCGGAGCGGAGCTGATCGATCGAGAAGGTCTTGCGCTTCACCTTGATCTCGCCCTCGATGTTGAGGTTCACCACCTTGCGCCCCTTCTCGTTGGCGTCGTCCTTGATGAACTCCGATGCGCGCGGGAGCGTGATCTTCTCGAGCTCCTGCTGCGACAGGTCGACCACCAGGATGAAGAACACGAGGAGGTTGAACACGCAGTCGATCATCGGCGTCATGTCGACGGGGACCGACGTCTCGGGGACCTTCGATTTCTTCACGGTCGCGCTCCGCTCGAACGGGTTCGCACGGGGATCGGCAGGGGCCTGCCGGCAGCAACGGTCACGCCGCGGCCTTGGTTCGGAAGCGCTCGAACAGCTCCTCGATGATCGTCCCGACCTCCATCGTGGTGCGGATCACGCGGTTGCGGAAGATCACGAAGGCGAACGAGAAGGGGATGGCGATCGAGAGGCCGTACATCGTGGTGATGAGGGCCGACGAGATGCCGCCCGAGAGCTGCGACGGGTCGGCCTGGCCCTTGGTGGCGGCGATCGTCTTGAACGCGACGATCATGCCCGAGATGGTGCCGAGCAGGCCCATCATCGTGGCCACCGAGCAGATGAAGGAGATCCAGCCCACCTTCGTGTGCAGCTTGATCGACTCCTCCTCGGTGGCCTCCTCGAGCGCCTTCTCCATCACCTCGAAGTCATGGTTCACCTTGGAGAGCCCGGCCGCCACCACGTTGGTGAACATGTTCGGCTCGGCCTCGCACAGGTCGACCGCCTCCTGGTAGTCGCCGGCCTCGAAGAGCGCCTCGATCTCCTCCACCACCTCGGGCGGGCAGAGCTTCTGCCGGCGGATGTTGACCGCGTTGTCGATGGTGAGGCCGAGCGCCACGACCGACACCACGAGGATCAGGTGTCCGATCGTGCCGCCGTCGCGCAGGATCTCGGAGATCGAGAATCGGATGTCCGGCTTGACGGCGGCGCCCTCCGTCGCCCCCTGCGCCGCGGCGATGCCCGGCACCGCGAGCAGCGCGGCCAACGCGAGCGCGGCGAACCCCAGCTTCTTGAGCTTCATGAAGGATTGCTCCTGATCGATCGTTTCGCTTGCGACCCTGGAATCGCCGTCGTCACGACGGCGTGGAACGGTTGGGATGGAGGCGCCGTGCGCCCACGTCACTTGATCTCCGAGCGGGCCTTCCCGGCCCACGGCGTGTCGCCGTAGCGCTCGACGACCTCCGCGAAGTAGTCGGCGGCCTTCTTGCGCCCGTTGGGTTCGTCGTCCTTGAGCGCCAGCACGCTGCGGCCGAGGAAGAAGGTCGCGCGCGCCGACTCCTCGCGCACGAGGTAGTAGCGCACGCGCACGCGGGCGAACTGCTCGAGCGCCTCGCGCGGCCGGCCCTCCTCGAGCAGCACCTCGCCGATCCCGTTCAAGGAGGCGGCGACGACCTCCGAGGTGGCGCCGGGCGACTGCGCGACCCGCTCGAAGAACTGCTTCGCCTCGAGGAACTTGCGATTGCGCAGCAGCGTGGCGCCCTGCGAGAGCTGGGCGCGCCCGACGATCGCGAGGAGCGACCGCTTGACGCCCTCGTCCTTCTGCTGCGCCGCGTTCGACTCGGCGAAGCTCCCCGCCTGGCCGAAAGCCGCCTCGGCCTCCCGGGTCATGCCCGCGTTGAGCAGCGCCTCGGCCTTGCGGATGCGCGCCTCGGCCTCCCATTGGATGCCGAGCTTGCGGTCGAGCGCGACCTGCGCGAGACGGTCGTAGACCGCGGCGGCGGCGTTCGCGTCGCCGCCCGCGGCGAGCGCGTCGGCCTGGCGCAGCAGCGCGTCGGGCAGGAATCGGCAGTCGGGGGAGTCCTTCAGCAGCTGCTCGAAGGTCGCGGCGGCCTCGCGGTGGCGCGACGCGTCCTTCGCGCCCCATGCCTGCAGCGCGACGCCGAGGTAGTAGCTGCCGTAGATGTTGATCCAGTTGCCCCGGGTCTTCGCCTTGAGCGCGAGGCGGAAGCTGTTGGCGGCGTTCTCGGCGTCGCCCTTCTTCAGGAGCTCGCGCCCCTTGAGGTAGGGCTCGGGCGCGTCGTCGTACTGGATGTCGGAGATCAGCGCCGCGTCGATCTCCTGCGGCTGCGGGACGTTCTCGAGGCGGTAGCGCACCTTCGAGACGTCCTCGGAGAGCACCGTCCCCTTGAACGGGCGCTGGGCTCCCCTCTGCAGGATCTCGTCGGCGACCGCCGTCGGAGCCGCGAGCGCTCCGAGGAGCGCGACCATCCACGCGCGCGTCAGCACCGAATCACCTCGCGGGCGCGCCGTCCGGGGGCCGGCGCCGGCCGATCGGGGCCGCAGCGGACCGCCACACGGCGTCGCGCCCGGCCCGATCGAAGCGCGGCAGTCTAGGTCGGTGCTCGTGGTGGTCAATCCCATGGGGGGCGGTCCGCGGCTCAGCGCAGCCTCTGCGCCAGGTACTCCCAGCGCTTCGTCCAGTCCTCGCCCCCGATCCAGGCGGTGAACCCGGGCTCGCTCTTCTTGAAGTCCCAGACGTTCACCATGAAGTTGTCCATGAGCTTCTGCGCCTGCGGCAGGTAGGACGGGTCGCTCTCTTTCTGGCGGTAGCGGCAGAAGATGGTGTGGTACTTGGCCTCGTACCAGCCCTGCGTCTCGTACTGCGTCTCCTTCTTGAATCCGCGCTCGGTCAGCGTGTCCCACAGCTCGATGGCGCGGCGGTAGTTGCCGGACCCGGGCACCTCGACCGCCTTGCGGTCCACGATCTCCACCCAGCCCCCGTAGCAGCGCGCCGCGTCGCGCAGCAGCCCCGGGTCCTTGGGGAAGAGCAGCTCGAGCTGGCCGTAGAGGGGTTCCGCCTCCTTGAACTTCTTCTGCTGCACCAGCGCCTCCGCGTAGGACCGCTTCGCGCGCTGGTCGATGCTCTCGCGGTACTGGGCGTCCTTGCCGAACACCTCGATGAGCTTGCGGTAGGTCTCCTCGGCCTTCGCCCACTCCTCGACGCGCGCGTAGGCCTCCGCCGCCGAGTTCAGGTTGTTGTAGCTGTTGTAGGCCGACATCCGGCAGTAGGTGACCATCAGCTCGGCGCCGCGCGACCGGAGGGCGCGCTGCTTCGCGGCGTCGGTCTCCTTGTCGGCGGCCGCGAGATAGGCCCGGGAGAGCCAGAAGGCCGCCGAGTCGCGCCAGGGACCGATCGTGCCCGCCTCGATCTGCCGGCTCACCTCGGTGAAGAGCGCCTCGGCGTCCGCCAGCCGGTCGAGCGCGAGGAGCGCCATCAGCCTGCGGTAGTTCACCTCGGGGAAGAAGGCCTTCTGGCCGGCGAAGTCCTTCTCGAACGATTTCAACGCGTCGAGCAGCTTCTCGTGCTGGCCGAGCGCGAGCAGGTACTCCGAGCGGTAGTAGACCGACTCGGTCCGGCTCACCTCGCGCGCCACCAGCCGCGCCTTGTCGGGCGGGGGCTCGTGCTCGCGGGCGTGGGCGTCGAACGCGTCGAGCGTGCGCAGCGCCGCCTCGTAGCGCTTGCGGTCGAGCTCGCCCTGCTCCCCCTCGCAGCGGGCGAGCAGGATGCGCGCGCGGTCGTAGTTGGAGTCGTCGGCCTTGATCTGCGCCAGCTTGGCGGCGCACTCGGCGAAGGCCTTCGCCCGCTCCTCGCGCTTGTCGGCGGCGACGAGGCGCGCCTGCTCGAATTCGTCCTTCGCCACCAGGTACTGCGTGTTCTTGACGTTGTAGTCGGAGGCGAGCTTGCGCAGCGCGTCGTCCTTGGACTTGCGGTCGCCGGCGTTCTTGGTCTCCTTGAAGCGCGAGACCAGCGTGTTGTACCAGGAGATCCCGATGCGCTGGACCAGCTCCTCGTCGCTCTCCTTGCGGCGGGAGGCGACCGCGAGCCCCTCCTGGAACGCGAGCGCCGCCTCCACGTTGCGGCCGATCGTGCGGTAGCAGTTGCCGATGTCGTACCAGCACTCCGAGGCGATCCGGCTGCGCTCGTTCTCGTCGCCGATCTGGGTGAGGTTCCCCAGGGCGTTGTGGAAGCCGTCGATCGCGTCGAGCAGCTTGTTCTGGTTGCGCGCGGCGGTGGCGGTCGTGATCCAGGTCGAGGGGGGGAGGGAGACGGCGCCGCCGGCGCCGCTGCTCGCCCGGACCGCCTCGGCGATGAGCTCCCCGGCGCGCTGCCCCACGTCGTTCCCGGGATTCCGCTGCGCCACCTCCTCGAGGAGCTTCATCCCGTTGGGGTTGCCCGACCGGAACCGGGCCAGCCCGACCTCGAGCAGGAACATCTCGCCGAGCGCGGCGCGCTTCGCGCCGCGCGCGGAGTATTTCTTGTAGTACTCCTCGAGCCGGGTCATGAGCTTGTCGGTGTCGCCGTACTTCGACTGGCGGTTGAACGTGCGCGCCAGCTCGAGATAGGTCTTCTCCACGATCGCCGTGACCTCCGCGACGTACTCGCGCGGCAGATCGGGATTGTTGTCGATGACCTTGGGCGCGCCGTTCCCGGTCTTGCTGTCGTCGATGATGTACTCGAGGTTGGCCATCCCCGCGTCGAGCTGGCCGAGCCCGAGGTTGGCGAGCCCCGCGTAGTAGTTGACCTCGTAGGCGCGGAACGTGTCGGAGAAATCCCACAGGAACTCGGTGGCCTGCTCCAGGCACTTCTTGAGGTAGTCCTGCCGGTTGAGGTCGTTCTCGGGGTAGAGCTGCGACCACTCGTAGTAGGTGGCCGAGAGCTCGTAGATCGCGTCGTAGGCGTCGAGCTTCGCCTCGTCCTTCGGGCTGCGCTCCGACCGGTCGGCGTTGGAGTCGCCGGGATCCTCGTCGGGCATCGCTTCCCAGGCTTTCTTGCGCGCGTTGAACAGCGCGTTCAGCTGCTTGATCGCGTCGCGGAACGCCGTCTCCGCGGCCGCGCGGTTGGCGGCGGGGTCGACCCCCTCCCCCGCCAGCATCGCCAGCAGCCGGCCCAGCTTGCGCTGGCAGGCGGCCGCCTCGCCGCGCGCGTCGTTCGCATTCTTGTGATCCGGTCCGATCTTGGACAGGAACTCCCCGTAGTGGCCGATGGCGGCCTTGAGCAGGGAGAGGCGGCCGTCCGTGGTGGAGTCGTGGTCGCCGCCCACCTTCTCGATGAACGCCCGGGCGTAGAGGCAGGCCAGGCGGTCGGCCTGCGGGATCTCGGTGATCTCGAGTCGCTGGATGTGCTCGGTGGCGAGGTCGAACATCCGGTAGCGCGCGAGGTTGCGCGCGAACGAGATCTCGTCGCTCGTTTCCCAGGACTGCCCGCGCGCCTGGCACGCGAGCAGCGCCAGCGCGGCCGTCCGCGCGGCCGCCCGCCAGAATCGACCCGACATCGGAATCCACCTCCACGTTGCGCGACCGCCCGGGAGAGCGGGCGGCTCTCCCGGGCGGCCGTCTCGTTCGTCGCTCCTCGCCACGGTCCGAGCCTCGGCGCACGCTCACACGGAACGCGGGCCCCACGGGGCCGGTTCACCGTGGGCGTCCGCGGCGGCCTCTCCGCCGGCCCCCCCACGAACGAAGGTCACCGGCGGGCGACGGCCGGCTCGAGCTCCTCGGGAATGATGATCTTGGCTCGCACCAGGATCATGATCTTCCGCTTGCTGGTCTCGGTCCCCTTGCGGCTCACCAGGAACGAGACGAGCGGGATGTCCTTGAGCCAGGGCAGCCCGGAGTCGAGCCGCTTGTCGACCAGCGACTTCATGCCTCCCAGCATCAGCGTCGCGCCGTCCGGGATGGTGACCGTGGTGCGCAGGCGCTGGATGCGCATCTCGGGGAGCTGCAGCTCGACCTCGTTGCCGACCGCCAGCGAGGTCCGGAAGGTGGCGATCGGCTCGACCAGGTCGAGCAGCGTCGGGCGCACCTCCATGGTCACGAACCGCTTGTCGGACGAGACCACCGGCCGCACGTCGAGCGTCGGCCCGTCGCGCAGCACCGCGACGATCGGGTCGGCGATGACGGCGCCCTGCGCGATCTCGACCTCGAAGTCCTTCACGTAGCTGATGTGGTTGAGGACGTTGATGTGCGCGCGCTGGCCGTTGAAGACGGTGAGGTTGGGCGCGTGGATCACCTCGGTCGTGCTCGTCTTCTGCACGGCGCGGAGGATCGCCTCGGCGATGGTGTCGTCGATGTAGGTGAACTCGATCGACGCGCCGCCCGTGGCCCGGAAGTTCTGGTCGCCGAGCGCCAGGTCGTAGAGGTTCTCGAGTCGGCCGCGCATGTTGAGGTCGCCGCCGTTGTCGGTGAAGAAGGCGCCGGCGTCGTTGCCCGTCCCGATCCCGCTGGGGGCGGTCGGCGTGCCGACGCCGCCCGACCCCGGCGTCCCGAAGTCGTCGAGGACGACGTTGGGGATCGAGGCGGTCTCCGAGGAGCCGTTCTGTCCGTTGAGGCCGCGGAAGTCGACGCCGATGTCCTCGAGGAAGCGGTCCTCGAGCGAGAGGAAGCGCGTCTGGATGTTCACCATCGTGCGCGCGTTCGCGCGCAGGTCGCCGAGCAGCTTGTCGATCTTGTGGTGCACGTCGGCGGTCTGGCGCACGACGAGCGCGCCCGACTGCTGCAGGTTGATGGTGACGTTGGGGTTGCCCTCCCAGGTGGAGGGGTCGATGTTGTTGGTGATGAGCTCGCGCAGCGCGTCGCCCTCGATGACGACCGGCGTCGGCTCCGGCGGCTCGGGCGGCTCCTCGTCGACCGCGCCCGACGGCGAGAGGTTGAAGTCGCTGGAGGGGAAGGAGGAGATCTTGATGATGAGATCGCGCACGTCGTAGAACTCGACGTACTCGCCGCCCTTGGCCTGGTCCTTCGAGATGATGAGGACCACGCCGTCGCGCACGACGTAGTTCACGCCGTAGACGGTGGCGATGAGCTCGAGCGCGTCCTTGGCCGGCAGCGACGCCACCTTCAGGCTGTAGCCGGTGTCGGTCCCGGCGTCGATCACCGCCTGGTCGATGATGAAGTTCGCGCCGGTGTGCGCCCGCAGCCACTCGATCGCGTCGGGGAGCTGCGTCTCCTCGAAGTTGAGCTCGATGCGGGTGTTGTTCAGGACGTCCCAGATGCGCTGGTCCTCGGCCGAGACCTGCTCGCCCTGCAGCCGGAAGCGGATCGGGCCCTGTCCCGCGATGCGCGTCCATTCGCTCTTCGACGGGAAGGAGAGATCATCCACCACCGGGACGTTCAGCATCTCGATCTGGTCGAACAGCTCGCGCCAGTGATCCTTGAACCGCGTGCGCAGGGCGGCGTTCTCGGCGGCATGCCACGCCTCGAGCGCCGTCTGCTTGAGCTCGGCCGCCTCGGCGTGCTGCGGCTGCAGGTCGAGGATCTGGTCGCAGAAGGTCGACGCCTCCTTGTAGCGCTCGGCGTAGAAGGCGTCGTTGGCCTGCCGCAGGAAGCGATTGACCAGGTTCTGCGCGCGCTCGCGCTCCTCGCGCTCGCGCTCCGCCTTCTCCAGCAGGGCGCGCTGCTCGCGCTGCGCGGCGATGTCGCGCTCCCGCGTCGACTTCTGCTGCTGGAGTGCCGCGATCTGAGTGCGCAGTCCCTGCTCGGTGATCCCCGTCTCGGTGGCGCCGCCCAGGTAGGGATTCCAGCGCAGCACCAGCTCGGCGTCCTGCAGCGAGCGGATCGCCGCGTCGAGGTCGCCCGCCGCCTGGTGGCGCGCCGACTCGGTGACCTTGTTCTCGACCTCGAGTCGCGCCGCGACGCGGCGCACCCGCTCCTGGTCGGCCGCCGCGCGCGCGACGTCTCCCACGGTGCTGGTGCGCTTGCCCAGCTCCTGCTCCACCCGCTCGAGCATCGTCCGGACCGTCGCGTTGCCCGGGTCGATCTCGTAGGCGTCCACCAGCGCCTCGTGGGCGGCGGCGGCGTCCCCGCGCTCGAGCGCCGCCCGGGCGTTCTCGAGGAATCCCTGCACGAGCGTCTCGACCTTGGCCTGACGCACCTCCGCCGGCACCTGCGGCGCGGCCGCGGCGCCCTCCCCCGGACCGCCGTCGGCGCCCGGAGCCGCGGCCGGCGCGGGAGGCGTCCCGCCGTCCCCGCCGGTCTTGCAGGCGGGGATCGCCAGGAGCGCCACGGCCGCCATCGCGCCGCAGACGGTTGAGCTCGTTCGCATCGTCAGGATCTCCGGGAGGAGTCTTGCCCTGGGTCGGAACCGGTCAATGGTGCTCGGCGGATGCCACCGTGCGCGCCGCGCCCGAGGAGTCGACGAGTTCGGCCACGAGCGTGCGGGTCGGCAGGCTCACGGCCTCCGTCCGGAACGTCGGCGCGCCGGTCTCGGGGTCGAGCTTGCGGCGGCCATCGGGCAGGAACTCGGCTCGCCGCGCCGTGGTCTCGATCCGTCCCTCGACCCACCGGAGGGCGCGCACCGTGAGCCCGGTGTCGAGGGGGATCTGCTCCTCCGCGCCGTCGCGCGAGCGGGTCAGCGCGGCGCGCAGCGGCTCGCCGGGGCCGGCCTCCGCCACCGTCTTGCGCCACTGGCCGTCGAGCCACGCGGAGACCTCAAAGCGCCCGCGATCCGGGGTGCCGTCCAGCACCTCGAGCGCGAAGTTCTCCTGCGTTTCGGCCGTGATCACCGAGGAGCGCTTGCTTTCGATCAGGGTCGGCAGGTCGCCGATCGTTCCTTCGAGCACCGTCGCCACACAGTAGAAGAACCGCTCCCGCCAGAGCGGCAGGTCGCGGTCCTGGTACGCCGTCTTCGAGCCCTCGAGCGTCGCGAGGAGCTTCGGCTCCTCGCCCTCGCGCCAGCGGTATACCCGGAACCCCAGACGCAGTAACGGCTGCTCGCTCAGGAGGTCGCGGAGCGAGGCGAAGCCGGCGGGAGACTCCCACGCCACCTCGATCTCGTCCCGTGTCCCCTTCGCGGTCAGCGCGTCGGGAGGCTTCAGGGCGCGCTCGAACTCGCCTTCGCGGCTGCTCTTCTGCCGGAAGAGCTCGACCTGCGCGTCGGAGAACAGGAGCTCGCTCCTGAAGCGCAGCCCGTCGCCGGCCGGGACCCGGACGAGTTCCGCCGCGAGCTCTCCCGAGACGACCCGATCCGGAAGCGACTCGCGGCGATCCTCTGCGCCGGCGCGCAGGAGCTCGTCGAGCTCCTGCTGCCGTCTCCCGAGCACCCGTGCCTGGTCGTGGCTCGTCCAGGAAAGGAGGGCGGGCACCGTAGCCGCGCCCAGAAAGGCTGTCAACAGCAGCGGCACGCGCGTGCGCGGCCACGCCGACGGGGCCCGCTTATCGACCTGCGTCCGGCGGCCGGTGCTGGCGTCGCTCATCGGGACTCC
>Ga0187893_10014518_pt1 | contig 10725 bp, 9 predicted proteins | sample MA1701074metaG_FD_139574 | JGI IMG/M metagenome (GOLD analysis project Ga0187893, IMG submission 139574) | White microbial mat communities from a basaltic lava cave in the Kipuka Kanohina Cave System on the Island of Hawaii, USA - MA170107-4 metaG ...
GGCAAGTGTTCGTTTGGATTCGAGTTTTTTGAACGGCACAACACCACGCAATTTGGCAAGGTCATAGCGACGATGACCTTTTGGCGTACGCTCAGAGACAATTTTTCCTGAACGCTCCCATCTGCGGAGGGTCTCTTTTGTGCACCCGAGTTCATCGGCTGCTTTTCCAATACTAATTTTCATGCTACAAAATCTACACAGAATGTGTAGATTAGTCAAGAATTATCCAGATTTTTGTGAGCAGTATCGAACCCTCGCTTTTGCTGTTCATCAAAATCTGCAACTGCCTTTTCATATTTATGGAGTCGTTTGAAGAGGTGGCCGCGGCAGTAGTAATAATAGTGCGTTGATCCTTCAGGCTCGAGGCAATGAGTTTGCTAAAAATCTCAATCCCCTTCTTCATCGGCCCTTCAGCCGTACGTCCAAATGTATCGGCAAGCTTGTAGTAGCAGCCCGCAAGTAGTTCGAGCACTTCTTTATTTTCAGGCTGCGCTTTATGCTGCGGTTCCAAAATGGCGAGCGCCCCTTCAGGATCATTATCTACTAATCGTTCAAGCTCAAAATTATTCGCTGGTAATATCATATTTTAATCTTAATTTAAGAATTTTCATTATCGGTGCAAAATCATACGATAATCTATAATTTTCCTGTCACTCCTTAATAACAAGTTGACATGACCGCGTAAATAGTATAAATAATAATTTAAACAGAGAGGTCTCACTATGCAGCCACCCGCTGAGTTTGACTGGAAGCAACTTTGTAACAACTACATGAATAGCGTCGAAATTCGAGCAAGTGATGTAGTCGCTGAAATTTCAAGACATGATAATTGGACCAATTCGCTCATCTCTTTGATTCACCAAATTCATGGGATGGCCAATTGGGAAAATAATGGCAAGCTACGAGAACTTGAGCGTCAAAGTCGCCTGAAACTCAAAGATGTCACTGGCTTAACGCCAAAGGATTACGGCGATAGGCATCGAGCGATCGAGCGCTCAGCCAAACGCGCCCGCGACACCTCCCCCAGTCCAGATGCGATTTCTTCCATGGAAAGCAAACGTAAACCCAAAGGCCGCAATTCGAGATAATTGTAGGTCTTACCTGGCAAGAGCTGCTTTTGAGGCAGTTATTTGGTTTGAGACAAATGGTTTCATTTTATCAAACTTCCTCATTTCGACATCACGCCTAGAGAGATCAGGTTTAGTTCCGGATGGATCTTGCATGCTATTAATTTCTCGCGTCATATTGCGAATCCCGTTTTCCAACTCCTTGATTGTAGACATTAGTGAGTTTATGTTGCTTGTATGTTCCTTGATTTTTTCTGGATCGTTACTTGGGTTCTTCTTGAATTCTTGCACTTTTTTTGCAGTTGTTTCTGCGATATCAATATTTCTTATTAATGAAATCTGATAATGAATGAGCAGATTCTTATTAAAATCCAGCTCTTCAGAAGTTGAAGCTTTTGTTTTGAGATCAAAGATAACCTCAGTCTGCTTTAATACTTGTTCGGCAGTCATGCCTTCGGTTGAGGTGCCCTGTAGTTTTTCAGCCGATACTCCCTCTTTTCCAAGGGAAGTTATAATTCCATTCTTTTTAAGGAGGTTGGGAGTTTTCGAATCCATGAGTGTTACTAGCTCTTTTAACTTATCCATCCGCTTTGTCAAAATCGCATCGAATGGCTTATTCTCGCTTAACGCGCGATTAAGCTCTGAGTCAATTTTCTTCAGGTCATTGAGCAGCTTTGGAAGATCGGAGGCAACCCGAGATAACTCCTTATCAATAGTATCGATTTTTTCTTGCAGCACTTTTTGCATCTTTTCAACGCTTGGACCTTCTATTGAGAGGCTTTTGCAGCCTTGCAAGATTTTAGATATTAAAGGAGATTGCGCAACATTTGCTTTAAATTCAATTTCATCTAGATCAGTTTTCAACATTTCTATAAAACCTGGATATTTCATGAGGGTATTTCCAATGTGTTGAACCACTTTCTCATGCGCGGACAGCTCTTTATCTATGTGATCGAGCTTAAGTTTGAGCTCTCGTTCCATACTTCCATCATTGGCATTCTTTGCAGCAGTTAGTGCTTTTTGCACGGATTCACGGTTCATTTTCATTCCACGAAGCGTCTCGTGCTTTTGCAAAAAATCTTCGGCTTTGGTCTTTGTTTCTTTGCTAAAGGAGAGATTTTTGAATACTGTTTCGGGTTTTATCCCTGTCGCTATAAGGAGATCGATCTTTGCATTGAGTGAAATAGGGAGCTTCTCAATGTCCGCTGCTTGCAACTTAGAACCCATCTGCTCGGTCGCTAAGAGAGGATTGTGCTTTAAAAGAGCGACCCCAATTTTCGGAGATCTTGTCGGATCAAACGTTAAAATTTTGAGTGCAAATTCAGGATTTATCCCATGGAGATCACTGACTATTTTGGCAATCGCGTCATCACTTTGAGACATGATCGCGCCATTTACAAATTTGTTGATTTCATTTATTGAAACGCCTTTGAGGACGTCTGGGGCTACTTGAAGGGCAAATTCAGGTGACTTGCTAAAGAGCTGTTGCAGAACTTGGATTCTTGTCTTCGGATCAATGGAGCCTAAGATCTCTTTAAACAGAAATTGGTTTTTTTCACTAAGATTCTCATAAAACTGTACTACAGTTTCAGTATTGCATCTTTTTGCCAGTAGCTGTACAGCCGTCGTGTGATCAGCTGATTCGAGTGCTGTGCCTGCCAAGATATAGTTTTTCGTGTCTTGAGTTTTTTCCTGAATAAAAGTGAGCGCTTCTGATTTTTGATCTGCTGTCAAACGAGCAAAAGAACTAGAAAGGAGTGCAAGAGCAAACTCTGGGCGACTCGCATACTCTGCTTTGAATTGTGTAAGGACCTTACTAAAATCCCCGCCGCAGCTATTTTTAATCAATTCGGCCGCGATTTTGCTATTGCTTGAGCCTTTTTGCAGGAGCAGTGTGGCGACGTCACTGAGCTCAGAAGAATTTAAGGTATGTTTTACTATCAAAAAGGCAAGAGCGGTATCTTGCACACCGCCGATGAATTCGGCTACGGCGTTGAGTTTATTTGCACCGGATCTGTCTTTAACGATCTCCTCGAGCGCCTCCTTAAATACATTGTAGGTAAGCGTCTTGTGCTCTGTCTGTGGACCTTGAAGCTGTTGAGAAATTTGATTGAGATGCCCGTGAACAAATGAGGGGTTCGTTTTTGCAAGACTTTTCAATAATCCCTTATGTGCCTCTAGAGCTGTATTGGAACAGGCTTTTATCAGCAGTTTCGTGGCAAGAGAATCTGAGTTTTTCCCTTGAGTCAAGAGATGTGGGATGATTTCTGCGGCCTTTTTGGCATTATTTTCACTACAAAGAAAATGCTCAGCTCGTATGGAATTGTCATTCTTCAGCGACATAGCGATTTCAGCAATTTTTTGAGAATCTCCGCCAGCTATCGTATCGAGAAATTGAAAGGCGATCGATTCATTGAACTGTGCCAAATGAATGCCCAAATCAATCGCCACTTTCGGATTGCCGTCTGCGACATGCTTTACAGCTGCTTGCAGAAAATCTCTTGATAGCATTTTGAGAGTCAAATTATCGCACTTACAGAGCTCTTGTGCCAATTTGCTAACTTCATCTGGAGTGCTGCATCGCGAGGCAAGACATTTGACGAGCTCATTTTTAGGCACTGACTTGTCGGTGAGTACCTTTACGCAGAGATCAACTACTGCTTTGTCAGAATCTTCGTTCTTGGGCAATTCATCTAATTTCTTCTTGAAATCACTGATTTTGCCCTCTTGGGCTACTAGCGTGTCAGCAATACCAGCATTGGCTTTGGCTCGTTCAGCTGGAGGAGCATGACCTGTAACCACGCCTAATAGAACAGCAGCCTGATTTATTGTATTTTCCTGAGCCGTGGATGGTCTCAGCGTCGAGGCGCGTGTATCTGCTCGGGGTCTGGTCGTAGGTTCTGTTGGAATTGTGTTTTCTGGCGGCGCACCCGGGGGTGCTGCAACCGCGGCGGGCATACCCCCAGCACCAATGGTGTCAACTTAAGCCTATAGCACTTTAACAGAACATCTTGCATTAGCACACTCTCCTGAATACATGCTTCTCCTTCTTTAAACCGATTCGCACATATTGCCGTCCCGGGCGTACCTTCACCGTCGATCTCTTTGCTATTTTTTCAAACTTTTCCCACAATTCAGAAGCTGATATATCACCCATGACCATTTCAAAAACCGTATCTCGCAAGGACCCAAAAACGACACTTCGATTTATTCGTTTTGTGGGTGGATTATCGATGTCCCATGCACCTTCCTCGTCTAAACAATGCAGTTGCAGCAGGTTGATTATTAACACAGTCGCATAAAATTCTTGCAAAACCGCCTCTACACCAGTTCCTGAAAAATTCTCCAGCTCTAGAGAAATTTTTTGCTTCTTATAACCCTCCTCACATCCGCTCCAGCGAAGCCAGTAAACATTCATTAGATCATCTGATGTCATTTCGTATTGATCAGTTATGGATGTCAACAAGACACAGCTTTCCCCCGATGGAAGAAACCGTACAATAAGTCGTAAGGGGGGAATATCAGGCAATATATCAATAATGCAATCACACTCCCCTTGGGCGCTCCTATGGTCAATCAATTTGTTGAAATTGCGTGGAACTCTGAAAATAAAATCCGAGCCTAGGGACAAAAGCAGTTTAATCCAATCCTGTGAAATGTAACCTCGATCAAAAATAAACAGTATTTTCTGTTGATCAAAGTTTTTGAATAGCTTTGCAACTGACTCTATTTGATCCTTTGCGAGAGCTCGTTCAGCCTGACTAATTGGGCCAATGTCAGCGTGGATAACAATCCCAGTAGTAAGCTCTACTATTTCAGATATTCTTGCCATAATAGGATCTTTTTTCTTGTTGAATCCTCCTGAATTATGACGACCAAAATATTCCTCATTTTCTTCGGATTCTGGGAGTCGAATTGTTGATGCATCTACGCCTAAAAGACGATAACCCCTCCAGAGGCCTATCTGGGAGTTCTTATATACATCTTCAAGAAACTGATCATTGAGAGCTGTAAATGCTGTGAAGCGTACCTGATACCTCGCTTTACTAAAGGCTTGCTTTGATACAGGTTCTGTCATTTCACGCTCTCCCAATAAATTACATTCGATTTGTAAACTGCGCTTTGCTAGCCGAAGAATCGTTGAAACGACTGTAACAAATGGCAGTTTACGATTGCGAGTAAAAGCTTTGGGACTATAACGATGTTTGGATATGAATTCAGAGTTAGCTATTGTTAACTGAATTTTTGCTGCAATCTGACTTGCTATTTTCATGCTTCAATTCCATAGTAAAATTTTAACTATGGAAGCATCTGTATTTCAATGTCTTGCGTCAATAAAAATCCTTAAGTTGACACCATTGCCCCCAGCACCTGGTGGAATTAGCGGGGCGACTGTTGTTTGATCAGATACATTAGACGCCATGAAACGCTCTAATTTAAAACTATTCTCATATGTATTATAACATAATATTTTTTATTATATAGAGCGGATTTTCTTGAGGTGGTCGATATGTTCTTTAGCCTTGATTATCAAGGCTTTATATTCTGGATTTTCATCAATAACTAAAATGGCCGTTTCTAAGGAGGTAAGTGCTAGGTCAAACTCCTTGAGTGCCTCATAACAGTGAGCGGCGTGGAGGTGACTTATAGGATTTTCTGGCTCTTGCCTGGAAGCCATGGAGTATGCCCAGATTGCTTGCCTATAGCGCTCGCAAAAGTATGTGGCATTGCCCAGCGCGATCCAGGCATCATGAATGGTCGGATCAATGAGAGTAATGACCAAAAAGAGAGCTGATGCATCCACATAGCGAGCCTCGTTATAGACTTCGCTTGCCTGAGCATAGAGCGCGAGAATCGCTTTATCGCTAATGCCCAAACGCTCTTTAATGAGCCCTGTTGGCTCCTTTTCGACCAACGACTCCAGGGCACACTGTTGCAAACGACTCACCTCTTGGCAGAGTTTAATGAGTTCTGCTGAGAGTTCAGGCTCTAGATTTGTCCCCTTCGCCTGAATATTGGCAAACTCCCCTAAACCAGTTGCAATGGCCGCTAAAAAAAGCTTTAAGTCTAGCTCCAGATCAAGTTCGCGTCTTTGTGACTGTGATGCAGTCGAAAGTAGTGTCGTCTGTGGCTCATCAACCTCCGGCGACAATGTTTTGGCCACCTTGTGAATGAGTTCCTCGATTGGATTTTCAGGACTCATGTGTACTTTCTCCCGCTTTTACGTCATAGTGTAAATATATTTTAATTGCATCAAGTAATCAGAATGTGGTATAATATTTATTTTAATCGGTTGTACTATGATTAGAGATGTCGCCTTATGCACCTTTGCCTATCTCGATTACGCAGAGCTTTGTACCCTCGCAAAAGTCAGTGCAGGATGGCGCAAGCTAGCAGAAGATGACAAACTTTGGAAAGCTGTCTATGTCAAATTTTTTGCACTTGAGCCGCCAAACGCCGCCTCTGTAAAGCGTCAGTTTGCGGAACAAATTTTGCTCCACGAGCAAAATTTTCATTCTCTGCTCTTGAATGCAGCCCAAATTACTGATGAAGTGATACTCTCAGCACTTGACATCTCAGCAAATCTTCGAGCATTTGCTCTGAATGCTGACAATTCACCCCCCTGCCTTTTTACACAAGCCGGCCTGCAGGCGGTAGCTCAAAGGTGCGCAAACCTTCGTATCCTGCGTCTAGAAAGATCGGGGCCTGCACAATATGACGAGCTTACAAACGAGGCACTTGGCGCCACCTGCCGCGCGGCAAGAAACATCAGGTGCCTTACACTTAAAGGCTGTCCCGAAATTGACGCATTAGCCGAGATCTTTCACTGTCTAGACCTTCGCGAGCTCGCAGTAGAGAGTAGATACATTTCCGATCAGTTTGTAAGTGATGTCCTCGCCCGTTATCCCAAGCTTCGAGTGTTAGACCTGTGCGGATGTTGCGACTCAATGACAGATAATACCCTTCGCTCCATCGTAAGAAGTGCTCAGCCGCTTATTCGGTGTGAAGTCCGCAACATCAAAAATTGCTTCACGCAAGAGTCTGTGCAGAGCCTCATAAACCACCTGCAAAACATGGATGCCTTTGGGCTCAGTGGCTATGATGGAATTACCGACGCCATGCTTCAGACCCTTGCCGATAGAAATCCCAAAATGACCTATTTGTACCTAAGTGGCGCAACGTCGGTCACTACGCAAGGTCTTGACTATCTTGCACTTCGCTGCCAGAAACTGCAAGCACTTGTTATTCAAGGATCTCAAGACCGAACCCGCTTCGCCGACCACACTCAAAAGAGCAGTCATTTTGCAAAGATTGCTTGTTCATTTTGACTAAGTTTCTTGCGTTTTATTATAGAAATTTGTAAAAATTATATTTTTGCTGAGCAAAAGAAAATAAAAATAGGAGCTAAAAATTATGAATCCAATTCAAAAGGGATCCCCCCCACTCTCATTTAACGAAGGCCCAGATGGGTATCATACAGAAAATTATTTGCGATTAACAAATCAGACATTTCGCACGGGGCTCTCATCAAGCAGTTACTGTCAGCTGAACAACATCAAGGCTCCTTCGTTGCGAAGTGGCTATTACTGCAATCTGCAAGACTGTCAATTTGGCACTGTAGCAGCGGATGGATATTGCAAGAGTACCGGATCGGCTATTGAGAGATTGACATCAGAATACTATGTGGACGTCGACAGTAGCGTTATTCAATCGATAAATGCGACAGGCTACATAAAGGCCTCTCAGTCGCACGTGACTTCCATTGTTGGCGGATACTACGTCAATCTAGTGAACGTGAAGAATGTCAATTCTTTGCAAGCAGAAGGTTTTGTAAAAGCGACTGACTCTAGCGTGGACACGCTAAAATCTGGCTATTATGTCGATCTTACAGGCTGCCAAACTGAATCAGTTACAGCTGATGGCTATGTCAAGGCACACAATGCAACAATTGGCGCTCTTAGATCAGGTTACTATGTCTCCCTGGGTGATGCAACCGCCACTCAAATTCAATGCACGAGGCTCGAAGCAGACAATTCAAAAATGGTGTCAGTAATTGCCGATAACAACGTCAACATCAAAAACTGTGAGGTGATAGAGAGGGTTATAGCAGAAGACATGGTTGGCTCTCTTTGCGGCATGTTGGGCATACTCGATATAAAATCTACCGTAAGCCTTTCTGAATGCAAAAACGTCGCCCAGATTAAATCAAGCGAAGTAAGCTTAAACAAGTGCCAAGTGCAGGGAGATGTGCAAGCTGGCAAAGTCACAATGCGTCACTCCACAGTAGATGGCACTTTGACGGCAGCCAATCGAGAACTAAAGCTTGTCGAATCGCATGTCAAAAAGCTTGTCATGAAAAAGCCAATGGCGAACTCTGATCTTGTTGCTCCAGATGGCGGTGATGTTCCTGCTTCGATCGCTTCGCTTGTCAGCGCTGTGCAAAGCGGTAAAGCTCACATAAGCACCACGCAGCGTGGCGGTTACCAAATCCAGTTCGACAATGTTGCATCAAGGATGCAAGGCCTTAATTTGATGTCGATAGGAGATGTAAGTATCTCAGTATCCGGCGGTGGTGGGATCAGTATGAGTAATAACGTTGTTATTATTGGCAATTCAAAATTTAATATAGCAAAGGCAAATATTCAAGCCACTTTGGCTTATCTAGATCAGCTTGCCAACCAACCACGCAACGTGCAGCCTGCAGCAAATGCAGCACCAAAGCCGCAAACCGTCATCATCTCTGGCGGTAGCGTAGATGAGGTAGTTTTTGAAGAGGCTGGCGGAATTGTCCTGTGCGAAAACGGTGGAAGAGTTGGCAAAGTAACCAATGGCGCGCAAGAGGACAAAAAAGATCTTATCCCTGCCGAACCTCCAGAACACTTTATTGATCCTGTCCATCTTGAGGTAATGGTAAATCCCTACAGAACACCTCTAAAACATGCCTTCAATTATGCAACATTGGTGCAGTTGGCGGATAAAAAAACGAAAGAATTTTCCTGCCCGCTTACGAGACAAAAGTTTACTTTGGATCAGTGTGTTCCAGATGATGCGCTGAAGACCGAAATTCATGCTTGGCTCAAACAATTTAAGCCAGTGTAACGGTAAATCATGGGAGCCAATGCTTACAGGCATGGCTCCTTTTTCTTCATTTATTGGCCTCAAATAGCGCATCCATCTTGATCTCACTATCAACGACCCATGATGCTGCTTCACCTTTCTTAATTCCATAAGGTGTCAAAAGTGTTGTGAATAGTGTTTTCGTTGTCCCAGTTTTTTCTCTGAACAGCTGTTTTTTATACTCGAGTTTTTTTGCATACTCCTTTGTTATGACAAAGGGACCATCAGCATATTTGATTTCGATTAAATTGATGCATTTGTCCTGACGATCGATGACAAGATCTATTTGCGCTCCAACAACATCCGCGTTTTTTGGAGGGATAAACTTCCAGCTGGACTCAACCGTGTTCACTCCTGATATGCCAAGTGCGCACTTGATTTGTTGAATATGTTTTAAACAAAGCATCTCAAATGCATATCCAGACCACGATTTCCATGTTTGAGATTGATGCATTCTTATCCAATGATCCTTGTCCATTGTATCAAGAATAATTTTTCGAGCATTTTCTACCCAAACAAGGTAAAACAGACAATACTCATCAATCAATACATAGCGCCCGCCTGTTTTCTTGTTGCCATAATCTGGGACGTAAGCAATAAATCCCGATTCTTGGAGCTCTTGGATCATGCGCGAAGAGGAACCTCCAGAACTTAAGCCGGCTTTTAGCAAGAGTTCGGTCTTAGTAAGACCTGAAAAAGTTGAGGACAAAGCTCGAATCATCTTTATGTGAGATTCATAGTGGTCAAAAAGCGAGCGAAATACGCGATCAAATTCTGGGAATAGATCTGCATTTGGCTGGAAAAAGAGCTCGTTTATGGCCATAGCAGCTGAAACTCCACGAGGCACCATACTGAGATAATAGGGAATTCCTCCAATGGCCATGGCCAAGTCGACCATTTGCTTGCGATCAAAATGGATCTGATGGGCGTGTAAGTATTCCTCAATTTCTTTTAGTTGAAATGGAAGCAGTCTCAAGACTTTAGTAAGCCTTCCGTAGAGTCCGCCTCGATTATGTATGACCTTTTTGATCATCCATGAGGAAGCAGATCCACACAACACCACGATAATTCGAGGATCTTTGAGAAAGTATCGATTCCAGTAGTACTCCAAGGTACTTAAGAATGTGGATTTTGATGATGACAACCAAGGAAGCTCATCGAAAAAGAGCACTATTCGCGATTGTGTAGATGATTTTTCAATTTTTTGAAGCAGAAGCTCAAAGGCCAAAGACCAATTTTTCGGAGTCTCAATTGGCACATCTCGTGGAAATATTTTTTCAAGCACGCGAGCAAAATTGAATAATTGCTGTGAGTTTTTCGCCTTTCTTGCTCCAACGATTTCTATAAAGAGTGTCTTGTCTGAAAAGAATTTTTGTATTAAAAAGGTCTTACCTACCCTACGACGACCATAGATTGCTACAAGTTCTGGACGTTTGGAATCAAGTACCTGTTGAAGAATGGCTAATTCACGCTGACGCCCTATAAAAGGATCCATAAGTTCCCTTCCTTTTCCTCTAGATTATCACGATACTAGGCGAAA
>Ga0187893_10014520_pt1 | contig 10723 bp, 6 predicted proteins | sample MA1701074metaG_FD_139574 | JGI IMG/M metagenome (GOLD analysis project Ga0187893, IMG submission 139574) | White microbial mat communities from a basaltic lava cave in the Kipuka Kanohina Cave System on the Island of Hawaii, USA - MA170107-4 metaG ...
CGTAGGTCGTGACCGCCTCGACCCCCTCGGGGAAGGATCCTCTTACCTCCTCGAGCTTGGCTTTGACCCGTTCGATGACGTCCAGAGCGTTCTGGCCGTAGCGGACGACGACGATGCCTCCGGTCACCTCCCCTTCGCCGTTCAGCTCCGCGACCCCCCGGCGCATGTCCGGCCCGAGCTCGACTCGAGCGACGTTCCTCACCAGGATCGGAGTTCCGTTTCCGTCCGTGCCCACGGCTAGATTCGCGATGTCTTCCACCGAGCGGATGTAGCCGCGGCCGCGCACCAGGTACTCCTTCCCCGTGAACTCCACGACTCGCCCTCCCACGTCGCTGTTGCTCCTGCGGATGACTTCGATAACTTGATGGAGAGGGACGTGAAACGCCGCGAGACGGTTCGGGTCGACGTTCACCTGGTACTGCTTGACGAAGCCCCCGACGGTCGCCACTTCGGCCACACCGGAAACGCTCTCGAGCCAGTAGCGGACGTACCAGTCGTTGAAGGAGCGCAGCTCGGCCAGGTTGTGCTGTCCGCTTCGATCGACGAGAGCGTACTCGAAGGCCCAGCCGACACCCGTGGCATCGGGCCCCAGAACCGGCGCCGCTCCTTCGGGGAGCTTGCCCTGAATCTTGCTCATGTACTCCAGGACCCGGCTGCGTCCCCAATAGATGTCGGTTCCCTCGTCAAAAACGACGTACACGTAGGAGAAGCCGTAATCGGAGATGCCCCGAACGACGGCCACGTGGGGAGCCGCCAGCATGGCCGAGACGATGGGGTAGGTGATCTGGTCCTCGACCAGGTCGGGACTCCTTCCCGGCCACTCGGTGTAGATGATGACCTGGGGATCGGAGAGATCCGGAATGGCGTCGAGCGGGATGTTCTGAATGGCATAGATCCCGCCCGCGACACCGAACGCAGTCAGCAGAATAATGATGAACTTGTTTTGCGCGGAGAACTCGATGATGCGGTCGATCATCCGGTCACCTCGCGGTAATGCTCGTCTGAACGGCGCCGATCACCCGGCCGGCCTTCCGTACAGTAATCGTGGTCTCCCAGGTCCAGGCCATGGGGATATCGAGCTCACCCACGTATTCGCCGCCGCCCGCTGCAGACAGGATCGACTTCGATTGCATTGGGGCCATCGACCCCATCTGTGGCATGAAGATGCCGAGCTCGACCTCGGCATCCGCGATCGGCTGACCGCTGCCGTCCACGACTTTGACCCGCACCCGGTTCTTTCCCACTTTGGCCGGAGAAGGATCGGTCGTCAGCTGGGCGGTAATCTCCGTTGGGCCAGGAGCGCCGGCCATCTCGGGCGCCGAAGGCTGGCCGAGGGAATCGAAGGCTCCTTTGAGGCGGCTTTCAGAATCGAGGATGAAGTTCGCCGCAGTCACCACCCTCTCTCCCTCCTCGAGGCCTTCTTCGACCACGCGGCCCTCCGCGACCTCCGGGCCGAGCTTCACCTGCCTGGGCTCAAAGTAGCCTTCGCCTTTGTCGACGAAGGCGTACTGGTTCTCGCCGGTATCCATGACGGCATCTTTCGGCACGACGACACGGGGTCCCAGGGCGGTCCTCAGCCGCACGTTGACGAACATGTCCGGTCTCAAGACCAGCTCGGGATTCGGGAATTCCATGCGCACCTGAACGGTGCGTGTCGCCGGCTGAAGAAACGGGTAAACGAAGAGCACGCGGCCCCGGAGGGGTTTCGTGCCGCTGGCGTAAGGCAGCTCGATTTCGGCCACCGCCCCCACTTTCATGAAGGGCAGCTCGTATTCGTAGACATCTGCCAGCACCCAGACCCGCGATAAGTCGACGATCGTGTAGAGGTCGAGCTCAGGGGTCACGTAGCGCCCATGATGGTAGGCGGCTCGCTCGGTCACGATCCCGTCTACCGGAGAGTGAATCGCGATGGTACGGGTGACCTTCCCTTCCCGCTCGAGCGCTTCAATTTGAGCCGCGGTCACGTCCCAGAGCTCGAGCCGCCTTCGAGCGCTCTCGAGCAAGCGGCGCGAGCCATCGGCCACCCGGTCGAAGGAGCTGTCGCCGAGCTCTTTCTGAGCTCGGAGCGCCAGGAGATATTCTTCCTGGCTCGCCACGAGATCTGGGCTGTAGAGGTTGAAGAGGGGTTCTCCTTTGCGAACCGGCTTTCCCACGAAATCGACGAAGACCTCCTCGACCCAGCCGCTCACTTTGGTATGGATGTGAGCGACCCGGGTCTCATCGAAGGCGACTTTCCCCACCGCCCGCGTCTCCACCGAAACCGAAGCTCGCTTCACTTCGGACAGTTTGACTCCGATGAGTTGTTGCCTCTGGGGTGGCACGAACACTGCCGACGGAGAGGCCGCGCCCGGAGGCGCCGCCGCCGAAGACGGCGGGAGATCTGCCAGGTTGGTGGAAGAAGCGATGTCCGGGTTTCCGGCATGCTCGTCGTTCGTCGGGGCGTTTTCGAGGGAAACCAGCTTCATGCTGCAAATAGGGCAGTTTCCTGGTTCGTCCGACGTGAAGCTCGGGTGCATGCGGCAGTGGTAGCGGCCGGCCTCCGAGGGAACATCGGCGGTCGCGCCATCCTTCTGGAGAAGGCTCCGGTAGACCCACGTCCCTGCACCCGCTAGTCCCAGCAGGATCAGAAAGGCGACGATCCACCACTTCCAACGGGGTCTGCTTTTGACGAGCTCCAGATCCTCTGTCATGGGTGCTCTCCTCTACGGCAAACTCGTCTGCGTGCCCACATGAGGCTCGAGCCGCGCCAGAGCCTTCTCGTGGTTCGCGATTTGCTCGTGATAGGTCACGTCGTACTCGAGCAGTCGCGTCCAGCTGTTGAGAACGGTGAGGAAATCGACCCTCCCCACCTGGTATTGAGCGGTCGCCGAGTCCAGAGACAGTCGCGCTTGTCTCAGAATTCCCTCCTCGTACAGGCTCAGCAGTCTTTCCGCGGTCTTCGCCGAGAGATAGGCCTCTGTCACCTCGTAGCGAACCCGTGCACGCGCGGCGTCAAACGTATGGCGGGACTCCAGGAGACCTTCGCTCGCCTCCTCGATGGCTTTCCGTTGTTTCCGGCCGGCGTAGAGGGGAAGCGAGAGCGTGCCTCCAAAGGTGTAATAGGGATCGAGCCCACCACGGTTGTGGTAGACGAAATTGACTCCCAGATCGGGAAGGAGCTCCCTCTGGGCGACGGCGACGCCTCTCTCGCTCGCGGCGACCCACTGAGACCGCTCCCGGAGAGCGGGGGAGGATTCCTCGGCCATCTTCCAGAGCTGCTCCATGTCGTAGCCGAGCGGCGCCGAGTGGAGCGGTTCCGGGCGGCCCAGAGGAGTCCCGGCTTCTCGATAGAGGAGGCTATTGAGAAGGGCTTCCACCACCGACCGCTGCTGCTCTAGCACGCTGATTCGCTCCTCGAGACGGGAAATCTCGACTTGCGCATCGAGAACGTGCTGCTGGATTCCCTGGCCCACCGTGTAGAGGGCGGCGGCAACCCGCTCCAGATTTTCCAGAAGCTCCCGATTTCTCTCCACGATCTCGAGCGCCGCATCCACGGCGTAAAGCTGGTAGTACGCCTCCTTGACCTGCGCGACGACCCGGCGTCTCACCGACTCGAGAGCCCACTCGGAAGCCCGGGCTTCCTCCTCGGCCACTCTTTCTCTCAGACCCCGTTTGCCCGGGTAAGGCAGGTCCTGCAGGATGCCCACGTAGACCTCGCTGAAGCTCGCGTCCCCCAGCGTCTGAAAGGGAACCGGGCGGCCCTCGTTCATGACCCCATAAGAGAGCATCGGGTCGGGCAGGGCTCCCCGCTGGGGAACGCGCGCTTTCATCCTCGCCACCTGGCGCGACGCGGCCTGGATTTCGGGGTTTCTCTCGAGAGCTTCCTCGATGAGGGATTGCAGCCCGACTATCGGCTCATCTCCCCACGCCGGGGCGAGAAGCGACGGCGCGAGGGCCGCCGCCGAAGCTAGTAGCAACTGACGCATGAGCATCGTCTCACTCCTTCGACCTGTTGCGTGTGCGAAGATGGGCGCCAACCCCACCGTCTCGAAGAAGGCCTGAACGAAGCGCTGCCTCTTCCTCGCACAACTCCGCAGTCATAGATTCCGCACAGCGGATCAGCGGCATTCCCGTAGATCACCAAGCCTCCGTTCATGAGCCGTTTCTTCATTCGTTCCCTTCGGCACCGGACCCGCGCTTCTCGCGTGGCCCGTTCGTCGATGGAGGCGCCGGGGTCGGCGTGCCCGGGCCATAGGTGGGCTCGTACCGCGCTTCGATCAGGCGCCGAATCTCAGTCAGCGGCGTCCCCGCCGCATGCTGCTCCATCACCTCACGGGTGACGTTGAGACAGATGCCTCAAGTAAACGCATGGACGTCCCATTTCGGCCTGCCGTCGGGCGTGAAACCTTTGACGTAGCAGTCGAGGTTGCTGCGGTGCCCAACCCGCTCGCAGCCGCAATAGCACGGGATGTATTGCAAGAGTTCGGCCTGGCGCGCGGCGAAAGCGTATGCGGAGCGGATTTCGTCCATATCTCCTGCGGCGCGATGCGCCGGAGCGGGCAAAGCCGGCCAGCTCGGGTCCCACGTCGCAGACCCGGAAGATTCCGCGGTCTTCTCCTTCCGGGCGTCCAACGGGAGAGTAGGGCCACCACGGTCCTTCGTCGCCAACAGCCCAATGGCAACGCCGGCGAGAAGCAACCCAGCGATTCCCATCCACCAGCGGAGATGCTTCCGCGGCCGGAAGTTCGCTTTTCCCTCGCGCTTCCCGCGGGATGTTTTCACGCCGGATCGCTTCGTCGATTTGTGGCTCATCCTCCAACCTCCACGAGCGCAGCCTGCAAGAAACGGCTTTGCTCTCCTCGTTCAGAATGAATCCCCATCTGGATTGCCGAATCTGAGGTCGACTCGGCGCCCTATGCCCACCCTGGACGCGCTCTCCTTTCAGTGAGCCCTCTACGGGGATCTTCCGAAAGAAAGCGCGGCCCTGGAAAACCGTTGAACGAGCTCTCGGCCCATCGCTGGGGGAGCTCAATACACGTCGGGTAGCGACGACGACGGCACGGCCGTCGGAAAGGAAGATCTAGAGAATCAAATCAGGAGTGGTGTGATTCGAGGTTCTCTGGGAAGCGGCTCGGGGAACCCTCGGGCTAGCGGAACCGATCTTGAGATGCTCGCTGTATGCAGAGCGAGTCCGATATTGGGAAGTTCGGGCGTCGCGTTCTGCTCGATCTGCTGCTTCGTCGGGCTGCTGCCTGCGATTTCCAGGGCGGCTGGATTCTGGCCGGTCCGGTCAGGCTTGCAGCAGTCCTGTTTCTTCTCCGGCATGTTGCAATGAGAGGCGTCCTTGCGACAGCACGCCATCGCCTGCTCGTCCTCGGGCCCGCCACCACACACTACACCGCTGAGAAGCGACCCGCCGAGTGCGACTACGATCGCCCAACCAATGACGTTTCGGCGGCGAGACGCCCGTGGCGGACTCATGCTTTCCTTATAGCTCGTCTGAAGCATCCAGTCAACCGGCCTGCCCACACTGCCGCCGTTTGGCGAACGTCCTACCGGCGGGCGGGCAGTGCCTTCAGGGCAAGTCACCTATACAACACCGGCAGGACAAGAGTGTCAGCACCATCGAGGTGAGCAACCCATCGAGGAGGGTAGCCAGCGGCCTGTCCATGTCGATTTTCCCGGGCATGGCACCTAGCCTATTCAATACCTTTCCCCCTTGTCCCCTCACGCGACCAAGCTCCTTGCTGCCTGGGACAGCGGGGTAGCTTCTGACGATCGTAGCTATCGATGTCTCCCTTCAACCTCGGGAAGACGAAGGGGGCTTGTGGAAGTGTGGGCGCGTGACCCATGGCGCGACTTCGAAGCGCGTCCAAGGACCCTGTGGGAACGGAAGGTTTCCGAGGGCTGTGGGCTCTTTCTCACGAGGGCGACTTCGTCGTGAGTCCAAAGCCCCGTCAGGTCCGGCAGCTTTCCACAGCCCATCTTCTCGCGAGCTGCCTGCAACCAATGACTTTCGCGCAAGGGGGAGGAGAGTCGGCCCGCTGATAAAACGCTTTGTATGGCAAGGCCTTGCCCCGTGCTCCTCACGCTCTCACGCCTTAGTACCGTAAGAGTCCTCCCTGTACCTCCCGAGTCCAATGACTTCCTCGGCCAGCTCCCCCTCGGCTTTCGGGAACCACCCCTTCGCCGCCACGACACCCCGCTCCTCGGCCAGGACCTTTCCGCCATGGTTAAACTCCGGGTGACACTTCCCACAGGTAGCTCCCGGGAACGGCTCTCCCAACGCGAGCTGACGCCCACGCCGGCGCGGCTGGCGAGTGCTCCGATGTTAAGCGGTTTCATTGAACATATTTTGCACTCTGTACTAGAGTAGGGAGTCAAGGCTCGAGCGACCCCTCTGACAAAATAGCGAACGCGACGATAAAATGAAATTGCGCTAGGCGGGGCCTTTCACCATCGCGCGGCGTCGAATAGCCAGGGTAATGGAGCCGATGACGGCGCCGAGGATGGTCGCGATGGCGGCCCAGACGAGCGCGTTGCGGACCGGGATGATCAAGTATCCGTTGAGCGGACTCACGCCTTCGCCCACGACGCGGTCCCTAGTCAGGCTAAAGCGCGGCGCGGTCCACTGGAACACATAGGCCAGGCAGTAGGTCGGCATGACCATCAGACGGGTGTAGATGGCAAAAAGCGCCACCGATTTAAAGAGTTCCTTGAAGGGCTGGGCCTCCCCGCTCGAGCCAATCTTCACGGCAAAGTATACCGGCACGAGAACGTAAAGCCAGACGACGCCAAAGACTTTGTTCAACCCCTCCGGCGCCCCGATCTGCTCGAGCGCCACCCGCCCCACCACCAGAACCGCTGCGATAACCAGCGGCCACTTCATCATCCCTTTCATGTTGACCTCGCTTTCCTTGCCGCCTCTGATGGGCGGAAGGCCGTCTTATGAAGACACCATACAACCTGAGGAAACACTCCCGGTAAGAATCGGAGCTTCAGGCTGGGCCGAGCTGTGCCCTCTAGCAGGGTGATGAAAAAGTGGGATCAAAACGTCGTGTTTTCATATAGGATCACTCCGTAGTTCGATTTGAAAGGAGCTGCGATGAGGGGTGATCTGAGCGAGGGCGGCGCGGATATGTTCAGCTACATTACTCCGGAGAAGCGGGTACCCCAAGACCATCCGCTTCGTCCCATCCGCAAGATGGTTGACGAGGCTCTGAAGAAGCTCTCGCCGCGATTTGGCCGACTTTACTCTCGGTACGGCCGACCCTCGATTCCACCGGAACAACTGATGCGGGCGTTGCTGCTTCAGGTCCTCTATACGATTCGCTCGGAACGGCAGTTGATGGAGCAGCTGGAGTTCAACATCCTGTTTCGGTGGTTTGTCGGCTTGAGTATGGATGCGCGGCTGTGGGATGTAACGGTGTTCAGCAAGAATCGGGAGCGATTGCTTCATGGCGATATTGCCGGAGCGTTCTTCAAGGAGATTGTGGAGCAAGCCCGAAACCAGGGCCTGGTTTCTGAGGAGCATTTCTCCGTGGACGGTACGCTGCTGGAGGCGTGGGCGTCTCAGAAGAGTTTCCAGAAGAAGGGCAAGAAGGCCAAGGGTCCGTCGGACGACGACCCTTCCAATCCCATGGTGAACTTTCGGGGTGAGCGTCGTAAGAATGATACGCATCAATCGACCACCGATCCCGACAGCCGGTTGTTTCGCAAGGGGCTCGGTCGAGAAGCGAAGCTCGGCTACCTCGGCCACGCCATTGCCGAGAATCGCAATGGGCTCTTGGTGAGGGTTCAGGTGACACGCGCACATGGTCGCGCCGAACGCGAAGCGGCTCTGGAGATGGTGAAGTCCCTCGCCGAGCACAGTACTCGGATCACGTTGGGCGGAGACAAGGGATACGACACGTTTGAGTTCGTCGAAAGTCTCAGGGAACTGGGTGTCACCCCCCATGTGGCTCAGAAGATGTATTCGGCTTTGGATGCACGGACCACGCGCCATGGCGGTTATGAAGTGAGTCAACGAAAGAGGAAGCTGATCGAAGAACCCTTCGGGTGGATGAAGACTGTGGGGCTGCTCGATAAGTTGAGGCACCGCGGCCTGCGTCTGGTCAACTGGGTGTTCGCCTTCACTTCCGCAGCGTACAACTTGGTCCGCATGCGAAATCTGAGGGAGGCAAGAGCTTGACCGCCCAGCTCGCCCGCCCCGGCTTCCTCCGGGAAGCCAGAAGAGGGAACGAAGAGCCAATCCCTTTCGTTCAATCCGGCTTTTCGAACACTCACATCGAACCATTTCGTTACTCAAAACCTATTTTTTCCTCACCCTGCTAGTGCCGTTCGAACTTCTTGTCGCCAAGCCGGGCTCGAGGTGATGATGTCTGCGCATAACGGCAAGCCCGCAAGCCTCATTGCAGTCGACAAATAGAAAAAGTCGGGGCCCCAGACTAGCGCTGTACGAGATAGGTCACCTTCACCGCCAGTTGGCGGTCCTTACGTCCGAAGATGTCGGCGGGGAGGCCGGTTTGCGCGAGCTCGTTGTAGACGACGTAGAGATCGCTGCCGGGCCGGTGGATGAAGTTGAAGCGGATGTTGTTGGAGAGCTCGTGGGTGGCAGAGTTGTACTGCGTGAGGCTCCGGATCGTCATCCGCGGGGAAAAGGTGTAATCGACGCGCATCGTGGTGAGGTTCACCAGAAAGTCGCCCCACGGCATCTGCACGTCGTTCCGGTTGAACTGCACCTCGGCCGACAGGCGGCTCGACGCGCGGACGCCGGCCGCGGCCGAGATCTGGAGGCGCGTGCCGCCGTAGAACTCCATGGGTGACACGGTGAGGCGCTCGTAGATCCGGCGCCAGGGGCTGGTGTTGTACATCAGGATCCACTCGTTCGACTGGTAGCTGCCCGCGGGAATGATGACGCCGGGCGAGATGCGAAACGACTGGTCGAGCACGTCCAGGGTCTGCTGGAAGATCACGTTGATGAACGAATCGTCGCGAAGCGTGGTGCCCACCATGTAGTGGTGCTGTCGGCCCACCATGCGGTTGGTCTGGTCGGTGATGTAGGTGAGCACGTACATCGGCTCGATCACCTTGATGCTCCCCGTCTTGGGGCGGGGGGTCGGGCTGACGTAGGCCTTGGTGGTGCGGATGCCCGTGCGCTGCACGAAGCCGGCCTCGGCGTTGAAGTTGTCTTGCACGTCCAGGTAGTTGAGCCAGAGGTTCCAATTCGGGTCGCGATAGGCGATGCGGCCGTAGAACGCGACGTCTTTCCCGTCGAGCCCCCGCGTCAATGTCTTGGCCAGGAACGAGTTCACCTGAAGGCTCCGGCCGATCGCGAGGTTCGCGTCCACCCCCATGGTGCGGTTGAAGTGCGGGCTGCCGTCTGCCGACTCCTTATTGATGAAGAGCGCGCCCACGCGAGAGCGCTCGAGGATGTCCCGGCTGTAGCGGCTCACGAAGAAGTTGTCTCCCGGCTTGCCGAACGCGGAGTCGGTCTGGAGATCGAGAATGCCGATGCTGTTGGGGCCCGACTTCCCCGCAAGCCGCGCGCCGCCGAGGACCGCGACCGGCTGTCCGGAGTCGGACAAGCCGATGCGTCGGCTGAAGAACAGATCGCTCTGCACCTGCGCCGAGGTGAAGGCGCTTCCCGTGCCCATGGTGAAGAAGTTCGAGTTCTCGAGGAAGAAGTCGCGCTTCTCGGGATAGAACAGACCGAACCGCGTGAGGTTGACCTGCTGCTCGTCGACCTCGACCTGCGCGAAGTCGGTGTTCAGGGTGAGGTCGAGGTTGAGTCCCGCGGTGACGCCATAATGGGCGTCCAGTCCGACTTCCCGGATCGCGGAGGTGACGCGATCGCTCGCCGGTGCGCGCAGGTCACGCACCCCGCCCACGAAGAAGGGCTTCAGTTTGAGATCCAGGCCCTGGCTGATGCCGGACAGGCCGGTGAGCTCGCCCGCCAGGCTCACGCGGGTGAGGGTGTAGGCCTTGGGAATGGGCGCCCAGAACACGGTCTCGTTCTTGCGCCGGATGTTGCGCTGGAAGTTGATACCCCACGTCTGCTCGCTCCTCGGCGCGAACCGGACGGTGTTCGCCGGGATCGCGATCTCCGCCGTCCACCCATCCTCGACTACCCGCGCGGCGGCGTGCCAGACGCCGTCCCAGTTGCGGTTCACGTTGGCGGTGGTGCCGCGCCCGCCGCCCTCGCCCTCGTCGAAGATTTGCTGCTCGAGCTTCGCGCCAAGGGGGCTGCTGAGAAACATGTAGCCGTTGCGCGAGTCGTGGAAGGTGTCGAGGATCACCTGGAAGTTGTCTTCGTCGAACAGGCGGTCCGAGTCGCGCCGCATTTCCGTGGCCACCACGGGCTCCGAGGAATGAGCGCGCACGCCGATGTAGAGGTGGCCCTGGTCATAGAGCACCCGAACCTCGGTGCGTTCGGTGGCTGGTTGGCCTTCCTGCGGCTCTTGCTGAATGAAGGAGTCGATGAGCTGGGCTGCTTGCCAGGCGGTCTCATCGAGAACGCCGTCGATGTGCGGGGCCTCGGTGGTCTGCGCCGCTCGCACCGACAGCCGCTCGGAACCATTCTGCGCGGCGGTCGCCGCGGGCAGGGCAATGATACAAGAGGCGATGAGGGCGACGGAGCCGATCCCGGATCGGTGCATGCGTACCCTTGAATTCTACCTCGTCCATGCATCGGAACTCCTTGCACTCGGAACTGGCGGCGGCATATCGTGACTTCGTGCGCTCA
>Ga0187893_10014522_pt1 | contig 10722 bp, 10 predicted proteins | sample MA1701074metaG_FD_139574 | JGI IMG/M metagenome (GOLD analysis project Ga0187893, IMG submission 139574) | White microbial mat communities from a basaltic lava cave in the Kipuka Kanohina Cave System on the Island of Hawaii, USA - MA170107-4 metaG ...
CGGCCCGGCTGCGCTACGACGCGCGCCTGCGCTCGAGCGCGCTCTCGGCCGATTGGGCAGCGTGGACCGAAGCCTGGCACGCGCTCGACGCCGAGCCGATGGCCGAGCTGCTCGCGCTCGCGCGGCGCGGCGAACACGTGACGTTGACGTTGTGCGGCGAGCGCGTCGCCGAGCGCTTCGAGTCGTCGGCGCGCGCGTGGTGGTCGCGCTTCGCTGCGCTGCGCGCGCCTTCGGCGCAAGCGGTGCTGCAAGCCCTGTGAGCAGGGTCGAGATCGTTCAGCGCGACGCGCCACCGCGCGCGGTGTGGGCGCTGCAGCAGGCGGGCGTGCATCCGCTCCTCGCGCGCTTGTTCGCCGCACGCGGAATGCGGTCCGCCGACGAGCTGGACGACTCTCTCGCGCGCCTGCTGCCGCCCGAAACATTGCACGGCGCCGGCGCCGCGGCGCGCCTGCTCGCCGATGCGATCTCGCGAGGGCGACGCATCTGCATCGTCGCCGACTACGACTGCGACGGCGCGACTGCGTGCGCGGTCGCGTTGCGCGGGCTCGCGCTGCTCGGCGCGCAACGCGCCGACCTGCACTACGTCGTACCCGACCGTGCGCTGCACGGCTACGGGCTCACGCCGGCGATCGTCGACCTCGCGCTCCGCTCGGAGCCGCACCTGCTGGTCACGGTCGACAACGGCATCGCAAGCGTCGCCGGCGTCGCGCACGCGCGCGCACGCGGCCTCGAGGTGCTGGTCACCGACCACCACCTGCCCGCGCTCGAAGCCGGCCGCGCGGTGTTGCCCGACGCGAGCGCGATCGTGAACCCGAACCAGCCGGGCGACCGCTTCGAGAGCAAGCACCTGGCCGGCGTCGGCGTGATGTTCTACGTGCTGCTCGCGCTGCGCGCCGAGCTGCGCGCGCGCTGCGCGTTCGGCGTCGATGCCGAGCCGCGGCTCGACGCGCTGCTCGATCTGGTCGCGCTCGGAACCGTCTGCGACCTGGTGCGCCTCGATGCGAACAACCGGCGCCTCGTCGCGCAGGGCTTGCGTCGCATCCGCAAGGGCCGCGTGCACGCCGGCATAGCGGCGCTGTTCGCGGTCGCCGGGCGCGACGCGCGGCGCGCGAGCGCATTCGACTTCGGCTACGCGCTCGGGCCGCGCGTCAACGCGGCGGGTCGGCTCGCCGACATGCGGCTCGGCATCGAACTGCTGACGACCGACGACGCCGGCCGCGCCGAACAGCTCGCGCAGCGGCTCGACGCGATCAACCGCGAGCGGCGCGACCTCGAGGCCGACATGAACGAGCAGGCGCTGGCGCTCGTCGAGCGGCTGGCGACGAAAGAGACGCCGCCCGCCCTCGCGCTGCACGACGCCGCGTTCCACGAAGGCGTGGTCGGCATCGTCGCGTCGCGGCTCAAGGAGCGGCTCAACCGGCCGTGCTTCGTGTTCGCCAGCGCGAGGGACGGCCTCCTCAAGGGCTCGGGGCGCAGCATCGAGGGCTTTCACCTGCGCGACGCGCTCGACCTGATTTGCAAGCGCGAGCCGGATCTGCTGCAAAAGTTCGGCGGCCACGCGATGGCGGCGGGCTGCACGATCCGGCCCGGCGACCTCGCCCGCTTCGACGCCGCGCTCGGCGCGGTCGCGCTCGAATGGATCGAGCCGGCGCTCCTGGCGCGCCGGCTCGCCGCCGACGGCCCGCTCGAAGCCGAGTGGTTCGACCCGCGCGCGGTCGAGGCGCTGAACGCGCAGGTCTGGGGACCGGGCTTCGCGGCACCGCTCTTCTGCGACGAGGTCGAGGTCGTCGCGCAGAGGCTGGTCGGCGACAAGCACCTGAAGCTGAAACTGCGCCACGGGAGCGTGCCGCGCGAAGCGGTCTGGTTCGGCAGGAGCGATCCGCTGCCCGCGCGCGCGCGGCTCGCCTACCGGCTCGCGCTCGACAGCTGGGAAGGCATCGAAAGGGTGCAGATGGTGATCGAAGCGATGGGTTGACTGCGCCGGGTACGGGGATTGCCGGGCAGCAGGGAAAGGCGCCTATGACCGACCTCCCCGCACGAAAGCCGGCCACGCCGCCAACACCGTCCGAGACCCGACCCGAGCGCAGAACGAGCCTGAAACGGCTGGGTGCGCTTGCCGGCTTGGTCGTCGTGAGCGGGCCGGGTGCGCTGCTCGGTGCCTGCGGCGGCGGCGGCGACGCGACATCCGCACCGGGCGCCGCCCCGGCGCCCGCATCGCCCGCGCCACCCGCCGCACCCGCGGCACCGGGCGGCGCACCCTCGCCCGCGCCCGCGCCGGCACCGCAAGCGCCGGCTGCACCTGCGCCGGGCGGCCCACCGACGGCGACGACGTTGAACAGCTCGCTGTCGGTTCCGTGGGGACTCGCATTCCTCCCCGACGGGCGCATGCTGATCACGCAGAAGAGCGGCTCGATGGTGATCGTGAGCGCCGACGGAACGCGGGTCGAGAGCGAGCTGTCGGGGACGCCGCAGGTCGTCTATCGCGCGCAGGGCGGCCTGCTCGACGTCGCGCTCGACCCCGACTTCGCGGCCGACCCGTGGGTCTATTGGACCTACGCCGAAGCCGGCGACGGTGGCCAGGGCATCGCCGTCGCGCGCGGCCGCCTGGCAGGCGAGGCGCTCACCGACGTGGCGGTCATCTACCGCCAGACGCCGAAGGTGACCGGCTTTCACCAGTACGGGTCGCGCATCGTGTTCCGCGGCGACGCAACGATGTTCGTGACCATGGGCGACCGCGCCAAGGAGGAGCCGGCGCAAGACCTCGCGACGTCGCTCGGCAAGGTGATTCGCATCCAGCGCGACGGTTCGGTGCCGGCGGACAACCCGGTCTGGCCGGCAGGCGCGCTGCCCGAGATCTGGAGCTACGGACACCGCGACCCGCAGGGCGCCGCGCTGCACCCTGTCAGCGGCGAGCTGTGGATCACCGACCACGGGCCGCAGGGCGGTGACGAGATCGATCGTGTCGTCGCCGGTGCCAACCACGGCTGGCCGATCGTCAGCTACGGCTGCCCGTACGGCGCCTCGCCCGTCAACGACGGCTGCCGCTACGGAGGCGGCGTGCACGCGCCGAAGTTCGTCGAGCCGATCACGCACTGGACGCCGACCGACAGGCTCGCGCCGGCGGGCATGACGTTCTACACCGGCGCGATGTTTCCCGAGTGGAACGGCAACATGCTGTTCGGCACCCTGTCGGGGCGCTCGCTGTGGCGCATCGCGTTCGACGCGAGCGGCGCCGTCACCACGCGCGAGCAGATGTTCGAGGACGTCAAGGAGCGCATGCGCCACGTGGTGCAGGCGTCGGACGGTGCACTGCTGGTGCTCACCGATTCGGGCAAGCTGATTCGCATCCATCGGTAGCGAGGCGACTCTTCCGACCCCGGGCGGGGAGCGGTATCCGGTGCTTGAACCGTCACGGCGCTTGCATCCGGTAGCAGCAGGGTGCGCCTCGTGCGGCACAAGTCCGGCAGTCGCAACTGCCGGACCGGCCATGCCCAGCCCCAGCCCGGAGCGCCGTCGTGCGCTCAACTTCGGATCGCGCCTCGCGTTCCGCGCCGACAAGACCCTGTTCGTCGCGCTCGGCGAGCGCCAGCTCGGCAGCCCCGCGCAGGACGTGACCGGCACCCTGGGCAAGGTGGTGCGCATCAACCGCGACGGATCGGTGCCGTCTGGCAACCCGAGCTTCGGCACGGGCGCGCGGCCCGAGCTGTGGAGCATCGGCCACCGCAACCCGCAGGGCGCGGCGATCCATCCAGAGACCGGCGAGCTGTGGGTGGTCGAACACGGCCCGCAGGGCGGCGACGAGCTGAACCGAGTCGTCGGCGGCGCCAACTACGGCTGGCCGGTCAAGAGCTACGGCTGCAGCTACGGCGATCCGGTCGGCGAGGCGTGCCGCATCGGCGGCGGCACGCACGCGCCGGCGTACGTCGAGCCGGTCGCGTACTGGGTGCCCGAATCGATCGCGCCGGCCGGCATGCTCTTCTATACCGGCGCGATGTTCCCCGAGTGGAGCGGCAACGTCGTGTTCGGCGCGCTCCGTGGAGCGATGCTGGTGCGCGTGCAGCTCGATACGAACGGCACGCTGGTCGCGCGCCACGAGCTGTTCAAGGATCTGAACGAACGCATGCGCGACGTGCTGCAGGCGAGCGACGGCGCGATCCTGGTCGCCACCGATTCGGGCAAGCTGATCCGCATCCACCGGTAGCCGCCCGCCGGGACGGGGGAATGCGTCGAGCGTCTAGACTCGGCGCATGACCTCGACCCTGCGCCTCGCCGTCCTCCTCGCGTTGGCGCTCGCGAGCGCGGCGCGTGCCGAGGTGCTCAAGCCCGTCACCGTCGCGAGCGGCCTCGCGCAACCGTGGGGCCTCGCGTTCCTGCCCGACGGCCGCATGCTCGTGACCGAGAAGCGCGGCACCTTGCGCATCGTGTCGAAGAACGGCGACGTCGGTGCGCCGCTCGCAGGCGTTCCCGCCGTCGACGCGCGCGGACAGGGCGGCCTGCTCGACGTGGCGCTCGATCCGAAGTTCGGCGCGAACCGGCTCGTCTACCTCAGCTACTCCGAGCCGGGTGAGGGCCGCACCAACAGCACCGCGGTCGCGCGCGGGCGCCTGGAGGCCGGCGGCGCCGCGCCGCGGCTCGCCGACGTGCAGGTGATCTTTCGCCAGCAGCCGAAGTTCGCGAGCGCGTTGCACTTCGGGTCGCGCCTCGTGTTCGACCGCGACGGGCGGCTGTTCGTCACGTTGGGCGATCGCTTCTCGCGCATGCAGGACGCGCAGTCGCTCGATACGCATCACGGCAAGGTGGTGCGGATCGAAGCCGACGGCGGCGTACCGCCCGACAACCCGTTCGTCAAGACTCCCGGCGCGCTGCCCGAGATCTGGAGCCTCGGCCATCGCAACCTGCAAGGCGCCGCGCTGCACCCGCAGACCGGCGCGCTGTGGACGCACGAGCACGGCCCGCAGGGCGGTGACGAGGTCAACCTGACCTTGGCTGGCCGCAACTACGGCTGGCCGGTGATCACGTACGGCGCCAACTACGGCACCGGTACGAAGATCGGCGAAGGCACCGCGAAGCCCGGGATGGAGCAGCCGCTCAAGATGTGGGTGCCGTCGATCGCGCCGAGCGGGATGGCGTTCGCGACCAGCGATCGATATCCCGACTGGAAGGGCAACCTGTTCGTCGGCGCGCTGCGCGGCCAGTTGCTCGCGCGGCTCGAACTCGACGCCAACAAGGTGGTCGGGGAACAGCGCTTGCTCGAAGGCGAGCTGGGACGCATCCGCGACGTCGTCGAGGGTCCCGATGGCTGGCTCTATCTGCTCACCGACAGCGACGACGGGCGCATCGTGCGGCTGGAACGCTGAACGCAAACGAACCGAGGAGTGACCGTGGCCGACTGCTCCCGCCGCGCATGCTTGTGCGCGCTGGCCGCAACCGCCCTGCCCGCGCTGCCGGGGCTCGCGCAACAACCGGTGGTCAAGGCGGTGACGGTCGCGCAAGGCCTGCACCACCCGTGGTCGCTCGCGTTCCTGCCCGACGGCGGCATGCTCGTCACCGAGCGCGCCGGTCGCATGCGCATCGTCTCGCCGGGCGGCGATGTCTCGGCGCCGCTCGCCGGGCTGCCCGCGGTCGAAGCGCGTTCGCAAGGCGGGCTGCTCGACGTCGCGCTCGATCCGAAGTTCGCCGACAACCAGCTCGTCTACTGGAGCTACGCCGAGCTCGACGCCGATGGCAACGGCACCGCGGTCGCACGCGGCAGGCTGAACGGCCAGCGCCTCGACGACGTGCGGGTGATCTTTCGCCAGAAGCCGAAGGTGCCGGGCAACGCGCACCTCGGATCGCGCCTCGTCTTCGACCGCAACGGGCGGCTGTTCGTGACGATGGGCGACCGCATGTTCCAGCGCCACCAGGTGCAGCAGATGAACACGCACATCGGCAAGATCGTGCGCATCGAATCCGACGGCCGCGTCCCGAGCGACAACCCGTTCGCGAAGACGCAAGGCGCGTTGCCCGAGATCTGGAGCATCGGGCACCGCAACGTGCAGGGCGCGACCTTGCACCCGACGACCGGCGCGCTGTGGGTCCACGAGCACGGTCCCGAAGGCGGTGACGAGGTCAACATCGCGCAGGCGGGGCGCAACTACGGCTGGCCGCTCACCAGCCACGGCGTCGACTACGGCACCGGCGCGAAGATCGGCGAAGGCGCGACCAAGGACGGGATCGAAGCGCCGCTCACGGTGTGGGTGCCGTCGATCGCGCCGAGCGGCATGGTGTTCCTGACCAGCGACCGCTACGCCGACCTGCCGGGCTGGAAAGGCAGCCTGTTCGTGGGCGCGCTGCGCGCGCAGACCTTGGTGCGCCTCGAGTTCGACGGCCGCAAGGTGTTGAAGGAAGAGCGGCTCTTGCTCGGCGAGTTGGGACGCATCCGCGACGTGCGACAGGGACCCGACGGCTATCTGTACCTGCTGACCGACGTCGCCGACGGGCGCATCGTGCGGGTCGAGCGGGCGGTGGCACCTTAGCAGGCTCCTAGAATCGTTGCGTGAACCTGCTCAACGCCGACCTGCACTGCCACTCCACCGTCTCCGACGGCACCCTCGAACCCGAACAACTCGCCGCGCGCGCCGAGGCGAACGGGGTCGAGCTGTGGGCGTTGACCGATCACGACGAGATCGGCGGCCAAGAGCGCGCGCTCGAGGCGGCGCGCGCGCTCGGTCTCGCGTATCTGACCGGCGTCGAGATCTCGATCAGCTTCGCGGACCAGACGGTGCACATGGTTGGCCTCGGCTTCGACCTCGACGACCGCGCGCTGCAGAACGGGCTCGCGGCGACGCGCGGCGGGCGCGAGGAGCGCGCACGCGAAATCGGCGCGCAGCTCGCCAAGGTGGGGATCAAGGACGCGTATGAAGGCGCCCTCGCTTACGCCGGCAACCCGGACCTGATCGCGCGCACGCACTTCGCGCGCTTCATGGTCGACACCGGCGTCTGCGGCGACACCTACGAGGTGTTCCGCAGGTTCCTCACCGAAGGCAAGCCCGGGTTCGTCGCGCACCGCTGGGCAAAGCTCGGCGACGCGGTGCGCTGGGTCAAGGATGCAGGCGGCATCGCCGTGATCGCGCATCCGGGCCGCTACGACTTCACCGCGAACGAGGAGTACGCGCTGTTCTCCGAGTTCAAGGCGCACGGCGGCGAAGGAGTCGAGGTCGTCACCGGCAGCCACCGCCGCGCCGACTACCTCAAGTACGCCGCCATGGCGCTCGAGTTCGGCCTCTACGCGTCGCGCGGCAGCGACTTCCATTCGCCCGAGGAAAGCCGCACCGATCTCGGCGCTCTGCCCGACCTGCCCGGCACGTTGACGCCGGTGTGGGAACCGCTCGCCGCGCGAGTGCGGCGGCCTTGATCGCGACCGGCGCAGAGCGGCCGCTCGTCGGCGTCGGCCTGATCGTGCTGATGGCCGCGTGCTTCGCGCTGCTCGACACGAGCGCGAAACGGGTCGGCATCGCGTTGCCGGTGCTGGTCGTGCTGTGGTCGCGCTACGCGTTCCAGGCGCTCGCGATGACGGCATGGCTCGCGCGGCCGACCGAGCGGCGGCTGCTCAAGCCCGTGCACCCGCGCTTCCAGCTCGTGCGCGGGCTGTTGCTCGCGGCGACGAGCGGGCTCGCGTTCTGGGGGCTGACGCGGATGCCGGTCGCCGAGTTCACCGCGGTCGTGATGCTGACGCCGGTGATCGTGACCGTGCTCGCCGTGCTGTGGCTCGGCGAGCGCCTCACGCCGCTGCGCTGGTCGCTCGTCGCGGGCGGCTTCGCCGGCGCGCTGATCGTCGTGCGGCCGGGCAGCGGCCTGTTCGGCTGGGCGGCGTTGATCCCGGCCGCCGCCGCGCTCTGCTACGCGGCGTTCCAGATGCTGACGCGGCGCCTCGCCGGGATCGAGCATCCGCTCACGACGCATTTCTACACCGGGCTCGTCGGCACGCTCGTCGCATCGGTCGCGCTCGCGTTCGCACCCGACGAGCTGTGGCCCGAGCTGGTGTGGGCGGGGCCCCGCATGTGGGCGCTGCTCGTGCTCGTCGGCGTCTGCGGCACGGTCGGCCACCTGCTGTTGATTCTTGCGCTCGGCATGGCGCCGCTGTCGCTGCTGATGCCGTTCACGTACACGCAGATCGTGTTCGCCGCGGCGGCGGGTTGGCTCGTGTTCAACCACGTCCCCGACGGCTGGGCGCAGGTCGGGATGGCGGTGATCGCGGCGTGCGGCGCGGCAGCGGTGTGGCTGAACGCGCGCGAAACCGCGCCCGCGCGGGTGCCGAACTCGACGGTGGCGGCGGATACGATCGGCGATTGATCAGAATTCGGACCATGGTCACATATCGAGCTGCCGATCGACGGCGCAATCGCCGTTCGCGCGGTCGGCCTCGGCGGTCGGCCTCGGCGGTCTGCCGAGCGATCCCGCCGATCGCCTCATCGTGGCGAGCGCGCTGCATCACCGCGCGGAGCTGGTCACCGCCGACGAGGCCCTGCTCGACTGGAAGCACACGCTGGTGCGCCACGACGCGAGGGCGTAGGGCCTGTTCACACGACCGCTGCCAGGCCCTAATGTCGCGGGGTGTCGCAATACTTCGAGATTCACCCCGATAACCCGCAGCTCCGGCTGCTCGACCAGGCGGCGAAGATCCTGCACGCCGGCGGCATCGCGGCGATCCCTACCGACTCGAGCTACGCGCTCGTCTGCCACCTCGACGACAAGCCCGCCGCGCAGAAGCTGCGCCGCCTGCGCGAGGTGGACGACAGGCACCACCTCACCTTGCTGTGCCGCGATCTTTCCGAGCTGGCGAACCACGCGCGCGTCGACAACCGGCAGTACCGGATGATGAAACTCGCGACGCCGGGGCCGTACACCTTCATCCTCGAAGCGACGAAGGAGGTGCCGCGCCGCGTCTCGCATCCGCAGCGGCGCACGATCGGCGTGCGCGTGCCCGACCACCGCGTCACGCAGGCGCTGCTCGGCGCGTTCGGCGAGCCGCTCCTCGGCACGACGTTGATCCTGCCCGGCGAGACCCTGCCGATGAACGACCCGCAGCGCATCCGCGAGCGCCTGCAGCACGACGTGCAGGCGGTGGTCGACGCCGGCGCGTGCCCGATGGCGCCGACGACGGTCATCGACTTGACGCGCGGCGAGCCGCTGCTCGTGCGGCTGGGGCGCGGCGATCCGGCGCGGCTCGGGATCGCCGCTTGATCCCGGTGTAGGGCAACCCTAGTGCGCGCCCAGCTTGCCTTCCTTGCCCGCGAGCAGCCGCGAGATGTTGGCGCTGTGGCGCCAGATCAGGAGGAGGCCGATCGCGATCAGCGCGATCGCGACCCTCCCCCCGCCCCAGATCAGCAGTTGATAGAACGGCGCAAACACCGCGGCGACGATCGACGCGAGCGACGCGTAGCGGAAGAAGAACGCGATGATCAACCACGTCGCGAGCGTCGCGACGCCGAGCAGCGGGTTGATGCCGAACAGCGCACCGGCGGCGGTCGCGACGCCCTTGCCGCCGTGGAAACGGAAGTAGAGCGGCCACAGGTGGCCGAGGAACGCGCCGAGCGCGACCAGCGCGACCGCGCCTTCGCCGAGCCCGAAGCGCGCGCCGTAGATGCGCACCAGCAGCACCGGCACGAAGCCCTTCAGCGCGTCGAGCAGCAAGGTCACCGCGGCGGCGCTCTTGTTGCCGGTGCGCAGCACGTTGGTCGCACCCGGATTCTTCGAGCCGTAGCTGCGCGGATCGGCGAGGCCCATCGCGCGGCTCACGATGACCGCGAACGACAGCGAGCCGATCAGGTACGCGGCGAGCGCCGCGGCGAGCGCGGGCACGAGGTTCATGCCGATCGCCCTGCCAGCGGATCGAGCGCGCACTGCACCGGCACCGCGCCCAGCAGCCGCACCAGCACGCCGGGCTCGATGCCGACCAGCAATCCGCGCTGCCCGCCGTTGATGCAGATGCGCGGCAGCGCGAGGATCGACTGCTCGACGTAGACCGCGAGCTTGCGCCGCGTCGCGAACGGCGACGTGCCGCCGATGCGGTAGCCGCTCGCGCGCTCGGCCGCGTCGGGCTTGCAGGGCTGGATCGACTTGGCGCCGGCCTGCCGCGCCAGGTTCTTCAGGCTCACCTCGCGATCGCCGTGCATCAGCACGATCAGCGGCTCGCCGCGCTCGTCCTGCATCACGAGCGTCTTGACCACTTCGTGCTCGGGCACGCCGAGCTGGCGCGACGACTCGGCCGTACCGCCGTGCTCGACATACTCGTACCGATGCTCGGTATAAACGACGCCATGGTCACGCAGGAAGCGGGTCGCCGGGGTCATGCGCGAAGGATAGCCGCGTGAACGACGACGTGGTCGCCGCCGTGTTCGACAAGCAGGCCGGCTGGTGCGATTCGCTCGGCTCGGCGTTCACCGCCGGCTTGATGCGGCATCTGGCGCAGCTGGCACGCGACGAGGGACCGCTCTGCGCGCTGATCGGATCGTGGCCCGGCGATCCGATGCGCGATGCGCTGCCGCTGCGCGTCGCCGGCGCGCTGCATGCGCTCGTCCTCGCGCGTCGCGACCCGGTGCTCGCGGCCCACTACCCGCCGCATGCGGCGGCGTTCGATCCGGCCGCGCTCGGCCCGGCGATCGAGCTTGCGTTGCGACGCGACCGCGAACACTTCGCGCGCTGGCTCGAAGGGCCGCCGCAGACCAACGAGGTGGCGCGCTC
>Ga0187893_10014523_pt1 | contig 10722 bp, 6 predicted proteins | sample MA1701074metaG_FD_139574 | JGI IMG/M metagenome (GOLD analysis project Ga0187893, IMG submission 139574) | White microbial mat communities from a basaltic lava cave in the Kipuka Kanohina Cave System on the Island of Hawaii, USA - MA170107-4 metaG ...
CATGTACACATGCGAACCATCCCGGTGCAGCTCGTGGACCCGAATGACGTTCTCGTGAATCAGTCCCCTCGTCCGCTGGAGTTCGCGTTGGAGCGCAATAAAGGAGTCGGGGTGACGCTTGAAATCTTCGCTCATCACTTTGACCGCGACGTAGGGGCGGCGGTTCTGGCCCTCTTCAAGTAGGGCGTCACGCGCCTTGAACACGCGGCCCATGCCGCCGCCTCCGAGCTCCTCGACCAGCGTGAATCGGCCATTGAGCACGGTGCCGACGACGGCCTCTCCGTCCGGCTCGTCCTGCAGTACCGCCCCGGGCTGGCGGACCGCGGTTGCTTCGGATGGCACAACTCGGGCTTTTACGCGGGTTGACGCTTCTTGCTGCGACCGTGTCGGTGCGTCGTTGCGATCGCGCGCTCGATCGTCTGCAGCGGTTGCAAGCGCACGCTGTATGGTCATGCCAACCGACACGGGCAAGCGACCGCTACCGATTCGTTCCATCAACCATTGAAGTATGGCTGTCTGCTGCGCAGCGTGGTTTTGCGCGTAAGACCGAATCAATTTGCAAAACTCGTCTTCATCTATGGCGCCGTTGACGAACTGACCCAGCGCCTCCTGCAGCTCTTGCATGGGTGCTTTCACGGGCAGCATTGTAGCCCGAGCGGAGTCCAGGAATGCCCGAGGGTCAGCCAGAACACGCCACGGCTATCGTGGGAGTTTCAATCTTCGGATCGCCGAATCAGCGTAACGGCTGCGGCTAATCGCCAACGAGGTCGCAGGCAGCAAGCGCTGGCATTTGGCCAGCGCCGACGGTACCTTGAGTGCTTCTAGCGATCCGAGCGAAACCCTGCATGGGTGTGGCCAACGCGACGCGCGGCTGTCTGACGCCTGTCCCAAGCGACGCGATCTGGGCCGTCGGGCCCGGTAACAATCGCATCTCAAGCTGGACGCTGCGCGAAGTGCCCATGACCATCGGCCGGGCAATCGAATGCGACATCGTCATCCGCGATGCAAGCGTCTCGCGCCGCCACGCAACGCTGACGTGGCGGGACGGCAAGCTGTTTGTCACGCACTTGAGTGGTACCAACCCGACGCTCGTGAATGGCGTGCCAGTGCCGCGCGACGAACCGACGGAGCTCTCTTCCACGGACACGCTGCAAGTCGGCGAAGCCCACTTCAAGATTCTGCTCTGGAACATCGAGAGCGATGCCATGACCAAGCCGCAAGCGCCGCCACGCGCGCTAGCCGTTGTGCTCGCCGCTGACGTCGTCGGCTACACGGCCCTCTGCAAGCGCGACGAAACCGGCACGCTGCGTCGTTTCCATCAATGCCTAAAGATCTTTCGCCAGCAGGCACAGCGCAATCGTGGCCGAGTGCTCGATACGGGCGAGAAGGGCGACTGCGTGTACAGCCTCTATCATAGTGTCGTGCTGGCGCTCTCGGCAGCGGTCGCGATTCGCGATGACATCATCGAACTGAACCGCGAAGTGCCGCCTCCCGATCGGATCAACTTCCGCTTTGGCATGCATTGCGGCGATGTGGTCTTCGAAGGCCAAGGCATCCGCGGCGACGCCATCAACACGGCGGCTCACCTTCAGGCAGAATGCGAGCCGGGACGAATCGTCGTCTCGCAGCGCATTCAGCAGGAACTGGCCGGGCACAGCCTATTCAAGTTCGATGCATTCCGCCCGAGCAATCCGAAGAACGCGGGCGAAGCCGTCGCCTATCGCCTGGTAGCGTGGAAATGACGCCCACGCTCTGATGACGCGGCAGCCGCATGTCGATTGCGAGCGGCTTCTCCCCAGCGGAAGTACCGCAGTCGTGCGCGCGTGGTCGAGCTGCAAAGCCCTGCGCTGTTGCCCGGCTTCATCGACATACACGTCTACCTGGACTCCGACCGCGGCGTGGGCTAGGAATTGCGCAGCGTCGAGTGCACGGACGTCAACTATGCCCTACTCGGCTCGCGCTATGCGCGCGAGAGCGCGGCGACTTCCGGGGCCGCGCATCGTGCCGGCCGGCCACGCGATTGGGCGACCGGCGCGGTCACTGCGCCGAGGTCGTTGCGCTCTCGAACTGCTCGATCGACGCCGTGTCGCCGTGCACTGCTGCGATGCGGGATACCGGCAGGCCGAGTTCCTTCAGCTTCCTGGCGAAGGACACCGTGGTTGGCTGCGGCGGCCCGAACGGGGCGTCGTTGTTCGGAACGAAGAACAGGTCACCCTGGAATACGACGCGCTCTTTCGGGAGCCAGGCGATGACCATCTCGCGCGCATGCGGATTCGGGCCGATGTCGATCAGTTCGAGCCGGTGCGTCTTGTCTTCCAGCACCCGCCTGCCGTTTTCGAGCAGCAGGAACTCGGGCTTGCGCGGATTGCGGGCCAGGCGGTCGTTCTGCTGGGCCGCGGCCATGTTTTCAATCACGGGCCTGTTAGCCGAGGTCGTGATGACGGTCGCCCCTTCCGCGATGAAGCTGCGCATGCCGCCGATGTGATCGCCATGGTGGTGCGTCATCGCGACATAGCGAATCGGCTTGCCCGGGAACAGCTCCTTGACGCGCTTGATCACGGCGTCGGCACCGCCGCTCGAGAATGGCGCCTCGACCACGGCCACATGATCTGAGAATCCGACCGCGAGCGAGTTGTAATTCTGGTTGGCGACGTTCTGGATCACGTAGACGCCGTCGCCGAGTTGCTCGACCTTTTCCTCGAGCGTAGTCGGAACGGCCTTGGCCTGAGCGTAACCCTCGGCAACGACGCGAAACGAGTCGTCGGTGACCGCGGGATTCAATTCCGCCTGCGCCACGTAGTCGGCGTTGACTTCGCCCGCCAGTCGGTTGATCCAGCGGCGCGGCACCTGATAGTTCCCGACTTTCTGGTAATCGCGGAAGATGATCTCGGAAGCCTCTTCGCCCGTCAGTGAATCGACGAAGATGAGTTCGTACTTCGATACCAGTCCGGTTGCCGCGTCGATGTAGAGAGCGACTTGCTGTGTGTCCGGCATGACGAATGTCACGACTTCGTGACGGCGGCCATCGAACTGATCCTCGCCGAGATAGCGCAATGAGTTGGTGCGATCGAGCGCCTGACGCAGGAGCAGATTGGGCAGGCGCCGATGATACTGGATGAACTGCTGTTGCGTGGCCTGCTCCGCCGGGACCGGCGTGATCGTCCGGGCGCGATTGTCGTAGACGTTGCCCTCGCCCGAAGCGATCGCGATCGTGTTGTCGCCGTCGAAGCCAAATCCGCCGAACTTCTGTTCCAGTCGCAAGCGACTGTTCTTGAGGTCTACCAGCAGGGTTTCCTGGAACGGGCCACCTTCGAACGGCGGCGCCGGCGTCGTCATCTGCAGCCGGGGATGGGTCTCGCCTGACAATCTGAGTCTCACGACCTCGACCGCTCGCAGCGCCTCAGCGCCGCCATTGGCTTCGACCGCGCGATCGAGCAAGGCGCGGGCCCGCGACTGCGATCGTTCGGCCATGGTTTCGGGGTTGTCGGCGACCGAGGTTGCGGCCGCGGCGAACAGGATCAAAGCGATGGTGGTTCGCAGCATGGCACTGACTCCCGTGATGAGGACAGTGACCCTAGGACGTCGCCGCGCCGCATTCAACGGCAATGCGGCAACCCGTGCGGCGGCGTCGGCAGACCGTGAAACCCCGGGGAGCCATGGTGCGAGTGACAGCATGAAGGTTCGATGCCACCATGCGGGCATGCACTTTTTGCGTTGGTGCACCACGGCAGTCCTGCTGTGGACGGCCGTGCCATCGGCGAGCGCGGCCGTGGATGCCGCCATCACGCTGCCGCCCGGCTTCGTCACACATCCGGACGGCCGCGCGCCTATCGAATCGCTCTTTCGGACCTACCTCGGACTCGTCGGGCTGGGTTGGACGGCGGAGGTTGTTGCGCATTCGAATCCGGTAGAAGCGGCAGCTGCGTTGCCGATCATCGCGCTACGTTCGCCGACTAGGGGGCCGGCGATCTGGATCCTCGCCGGCATTCATGGCGAGGAACCCGCCGGCCCAAACGCGATTGCCATGGCGATCGACGATATCGCGCGACTCGCCGCCAGGCGGCCGGTCGTACTGATGCCTTTGCTGAATCCCCAGGGCTATGTGCGCAACTGGCGCTATCTGAATGTCGCCGTCTATTCGGAAACCGTGGACGGACAGAGCGTCGGCGACTCTTCGCATCTGCTGCCCTCCGCGGAGAATTCCGACCGTCCACGCGCGGCGGCGGCCTCGAGCCCCGAAGCGGACGCGATCACCGCCTTCATCCTGCGCTTGCGCGCCGACTATCCGCCGCTCTACAGCATCGATCTGCACGAAGACAACCTGATCGACCAGGGCTATGTCTATTCACAGGGCGTCGAGGGTGAGAAGGATGTGCTCGCAATCGACGCGGTCCGCGTACTGAAGGAAAACGGCGTCCCGATCAAGATGGATGGCAGGACACGGTTCGACGAGCCGATCAGCGGCGGCATCATCGGTCCAGTCGTGGACAGCTCCATCGATGAGCTCATGAGCGCGCAGAAAGTCGTCTCGAATGGCTGCGCACAGGCCGGTCCCGCGGCCCGCACGGTGCTGGTATTTGAAACGCCTGCCGCGGCGCTCGCCCTCGAGCGTCGCGTCGCTGCCCACGCGGCCCTGCTGCGCCGGATCGCCGACCTGCTCGCTCCCGCCTTGCCGCAGCCATAGCCTCACCGAATGCAGCCGCAACTCGCACCGAAAAGCCTGTTCGACGAAGCCATTGGGCTGATCACTTCGGGCGATCTCGGCCAAGCCGAGTCCCGCTGCCGCGCCGCGCTCGAAAAGTATCCGCGTGACGTCAATATGCTGGCCCTGCTCGGCGCGCTACTCGTGAAACTCGAGCGTGCGGACGAAGCGGAAGCGAAACTGCGGCAGGCCATCGCCGAGGCGCCGACCTTCGCCAAGCCACACGAAGATCTCGGGCGACTGCTGGTGGCACGTAATCGTGCCGGCGAAGCCGTACCCGTCCTGGAGCGAGCGACCGAGCTCGACCCGAAACTGGAGAACGCGTGGTTCTCGCTCGGGCGGGCGCTCGCGATGCTGGGCCGGGGCAAAGAGGCGGATGCGGCGTTCGAACGCTGCTTCGAGCTTTCGCCCGAAAAGCGGCTCATGGCGCTTGCCGCCGAGCACCAGAAAGAGGGACGACTGGAAGACGCGGAAAAACTCTACCGGCGGATACTCCGTCACAACCCGCGAAACGTCGACGCGCTCCGGCTCCTCGCATTGATTGCCCTCAAGGCGGACCACGCCGACGAAGCCGAGGCCATGCTTCAGAAGGCGGTCTCCACCGCGCCGGATTTCATCGCGGCGACGCTCGAACTCGGGCGCCTCCTGAAGGACCAGGACCGCTTCGAGGAGGCGCTCGGGTGCTTCGATAAGGTCATCGCCCGCGATCCGGCGAACGCCGCTGCGCATTACCTGCGGGGCGCAACGCTCGCGCGCGCGTCCTTCACGCCCGAAGCGATCGATGCATACCGGCGATGCCTCAGTCTGAAGCCGGCACACGCCGGCGCGCTGCTCGGACTGGGTCACGTGCTGAAGGCCATCGGCGATTACGACGGGTCCGTCGCTTCCTACGACGCCTGCATGAAGGCGGCGCCGGACTTCGGCGAAACCTACTGGAGTCTCGCGAACCTGAAGACCTACCGTTTCGACGATGCGATGGTCGCCGAAATGGAAAGACGCGCTGCCGCCCCCCGTGCAAATTCGGTATCCGAAGTGAATTTCCTGTTCGCGCTCGGCAAGGCACATGAAGATCGCGGCGACTTCGATCGCGCCTGGCATTTCTACCGAAGCGGTAACCAAAAGCAGCGCGCGCAGGTTTCATACGACCCCGTGCAGACCGAGGCCATGAATGACCGGCTGCTCAGCGTGTTCTCCTCCGAGTTCCTCGAGTCCGCGCGCGGCGCGGGCCTCGAAGACCCGTCGCCGATCTTCATTCTCGGGCTGCCGCGCTCAGGGTCGACGCTGCTCGAGCAGATTCTCGCAAGTCACAGCCAGGTCGAAGGCACGAGCGAGTTGCCTTACATCGGCCGGGTCGCCGCCTGGCTCAACCGCAACCGGGCTGATGGCGTCAATTACCCGGAAGCGGTCCGGCGGCTCACGCCTGCGAAACTTTGCTCGCTCGGCGAGGACTACATGAGTTTCGCGCGCATGCACAGGCGATCCGGCGCTCCCCGCTTCGTCGACAAGATGCCGAACAATTTCCCGAACGCCGGGTTCATCTCGGTGATCCTTCCAAGGGCGAAGATCATCGACGCGCGCCGCCACCCTCTCGACGCTTGCCTGTCCTGTTATCGCCAGCTCTTCGCCAAGGGTCAGGCCTTCACCTACGACCTGACCGAGATCGCCGAATACTACTTGCAGTACCAGCGGATGATGGACCACTGGGCCGAGGTGATTCCCGGCCAAGTGCTGACGGTGCAATACGAGGAAGTCGTCGCCGATCTCGAGACGCAGACGCGGCGCATGCTCGAATTCTGCGGGTTGCCGTGGGAACGCGCCTGCCTTCGCTTCTACGAGAGCGACCGGCCGGTGCGCACCCCGAGCGCCGAACAGGTGCGGCAGCCGATCTACGACCGTTCAGTCGGACACTGGCGGCGCTACGCCGCCCACCTCGACGAATTGATCAGCGTGATTGCGCCGATTCGCGAACGGTACCGGCGCTTCGAGCCGGCGGAAGATAGTCGAAGATGAAATTGATGCGGTCCGCATCGCCCTTGTTCATGACGCTGTGGACCTTCTGGTTGTTGATCTCGTAAGCCTCGCCGACCTGGAGCTGGTACGGGCGGCCGTCGATCATGAACCGGACCCGCGGGTTCGTGATGATGGGCACGTGGATGCGGTGACCCGCGCCGAACGACGGATGCGTGTCGCGGTGCGGAAGGATGCGTCCGCCAGCCAGGAGTTTCGCCGCCATCGCACGGATGATCGTGCCGCCCGACGGGTACCACTTCCCGATGATTTCGTGCATCACCGGAACCGCGACCTTCGACAGCCGGTCCCAGCCCGGTTGCTTGCTGACCTCGATCGCGGGCCAGTCCGAGACCTCGGCGAAAAGCAGTACGATCGATCGCGTCTGCTCGTGGACCTCGTAATCCGTCTGCCGCTGAACGTTCTCGTTCCAGGCGGCCTCGTCCTGCGCGAGGATCGCAGCACCCAGCACCTCCATATCCACTTTTCCGAAATTGCGGATTGGAACGCCGATGTCCATGGCGCGTCAAAAATCGTAGCGGAACTGCAAGCCTACGGTTCGCGGACGGCTGATCGACTGTCGCTGCACGGCCCAACGATTGCTCAGGAAGAGCTTCGCGCGCTCGTCCCAGAAATTGTCGACGAAAAGCGACGCACTCCAGTTTTCGCCCTCGAGCCCAATGCGCATGTCGCCGGTTTCGTAAGCGTCCTGAATTTGCACGCCTCCCGCCGCGACCACCGATTCGATGCCCTCGAGGTTATTGACTGATTCGCCAATGTAGGCGAGGTCAACCCGCGCAAAAGGCTGCGCATTCAGGAGCCTGCCGCGCGAGCGGTATTCGATGCCGAGCGTGGCGCTCCAGTCCGGGGTGAGCGGGAGCCGCGCGCCCTTGGTGACCGGGATTTCGAACACCTCGTTGTCGGGAGGTGGACCCACAAGCGTGAGCACCGTCGCCTCGGAAACCTCGGCGTCGTTCCATCCGAACGTGGCGTCGATCTGCCACGCGTCGTTGACGGCAAACGACAGCTCCGACTCGATGCCCTGGATCTCGGCGCTCGGCAGGTTGACATGGCCAAGCTGGAATATCTGATCCTGAGGATCCTCGATCTGAACCGCGAAATCAGTCCATTCCATGAAATAGGCGGCGACGTTGAATCGCAGCCGATTGTCCAGCCACTCGGTCTTCGCGCCGAGCTCCATGTTTTTCAACTCGTCGGACTTGAACACCCTTGGCAGAATGGAAGCGGGCCGTACCGGATTGCTGCCACCAACACGGAATCCTTCCGAATAGGTCGCATACACCATGCGGTCGTCGTCGAATCGGTAGGTCAGGTTCAGTTTCACGACCGAACCGCTCTCGTCCGTTTGCGCCGTGGCGTTAGTCAGCGAGAAGCCGCTGAATCCCTGCGGCGACTCCTGGTGCAGCGTGAATAAGCGGTCATACTCGAACCAGCGGCCTCCAGCCGTGATCGTGAAGTTCTCGCTGACATCGAAGCCAATTTCGCCGAACACGGCTTTCTGCTCGAGCTCGGTGTCGTAACGCCCCAGGAACCAGGTCTCGGTCGGCGCGAGTGTGCCGTTGTACACGTTGTATTCGAGGTAGCTGAAATACGCGAACGCCGGCGTGTTCTCGTAACCGCGGATGAAGCTGTCGAACTCGGTATGGCCCGTTTCCTCGCTGTAGAAGGCGCCGACGAGCCACGACCACCGGCTATCAGAGTCGGACGACGACTGCAGCCGTGCCTCGACGGTCGTGATCTTGGTTTGCTCGTTATTGGTCGCAAAACCTCGTGGATCGCCGCCGAAATCGTAGATCACGTAGCCACTTTGGTTGAACGCGAACTCGTAGTCGGTTGCATCCGCCTCGTAGTGGAAGTCGCGGTCGAAGTAGGAGGTCGACACGACGAGGTCGCCGACCGGAAGCGCGGCATTCAATGTCAGCGCGAGCTGGTACCAGCGGTCGTCGAGGCTCTCGTTCTCGAAGCGGACTTGATTCAAGTCGCCGGTCCCGACTGTGACGTCGCCGTGGCCATCGGCTGCAACGTCCTGGTAGATCGCGGCGAGCGTCGCGTCGACGCTTTCGGTGAAGTCGAAGCGAAGCGCCGCACGCGCGCCGGTCGTCTCAACGGTATTGATGTCGTCCTCGACCACGCCGGAATTGTCGAACGTGCCGCCCTGACTGCTGGAGAGCACGTTGTCGATGAAGCCCGCGTCCTCCGCTGCGAAGCCGACGAGGCGGAGCGACACGCGGTCCGCAGCAAGCGGCACGTTCACCATCGCACTGACGTCGTAACCGGTCGAGCCGTCGGACGTGTTCGAGACCTGCGCCTCGGCCCAGGCGTCGAATCCTGACGGATCCGGCTTCGCCGTGATGACCCGAAGCGTGCCGGATTGCGAGCTCGCGCCATACAGCGTGCCCTGCGGGCCGCGCAGTGCCTCGACCCGCTCGATGTCGATGAGCCGCGGATCGGGATCGCGGCCGCTCTGTGTGATCGGCTGCTCGTCGAGATAGAGTGCGGAGGAGGAAACGGCGCCGAACGCGATGCCGGAGCTCGCGACGCCGCGGAACACGAGGGTCGTGCCGCCCGGCTCGCGCTGGGCGATAGACATGCCCGGGATGTACTTCACGATGTCGTCCATCTGCTGGAGGCCGCGCATCGAAATCGCATTCGCATCGAACGCGCTGATCGATTCCGAAACGTCCTGCAGACGCTCCGCGCGCCGGGTCGCGGTGACGATGACTTCCTCGAGGCCGACGGTTTCCTGTGCCGAAGCCGTGCCAGCCACCGACAGCACTGCGGAGACTGCGGCAGCCAGAGTCGGTGAACGCCCCCGCGCCATGCTACGAGTCGGGTCAGTCATGTCCTTCCCTCCGCAGTCGGCCGATAGTAACCATACACTGCCGGCCCGGCAAACGGCGCTGGTGCCCGGCGATCCTCAGCCGGCACGACGTTGCGCGCTGTCCGAGGGTCCGCGCATCGTCGCGATGTACCACTCCATGAAGCGATGCGTGAAGTCTTCCATCGGCGACAGCGGGCCTGGCTCGAAAAAGCGCGAGTCCACGCCTTTCTGGTTGCGCTCGATGATCCGCTTGTCCGCGATCGTCGTGATGTCCCAGAGCCAGATGAGTTCCGCGCGCTCATAGTCCTTGCCCTCGACCGCCGATCCCTTGACCAGCCAGGTGATCTCGCAATCGGTCAAACGCATCCCGCGCGGCGTGAAGCGATAGAGCACCACGTGATCGCAGTAAGCGAGGCCGAAAGTCATGGGCCCTATGTGCAGGTCGGTGGCGCCGCCGTCGTAGCCCGTGATCGATCCCATGAGCGGCGCGACGGGCTTGCCGTCGCGACTGCCGGTCACGTGGCCGCGCAACAGCGGGTAGCGCTCGAAATCGCGATCGGTGCCGACCGCGCCCGCGTCGAGCCAGGAATGGCGCGTGTCCTCGCGCGAGAGCCCGACGGACTCCGCGCGCGACAGCACGTCCTCGAGCTGAACCGCGCAATCCTTTCCCGGCATCGCGCGGCCGTGGCCAACCGAGTATTCCGGATGCGCCGGCAAGCAGTGATAGCACTCGCAGTAATTCTCGACCGCGAGTTTCCAGTTGCTTTCGATCGGATAGTTCCGGCGGTGCGCGATTTTCGCGTGTTCGAGGTCCCAGGGGGCGAGCAGCGGGCCGAGATCATTCTCGATGACGTCGAAGGGCACCGCGTCCGGATCGAAGTTGATGAAGACCAGGCCCTGAAACACCCGGGTGTGCAGACGTTTGAGGCCCAGCCGAGACTTGTCGAGGCCCTCAGGTGCGAATGCGGCTGCGCGCAGCGAGCCGTCGAGCGCATACGTCCAGCCGTGATACTTGCAAGTGAACCTTGCCTCGTGACCTTCCAGCGCATCGCAGATGCGCGACCCCCGGTGACGGCAGACATTCAGGAGCCCGTTGACGCGCCCCTCCCCGTCCCGCACGACGATGACCGATTCACCGGCGATCTCGAACAGAAAGTAGTCGCCGCGCTCC